>ENA-OPYT01000005-OPYT01000005.1-human-gut-metagenome-genome-assembly--contig:-NODE-5-length-132111-cov-68.664588_pt1 | contig 132111 bp, 117 predicted proteins | sample MGYA00242636_ERZ504480 | MGnify/ENA primary metagenome ERZ504480 (study PRJEB26092, sample SAMD00036228) | human gut metagenome | host: Homo sapiens | study: EMG produced TPA metagenomics assembly of...
CATACGGCGAGGGCCGCGCCCCCGGTCCCCGGGGCGCGGCCCTCTTGCTTAAACTGCTCAATTTTTCGTGCTCACGGTGCTTATTTCCCAGTGATCACTCGGACCACTTCTTAGTGAACATCAACAGTCGGTCTTGGCCTCGCCGGCGAACAGGCCCGCGGCGCGGCTGGCGGCGAGCCCGGGCAGGTGGGCGACCCCGAGCCCCGCGGCGCGGGCCCGCCTCACGGCGAGGGACCCTATGTTGCGGAACTGGTCGACGACGAGCGTGCCGGCGGGCGCGGAGGCGAACAGCGCGTCGAGCTCGGCCTCCCTGTTGCGGACGGGGGCGCTGGCCAGCACCTCCCCGTCGCGGTCGATCAGGCAGGCCCAGTGCGATGACTTGCCGACGTCCAGGCCGAGCACGGCCGCGGGCCTGGTGGATGGCGCTTTCACGGTGGTATCCTTCCGGTAGTCGTTCGACCGGATGGCCTCCCCCTCGGCACTCACATTACCAGCCGCGGCACCTGCCCGGCACTTTCCTATCAGCCGTCGGGGGCGGCGCGTCCCGCGCCGGCAGCACCCAACGGGCCCTCTCGGGGGCAGGGACGTTCGGCCGTGCGCGGGCGCCCGGTCGGCGGCCCGTTCTGGGCGCGCCTCAATCGTAGCCCGAGACGGGCCCGGGCTGACAATTTCGACTGTAATGGACGTTCTTAAACGACTAGTCAAACAACAAGAACGTCCCCAACAACTACTTATAAACGGCAGACTATCCACTCTCATTCTGCGAGCACTCATTTAAGTCTGTCCCCAATGAGTGCCCTGGAGCAGGACAACTCCGCAGGTAGAGGACGGACAGCGAGCGCCGTCCAGAGCGTACAAGTTGGCATGAAAAAGGCAGGGCATTGACCTTCTGGTCATGCCTTGCCTTTTGAATGACAAATTGTCGCTCTGGGCGGCGCGCAGCGTCGAGCCGTTACGCGGGTTGGTAAACCCGCGTAACTAAACACGCTCCGCGATCTCGTGGATCAGATAGTCGGTCTTTTCCCAGCCCAGGCACGGGTCGGTGATCGACTTGCCAAAGACGCCGCCGTCGACCGGCTGGTTGCCATCCTCCAGGTAGGACTCGATCATAAAGCCCTTGACCAGTTTGGAGATGGATTCGTTGCGGCGACAGCTGTCGAGCACTTCCTTGCAGATGCGATACTGCTCCAGCGGGCGCTTGCCCGAGTTGTCATGGTTGCAGTCGATAACCGCCGCCGGGTTGGCGTAGCCGGCGTACTCGGTATAGCGCTCGGCAAGGCGCTCCAGGTGCTCGTAGTGGTAATTGGGGTAAGTGCGACCGTCGAGACCGATGTAGCCGCGCATGACGGCGTGCGCGAGCGGGTTGCCGTCGCACTCGACCTCCCAGTTGCGGAAGATAAAGCTCTGGTGCGCCTGGGCGGCGTAGATGGAGTTGAGCATGACGGTAGTGGAACCGGCTGTAGGATTTTTCATGCCCACCGGCACCGAAATGCCGCTCGACACCAGACGGTGCTCCTGGTTCTCGACCGAACGCGCACCCACGGCGACGTAGCTCAACAGGTCGACGAGGTACTGGTAGTTGGACGGGTAGAGCATCTCGTCGGCAGTGAAGAAGCCAGTCTCCTCGATGACGCGCAAGTGCATGTGGCGAATGGCCTTAACGCCTTCGAGCAGATCGTCGGGCGCCTCGGGATCGGGGTTGTGCAGCAGGCCCTTGTAACCGGTGCCCTTGGTGCGCGGCTTGTTGGTGTAGACGCGCGGGATGATGATGAGCTTGTCCTTGACCTCCTCGGCGGTTTTGGCCAGGCGGTTCATGTACTCGAGGACCGAGTCCTCGCGGTCGGCAGAGCACGGTCCGATGATGAGCACCTTGCGCGCGTCCTCGCCGGTAAAGACCTTGGCGACCTCGGCGTCGAATGCCTGCTTCTTAGCAGTAAGCTCAGCGGACAGCGGCATTTCCTCGCGGATCTCCATGGGGATCGGCAGCCTGCGTTTAAATTCCATGGCCATGCGGGGCCTCCTCAATCAAAGAAGTCTAAGCTTGAATCGTCGAATGCTCGGCATTATCCGCTGTCGCACGCTAAAGTGCAAGCACGACCAACCAAAAAGGGAATGGATAACGCGCGGGTCGCTTACCACGAGAGTGGATAATCTCCCGTTTTTGGCCTAGGATCGCGCTGAAAGTGGGAGATTATCCACTCTCGTCGAGCAAGCGTCCGAAAATCCTCGCTCGTGGCCCCTTTTCCTCCGTCCCCGAGGGAACGGGACTCGTCTGCCGAATGATTGATGCGGCGACGGCGCGCCCATGTCACACTCAGAGGTGGCCTGACCCACCTTGGAAGGAGCCTCCATGAGCCTTGACAACGTAACCCTGCGCGCCGCCACGCTCGACGACCTGGCTGGCATCGCCGCCATCTACAACCAGCTGTGGTGCAACACGCTGCGCAACCGCGGTGACGTCGAAGCTGCCGATTTCTGCGCGCGCTTTAACATCACCATGCAGCTACAGCGCTCACCTATCGCGCTTGTCGCCGAGGCCGAGGGCCGCATTATCGCCGCCTGCTGCATCGGCATCTTCGAGGACGGCAAGCCGCGTACCAATCCCACGTGGGTGCCCTGCTACGACGAGATGTTCGCCCAGGCAACCGAGATGGCAAAGACCGCCGACGCCAAGCTCGAGGGCTCGCTCTTTGGCGACAGCCGCGAGAAGGCCACGGCCGACCGCTTTGCCGCCACGGGCAATGAGTATGCCCAGGGCCAGCTCAACCTCATCATCATCGTGCCCGAGTGGCAGGGCAAAGGGCTCGGCCGCGCGCTCATCGACCTTGCCCGCGCCGAGCTCGCCCGGGCAGGCTGCACCAAGTTCTTCCTGATGAGCGACTGCAACTCTGACTGGCAGTTCTACGAGCACCTCAACATGAAGCGCATCCTAGAAGATCACAGCCAAGACACCGGCGACGGCTTTATCGTCTACATGTACGGAGGCGACACGCAGGATTAGCCTGTGTGCCGCCTCATGGGCTTTCTCCAAGACAGCCCAAACCGGTCAGCCATACCAAATAGAGACCTGCCAAAAAGGGACAGGTTTATTTTGGCAGGTTTTATCTGGGAAAACACCAAGGCCGCCGCGAGGGAACTACTTTCCCTCGCGGCGGCCTTCTAACAGCAAAAACCAAGTGAGTAGATTTTTTGCAGGAATCCGAGCACACGCCAAATCGCCACAGCGCTGACCTGCAGTTTTACCGAGCATTTGTCGCGATGTGCTCGGTAAATCCAAAAAAGTCTACTCACTTGCATCTGAGGCGCACCGGATCGGCAAAAAACCGCCGCGAAAGGGATCCGGACCCTTCGCGGCAGTTGTTAATACGCCGAACTTGTTATCGCAAAAGCCAATCACGCGCCGAGACCACGCTACAGTCTTTCGACTCATACGTTGAATCCACGCGGGCCACAACATAGCGCGCATCTTTTGCAATGTCGATCTCATCGCATACAGCCTGTAAATGGCGGGCGTACTTATCGTGATACGTTCTGGATGATTTTATTTCGATAGCCTTGGGACTCCCTGAGTTTGTGCAGTCGAGCAAATCGATTTCTCGCTTGCCGTCGTCCCTATAGAAATACAACTCGGGATTCTCGCCCACGTTGAGATGGCTCTTCGCCGTTTCGGAAACGATGAGGTTTTCGAAAACTGCCCCCAGATAAGGGCTCTCCAAAAGTTGCTCCAGTGATCCAATTTTGAGCAAGTAGCAGAGCAGCCCCGTGTCGTAAAAATAAAGCTTGGGCGTTTTAGTCAAACGTTTCCTGGCATTTGCATAATAAGGCTGCAGTGAAAACGTCAGGTAGCTCTGCTCCAGGATAGACAACCAGCTTTTAATGGTCGATACGTTCACACCCGTATCTCGAGAAAGCGAAGATATATTAATGAGAGCACCGGCGCTCTGGGCAATTATGGACAGTAACTTATGAAACTCCGCTTTATTGCGCACGTCAAGCAAGCCCACAACATCGCGCTCAACATAGGTATCAATATAGCTGGGGAAATAAACCGAGGACGGCATTCCGGCGGAACGCAGGCGAGGGTATCCCCCTTCGAGCGCAAACAAATCCACTTCCAACTGCCCCTGCTGGCCCCTCTCCGCTTCTCGAAACGAAAATGGCAGCAATTTTAAGATCCCGACTCGCCCGGCAAGAGACTGGCCGATGCTTTTCATCATCAAAAAGTTTTGCGATCCCGTAAGGATGTATTGACCGGCATCTCCCCGCTCATCCGAAACAACCTGGATCATCGAGAACAAATCCGGGGCGTATTGCGCCTCATCGATGATGAGTCCGCCCTTTCGGTTGCGGATAAAACTCACCGGATCCTCCAAGGCCGCGCGCCTCGTTTGGGGGTCCTCAAGCGTGACATAGGAATAGTCGGGAAAGGCATGCCTAACCAGCGTAGACTTTCCGCTCTGCCTAGGCCCCGTCAACGACACAACAGGAAACCAACCCGCCATGCGAATGAGCAACTCATGCAAATCCCTGTTAATGTACTCGGCCATATCAACGCCCCTTATAACGCTGTTACCATAATCGTATAGTATCATTTGCCATAATCTCGCAGTAGCGTTTTCCATAATCTTGTAGTAGTGTTTTCCACAATCTTATAGTAGCCCAGTTCAAAAACGTTATTTATAGAGCCGAAATCTCAGACCCTAAATAACAATAGCCACCACAATGGGAACTGTCCCCATTGCGGTGGCTTGCAGGCGAGTTGACTTATTCGACTATCGCGGGCCGGCCGTGTCCGAGTCTAGAGCGTGGCAAGTCGCTTGGATTCGCGGACGGCGAGGGCGATGGAGATAAGACCAGTGATGGCGTCAGCCGTCACCAAGGCAAACCAGACACCCTGAACGCCCATCATGTTGCCAAGCAGGTACATAAGCGGCACGGAGCAGATCACGTAGCGGAGCAGACCGGTGAACGTGGCGATACCCACCTTCTCAACCGCCTGGAAGTACATCGACATGGTCATGGCAAGATAGCCCAGGGCCACGGCCAGGATAACGATGCGCGTGGCGTTGGCGGCAACCTCGACGAGCGCCGGGTCGCTACCAGCAAAAAAGGCGCAGACCGGCGTTGCGGCCACCCATAGCACAGCAGACACCGCAGCAAGCGTCACGACCTGGTACTTAAGCGTGCAGGAGAGCGTTTCCTTGAGGCGCGCCCACGCCTTGGCGCCGGCGTTGAAGGCGGCAATGGGCTGCAGGCCGTACGAGAAGCACTGGGCGACCATCATGGTAATGTAGAGGATGTAGCCGTTGATCACACCAAAGGCCGCGATGTAGAGCGAACCCATGTCGCCGCCGAGCTGGCCAAGCAACGAGTTGGCAACGGTGTTGAAGATGAACGTGGCAGCTTGCACCAAAAAGAACGGGAAACCAATCTTAATGATCTGGCCGCAGATGGCCATGTCGAGTTTGAGGTCGGCGGCGCTGATCTGGAGCTGCGACTTCTTACCGCCGATGAACCAGAAGATACCGATGGCCCAGATACCGATGGAAAGACCGTAGTACACGCCAGCTCCCATAACGCCAAGCTTGAGCACAAACGTGGAAAGCGCAAGCCAGCAGATAGCGACGATGGCAGACGCGGTCATGAGGTTGGCCTGGATCTGAACCTTCTCGTCCACACGCATGACGGCGGTGACCATCTGACCAATGACCGTGAGCGGCAGCAGCACGGAGAAGGTGCGCACGCCGGCAACGGTATCGGTCATGATGTCGGGCGTGGCGCCGAAGAATGCGCAGATGGGCTCGGTAAACACAGCCATCACCACAGCAAGCAGCACACTCACAATCGTGGTAAGCCAAAAACCCTGGCTAAACGCCTTGCTGGCGCCCTTAATGTCGCCGGCACCCAAAAGGTTGCCCACCACGGCGGGCACGCCGGTGCCAAACAGGTTGCCAAAGGCCAGGTTAATGTACTCGACCGACATGATGATCGAAACACAGGCCAGGCCGTGTGCACCCAGGCCCCAACCCATCACGAGGCCCTCAAGGACCACCATGATAATCTGGGCGAGCATACCCTGGCCGGTGATGATGGTGCACTTGCGCACCAGGCCGGGAATCGGCTGCGAGGCAAGCTCACGCTCCTCCTCAACAGCGGCGGTTGTCTCTTCTGCCATTGTTCTCCCCTTTCCATGAGAGATTGATGAATGGATGGATGAATGGATGGGCGGCACGCACAGGCTGTGGCACCGCCCAGCGATGCAGCAGCCCCGCTAGGCCTCGTAGACCACCTTGCCGGCAATCATCGTGAGAGACGCCGTGGCCTCGAGGACCTCAGCCGGTTCGCAGTCAAAGAGGTTGCGGTCGAGCACACAGATATCAGCCTGTTTGCCGCATGCGAGCGTACCGATGCGATCCTCGGCATGCATGGCGTAGGCGCTGCCGTAGGTGTAGGCGCGCAGGGCCTCGGCCATGGTAATGCGCTCCTGGGGGAACCAGCCCTCGGGGTTGGAGCCGTCCTCGAGCATGCGGAAGACCGCGCCGTACACCTCCTCCATGGGCTCCAAGCCCACAACGGGGAAGTCGCTGCCCAAGTGCACCACGGCACCGCTGGCAAGCAGGCTGTGCAGGGGCCACGAAAGCGCTGCACGCTCGGGGCCCACGGCATCGTCCTTGGCAAGGTCAGCCATATCGAGCAGCATGTGCCACGGTTGCATGCCGGGGCATATACCAAGCTCCGCGTAGCGCGGCAGATCCTCGGGCTGAACCGTCTCGTTGTGCTCCATGGAGTGGCGGCAACCCCGCTTACCATGCAAGCGCTCGCCCTCCTCAAAGCAATCAAGCACAAAACGCACCGAGCGATCGCCGATCGTATGGACGCGCGTGTCAACGCCCCATTCCTGCGCCCTGACAATGGCGGCACGGATGCGCTCTGGATCCTCCGCGGGCTCACCGCAGGTATCGGGCGCATTGCTATAGGGTTCAAGCATCCAAGCGGTGTGGTCGGAGCACACGCCATCAAGAAACTGCTTAAAGCCGTGCCACTCGACCTGCGTACCCGAGAAGGCGTATTTCTCCTTGATCTGCTCGAGCGTTAAGGACTCGTTTTCGAACAGATCGGTGTACAGGAACACGCGCAGTGGCAAGTCGCCCTTGGCATTAAGACCTGCCAACACCGCATACGGGTTTTCCATGCTCACAAACGTAGGATTGACCATGCCGACCGTAGTGATTCCCAGGGCATTGGCGCGCCGGGCGGTTTTTGCAAACGACGCGTCAACAACCTCGGGCGCTGGGTCGTAGACCTCGTCCATAAAGAAGACGCCGGCGTTGTTGGAAAACACGCCCGTCAGATTGCCCTCGGCATCCTTAAGGATCTTGCCGCCTGCGGGATCGGGCGTCTGCGAAGTTACTCCCACCTTGTTGATGGCGCAGGTATTGGCACTAAAGGTATGCAGGTCAACCTGCTGCAGAAAGACCGGGCGGTCCGAGATGTACTCATCGATCATCGCGGCTGTGGGCATCTCGGGGACATCCCACTGGAACTGGACAATCTGGCAGCCCAGAATCCACTCGTTATCGGGATGGTCGGCCGCAAACGCCACGACACGTTCCATCGCCATCTCAAAACTGGTGCAGTCGATGAGGTTGACGGCAAAATCGGGGTCGGTCATAAACGCGCCCTGGGCAAAATGCGTGTGTGAGTCGATCAGGCCGGGCATGACGAGCTGGTCGCCAAAGTCGCGCACCTCGGTATCGGGACCGATAAACGGTGCCAGGTGAGCATCGTCACCGCAGGCAACAATCTTATCACCGCGCACGGCAACGCCGCCCTTAAACGGCTCGAGCCCATCGCCGGTAAAGACGGCGTTGCTCTTGATAACTACATCAGCCTTGTCCATGTGAGCCTCCTCAGGCATCTTTGGTTGCAACGCGGACGCACCGCCCGCGTGGGCACTCGGTTGGGAGCGTAGCGCTCCCGCATCGGCGCGTGCCTACAAGCCGTGCTCGGACGTCTGTCCCACGTCCGCGGCTTCGCGCTACACCCATTGATACACAGGGGCAAATCCGTGCCAAGGCCAGGGATCGCAAACGGTCAGTTTAAGCAGGTTTACACGCTTTACCTGCAGGTTTATTGTCTGAGATTATTACCGCGTCATTACGCCCAACGGCGTGCCCGCCCACACGGCAAGACCCGCATGCAAGGAAGAATAGGACTAGGAACGCCAAAAGGCATCTATGAGGTCATCTCGGTTGGAGACACCGCTTTTAACGTAGATGCGATGCAAGTGCGCCTTGACAGTGCCAGGGCTGATGACCAACTCGCTGGCGATGTTTTGGGCGTCGTTGCCCTTCAGCACCAGCGTGAGCACCTCCTGCTCGCGCCGCGACAGCTTACGGGCATCGGCATAGATCACAACGCGTGATGCTAGATCGTCCCCAGAGCGTGCGCTCTCGGCCGCCACGTCCTCATCGGCACGCGGATGACGGGCATACACGCGCAGGATATGGCTAAACTGGCAAAAGAGTTGGACCGCGCATGCCACGAGCAGCACGTTTTCGGAGATATTGCGCTCGGACAGATACCACAAAAAGAGGCTGATGACGGGGTTTTGAGAGTCGGGGCGGCAGAGCAAAATCATGTAGGTGTCCTCGGCGATTACGCAAAACGCAAGAACGAGTGCCACCTTCCAAAAGAGCTTTGAGCGGTCGAGGTCGAGTTTCTCAACACGCGTGGCCCTGTGCCGGTAATGCCAGGCGGCATAGGCAAGACATCCTACATTGCCCAGGTCACGCGTGAGCCAAAAGAGATACTGCTGCATCTCTCCGGCAGCACCGCTGCGAGGCACCAGCACCAATTGCAAGATTGAAAACGGCACGATAACAAGTCCGAGCATGCGCGACGTCGGCCTTTTGCGCAAGCGCGCAAACATCCACAGCACAATGCAAGCATAGATGGCAATACCGAGCACGCAGCGCAGCAAGGGGTGCTGCAGCGGCTCGCTAAAGGTAACGGCGTAGTCATATTTGAGCCGAGTGTACTCGTCAAAAAAGATGACCGACATATCGAGCATGTAGAGCAAAAAGCCCGCCGCGGCCACTAGGCTGTCGCGACGGTGCGTCATGAGCCAAACCACCAATGCCACGGCACTGGTCACCAGAGCCACACCCATGATAATCGTGGTGTAGATATAGAACGCGAAACTCATGCCCGCCTCCCCTGTCTAGATGCTGTGAGGATGTTGACAGATTCTTTGCCGCAAGATTAGACTCACCGATTAAACGTACTGTATCGTTTAGATAAACAAGCTGTGTCTCACCGATGAAAGGAGATGCCATGGCACCGATCGCTCCGCTCAAGATGCTCGTCGCGCCCGCCGCCAAGGCCATCACCCGACTCGGTTCTTCCATGACCTACGACGATGTCCCCTGCGCCGTTGAGGCGCGTTCGGACAGCTGCCCCTACCTGGGCCACGTCCCCTACTTTGCACCCAAGCTCGCATCTGATCCCGAGCAGCGTGAGCAGTAATCCAAGATGCATCTAGCACCGCACAACTCGCGGCGCTACTGTTTTGGCGCAAAGCGACCTGTCCCCCTTGCGCCAACGCCGGGATTGTCGATGCTGCGGCCGCGGCGCGATATGAGGCGCGAAACCTCGCCCAGCAACACGCCGATCACCACACCCATGAGGATCGGCAACTTTGACATCTCGGCGGGCGAGCTGTTAAGCGGCACGATTGTCGCAACAATCGAAAGCACGAGCTCTACCACCGGCACCGCAAGCGCTACCGCAAGCACCTTGCCCTCGAAGGGCGCGCGGAACACACGTGGGCGGTCGTCGTATTTACGCAGGCGCCAAAACGCCGGGAACATCGGGATATAGCTCATGAGCAGAAAGACGACGTTCATCGAGAAGAAGACCCAAAAGACGTCGGAACCTTCGCCCAGCGGAATCTGAAGTAGCAGCACCAAGCTGGCAAAACAACCGTTAATGAGTGCTGAGCCGTTGGGCATGCCGGTCTTCTTGGACACCAGCGCAAAGGGGCGCGGCATGTTGCCGTGGCGCGCGGCATAGCTCGCCACGTTGTTGACGCCAAAACTCCAGCAGATCATGTTGGCGAACAGCGTCACCAAAAAGGCCACGCCCACGACCATCGTCAGCGGGTGAGCGCGCCCCACCATGGCGGCAACCGCGTCCACAATGCCCGAATCGAGTGAAAGCTGCTCGGTGGGAACCGCGGCTCCAATACCGATGCCACAGATAATGTAGATCGCCGCGATGGCAACGCCACCGGCGATAACCGCCTTGGGGATATCGCGCGATGGGTTCTTCATCGTGCTGGCAAAGGTCGCGACCACCTCAAAGCCCATAAAGTTGAATAGGATGATTGAAAGATACGTCAGTGAGTTAGTGTCTCCCAGATCGGGGACAAAGGTCTTAAACGACATATCGTTGGCAAAGCCGTTATTGCAGGCAAACCAGATGCCGACGATTCCCACCACGGCGGTAATGAGCACCTTGATGACGGCGCCGCCATCCATGACCCAATCGGCCTCGGCCACCGGCTGCATTGCCATGACCGTGACGCCCCACACAAAGGCAAGCTCGATGGCAATTCGGACCCCAAGCGAAAATTCGATGCCCCATACCGCATTGATGACACTGGGGAACATGCAGGCGATACTTGCCACCCACAGTGGAAAGTTGACCCAATAGCACCAGGAGCAGCGGGCGCCCCAACGGTCGCCCAAGCCCAGGCGAACCCAATCGTACAGACCGCCCTCGGAATCGAACGCCGTACCGAGCTCGGCCACCACCAGGCCATAGGGAAGCAAAAACGTAATGATGAGGAAGATCCACCAGAAGAACTGCACGTTACCCATGGCAGATGCCGGAGCGGCCGCCTCGATGGTAAAGACAACGCAGATAACCGAGAGGATGACCTCGAACAGGGAGAACTTTTTACCTGCCACGACACGCTCCCCCTACAGCAAAAAGGATGGCATCTGTACCGAAGGCGCAGCCCAAGGTAGGGTTGCAGGCCGCGTCACCGGTGCAGGTGCCATCCCAAAGAGAAGAGAGGATGCAATTGTTGGACCAACGCTCGCGGAACAGGCGCGTGTAGATAACGATACGCTGGTACATAGATACTCCGATCAAAACGGCCGCGATTGCGACCGGAATCTTTTGGCAATTGAAGACGCGTCTGACCTGGGATATTCAAGCGAACAATTGGCCTAACCCGCAATAAATCCCAGATCAGACGCGTACTCAATCAAAGAGGCGGGCACTCCGAAGTGGAGGCAACGGAGTGCCCAAAGAAAAACCCAGCCGACCAAGACATCGAATAAACCGACCATCAATGCCCCGAGATGGTCACGGTGCGATTCATCGACTGTCCGATTGATCGGCTGGGTTTCCGAGGTGCGGCAGATTGCCCTGAAAGAGGAGGGCATAGACCTTAAGGGTCATGCCCGACGATTGAAGGGCAAGGTGCCGTGCCTCGGGAAGCCAGACAATTACGCGGACGGCTCCTGCTGCGTAATGCAGTGGATGTTGCCGCCGCCGAAGACGACCTGCTCGGACTGGACGCCGACGCACTTGTAGACGCCCTCGCCCCAGACCTCGTCATAGATCTTCTGGAGCGTGTCGACGGCCAGCTGGTCGTTCTCGTCGCCGTACTGCGGGACGATGACGCCGTGGTTGGTGACCAGGTAGTTCATGTAGGACGCGATCAGCGGCTCGTCGGGGACGCGCGGCTCGGCGTTCTCGTCGGCGTCGATGGTGTCGCAGGAGGCCTGGTCCATGAACAGCGGGTTCACGGGCATGCAGAGCTTGTAGACCTTCATCTTGCGGCCCTTGGCGTCAACGGCGTTGGAGAGGGTCTCGTAGGCAGCGTGGCACTGCTCGTAGAACGGATACTCGGGATCGTCGGTCCAGATGCAGGCCATGACGCCCGGAGCGATGAACGTGGCAACGTCGTCGATATGACCGTTGGTCTCCTCGGGGTCGATGCCCTCCTTGACCCAGATGACCTTCTCGACACCCAGGTAATCCTTGAGGTGCTCGTCCATGTAGGCGCGAAGCTCCTCGCTCCAAGGCTCAAACTTCTTGTGGAACTTGGGCCAGATGGACTCGGGATCCTCTTCCTCCTCCAGAACCGCAGAGCAGGTGCGGCCCGGGGAAAGCAGGCACTGGTCGGTCACGACCACGGTGCCTTCGCCGTCGACGGTGATGGAGCCGCCCTCGAGGATCATGTCGTCGGGACGATAGCGACGGCAGCCGGAGAGCTCAGCCATCTTGAGGGCGATCTGCTCGTCCTTGTCCCACGGAAAGTACAGGCCGTCGACGAGGCCGCCGTAGGCGTTGAAGTGCCAGTGGTTGGCGCGCTTCTCGCCCTTGCCGTTGATGACGTAGGTGGCGGCGGTGTCGCGGAACCAGGCGTCGTCGGTGGTCATCTCGATAACGGTGACGTTCTCGTCGTTCTCGAAGACGGCCTTGCAGTTGGCATAGTCGACCTGGTTGGCGCACATATAGACCGGGGTGAACTCGGAGATGGCGCGGGCGATGGCGGCATACTGCTTCTGAGCCGGCTTGGCGCCGTGGGCCCAGGTGTCGGTGCGGTGGGGCCAGCCCATCCACACGCGATCCTGCGGGGCGAACTCGGCGGGCATAAAGAAGCCGTCGGCCTTGGGGGTGGACTCGGACTCGGTGATCGTACGCATAAGATTTCCTCCAAATCGAACGATCGTTTGCCGCGGGCGGATTACCCGCAGCCTAAAACCAAGAGATAGTGGGCGCCCGTCCCCCGGCAAAGGTCGGGGCGCCCGGTGCCGGTTTTCACGGAGCCGCACCGACGAGCGGCAACGTAACCAAGTGCGTGGAGACAAACGCACGAAGGATACGAGAGAGAGGTTGGGGCGGGCGGTGGTTACCGGAGCTATCGCTCGCACCCGCCCCAGGAAATAGTGAGCAAATTTGTCGCTTTGGGCACGCCCTCGAAGAGGCTAGAGTGCCTGGAGTCGGGAGCGACAAGCCCGACGAAGCGCACGTTGGTACGCGAGGAGGGTTGGAGCCCCAGAACCGGGTGCTCTAGTTCTCCTCGGCCTCGGCGGCCTCCTCAGCGAGACGCTGAGCTGCCAGCTCGGGAGTGAGGCCCTTGTACTCGGTCTCGCGGCCCTTAGCGCTGACGACGCGGACAACCTCGCCGATGAGCAGAAGCACGATGAAGATAACGATCATCGGGAGCTTGTCGCCAATTTCAGCGGCAGAGAACGGCACCAGCGTTGCAACGATGGCCAGGATCAGCTCGATGCAAGGGATGGCCAGCATGACCTTCATCATGGCACCCTTAAACGGGAACGTGAAGATGCGCTCGCGGTCGGGGTCGTTCTTGCGAAGGTTGAGGAACGCCGGGAACATCGGGATGTAGGTCAGCAGCAGGAAGACGACGGAGGTGCCGAAGAGCATCCAGAAGACGCCGTTGGAGATGGCATCGATGGGAACGAGCTGCAGGCACAGCACCAGGGAGGCAACGACGGCGTTGACCAGGTTGGCACCGTTGGGCATGTCGTCATCAGAGATCATCGAGGCGAAGACCTTGGGCATGTTGCCGTGCTCGGCAGCGTAGCGAGCAACGGAGTTAACGCCGAAGGACCAAGCAGCCATGTTGGCGAACAGGGTGATCAGGAAGGCAATGCAGATGACCTTAAAGATCATGGAGTCGCCCACCATGGTCTGGACTGCATAAATCATGCCGTAGTCGGGGTCGATGGAATCGGCCGGCACAGCAGCGCCGATGCCAAAGCCAGCGAACAGGTAGATCACGGCGATGGACAGGCCACCGACGATGATAGCCTTGGGAATATCGCGAGCGGGATCGGCCATGTCATCGGTCATGGTGCAGATGACCTCGAAGCCCATGAAGTTAAAGATGATGATCGACAGGTAACCGAGAGCGTTGGTGTTGGTGAGCTCGGGCAGGAAGGTGGCAGCGGACATGTCGTTCGCAAAACCGTTCTCCATGGCATACCAAATGCCCAAAGCGCCAACGATAACGGCGACGGCGACCTTGATGATGGCGCCACCGTTAAGGACCCACTCGGAGTCGGCCGCCTTGGAGCGGCCCATGAGGTAGACGATCCACACAAAGGCAAGATCGATACCCATCTTGGCGATCAAGTTGAACTCAACGCCAAAGACCATGCCCAAAATGTCGGGGAACATGGTAGCCAGCGAGGCAATCCACAGCGGGTAGTTGACCCAGTAGTAATACGAGATGCGGGCGCCCCATTTGTCGCCCAGGCCATCGCGTACCCAGTCGTAAATGCCGCCCTCGCCGTCATAGGTGGTGCCGAGCTCGGCAACAACCATGCCATAAGGAAGCAGGAAGGTCAGGATCAGGAAGATCCACCAGAAGAACTGCTGGTTGCCAATGGCAGCAGCAGGAGCGGCGGCCTCGCAAACGAAGACGACGCAGATGATGGTCGAAATGACCGTCAAAAAGGAAAGCTTTTTCTTTCCGTCGCTCATGATGAGCTCCTTCGCTCAGTCTTGGACAGATCCGAGGCCCAAGGTACTAAGGCAATTGCCTGAGCCTCGGTGAGCGGGCGACAGGAGACGAGCATCCGCCGCCCGCAAACGTGCGTTTAGCAGGCTTAAGGCTTAGAGCTGCTCGAGAGCCTCGAGAGCGGCGTGAAGCTCGGCCTTGGCGGAGTACTCGACACCCTCGTCGTTGAGCGGGGTGCGCTTGCCCAGGGCAGCGAGGAGAGCACGGATGGAGTGCTTGCGGTTCTCGGCCTCGACCCAGCACAGGGAGCGCTCGGGATCGTCCATAACCTCGTCGACGACTTCCTCGTTGCGAGTGGCCGGCAGGCAGTGCATGAACTTGGAGTTGGGGCCGGCGAAGTTCATCATGTCCATGGTGACCTGATACTTGGGGTAGAACACGTCCATGTAGTTCTCGCCCGAGACCTCCTCGTCGTACAGGCCATACCACACGTCGGTGTAGATGAAGTCGGCGCCCTTGATGCACTCGATGTCGTCGGAGATGACGACGGAGCCGCCGGAGACCTTGCAGTTCTCCTCGGCGATGGCCATCATCTGCTTGCCGAACTCGGCGCGCTCCTCAACGGTGCCAACGTGCAGGCCGCCGTCGGGGATCTGGTGGCCCTTGGGTCCAAACTGGACAAACTTCATGCCGACCTTGGAGGCGATGAACATGAGGGAGACGCAGACCTGGGTGGCGTCGCCGATGAAGGCCAGGGTGCAGTCCTCGATCTTCTTGCCCTCGGGGAGGTTCTCGAGCATGGTCATGAGGTCGCCCATCTCCTGCGTGGGATGGTTGAACTCGGACATGCCATTGATGACGGGCACAGCGGAGCCCTCGGCGAGGCCGACGACGTCCTTGTGACGGTCAACGCGAGCCATCATGATGTCGAGCAGCGAGCCCATAACGCGAGCGGTGTCGCCCAGGGACTCGTGACCGCCGAGCTGGATGGTGCCAGGGCCATAGAACTGAGCATGGCCGCCGAGGTCGGTCATAGCGGTCTCGAAGGAAAGACGGGTGCGGGTGGAAACCTGCTGGAAGATCATGCCAAGGCTCTGGTTGCGGAGCAGGTGCGGATAATAACCGTCAACCTTGATGGCCTTCTTCATTGCCAGGCCAAGATCCTCGATAGCCAGGATCTGCTCTTTGGTGAAGTCGTTGGTGTCGATGAAATCCTTAGGCAGCGCCATGTCGATTCCTTTCCGCCGGTCGTGCCGACTATTGCTATGAGGCGCTCGAACATCACGCCTCGTGTTGACAAGACCATCATTCACCCGTATGCAATTTTTACCTAGTTTATTCGGGATTAAAGACCGTTCACGGAGTTACACCCCCTCTAAACCAATATAAACCCGCAGGTAGCCAGCTTGCAGGGGGTTTACTATCTAGAACCGCGAACGGTATACGGCTATGCTGTATCTCGGCGCCTAATCCGCAATGGAACGAAGGGTTGAGACGTCTATATCCCACAAGGTATACAGGGCTCGGCCATAGATGAAATGAGATGGGACGGTGGCAGATGAACACCCTGATGTTCTTCTATACCCTAGCGATACTCGTGATCTGTATTGTGACGGCAGTGCTTTCGCTTGCCGCCTATGCCTCGTCTCGTCGACGCTTCTTTATCTATGGCAGCGGCGTTTTTATTTGCTATGCCATCGAGATGACCGAGATCTTCTTTTTTGAATACACGTTGCAAAACCAGAGTTTTCCAGCCAGCGACTATTACTCAATTACCATGCCTGTGTTGCGGACCCTTGTGGCGACCGCTTCACAAGCTTTTATCTGGCTCATTGCCATGGACTTGCTCGACAAACATTCAAAAAAGCAGTTTGTTATTCCCGTCGCAACGTTCTTCCTGAGCGAGCTGCTGGTCATTGTCGCTGTCCCCTACGGCCCCATGCATCAATGGCTCTACTACACGATGCGTCAGGTATTCCTTGTATTTGTGGGACTGTATATCTTTTGGACGGCGCATAAAAGCACGCAGGTCGAGCTTAAGGCGCGCGTCAACAATCAACGAAAGCACCTCATTATCGGCGCCATTCTGGTCGGGTGCATCGTTGCCGAGGATTTCTACAACATCCTTGTTGTTCCCATGAGCCTGGCACCCTCTTGGCTGCAGCTGTACCTGTCCGAGCGCAACTTTAGCGAGAACATCTTTGCGTGCTACTTTGCGATTCTGCTGATCATCTATGCCTATCACGTGCTTTCGATTCGCATGCAGGAGGCGCCCGAGGAAAAGAACGTCAGCGATCTTGATCGACACATCGAAGAGCAGATGCCCTTCTATCGCAACGCCTACAAGCTCTCCAACCGCGAAACCGAAGTCATGCGTCTGGTTGTGTTGGGCAAATCGAACCAAGAGATCGCTGACGAGCTCTTCTTTGCCGTGGGCACCGTCAAGACCCATATCCACAACATCCTGGTCAAAACTGAGCAGCAAAACCGCACGACGCTCATCCTCCACTTTTGGAAACGATAACCTACCAAAAAGGGACAGGTTTATTTTGGCAGGTTTTATCTGGGCAAATGCCAAAACCGCCGCGAGGGAGCTACTTTCCCTCGCGGCGGTTTTCTAGCAGTAAAACCAAGTGAGTAGGCTTTTGGCGGGATGCCGAGCACGCCCCAAAACACCACCGCCCTGACCTGCGGTTTTATTGAGCGTTTGGCGCGGTGTGCTCGACAAGTCCAAAAAAGTCTACTCACTTGCATCTGAGAGGCATCCGATAGACAAAAAACCGCCGCGAAAAGGGTCCGGACCCCGTTCGCGGCGGCTGTTCGCGTTGGTTTTGCGACTGTTTTGCTCGCTTGTTACTCGCTGTAGCGGGTGGCGATGGCAGCTTGCACCATGCCGGCGCTCATGAGGTACGTCACCAGGAAGTAGCCACCATAGGCCGCCAGGAAAATCGCGCAGGTGAGGCCCACGGTGCCGGCGATGCTCATATCGCCGAATACGCTCACCAGCTCGATGATCACCTTGAGCGCCACAAAGGAGTGCGCCAAGCCCACTGCCAGCGGGAACAGGAGGAACACCGCTTGCTGCGCCATCACCGAATGCCGGATCTGACGGTCGTCACAGCCGATCTGTGCCAGCACACGATAGCTGCGGCTGCCGTCGGCCACATTGGAGAGCTGCTGGATCGACAGAATCGCCGCACATGCAACGACCAGCACAAAGCCAATGTAGATGGCTAGATAGCTAATCATGCCGTTCATCTGCGCTGCCTGCGTATACATCTCGGAACGCGTGATGAAGACTCCCCATCCCCCCGGCTCCTTGCCGTCAACGAGCAGAATGTCGAGCATGGTGTATTTAATGCTCTCGTCTGCCTTGGTCACATCCATCCCCTGCTTGTAGTTAACGAGCAGATTACTGGAATACGGCTGCAGATTAAGCTGGGACAGCAGCTCATCGGCTACGACCACGGTACCGGGATTGCTGCCCATCGCCGAGTTGGCGATGGCCGCCGTGTCCTCGTCCGACTTATCGGTTGCGGGCTTGAGCTCATGCCCGCCCAAGGTGAGGGTATGGCCGCCGGCCATGTATTTGGTGTACAGGTCGCCCAGCTCACCGCCCATATCACACGTAAGCAAGTACTGGTCCCGGCCAATGCTCACCGGCTCCTCGCCCATCATCTGGCGCAGTTTGTTGTACTGGCTCGCCGGCGTCACATACAGACCCATCGCATCGGCGTTGCTTCCCTCGAGCGCCTTGGGAAGCTTTTCGCCCATGGCCTTGCACATCTCACCCGCCACCACCGAGGGGCCCGAGCCGCCAAGCGGGTAACTCAGATACGAATCGATCTGCACATGCTCACCGGCAACATCGGCGATATTGACCTTTTTGCCGGTCTCGTCGTTGTTGTCCGCCGACTTGCCCTTAATACCGTCTGCAACGTTATCGGGATCTTTACGATCGCCATGCCATGCAGCGTACAAATCGACCGTTGCATCGGCCAGCACCATGCGATCGGCCTCAGACGGATTGACATACTCCTTGTAGTAGTCGAGCGTTTCGGGCGTGTAATAGACATACGTCTGAGACACGTCAACAGGGTTATAGCGCTCCAGATTCTCGTTCATCACGTTGGCGATCGACATACCGCAGGTCACCGAGGTAATGGCCAAAAACAGAATCATCGCGATGACGCCCATCGAAAAGCACACCGTATTGACCTTGGCCGAAAGCTGACGCACGGTAAACATATTGAGGCCGCGCCAATACACGCTGCGCAGGCTCTGCAGCAGCTTGATGAGCATGCCCGAGAGTCCCCAGAACAGGGCAAAAGTGCCCACTGTAACCATAGCGGTCGTAATGCCAAACTGGCTCATGGCCTCTTGCAGCTTGCTGTCCGTCGCGGTTAGCGGGAACCCATCACGTAGGAGACGGTAATAGGCCACGCCCACAAGCACCACGCCCACGGCAAAGATGGCAATCGCGATCCAGGGGTTGCGTGTCTTGATGCTCTCGTTGCGACGCTCGGCACCCATGAGCTCAATGAGCTTAGTGCGACGAACGGCGCGAAGGTTCAGCAGTAGCGTGAGCACAAACATTACGAGCATGCAGGCAAGGGTCAGGTTGAACGCATGCACCGAGAAGAAGAAGTGGAAATTGGCGATCTGTGTCTTAAAGAGCGAGGCCGTAAAGAACGTCATGAGCTGCGAGAGCCCCACGCCCAGCACGATGCCGGCGACAAAGGCCACGACCGATACTATCACGGTCTCGAGTGCCATGATCGTGGCGACGCGCCCGCGGCCCATGCCGAGCACCTGGTACAGGCCAAACTCCTTTTTGCGGCGTTTCATGATGAAGTTATTGGCATACACCATCAAAAAGGCCATGACGCCGGCCAAAAAGTACGTCAGGTAGCCGAGCATGCTGCCCATAACCTGTGCCAAGCCCTCTTCATCGATGCCGGCGATGTCGACCTGCATCGAAATGGTGTTAAAGGCATAGAAGACCGTGACGCCCAGGGTGAGCGTCAAAAGGTAGACGAGGTAGTCGCGGCCGGCGCGGCGGACGTTGCCCCAAGCGAGTTTACAGAGCATCGGAGCCCTCACCGCCCATCATGGCAACGGCCTCCATAATGCGGTCGAAGAACTCTCGGCGGTCGGTGTCGCCGCGGCGCAGCTCGGTGAAGATCTTGCCGTCACGAATAAACAGCACACGGCTCGTGTAGCTGGCGGCAAAGCTGTCGTGCGTGACCATGAGCACCGTGGCGCGCAAGCGGCGATTCAGGGCCTCCAGGCTCTCGAGCAGCAGACGGGCGCTCTTGGAATCGAGGGCGCCGGTGGGCTCGTCGGCCATGATCATGGTGGGGTCGGTGACGAGTGCGCGAGCCGCGGCAACGCGCTGCTGCTGACCGCCGGACATCTGGTAGGGATACTTGTCGAGCACCTGACTGATGGACAGGCGCGCGGCCACATCCTGCACGCGGGTCGAGATTTCGGCCGAATTCACGCGGGCGATGGTGAGCGGCAGGGCGATGTTCTCGCGTGCCGTGAGCGTATCGAGCAGGTTGGAATCCTGGAAGATAAAGCCGAGCTCCTCGCGGCGGAACTGCGAAAGCTTGGCCTGCTTCATGCGCGTCACGTCCTGGCCGTTGATGCGGATCGTGCCACTTGTGGCGCTATCGATGGTCGACACGCAGTTGAGCAACGTCGACTTGCCCGAGCCCGAGGCACCCATGATGCCAACGAATTCGCCGCGGTTGACGGTAAAGCTGACGTCGTTGAGCGCACGGGTCACGTTGCCCAGCGCTCCATATACCTTTTCGAGATGCGCGACCTCCAGTACCGGGGTCGCCATGTGCGTGATTTGCATACCGAGTCCTTTCTTGCGATTAGTCTACGGCATCTATAGTCGCAAGAAGCCGAGTCGGCTACCATCGATATGGCTTACGCTTGCCTTACCGTTGTGTAAGGTAAGGGTAGCTACCCTGTCACGTGTTGATGTTGAGAGGACTCCTGTTGAAAACTGTTCATGTTGCCGCTGGGATCATTCGTAAGGAAGGATCTGACGAGCTGCTTGCCGTGCAGCGCGGCTACGGCGGCATGCAGGGACTTTGGGAGTTCCCCGGCGGCAAGCTCATGCGCGGCGAGACGCCCGAGGACGCCGTACGCCGCGAGCTTATGGAAGAGTTGCAGGTAAAAGTCACCAACCTGCGCGATTTTTACACCGTTGAGTATGACTACCCCGATTTTCATCTCTCGATGGAGTGCTACTACTGCTCGCTCGCCGATGAATCCGATGAGCCTCAGAAGCACGACCGCCAGCTCGGTATCCGCTGGATTCCGCGCACCTCGCTTGCCACCGTTGAGTGGATGCCCGCCGACAAGGGACTCATTGATGCCCTAATTGAGTTGAAGGAAGACCGGCTTGAGGCCAACGGCGTTGCCAACGACGCCGAGGCCACCGCGACCGACGAGCCCGCCACCAAGCCCAAGCGCGCACCTAAGCGCCGTAGCAAAAAGCGCCCCAAACCAGGTCTGCTCGACGGCATCGACACCTCGGACCTTTCCGCCGACGAGCGTGAACTCGTGCGCCGTCGCGCCGCTATAAAAAAGTCCATGAAGGGCAACAAGCGTGCAAACACCAAGCCCGAGCTGCTCGTTCGCCAGCGCTTGCGCGCAGCGGGCCTTACGGGTTATCGCTTGGAATGGAAGGTTCCTGGCAAGCCCGACATCGCCTTTCCCGGCCGCAAGATCGCTATCTTCGTCAACGGCTGCTTTTGGCACCGCTGCCCCAAGTGCAACCCTAGCCAGCCCAAGCGCAACGTTGAGTTTTGGGAGGCAAAGTTCCGTCGCAACGTCGAGCGCGACCGCGCTGCCGTGGCAGCACTCACTCAAATGGGCTGGACACCCATAACCATCTGGGAATGCGAGCTCAAAAAAGACCGCATCGACGCCACGATGGAAAAGGTCATCGAGCAGGTGCGCGCCGCAGAGCCGCAGCGCTAGGAACGAGCCATCCACACGCCCCACACAGGCGAGCCACATCCGCGCCACAAACCTTAGAAAGCCCTTAAGCTCAAAACCTTTCAAGAGTGTTACTCGATGGCTTTGACCTGCGGTTTCATCGTAACATCAAACCAGGTTAAGCCTTTCTTTAGCGCTTCTTTGCGACAGCCGCGGCATAATACTGCCAACGCACGGGACCTAGCAGCACACCCCGTGCGCAACCTTTTGGTGGACATCGAGGAGGCCGCATAAGCATGCATTCTTCCAATGCCGTAGCACGGCAGCCATCCCTAAAACATGCAAACCTTTTCTCCTTCCCCCCGACACAGAGAAACGGCCTCCTCGACTCCCCCACCCCAAAAGCCAAACGCTCAACCGACCAGAGCCACAACTTGCGAGCATCGTTCAAAAAGCTCCAAGCATCCCTAGATAAAACCTTCCCCAACCAAGCCCGGGCATACTAACCCCTCATCAACAAAGAAGCCCTGACGCCCCACCCCTTCCCGCCCAACGCCACAAGGGCGATCGAGCAGGACGGCTTGGGCGGGTCCCCGTACTTAGTTTCCAAAATCATTCCGCAGCGCGAAGGCCCCCGTTGCCAACGCTTCGTAGAAGCGAGGCAACGGGGGCCTTCATGCGCGAGGACGTTTTGGAAACTAAGTACGGGGACCCGCCCAAGCCGTCCGGTGGGATCAGAGTACCCTTGCTGTTACTCTGCTTTGCCCACAGAGTTGAGGTTGGTCATGCGGATCTTAACCAGCTCGGTGATCTCACGCATGCCCTCCTTGGCCGGCTTCTTGGGGTCGAAGCAGGCGGGGTTCTCGGCCATGTAGGCCATGAAGCCCTTGGTGTAGGCCTGACGCAGCTCGGTGGCGTAGTTAACCTTGCAGATGCCGTTCTTCACGGCCTCGGCGACCTGCTCATCGGGCACACCGGAGGTGCCGTGCAGAACCAGCGGCACGTCGACGGCGTCGCGGATGGCCTTGACCACGGACTGCTCGATGTGCGGATCGCTCGTGTACACACCGTGGCTGGTGCCAACGCCAATTGCGAGGGAGGTGCAGCCGGTGCGCTCGACGAACTCCTTGGCCTCGGCCGGATCGGTGTAGGGGCTCTCGCCCTCAACCGCGGGACCGTCGTCCTCCTTGCCGCCAACCTTACCGAGCTCGGCCTCGACGGGCACGCCCATGGCGCGGCCAGCGTCGGCGACGGACTTGGTCAGGGCGATGTTGTCCTCGAAGGACTCGTGCGAACCGTCGATCATGACAGAGGTGTAGCCCGTGCGGAAAGCCTGCATGCAGCGGTCATAGCCATCGCCGTGATCGAGGTGCAGGGCGACGGGCACGGAAGCGCGCTCGGCGGCAGCCTTGACCATGCCGTAGAAGTAGTCCAGACCAGCGGTCTTGATGGTGCCCGGGGTGGTCTGCATGATGACGGGGGACTTGGTCTCCTCGGCAGCGGCCAGAACGGCCATAACAAACTCGAGGTTCTCGACGTTGAAAGCGCCAACAGCGTAGTGGCCGGCCTGAGCGTCCTTGAGCATCTTTTCGGTGGTAACAAGTGCCATGAGCGTTTGCTCCTCTCCCTCGCCCGCATCTGGACATCGGGCGTAGTTGTTCACAAGGCGTTTTACCTTGCGTTTTGCTGCGCTCATTGTATGAAATTCAGCAGCTTTGCACGTGCGAGATATTGAGCCCATGCAGGTCAATACAGTCATTTTTGAAAAGCAAACGGAAGAAATTTGAGCCGAGTGAACATGTTCGATATTGAATTTTGGGCGTTCAGCGTCTTTCTTTTATAGAAAAGATAAGTAATCGAAAGGTATTTTCTTACTCAAAAAGAAAATGAACGAAAATAGAGTCAACACAATTCCTGCAAATTTCAGACGATGATGGAGCAGGTATGGCCCACGCAACAACCCGAGCTTTCGCCGACGAGCGTCGTTCCGCCATCATGGAGATGCTCGAACATAACGCCTCCGTTCAGGTGGCAGAAATCGCCCAGACCTTTGGCGTGTCCTCCGTCACGGCCCGCGCCGACTTGGACGCCCTCGCCGAAGCAGGCAAGCTGCGCCGCACACATGGTGGTGCCGTATCGCTCCACAAACGCCTGACCGTTTCCACGCAGGATCGCCGCATCAATGTCAACGTCGCCGCCAAGCAGGCCATCGCACAAAGCGCCATCGAGCTCGTCAACGACGGCGACACGCTGCTCGTCGACTCGGGCACCACGGCGCTCGAGTTCGTCCGGCTCCTCGATCAGCGCGGCGGTATCACCGTCATCACGGCCGACATTACCATTGCCGATTACATCGACGAGAGCATGCCCTCGGTCGATGTCGTCATGCTGGGCGGGGCGCTGCGCAAAGGCCATCGTTATTTGTACGGACCGCTCACTATGCAGGCGCTCCAAATGGTCCATGCCGATCTGGCCGTCATGTGCCCCGGCGCCTTTGTCCCCAGCTGCGGCTTTACGACCGACTTTCCGCAGATGGCCGAGACCAAAACGGCTATGATCACCGCGGCCCATCAAAGCGTCGCCCTCATGGACGCCAGCAAGGTTAACGGACGCAGCATGTACCGCTTTGCCGAGCTTGCCGATGTCGACTCCATCGTGATGGACCGTGACCCCGACCATGCCGTCGCCACCTCGATCGCCGAGGCCACTGACAGCTCACGTCCAGCCCTCGTCATCGCCGGCGCTTAAACAAAAACCACCACAAAGGTGCCTGTCCCCTTTGTGGTGGTTGTGATGGTTGAGCGTCAAAAGTGAACGTGTCGCTACTTGGACAGCTCGTCGGCGAGGGCCTCGATCTGAGCGCGCGAGGCGTCGTTGAGCGAGCCCAGCACGGTCACCTTGTTCTGCGTCAGGGTGATGTCCTTCATACCCTCGAGCTCCTTGGTCATAATCTTGGCCGCTGCAGGCGCCCAGGAACCGGACTCGACAAGCGCCACCGTACGGTTCTGATAGGCGTGCTCGGCAAGCGTGTGGATAAAGGTGCTCATGAACGGGAAGATCTCGCCCTGATAGGTGATGGAGGCGAGCACCAGACGGTCATAGCGGAACGCATCCTCAACGGCCTCGGCCATGTCGTCGCGAGCCAGGTCAAAGACGGAGACCTTCTGGCCGCGAGCCTCAAGCGCAGATGCGAGCTCCTCGACGGCAGCCTTCAGATGGCCATACACGCTCGCATAGGCGATCGTGATGCCCTCGTCCTCGGGCTGATAGCTCGACCAGGTGTTATAGGTGTCGAGGTAGTAGCCCAGGTTCTCGGTCAGCACGGGGCCGTGGAGCGGACAGATGATCTGAATGTCCAGGTCGGCGGCCTTCTTGAGAACGGCCTGCACGAACTTGCCGAACTTACCGACGATGCCAAAGTAGTAGCGGCGAGCCTCGCAAGCCCAGCCCTCGGGATCCTCGATGTCGTTGGCGCCAAACTTGCCAAAGCCGTCGGCACTAAAAAGCACCTTGTCGGTAGACTCGTAGGAGAAGAGCACCTCGGGCCAGTGAACGTTGGGGGCGCCGATAAAGGTCAGGCTGTGGCCGCCCAGGTCGAGAACGTCGCCCTCTTTGACGACCATCTTGCGCTCGGGGAAGTCAGTGCCAAAGTAGTTGACCATCATGCGGAAAGCACCCATGCTGGCAACAATCTGCGCCTGGGGATAGCGCTCCATAAAGGCGGCTATACCGGCGGAGTGATCGGGCTCCATGTGATGGATAACCAGGTAGTCGGGCGTACGTCCATCGAGCGCAACCTCGAGGTTGTCGAGCCACTCGTCGACAAAACCACCGTCGACCGAATCGGCGACGGCGATTTTATCGCCCAAGATAACATAGCTGTTGTATGCCATACCGTTCTCGGACACGTCGTACTGGCCCTCGAACAGGTCAATGTCGTGATCGTCGACACCGATGTAGCGGATATCCTTGGTGATCTCCATCAGGCAAAGCCTCCTAGATAGACAAAAGAACCCGTCTATCATAGCACTCGTCTTCATAGCCACGGCTATCTGCCAGCATCCTTATCGATTGTTATTGAGGCGGAATATATCGCCATTGACCTGCAAAAACTATGTGCGCGGAGCTGCCGTGGTATGTCGAACGATAAGCTGGCCGGGAATACGAATGGCAACGGTTTTGTCCGTTGCCCCCGCCTTGGGAACCGCGTGCTCGAACACCTCGCGTCCACGCTGATGCAAATCGAATCGAACGGTCGTGAGCTCGTTGTGTGCCACAAAATCATCGAGCGAATCGTCGACGCCCACCACGCTCACGTCCTCGGGCACGCGCAGACCGCTATCGCGCAGCGCTGCAATCGCGCCATTTGCCATCTGGTCGTTTGCCGCGTAAATCGCCGTCATGGTGCGATCGTGCTCGGCCAGGTACCTGCCGGCCTCGTAGCCGCTGTTGGCAGACCAGTCGCCCTCGAGCGGCTCTGCCGGCTCGATGTGTTTACGCTCGAGTGCATCCTGCCAACCGGCGCGACGAAATTGCTCGTCGACCGAGAATGACGGGCCGCCAATATAGCGAATCTGCTCGTGCCCTAGCTCAAACAGGTGATCCATAAGCAATAGCGAGCAGCCGTAATGATCGGAGTCGACCGTGGTCACCCGCGGGTGCGCGTACATGGTAACGATGACCGTGCCAATGCCCGGCAGTGGATCAAACGTCTCAAAATCGGGCGCCATGCGACTCATACCGATGATGATGCCGTCCACCGGCAATGCGGCCATACGACGCGTGGCCTCGGCAAGCGAAAACTCCTCGGTCTTGGACATCTCGACCAGCGTGATGGCGCAATTATGCTCGCGAGCAGCGCTGGCGATGCCGTCGATCATTGAGAGGTTGCCGAACTTGGTGACATCGTTGACGCACAGGCCGACCGAATGATAACGGCCGTCGCGCAGCGAGCGACCGGCATAACTCGGACGAAAGCCGAGCTTTTGCATAGCGGCCTGTACGCGCTGGCGCGTCTGCTCGTTAACGTTAGGCAAGCCGTTGGCGACGCGCGAAACCGTCTGCTGCGAAACGCCGGCAGCGCGGGCGACGTCGGCCATGGAGACCGGACGCGAACTGGTATCGTTGGACGGGCGCCTTGCCACAGGATCACCTTCACCCTTGCGAGATCTGAATAGCGTGAATGCCGGCCCGGGCAGAAATACATCCCGCGCCGAGGCCCGCTATCGTCGGACGCATGTTAACGTACTCTACTTTTTCTATCTGCATCTCTTCTGCTTTATAAGTCCATACGGCAGTACCGTTCACGGCTGAATTTCTACCGATTACCAGATTCTCAAAAAGTGACAAGCGATGTGTTATGAGTACGTTAACATAGCCCGTAACGTGCGGTATCGTGAACACTTGGGTTCATGCCGCTTCAAGTTGTTAACGTACTCATAACGACGCAAAACTCACCCGTGCGCGCCAAGGAAAGGACTCCCATGACCAACCCCGACAAAAAGACACTCGCCACGCTCACCAAGCTGTTCGAGGAGGAGTTTGGCCCCATCGGCGACCGCCAGGTGCTCTACGTGCACGCGCCCGGCCGCTCCGAGATCAGCGGCAACCACACTGACCACGAGGGTGGCCACGTTATCGCCGGCTCGCTCGATGTCGCCGTCGACGGCATCGCCGTGGCAACCGATTCCAACAAGGTTCGCGTAGCCGACGAGGGCTATCCCACGTTTGAAATCGCGCTCGACACGCTAGACGTTCAGGAGTCCGAGAAGGGCACGTCCGCGAGCCTCGTCCGCGGCATAGCCCACGAAATCGCTGCTCTGGGCGTTGAGCCCCAGGGCTTCGACTTTGCCTTCACCTGCTCCGTCCCCTCGGGCGGCGGTCTTTCGAGCTCCGCTGCTGTCGAGGCGGCATACGGTCGCGCCATGGAGACGCTCTGGGACGCACCCGCCATCGAACCCGTCGCGCTCGCCCAGATGAGCCAGCGCACCGAGAACAACTATTACGGCAAGCCCTGCGGTCTGATGGACCAGGCCGCCGTTTGCTTGGGCGGCCTCGCCTACATGGACTTTGAGGATCAGGCTCAGCCTAAAACCCAGAAGCTCGAGCTCAACTTTGAGGATCACGGTTATGCGCTCGTGCTCGTTAAGGTCGGTGCCGACCACGTGGCCGCCACCGACGACTACGCCGCCGTTCCGCGCGAGATGCAGGACGTCGCTGCCGAGTTTGGCAAGGCACGCCTGTGCGAGGTAAACGTGGCGGACTTTGACGCCAAGCTCCCCGAGCTGCGCGCCAAGCTGGGCGACCGCGCCTGCCTGCGCGCCGTTCACTACTGGTACGAAAACGGCCTGGTCGATAAGCGCTGGGCTGCCCTGAACGCCGGCGACATCGACCAGTTCCTGGTCCTGACGCGCGAGTCCGGCGCCAGCTCCGCCATGTACCTGCAGAATGTCGTTGCCAAGCTGGGCTCCGAGCAGCCTTCGATGTATGCCCTGGCACTGGCCGAGCACGTGCTCGACGGCCGTGGCGCCGTCCGTATCCACGGTGGCGGCTTTGGTGGCACCATCCAGGCCTTCGTGCCGCTCGACCTGGTCGACACCTTTATCACCAAGATGAACGGCTGGCTGGGCGAGGGCTCTGCCCGCCACTACGCAATTTCTGACAAGGGGGCTTACGCGGCATGGCTGTAATGACTGACGTGCGCGAGGCCGCGCAGAACCTGATCGAGTACGCTATCCACCGATCGATGATCGGCCAGGACGATCGCATCTGGGCGTATAACACCATTCTCGAGTGCATCGGTGCTACGGGCCCGGCGCTCGACATGGCCTGGGCGCTCCAGGTCGAGAAACTCTCGCTCTTGCACCCCGATACCCTGCCCAACTTTGACCTGGAGGGCACGCTTGCTGCGCTTGCCGAGGCTGCCGTTGCCAACGGCGCCGCCGAGGACACGGCGTCTGGCCGCGACCGCATTGCCATGCGCATTATGGGCGCGCTCATGCCGAGGCCTTCGGTTGTAAACGAGGAGTTCAACGGCCGCATGGGCATCAACGAGCCCCGCGCCGCGACCGACTGGTTCTACGGTCTGTGCTGCGACGCCGGCTACGTGCGCCGCGCCGCCATCGCGCGCAACATCAAATGGAGCACCCCCACCAACTGGGGCGACCTCGAGATCACTATCAACCTGTCGAAGCCCGAGAAGGACCCGCGCGATATCGCCGCGGCAGGTGCAGCCAAGAACACGGGCGAGAAGTATCCCGCCTGCCAGCTCTGCATCGAAAACGAGGGCTATCCCGGACGCTCTGCCGCAGCCGACGGCGGTGCTCACCCCGCCCGCCAGAATCTGCGCGTTATCCCCATTCAGCTCAACGGCGAGCGCTGGGGCTTCCAGTACAGCCCGTATGCGTACTTTAACGAGCACTGCATTGCCATGAGCTCCGAGCATCGCCCGATGCATGTCGACCGTAAGGGACTGACCTGCCTGCTCGATTTTGTGGACCTGTTCCCGCACTACTTCATCGGTTCCAACGCCGACCTGCCCATCGTGGGCGGCTCGATTCTGTCGCATGACCACTTCCAGGGCGGCGCGCACGAGTTCCCCATGATGCACGCCGCCGAGGTCTCGCAGTTTAGCGTGCCCGGCTTTGACCAGGTCAGCGGTACCGTGTTGCAGTGGCCGCTTTCGGTGCTGCGGCTGCGCTCGCACGACCGCGCCCAGCTGCTCGACGCCGCCGAGAAGATTATCCTTGCCTGGCGCGAGTGGACCGATGAGTCGGTGGGCGTCATCGCGCACACAGCCGACGGCGTGGCGCACAACACCGTGACGCCCGTCATCCGCCGCGTCGACTCCCGCGGCAATGCCGGCGGCGAGATCTACGAGGCTTACCTCGCGCTTCGCTGCAACATCACGACCGACGAGCATCCGCTGGGCGTATTCCACCCGCATGCCGAGTACCACCATATTAAGAAGGAGAACATCGGCCTGATCGAGGTCATGGGCCTGGCCATTTTGCCGCCGCGCTTGGTTCCCGAGCTCGGCGCTGTCCGCGAGCACTTGCTGGCGGCCAAGGCCGATGCCAGCTACGACCTTGCTGGCGCGCTCGAGGGCGACGACCTTTGCCGCAGCCACACCGCATGGGCCGAGGATGTCTATGCCCGCCGCGCCGATGAGCTTACGGCGGATAACGCCATCGACATCCTGCACGAGGAGGTGGGCGTGGTGTTTGGCCACGTGCTCGACAACGCCGGCGTCTTCAAGTGGGACGAAGCCGGCCGCGCCGCCCAGCAGCGCTTCATCAACTCGCTGTAGCAGCGAGCTCGAACGCACGCACTTAACAAATAGCGCCTACACGACCACGGCGCCCGTCGGCGATGTTGCCGGCGGGCGCCGTTTTTGAGTGTAGTCATTGGGGTCATTCTTAAGGGGCGTTCTTAAACGACTAGTCATTAAAGAGCGTCCCCAATGACTACTTGCGACCAAGGCAACGCCGGTGTCTTGGCAACGACAGCGAAAACGCCCCTAAGCGAGCAAGGTGACGTGAAAGAGGAGGGCATTGACCTTTTGGTCATGCCCGACGATTGAACGTCAGATTGCCGCTTAGGGGCGTTTGCAGCGTCGAGCCGTTAAGGCGTTTGGTAAAACGCCTTAACTCTACAGCTCCGTTACTTCAACACTGTTATAGACCTCGTCCCAGCGGTCCATGACCAGGTGGCCGGTCTTGGGATCCATGGCGTTGAGCTTGCCGCAGGTATTGGCGGTCTTGAGCACCGTGACGTCGTCGGCACCAGCAGCAATGGCATGCGCAAAACCGGCAATGGTCGAGTCACCGGAACCCGTCGCGTTCACAGCCGCAATCGCGGGCGTCTTGGCGCGGAACGCGCGGCCCTCATGGAAGCCCACCGAACCGGCAGCGCCCATCGAAACGACAACCCAGGGGATACCGGCAAAACGGTCATCGGCGGCAAGCGCCTCGCGCAGGGCATCGACATCATCGGTCGTAAAGGACGTACCCAGCAGGCCGTTAATCTCGGTCAGGTTGGGCTTTACGAGCTCAGGCTTAGCGTCGGACTCCAGCGCGGCCTCCAGCGATGCACCCGAGGTGTCGAGCAGCACCTTGGCGCCCGCCTCCTCGGCAATCTTGACGAGCTCGGCATAGTAGCCGGCATCGACACCACGCGGCAGCGAGCCCGAAAGCGTCACAACGTCCGCCTTTGCTGCAAGCTCGGCGAACTTGGCCGTAAAGGCCTCGAGCTCGGCCGGGGCAATCTGCGGGCCGCTCTCTAACAGCTCGGTCTGATTGCCCTCGTGCAGAATATTCAGGCAGATGCGCGTCTCGCCGGCAATGGGCACAAAGTCGTTCTTGACGCCATCAGCATCCATAAGCTCGGCCATATAGGCGCCCATGTGGCCGCCGAGCAGACCGGTCGCGAGCACGTCGTCGCCCAGCTGCAGCAGCACACGGCTCACGTTGAGGCCCTTGCCGCCAGCGGTCTTTTCGGGCGTCACACGGTTCACGTCGTCGATGATCAACTTGTCGAGCTGATAGCGCGTATCAATCGACGGGTTCATGGTAACGGTCAGAATCATATTGAACTCCTGTTTCCGGGGCACGACACGCGCGGCCCCAAGCATACGATAGCTCGTTAAAGGATCTCGATCTCAAAGCCGCGGGTAACGGTCTCCCCCGGCTTGGCCACCAGGCAGCCGCGCTTGTGCTCCAGAATATCGTCCTCGTCGGAGCAGGTGGACAGGCCGCCCCACGGTTCCACGGCCACAAAGTCACCCTCGGGCTTGCTCCACACAATCAGGTACGGCATATCGGGAAACGTCAGGCGCACGCCCTTGTCCTCGGTCTTCTTGGTCAGCGTAACCACGCGGCTCTCGAGCACGTCAAAGATGGTCTCCGCGAAGTCAAAGAGTTCGTGGGTCAGCGGCAGGTCATGGCCAACCATCGGGTTCTTGCTGCGATGCTCAACATCAATCAGGCCCGTCGAGGGAACGGCAGTACAGAGCTCGGCGGCCTCGCGCTGCTAAAAACGGAGCTCATAGTCGTCATAGGACTCGCCCTCGTCAAGCGGGCACTTAAAGCCAGGGTGACCGCCCACAAAGAACGGCATGTCCTCGGTGCCCTCATTGGTCACCTCGTACGACACGGCCACCTTCTCCGAATCGATCGTGTAACGAGCAACGATCTTAAACGGATACGGGTACTGCTCGAGCAACTCGGCATGGTCGGCAGAGCTTAGGCTCAGCGCGACCATGTTCTCGCCCTGCTCCTCGAGCTTCCACTCCTGTTTGCGAGCAAAGCCGTGACGGGCAAGCTTGACCTCGCGGCCGCCCATGGTCATTGCGCGACCGTCACGAAGGCCGCCGCAAATCGGGAAACAAATGGGTGCCTGGCCCGACCAGACCGCCGGGTCACTCTGCCACAGGTACTCACGGCCGTTGGCCGCAATAGAAGTGAACGATCCGCCAGCCGTGCTCAACGCAATGCGGACAGAGCCGTTATCAAGAACAAACTCCATAGGAGCCTTCCCTTTCTTACGACAGCCCGCCAAGTCAGTGGGGCTGATAGCAAACCGGCCCGCGCCCCATCACAGAAACGCGAGCCGTCAACGGACTAGTTAATTACGCCGGATACCCGCTAATCATGGTATTCGCCGCGGTCCCACTTCTCGAGGAACTCGTCAAAGAAGTGCGGGTCAGCCTGAGCCTCGGCGTCGGCCTTATTGCAGGCATCGATCTTGGCAATCAGGGCATCGTGCTCGGGGGTCTTCTCGTAGGGCTCCTCCAGGAAGGCAAGCATGATGTCGGCCATCAGGAACTCGCCGGTGATCTTGCCGCCAAAGCCCACAATGTTGGCGTTGAGCTCGCGACGGGCATACAGGGCAGAGGTCATGTCGCGAACCAGGGCGCAGCGGGCGCCGGGAACCTTGTTGACGGCGTTGGTGATGCCAATGCCGGTGCCGCACAGGGCCACGCCAAAGTCGGCCTTGCCGCTGGCAACAGCCTCGCCCACGGCCTTACCGTAGATGGGATAGTGCGTACGGGTGTGGCTGTAGGTGCCGCAGTCGAGCACCTTGTAGCCAGCCTGCTCCAGGCGGTCGGCCAGATAGATCTTCTCGTCCGTAACGATATGGTCGCAACCGATTGCGATGGTCTTCTTCATCAGAACGTCCTTTCGTCTGAATTCACAAGTTGAGGTAGAAGTTCGAGTTCTCGGTGGCTCTCGTTAGGCCATCTTGTTGAGCATGTCGACACGGATCTGGTGACGGCCGCCGGCGTACTGGGCGCGCAGGAACTCGCGGGCGATCTTCTTGGCGACCTCGGTGCCCACAACGCCCGGGCCCATGGTGACCATGCGCGAGCCGTTGTGCTCGCGGGTCATGTAGGCGGAACGCTCGTCGGAAATGTTGGCGACGACCATGCCCTTAATCTTGACGGCGGCCATATAGGAGCCGACGCCGTACTTATCGAATGCGAAGCCCTGGGAATCCTTGTGCTCCAGCAGGTCCTTGGCAACGGCGGTCGCGGAATCGACAAAGTCCGCGGCAGGGGTCTCGGAATAGTCGACGACCTCGTGACCGTCGGCGATGAGCATCTCCTTGATGGACTCCTTCATCGACATACCGTCGGCATCGGAAGCGATTACAACCCTCATGACATCCTCCTTGAGAGATACGCAGGTGCGTAGTTTCTGTTTGGAAGTGTTGAATCGCGTTCAGGTCCGGGCATCTGAATGTGCGGTTCTTCACTGTTCATGTTTATTTGAACACATTCGAACAGTAACTGCAACAACTATTTGTTTATCTTTGTTCTTTTTTGAACAAATACCGTTCGCGGATGATTGCTGACCGTCTGGACCCGGCGCGGACGTAGCGACCACGTGTTCAACAAACAAAAGGGCGGCCGAGAACGTGTCTCGGCCGCCCTTCGGCGGTATTCCCCGGTATATACAGCTGTTTTAGCTACTCGGACTGCCCGCCCTTTTTGACGCGCTTGGACGGAGCGCTCAGAAAGCGACCCGTCAAATAGTTCGCCGGGCCGGAAATATCAATCCCCAGTAGCGTGTGTCCCAGCCACAGAAACGCCGCGAGCACCAGCAGCGGGATAACGCACGAGGTCACGATCATCACAATGACGCCTTCGATGAGATCGGTCACTTGCTGCACAATTTCATCGGTCATCTGCTTGGCGCCGCTGGTCACCGACGTGACCAGGTTCGAGGCCCCATCAGTCAACTGCTCGAGCACGTTTTTGGACTCCGTGGCCTCGGATTTTTTCTTGTTCGATTTTGAGCTGGTCTCGGCTGACTTGTCCGTGGCGTCGGCCGCGTCCGCAGCGTCCGCAGCCTTTTGCTCAGCTTGCTCAATGCTTACGCGATACGTTTCATCGACCTTCTGCGACACCCATACGCTCGCGGGCACGAGCGCCATGCCGATCACGGCAACCACCAGCACGCGTGTCGCCACGCGGCGCAGGACGGCGCTCGTGCTCCAGCGCCCGTGGACGCCAAGCGACACCGCAAAGAGCACCAGCGCAAACGGGATCAGGATGCCCAAGCCAACCGACCACAAAATCGTGAGCAGATATTTCTCTAGGTATAGCACGGCAAGCACGATACCAAGGTTACCTGAAAGCTGCGCGAGCTGCTCGGCAACCGGCGTTCCTGTATCACCCGGCAGCGCGGTAATGCCCGCAGACAGTGCCACGCACGAGGTCGTGAGTGCCAGTACGTTACCTTTCTTTTGATCGATGACCTCGATGGTGGAGTCCCAAGTTTTGGTATCGGCGAAATGCGGACGAGCTACAAAGCCCGACAGCAGCGCCAGCACCACGAGCGCAACGATAAAGCCAATCTGCAGCTTTTTGTTTGCGCACACGACATCGGACAGACTGGGCTGCAGCTCGGTTACCGTCGTGTGCTCGGTTATCTGGACAGGACGCCCATGAGCCATCTCGTGCGCGTCTCTTTTTTGTATTGACCCGTTATCCGGCATTTGGATACCTCCTCAGTCCGGCGTTTAATGCGAAAGGAAGTATACCCACCGAGCAAAAATCGAACGGGAGGACGAACGGAGCGCACCAAGACTGCCCCCCAACGACTAGTCGTTTAAGAACGTCCCCAATGACTGTCTCGGGATGAGTTGCGGTGGAATAGGGATTGTTTTGCGCCCGCCGGCCCCTATTCAGTCCCCATTTCACCGCAACTTGGAGGAGGACAGAAAAAGCCCTGCCGCGGGTAGCGGCAGAGCTTTTGGAAGGGGACTTGATTGTGCGGACTCGTTAGGCGAGCTTGGCCTCGAGCTCGGCGATGCGCTTGTAGGCATCGATGGTAAAGCGGGCCTGCTTCTCCAGAATCATAGTGGTCATGAGAGTGTCCTGAGCATGAGCCATGATGAAGGTCATCTCCATCTCGCCACCGCCGGCCTCCTGCGAAAGCAGTTTGGTCTGCGTGTCGTGGGCACCGATGAGCGCATCGCTGGCATCCTTGTGCAGCTGCTCGGCCTTCTCAAAGTCACCCTCGCGAGCAGCATCGAGCGCTGCAAGCAGATCGGTCTGGGCGTCACCTGCGTATGCGACGATCTCGAATCCAACCATCGAGATTTCTTCTTTGGTTGCCATGTTGCGTTCCTTTCACATATGAACCAATGGAGAGCATCGCGTCCGGGCATACGCGCTGCGTTGTGTATGACAGAAACAATAACATTCAAACAAAAAAGAACAGCGTAAAACGTAATTTCGAGCTATGAACGGTTACTCTTCGCCCGTGAACGGTTTTTAAACCAATTTGAACAATATCAAACACAATTAGCGGCAACCCAAACAGATCCGCGCCCTAGCGTACATCGCGCACCGTATCGCCCTCGACGAGCACGCCCGGAAACAGCATGTGCTCCACACCGGGTTCAACGCCCTCGGCGCCGGCAATCTTGTCGACCGCCCACATGCCGACGCGCTTGTTGTCAAAGCGCACCGTAGTCAGGCGACAATCGGGCACGATGTCGCCCAGACTGTCATCAACACCCACCACGCTCACGTCCTGGGGCACGCACTTTCCGCGCGACTCGAGCCCGCGAATGCAGCCGTAGGCCATGGCATCGTTGGAGGCATAAATGGCCGTACAGGTCGGATCATCCGCAAGCACCTGGCCGGCAGCATATCCGCTCTGCGCCGTCCAGTCGCCGCGCACGAGCTGCGGTGGCTCAATGCCATGCGCACGCAATGTCTCACGCCAGCCTTCCTCGCGCCGCATGCCCGAAAGCGAGCGCTCGGGGCACGAGATAAAGTGCACGGTCTTGTGCCCCTGCTCCAGCAAGTACTCGACCACCTGGCGCGAGCAATCGAACTGGTCGTTATCGACCGTCGAGCACAGCGGGTGCTCCAACATCGTAACGAGCACCGTCTGCATGCCGGGCAGCGGTTCAAAGGTTCCAAAGTCCGCCGGCATGCGGTTCATGATCACAACCATACCGTCCACCGGCAGTGCACTCATACGCGACGATGTGCTCTCGAGGGTATACGGATGCCCATCTACTTTAGTGAGGGTGATGGCGTAGCCGTGTTTGTCGGCGGCGGCGGCAAAGCCCTCCATACGGTCGAGGTTGCCGGTGCCGGTAATGTTGAACATAGCGACGCCGACGGTCTTAAACCTGCCACGGCGCAGCGATCGACCGGCAAAATTGGGGCGATACCCCAGCTCGCGCATGGCGGCACGCACGCGTTCCTTGGTCTCGGGGCGCACGCTGGGCGAATCGTGCACGGTGCGCGAGACCGTCTGCTCCGAGACGCCCGCGAGGCGCGCTACGTCTTTGACGGATACCGATTTTTTAACAGCGGCCATAGGTCGATCTTTCTATGTCAACGATGCCATTGGTGGCACCCTACGCAGTCAAATGAAACGTCTTCAAGTATATCTAACGCCTCCCCCACCATACGCTCACCACCCAAAACCTACCGTTCACCGACATCTTTGCTTCCCCGAACGGCTTTTGTCGACCAAATGTTAACGTTGCCATTGCGCAAACACAGAGCCACCGGGCGGCTCAAACGTTTACGCATAAGGAATCGACGGTTCGCAGGCACAGGAACCACCGGTTCGCGTCTTTTTTTGTGTCGCAAAATGGCAACGTCAACATTTTGGCAACCGAACGCCAAAAGCTACCATCGTTGCTAACCCACCGACTCTTAGGAGCATTGCATGGAGCAACTCATCGCCATCATCGAAAAGGGCCAGCCCTTTTTCAACGCGATCGCCCGCAACAAGTACCTCAAGGCGATCCGCGACGGCTTTATCTCCGTCATCCCCATCATCATCTTCTCGTCCATCTTCTGCCTGGTAGCCTCGGTCCCCAACATCTGGGGTTTCTACTGGCCCGATGACATCAACAACGCCCTGTGGAAGTGCTACAACTACTCCATGGGCATCCTGGCCATCGCCTGCGCCGCCACCACGGCCAAGCACTTCGCCGACGCTCAGAACCGCGATCTGCCCAAGAACAACCAGATCAACTTTATCTCGTGCATGTGCGCGGCCATCATCGGCTTCTTGCTCCTTTCGAGCGACACCATCGCCACGGACGCTGCCAGCGGTTTCAACACCACCTACCTTGGTTCCAAGGGCCTGCTGACCGCTTTCATCGCTGCGTTTGTGACCGGCATCATCTACAAGTTCTTCATTAAGCGCAACATCACCGTCAAGATGCCCGAGCAGGTTCCGCCCAACATCTCGCAGACCTTTAAGGACATCATCCCCTTCTCCGTCTGCATCACCGTCTTTTGGGTTTTTGACATCGTCTTCCGCGCTGCTTTTGGCTTCTGCTTTGCCCAGGGTGTCATCCAGGTGTTCCAGCCCCTGTTCACCGCTGCCGACGGCTACATCGGCCTCGCTGTGATCTACGGCGCCATGAGCCTGTTCTGGTTCGTGGGCGTCCACGGCCCCTCGATCGTCGAGCCCGCCATCGCCGCCGCTCTCGTTGCCAACATGACCGACAACCTGGCTGCGTTCCAGGCCGGCCAGCACGCTTCCGCTGTCCTGACCCAGGGTGCCCAGTACTTCGTCGTCTGCATGGGCGGCACCGGCGCCACGCTCGTCCTGGTCTTTATGTTCTGCTTCCTGGCCAAGTCTCAGGAGATGCGCGCCGTCGGTAAGGCCGCCATCGTCCCCGTCTGCTTTGCCGTCAACGAGCCGCTGCTGTTCGCCGCACCCATCGTGCTCAACCCCGTCTTCTTTGTCCCGTTTGTCTTTGCCCCGATCGCCAACATCTGGATCCTCAAGATCTTTATCGACTTCTTGGGCATGAACGGCTTTATGTACACCCTGCCTTGGACCGTCCCCGGCCCCATCGGCACCATCATGGGCCTGGGCTTCCAGCCGCTCGCCTTTGTGATGCTCGCCCTTATCCTGGTCGTCGACTTCGTTCTGTACTACCCGTTCTTCCGAGCCTATGACGCCCAGAAGTGCGCCGAGGAGGCCGAGATCTCCCAGGAGGAGCTCGCCGCCAAGAACGCCGAGAAGGCCGCCAAGCTTAACGATGCCTTCCAGGGCAAGGCTGACGCCAAGAGCGTTGCCGCCGGCGCTGCTGCCGAGGCCGTGAAGGCCGACTCCCCCGCCGCTTCTGCAGCATCCGCTGCCGAGGCAACGACCTCCAGCGACCTCAACGGCAAGCGCGTGCTCGTGCTCTGCCAGGGTGGCGGTACCTCGGGCCTGCTCGCCAACGCGCTGGCCAAGGCTGCTAAAGAGCGCGGCATCAATCTTGAGACCGCTGCCGAGGCCTATGGCAACCACGTGGACATGCTCCCCGACTTCGATCTGGTCGTCCTGGCCCCGCAGGCCGCAAGCTACCTGGCCGACCTGCAGAAGGACTGCGAGCGCGTGGGCAACAAATGCGTCGCCTGCCGCGGTAAGCAGTACATCGAGCTCTCCCAGAACGGCGACAAGTCTCTCGCCTTCGTAAGCGAGCAACTCTCGAAGTAAGTAATGCTCAGGGCCAGCCGACCATCCAAGACCGGCTGGCCCTTCGATTTAGACGATTGGATCATCATGTCCGTTAACCCTGCTAGCGTCACCAACCCGCCTGCGCAGTTTCCCGAGGACTTTGTCTTTGGCGGCGCTACCGCTGCCTACCAGGTAGAGGGCGAGACCCGCACCCACGGTAAAGGCAAAGTCGCCTGGGACGACTTCCTAGAGGCCCAGGGGCGCTTCTCCCCCGATCCCGCTTCGGACTTCTACAACCAGTACCCCGTCGATTTGGAGCTGTGCGAGGAGTTCGGCATCAACGGCATTCGCCTCTCCATCGCCTGGAGCCGCATCTTTCCCAACGGCACCGGTGAGATTAACCCCGAGGGCGTCCAGTTCTATCACGATCTCTTCGCCGAGTGCCATAAGCACCACGTTGAGCCGTTCGTCACGCTGCATCACTTTGACACGCCGCTGCCCCTCTTTGAGAAGGGCGATTTCCTCAACCGCGAGACCATCGACGCCTTTGTGGACTTTGCCACCTTCTGCTTTAAGGAGTACGCCGACCAGGTGACCTACTGGTTCACCTTTAACGAGATCTGGGCCGACGCCTCCAACACCTACATCGAGGGCACCTTCCCCGGTGGCGTCAAGGCGCATCTGGCCGAGGCTTTCCAGTGCGAGCACAACATGATGCTCGCCCACGCCAAGGCCGTGCTGGCCTTCCACAACGGCGGTTTTAAGGGCAAGATCGGCATCATTCAGTCGCTGGAGTTTAAGTATCCGCTCAACGAGAACGACCCCGCCGACATCAAGGCCGCCAACAACGAGCACGTGCTGCAAAACCAGTTCTTGCTCGACGCCACCTTCCGCGGCGACTATGCCCCCGACACCCTCGAGTGCGCCAACCGCCTGGCTGCCGTCTCGGGCGGCACCATCGAGATCCTGGACGAGGACCTCGAGATTATGCGCGAAGCCGCGCTCTACAACGACTACCTGGGCGTCAACAACTACCAGTGCCGCTTCTTGAAGGCTTACGACGGCGAGAACGACCTGCACCACAACGGTACGGGCGAGAAGGGCACCGGGCGCTGGCGTGTTAAGGGTATTGGCGAGCATGTGAACAAGCCTGGCATCCCCACCACCGACTGGGACTGGATCATCTATCCCGAGGGTCTGTTCGATCTGCTCGTCTACATTAAGCAGCGCTACCCCAACTACAAGCAGATCTTCATCACCGAGAACGGCATGGGCTACAAGGACCCCTACAAGGACGGTTTTGTGGACGACCAGCCGCGCATCGACTACATCGAGCAGCACCTGCGCTGGTTGCTCAAGGCCATGGAGGTTGGCGTCAACGTGGGCGGCTACTTCCTGTGGAGCCTGCAGGATCAGTTCTCCTGGACCAATGGCTACAACAAGCGTTATGGCTTCTTCTACGTTGACTTTGAAACCCAGAAGCGCACGCCCAAGGCAAGCGCCTACTGGTATAAGCACGTAGCGCAGACCCGTCGTCTGGACTAGCGGCTTGCGACCAGCGGAATTGCCCCGCTCACATAACCTGTCCCCATTTCTCAGCCGGGGGCGGCACGTCACACGACGCGCCGCCCCCGGCCTTTTTTGGGCAGACCGTACCGCACGTTTGTCTCAATCTGTAACATCTAGCTGAGATTTTCGGCCCTACCTGTTACAGGTTGAGATGAACGAGCCGAGCACGCCTACGCCCGCAAATCCCGCACGCTCGCACGCTCGACCAACACGCCCGAGACGAGCGTACGACTTCTGGAGCTCGGGGCTTCCAGACCTGCAACGACCTCGTTAAGCGCACGGACGCCCAGCTCGCGGTGGCGGAACTTCACCGACGTCAGAATCGAGTTGGGAATCGTCTTGTAGAGCTCATCGTCGAAGCCGATCACGGACACGTCGTCGGGCACACTGAGCCCTTTGTCACGAAGAGCCATCATCACGCCGTTTGCCATGCAGTCGTTAGCGGCGAGGACCGCCGTGCAATCGGGTTTATCGGCAAGCGCAAGGCCTGCGGCATAGCCACTATCCGCATTCCAATCGCCTTGCAGAGGCTCGGGCGGCTCAATGCCACGCGCCTCGAGCGCCGCACGCCAACCTTTCATACGGCACTGGCTCGACAGCGACTCTTTCTTACCAGAGACGAAGTACACGTTTTTATGCCCGCGATTCAAGAAGTACTCGCACGCCATGCGCGCACCACCCTCTTGATCGTCACTGACGGTAGAGCAGGTAGGATGCTCCATCGGCGTGATAATCACCGTCTTGAGGTCTTTCGGCGCCTCAAAGGTATCAAAGTCATCGACCATCTGACGCAGGTTGAAGATCATGCCATCAACAGGCAGCTGCGACATCCTACGCGCCGCTTCGGCAAGGGTCATCTTTTCCCCAGCCCGCTTTTTGATCATCGTGAGCGCAAAGCCTCGCTCTTCGGCGGCATCGGCAATACCGTCAATCATGTCCACGGCACCGCCCGACAAGTGGAACAGCACCACGCCGATGCACCCGTAACGGCCCAACTTGAGTGAACGCGCGGCAAAGTTGGCTCGAAACCCGAGCGCCTCCATTGCGGAATGGACCTTATCGCGTGTCGACTCTCGCACGCTACCGGGCTCGTTGATCACACGCGAAACCGTCTTGAGAGAAACACCCGCGGCAACTGCCACATCGTTCATTGAGACATTTTTCTTGTCCATCGTTGCCACTACTTCTCCAGTCGGTCTTGCATCGCTTGTTTTTTGCGTTCTAGCATACACTACCTGCCTGACTGACAAATCAACCGTTTACCGGACAATATCGACCGCTCACCCGTATATCCTTGTTGCTCTTCCAAAAATGTCTTACGTTGTCATTAACGAAATGACAACGTTGTCATTTCGCATTGCCTTCCTTAAGCAGGAAGGTTTCCGGGCAGTCCTGACCATCCATCGACGACCAGTTCCATCCACATGCATCGCGCATCAAGTAGCAAAGGAGCTCTATGGACGCCATCGTAAAGATGCTCGAAAAGCATCAACCGTTCTTTGAGAAGATCTCGAGGAACGTCTACCTCCAGGCCATTAAGGACGGATTCCTTGGGTGCATGCCCATCGTCCTCACCTCTTCGATTTTTCTGTTGATCGCCACCCTTCCTGGCGTAGTTGGCATCACGCTGCCCCAGCCGCTCATCGACTGGTGCAACAAGCTGTACAACTTCACCATGGGCGTCATGGGCATCATGGTTGCCGGCACCACTGCCAAGAACTTCACGGCTTCCATGAACCGTCGCATGCCCGCCGGCAAGGTGCTCAACGACGGCTCCACCATGGTGGCCGCCCAGTGCAGCATGCTGCTGCTCGCTGTTACGCAGTTCACCACCAAGTTCAACGGCTCCGAGCTTTCGGTCTTCGATTGCACCAGCATGGGCACGCGTGGTCTGTTCTCGGCCTATATCGCCGCGTTCATTACCGTGTGGGTCTACAAATTCTGCGTCTCGCGCGATCTGACCATTAAGCTGCCCAAGGAGGTCCCGGGCGCCATCGCTCAGAACTTCCGCGACATCATCCCCTTTGGCGGCGCCGTCATCATCTGCGGCATCATCGATGTCGTCGTGCGCAACCTCATGGGCGTTCCGTTCTCCGAGCTGCTTATCAAACTGCTCTCCCCGCTCTTTACCGCTGCAGAAACCTATCCTGGCCTTATCCTTATCCAGGCAGCCACCGCGTTCTTCTGGTTCATCGGTGTCCACGGCCCCTCGATCGTCCAGCCGGGCATCGACCCCATCCGTCTTGCCAACCAGGCCGAGAACCTGCAGGTTCTGCTGGCAGGCGGCCACCCCGCCCACTCCCTCACCTTTAACATGTCGCTCGTGGGTGAGTTCGGCGGCACCGGCGCCACGTTCATCGTGCCGCTTCTGCTGATTCTCTTTATGAAGTCCAAGCAGCTTAAGGCCGTCGGTAAGGCCTCGATTGTTCCTGTTGCCTTTGCTGTCAACGAGCCGCTGCTCTTTGGCGCGCCGATGATCCTTAACCCCTACATGCTCATCCCCTTTGTTGCCGCCGGCTGCGTCAACGTGAGTGTTGCCAAGTTCTTTATCGACAACGTGGGCATGAACGGCTTCTCCTTCGTGGTGCCTTGGGCAACCCCCGCCCCCATCGGCATTTTCATCACCACGAACTTCCAGCTTATTGCCTTGGTATTTGTCGCGATCATCATCTTGCTGGACGCCATCATCTACCTGCCGTTCTTGAAGGCATACGATAAGCTGCTCTGCGACCAGGAGGCCGAGCGCGCCGCCGAGCTGGGTCTCGAGTCCAATGGTGCCGCTGCCATCGCCGCCAACGCCTCTGCGCCCGCTGTCGAGCAGACTACCGCTTCCGTCGAGACGACCGCCGCTGCCGCCGACAGCAAGCCTGTCGCCGATCAGCCCGAGCCTGCCGCCGACGCATCCGCTAAGAAGGATGTCGACGGCCTGAAGGTCCTCGTCCTGTGCGCCGGCGCCGGCACCTCTGCCATGCTTGCCAACGCCATCAAGGAAGGTGCCGCACAGACCGGAGAGAACATCGCTTCCTCCGCAGGCGCCTATGGCCAGCACACTGCCATCATGGATCAGTACGACGTTATCGTGCTTGCCCCGCAGGTCCGTAGCTACTACAACGACATGAAGGCCGACACCGATCGCCTGGGCATTAAGCTGCTCGCCCCGCGCGGTAAGGAATATATCGACCTTACCCGTGACCCCGCTGGCGCCATCAAGTGGCTCCGCGAGAACCTCGACTAGTTACCTCCCTCTGTTGGTGCCCGGATCCCCAGTTCGGGCACCTCTCCCTATTCGTATCCCACAGAAAGGATGACTCATGACCAATCCCATGCAGTTCCCCGACGGCTTTGTGTTTGGCGGCGCCACCGCCGCTTACCAGGTTGAGGGCGAGACCCGCACGCACGGCAAGGGCAAAGTGCCCTGGGACGATTTCCTGGCTGCTCAGGGTCGCTTCTCCCCCGACCCCGCAAGCGATTTCTACAACAAGTATCCGGTCGATATCGACCTGTGCCAGCGCTTCGGCATTAACGGTATTCGCGTCTCCATCGCTTGGAGCCGCATCTTCCCCAACGGCACTGGCGAGATCAACCCCGAGGGTGTTGCCTTCTATCACGAGCTCTTTGCCACCTGCAACAAAGCCGGCGTTATCCCCTATGTCACGCTCGATCACTTTGATACGCCCGAGGCCTTTTACCAGGACGGCGGCGAGGGCTTCCTGACGCGCACGACGATTGACGCCTTTGTCGAGTACGCCAAGTTCTGCTTTGCCGAGTTCACCGAGGTCAAGCACTGGTTTACCTTTAACGAGATTCCCGCAACCGCCGAGGGCAGCTTTATCGTCGGCAACTGGCCGCACGGCGAGAAGTACCGCCTGGACAAGGCCTTCCAGCTCATGCACAACATGATGGTGGCCCACGCCAAGGCTGTCGTCGCCTTCCATGAGGGCGGCTTTGAGGGCGAGATCGGCATTGTCCAGAACCTGGAGCCCAAGTATCCCCTCGATCCCAACAGCGCTGCCGACTGCGAGGCGGCTCGTATGGCCGACGTCATCAACAACCGCTGGGTACTCGACGCCACCTTCCGCGGCCACTATGCAGCCGACACCATGGAGGCCGCGACCAAGCTGGCCCATATCGCCGGCGGCGAGCTCGACGTCCGCGACGAGGACATCGCCGCGCTGACCGCCGCGCTCCCCTACAACGATTGCCTGGGCGTCAACACCTACAAGTGCCAGTTCCTGCGTGCCGCCGAGGGCGAAAACGACATCAACCACAATGGCACCGGCGACAAGGGCTCCTCGCGCTGGTTCCTCAAGGGCGTGGGCGAGTCATGCGTGCGCGAAGGCGTACCCACCACCGATTGGGACTGGATCATCTATCCCGAGGGCCTCTACGACCTGCTGCTCCGCATTAAGAACGATTACCCCAACTACAAGAAGATCTACATCACCGAGAACGGCATGGGCTATAAGGACGACTTCGAGGACGGCTTTATCGACGACGCCCCTCGCATCGACTACATGCGCCAGCATCTCGCATGGATCCTCAAGGCAATCGACGGCGGCGTAAACGTCGACGGTTACTTTGTGTGGTCGCTGCAGGACCAGTTCTCCTGGACCAACGGCTACAACAAGCGCTACGGCCTGTTCTACATCGACTTCGAGACCCAGAAGCGCTATCCCAAGGCGAGCGCGTACTGGTACAAGAACGTCGCGGAGACCGGCCTGCTCATGGCCTAATTCAAGCCGCATACCCCCTGTCGGCCGCATGCGAATCCCTCCACGGGTTCGCATGCGGCTTTTTTGTTTTGGCTCGACCCGAGCAGGCCGTTTGTCTCGATTTGTAACATCTAGCAGGGATTTTCGGCCCCAATTGTTACAGATTGAGATGAACGGGGGCACCCGGTTCGAAATATCTAGATCTGTAATACCTAAGCTAGCAGATGACCTGCGTGTGTTCCTCGATGGCGGCGCGATTCTCGGCGGCGATGCCCGGCTCGCACACCACGGCGTCCAAGCTGTCCAGGCGGCAGAAGGTGTAGAAGTCGCGCTTGCCGATCTTGCTTGAATCGGCGATCAAGTAGCGCGAGTCTGCCTTGCTAAAGGCGAGCTGCTGGATACGGCCCTCGTCCATATTGGACGTAGACACATCGCCATCCAGAATGCCGTTGGCGCCGATAAACGCCGCGTCGATGCCCAACGCACGCAGGGTATCCTCGGCCGTTGGTCCCACAAAAGCGGCGGTGCGGCGACGGTACATGCCGCCCACGAGGCACAGGTCGCAGTCTTCGCGCGCCTCAAGCAAGTTAAACACCGAAAGCGAATTGGTCACGATGCGCAGGCGAAACGCCGGCAGCATCGAGGCCATCTGCTCAACCGTGGTGCCCGTACCCAAAAAGATGGTCGAGCCCTCCTCGATGAGCTCAACGGCGCGGCGCGCGATCTGCAGCTTTTCCTCGGCATGCTTGGTACGCTTTTCGCTGTGCGAATACTCGTGGCGCAACATAGCATGTGGACGGCCCTGCGCGCTACGGGCTCCACCGTGCACGCGCTCAATCTCACCTAGGCTCGCAAGCTCCTCAAGATCGCGGCGGATCGTCATATCCGAGACGCCCAGTGCGTCCGAGATCTCCTTGACCGAGACCGTGCCCTGTTCCTCGAGCAGCTGACGAACCTTATCCTGTCGCTCCGCCTTAATCACGATGAATCCTCGCCGTTCTTTGCGCACATATCATTCAAACAGTAACGAACAAATTGTATCAGACTCGTGCGCGTCAAAAATCAACGCCAGCACAGCTCCAATCATCACTTTTTTGAGAAAAATACCCCCTGCTTTAGTGGGGTGTAGTGATAATCTCACCTGTTCGCGCTACAGTTTGTCGGAAATACCTCGATGTTAGGAACCAAATGATCACTTCCGAGCTTTTCGGCACCGCGCCGTGCGGTACCCCCGTTCATCGTTACACCCTCAACGGGCCCGAGATCTGCGTTCGCATTATGGACTATGGCGCCACCGTGCTGGGTATCGATGTGCCCGACATTCCCGGCAACGTGCGCGATGTGGTGCTGGGCTTCGATAAGCTCGAGGATTACTTTGACAACCCCGCCTGCTTTGGCGCGACCATCGGCCCCGTGGCAAACCGCACCGCGGGCGCCACGATCACCATCGACGGCACGGACTGGCATATGCCGGCCAACGAAGGCGTCAACAACCTGCACAGCGATCTTGAGCATGGTCTGCACAAGCGCGTATGGGACGTTGAGCTCGACGAGACTCACAACGCCGTGCGCATGACCACCTCGCTTAAGGATGGCGAGCTGGGCCTGCCCGGCAACCGAATCTTTACGGCTGTGTTTACCGTTACGCGCACCGGAGTCTTCCGCATCGAGTATGGTTGCGAGAGCGACCGCGCCACCTACGTGTCCATGACCAACCACACGTACTTTAACCTTGCCGGCCATAACGCCGGCATGGACTGTGAGCACTTCTTTATCGCCAACGCCGCCCACTACCTGCCCATTAACGAGCAGAACATCCCCACCGGCGAGATCGCTCCGGTCGAGGGAACACCGTTTGACTTTCGCGAGCTTCGCCCCGTCGCACCCGGCATGGAGGCCGACGACCCGCAGATCAAGCAGGCCCGTGGCTACGATCACTGCCTGTGCATCGATGGCTATCAGTACGGCCGCAACCTGCGCCGCGCGATGCACGTCGAGGAGATGTGGACCGGTCGTGAGATGGACTACTACACCACTGCCCCGGGCGTGCAGCTCTACACCGGCAACTGGCTGGGCGACGAGCACGCCAAGGACGACGCCAACTATGGTTGGGGCGCCGGCTTTGCCCTCGAGGCCGAGATGTACCCCGACACGCCGCACCGCCCGCTGTTCCCCCAGGGCATCGTGGGGCCGGGTCATCCCTATAGCAATGTGATCGAATATCACTTTATGAGGCACTAAGCCCACAACGCGACATATCGCACAGCAACGCCCGCCGGCACCACCGCCGACGGGCGTTTTTCATCTTTTGGCTCATTTTCGCTGTGACTGTATGAGTGACATATCAAAACTATGCCCATTTACTACGTTTAGCCCGGGGTGCTCGACCATGCACCGGTTTTTGTTAAATTCGCAAGCCGTCTACCTGCGGTTTTGTTTTTCTCAAATTCGACATGCTCGGCGATAGCCGACCAAACGTAGTAAATGGGCATAGTTTTTGACAGGCGGCATCGCGCGCATCCCTCGCAAGGGCAAAATGATCCGTTTTCCTCCGTCCCCAAGGGATCAGTTGAACAGATTGCCAATGGGGTCGGGGGCGGAACTGGGGAGATAACGGATTTCTAGCTCTATGCCGAGCTTTTGCAACTCTTTGAAGGCGGCGATGTCCGTATCGTCTACGGCAATGGCAGGCGTTGCAGAGCGCTTGCCCTCCCTCGCCCGCATATGGCCGATGCTGATCTTGGTTATTGGCACACCGCCCTTAACCAGCGCGAGTGCATCCGTGGGCGACGCCACCATGATGAGAATCCATTGGCGCGGCGTTGCGGTATAAATGATGTCGATGGTCCTTTGCACCGAGAAAAACCGCGTCCAAACGCCTTCTGGCGCCGCCACCCTCATGGGTGCCCATTGGCGCGAATCCGCCGCGATCTCATCGTTGACGATTAAGACAAGATTGGAACCCACGGCTTCGTTCCACAGCTCAACGTCTTGCCCGTAAATGAAACGGTCATCGATACGCGTGAGAAGGATCTTGGGTTGAGCCATGGCTGCCCCATTCTGTTTGAGACCCATACGAGCGGGACGTCGGCCACCAACTCAACAGCAGGTCAAGTACCAAATGGGCACTGCAGACATCACGCCTCTAATATTAGTGCATTTAAAGTGAGAAAAGCCGTCAGAACACTTGCGCGGATGTGCGATGTCCCGTATCATAGACAGCCGTTGACGCCTCAGTTGCGTCATCACATGGCCGCCAGCGTAGCTCAGTTGGTAGAGCACCGCTCTCGTAAAGCGGGGGTCACCGGTTCGAGCCCGGTCGCTGGCTCCATTACACAAGATAGCCGCCTTCGGGCGGCTTTTTTGTTGCCGATTTTGAGTGCGTGCGCGCCAATCCAAACATCGCCACGTCAACGGCGGCCCACTCGGTGGACTTCGGGTTTAATGCTTAGGGGCGGGGATTTACCAAAGTGAAATCTTAATGAAAAGAAACCCAGCTGCAACAATTGCCATGGTGAGGGCTCAAATTGGCCATATAGATCTAAAATAGTCACAATATACAAATGTCGAGAGATATTGGCGATATAGATGAAAAGAACTAAGGGTTTTCTTTTGCTGGTATTGATGCTGCTCGGACTGTTCTGCCTGAGTGGCCCTTCTTGGGCCAAGGCTGCCTGTCCTGAAGGTGAGCCTTAGCAGTCTTATACGGGCAGCCTGCTGATAACTGCTAAGGAGGGCGATGCCGACTCTCAGTCTGGGGTAAATCCCCTTGCCACTTTTGAGGGGGACAGCGGAACGGTCAAGCTTGACCATATTGGTAGCGTGATTTTGAGGTGGCAAGTTCTTCCGGACAAAATTGCGAACGATCCCTTCTCTTTTGCTGGAACGATTTATCTATACAAGGTTGTGAGCGGAAAACAAAAATACGTCGATTGCTATCCGACAAACGGGTCTGGAATTGCATTCACCGGCATTTCGGGGCAGATTGATACACATGTACGAAAGGGAACCTAAGTGGTGCGTTGGGTTGGAGCTGCTGCAGGTCCGATATGGATTGCGGTCTTGCGCCCCGATGTCCAAATAGGTTTCTCTCTCTAGACGGGAAGTTGCTCATGGACGCCATATATGACGGAGATGACTGGGTCGATCATTATACTTGGCGCCTGGTCGGCTCGAACGACAATGGGGATGTGGTGTTTGATGGACTATGTCCAAAGCATCTCCATCCTTTTGTCTCGTCGTTAATTGAGAGTTCCGCTCGTGTTGCCCCCTACAGCTCGGCATCGCTTCATGATACGGACGTTTTGAAGACCATAAGGGAATCAATTGACGATGGCACGATGAGCGGCCCGCTGTTTTCTCGGCTTGTGGGGCTAGATGAGATTGGCTCGAAACGACTGCTTGCGGGCGAAAAAGTGGAACTCACTTATCGGTCGATGATTTCAATCCTGCGGCTAGCCGATGTTCTTCGCAAATAAATGAGGCTTCCCTATTCAAAAACAGAAAACCCCGCCAAACGTGATTTCCCTAGGGAAAACCCGTTTGGCGGGGTCCTAGCGTGATTTCCCTAGGGGAATCACGCCATCAGACGAACAGCTCAGCCGAGCAGCTCGCTACTCCTCCCAGTAGGCGTCGGCAAGCAACTTAAAGCAGATCTTCTTGACCGGCTGTGCGCCATCGCCCGGGAACTCGAGCGTGGGCATGTGGGGCTCGCCGGCAACGAACAGCGCGAATTTGTCGTCGGCAAGATCACCGGCGATCGAGGCGTCGGAATCGACCAGATCATAGTCGTCCTTCTCGTCAAACTCCTGGACCAGCGTCAGGCTGCCCGTAGCGACCTTGAAGGCCTCGCGACCCTCGACGTCGATCTGCAGGTCGTGATAGCGCTGATGCGTCTCATAGTGAGCCTCAGCCTCGGGACGCGTCGTGGGAGACATGACGTTCGCAAAGACCTTCTCACCCAAAATCGGATGGCTGCCGACCTCGAGCTGTGCCGGGTCGTTCTCCTCGAGCCAGTCGATCAGCACGTCGAGGCCCTTGAGCATTCCGCGGTACTCCTCGATATCGCCCAATGCACCGTAAATCATCTAAATCCCCTCTCGGATCGCTTCTTTGGCGGCTAATCGGCAAACGCGTTACCGATGCTGTTGCCACCCACATACGCCTCGACCAGGGTAAGGTCGGGATTGAACACGACAAACTCGGCGTCGCGCCCCAGCATAATGCTACCGCACTTGTCGTCGACATGAGCTAGCAAGCAATGCCGGGGCCGACGCCCAGGCTTTTACAGCTCGGTCACGACAACGCCGTTGTAGACCTCGTCCCAACGGTCCATGACCAGATGGCCGGTCATGGGATCCATGGCATTGAGCTTGCCGCAGGTGTTGGCGGTACGCAGCACCGTCTCGTCATCCGCGCCAGCAGCAATCGCATGCGCGAAGCCGGCAATGGTCGAATCGCCAGAGCCCGTAGCGTTAACGGCGGGGATATCGGGGGTCTTGGCGCGGAATGCACGGCCATTATGGAAGCCCACGGAGCCGGCAGCGCCCATGGACACGACGACCCAGGGGATATCGGAGAAGCGGGCATCAGAGGCGAGCGCGGCGCGGAGCTCGTCCACATCGTCGGTGGTAAAGCTCGTGCCCAGAAGGCCGTTAATCTCGGTCAGGTTAGGCTTGACCAGCTCGGGCTTAATTTCGGACTTAAGGGCGGCCTCGAGCGAAGCACCCGAGGTATCGAGCAGCACCTTGGCGCCGGCGTTCTCGGCAATACCCGTGATCTTGGCGTAGTAGCCCGCCTCGACACCACGGGGCAGCGAACCCGAGATGGTAACGACAGCGGCCTTGCTCGCAAGCTCGGCGAACTTGGCGGTAAAGGCATCGAGCTCCTCGGGGGCAATCGTCGGGCCGCTCTCGAGTAGCTCGGTCTGGTTGCCGGCGTGGAGGATGTTAAGGCAAATGCGAGTCTCGCCCTTGATGGGTACAAAATCATTCTTAATGCCGTTGGCATCCATGAGCTCGGCCATGTAGGCGCCCATGTGGCCGCCGAGTAGACCGGTTGCCACAACGTCGTCGCCCAGCTGACCCAGAACACGGGCCACGTTGAGGCCCTTGCCGCCGGCGGTCTTTTCGGGCGTCACACGGTTAACGTCGTCGATAATGAGCTCATCGAGCTGATAGCGTGTATCGACGGACGGGTTCATCGTAACGGTGAGGATCATTTTTAGCTCCTTATCTCGCAGGCTCCTTGTGCCTCGCGATACGAGTCGACAAAACGGAATTACAGAATCTCGATTGTGAACGAGCGCACGATGGTTTCTTTGGGCTTGGCGATAAGGCAGCCGCGCTTGTGCTCAAGCACGTCATCCTCATCGGAACAGGTCGAGAGGCCGCCCCAGGGTTCAACTGCCACAAAATCACCCTCGGGCTTGCTCCACACAATGAGGTACGGGAAGCCCTCAAAGCTCAGGCGAACGCCCTTGTCCTCGCCCTTTTTGGAAAGCGTGACCTGACGGCTCTCGAGCACGTCAAAGATGGTCTCCGCAAAATCGAAGAGCTCATGCGACAAAGGCAGCGTCTTTCCCACCATGGGGTTCTTGGAGCGCCTGTCCACATCAATCAATCCGGTCGAGGGAACGGCGGTGCAGAGCTCCGCAGCTTCGTCCTTCTCAAAGCGCAGCTCGTAGTCCGTATAGGACTCGCCCTCGTCGAGCGGACACCTAAAGCCGGGGTGTCCACCGATAAAGAAAGGCATGTCCTCGGTGCCCTCGTTGGTAACCTCATAGGAGACACGCACGGCGGCGTCCTCGAGCGTATAGCGGGCGACAAGTTTAAACGGATACGGATAATCGCTCAGCAACGCGGCGTTATCCTCCGAAGCCAGGCACATCGCCAGCTCGCTCTCGCTTTGGCTCAGCAGCTTCCACTCCTGCTTGCGCGCAAACCCGTGACGGGCGAGCTTCACGTGATGTCCGGCAAACGTCATGGCATTGCCATCGCGCAGGCCTCCGCAAATCGGGAAGCAGATCGGTGCTTGACCGGACCACACGGCAGGATCGCCCTGCCACAGATACTCGCGACCATCGGCCTCAATCGAGGTAAACGAGCCACCGGCTGTGGAAACCTTAATAGAAATCGAATCGTTGGAAAGAGCGTATTCCATTGCCCATCCTTTCGAACAACTGCTTTTTGCTCGCAAGAACCCGTCTCGGCCCTGACCAAAGGACAAACCCGCACGTTCATCGATAAGTCCGATATCCCAGCCATGCAACGGGGTACCATACAGACATTGATGCAATTACAGCTGAAAGGCCTTCTTATGCGAACCATCATCCTTTATGCCTCACGCCACCACGGCAATACGAAAAAGCTCGTGGACGCCATCGTTGAGGCACACCCCGAAATCGATACCCTCGACGTGAAGTCACTCGGTAAAAACGAGTACCCCGACCTGCACGAATACCATCTGATCGGTGTCGCCACGGGCATCTATTACTCCGAGATCGACAAAGATATGGCGCGCGTGCTCACTAACGTGCTGCAGCCGCAGGACAAGGTGTTTGGCCTTATGACCTACGGTGGCAAAAACAAGTGGTACGGCAAGGATATCGATGGCATCTGCCGCATGAGGCAGGCCATCTTTATGGGCGTCTACGGCTGTCCCGGCTTTGATACGTGGGGGCCGTTCAAACTCACCGGCGGTGTCCAGAAGGGGCACCCAACTGCCGAAGAGATTAAGGGCGCCGTCGACTTCTTCGACAAGATCGAAGACGAGTATGGCGACATCATCGTCGAAGAGTACGCCAAGCGCGAGAAGCGTCTAGCATACGAAAAGGAGCATCCCGCGGGGGGTCTTGTGGCCGGCGTCAAGCGCACGGCAAAGAAGATCGCTAACAAGCTGTAACTGTTAAGGTGCTTTTGAGCGTTTAACCCATACGGCGGGTCCGAGCAGATTCGGGCCCGCCGTCTTTTTCTATCGTTACTCGGTAAAGGCGTTGCCGACGCTCTGGCCGCCAACATACGTCTCGACGAGGGTGAGCTCATGGTCGAACACGACAAAGTCGGCATCGCGACCCGGCATGATGCTGCCGCACTTATCCTCGATGTGCGCGGAGCGTGCCGGCACCTCAGTTGCCATGCGAATGGCGATATCGGCGCTGGCGATGCCCCAGTCGACGATGTTCTTGACGCCCTGGGCAAGCGTGAGCACCGAGCCGGCAATGCTCTTGCCGTCGGCGAGCCAGCACAGGTTGTCCTTCATGATGACGTCCATGCCGCCACTGGTGTAGCTGCCCTCGGGCATGCCGCCGCAACCCAGGCAGTCGGTGATGAGCACCGTGTGCTGCCAGCCCTTTGCCTGCAGCAGCGCCTTGATGGCGGCAGGGTTTACGTGCTTGCCGTCACAGATGATCTCGGCGTAGGTCTCGGGCGTGGACATGGCAGCGCCCACGACACCGGGCTCACGGTGATGCAGCCCGCGCTGGCCGTTATAGGTATGCGTAAAGCAGCTGGCACCGGCGTTGATGGCGGCGATGCACTCATCGTAGGTGGCGTCGGAGTGACCGATGCTGGTCACCACACCCTTGGCGTTCAGAGCAGCCGCATAAGCAGCGGCACCGTCGCGCTCGGCCGCCATGGCGCTCTTAACGATGCGACCGCCCGCAGCCTCCTGCCACTGATCGAAGACCTCCTCGGAGGGATCGATAAGATAAGCGGGGTTCTGCGCGCCCACGTGCTTCATGGTAAAGAAGGGGCCCTCCAGGTAGATGCCCTGAATGCGAGCACCGCAGAAGTCGGGGCCGCGACCCTCGTCAGCCTGGGGCAATGGCGGCGCAGGCATCCTTGATCTGCTCGACGCCATCGGTGAACGTCGTGGGCAGCCAGCTGGTGGTACCGCGACGGGCGAGCTCGGTCGAGCTGATATCAATGCCCTCGGGATCGTTATCGGTAGTCGAGTGGTTATAGAAGCCATGGATGTGAGTATCGACCATACCCGGTGCGATCCACGATCCCGTGTAGTCCTTAATCTCGCAAGAGGGCTCGTCGGCCTGCCAGGCGCCAAAAACGCCATCCTCGACCATAAGATAGCCGCCCAGTTGCGGGCCTGCCGGCAAGAAGAACTTGTCAGCCTTAATTGCGTACGTGCTCATATGCACTCCTTGCTTCTAAAGCAGTTGACTTTGGTAATGCTTATACCCGGTCCATGTAAAAACAAAAAGCGCCCGCCCGCCGTTATGAGCGGACGGGCGCCCTTACAGGGGGACGCGATTAAGCGGTGAAGGGGTGAATCGTCACGCCCTTAACCACGCGGTTGACCGTGCCGGTGGGGCTCGGCGTATCGGGCGTGTTGCCCACGCGCACGGAGTTGAGCAGGCTGATAGCCTGGGCAAACATCACGAACGGCAGGGCAAGGTAGCCCTCGGGAAGCGCCTCGTAGCCCTTAAAGGTGAAGGACTCGCCCTCGTAGACGGTAGCGCCATCCTGCTGAACGGCAACGGTGTGCTGAGCAATCTTGTCGCCACCGATCTCGTTGAGGATGTCGATGTCGTACTGACGGGTGTAGGCGTCGTTGTTGACGAACACGAACACGAGGGTCTTGTCGTCGACGAAGGACTTGGGTCCGTGACGATAGCCCATGGAGGTGTCGTAGGAAGTAGCGACCAGACCGTGAGCAAGCTCGAGGATCTTGAGCTGGCTCTCCTGGGCAAGGCCACCGAAGGAGCCGGAACCCAAGTACGTCACGCGGTTGAAGTCGCCAGCGAGGTAGTCGGCAACCTCGGACTCGCGAGCGATGACCTCCTCGCCCATCTTGGCGATGGTCTCGACCCACTCGGCCTTCTGCTCGTCGGAAGCCTCGTCAAAGATGAGGGTAGAGAGCAGGGTCATGCAGGAATAAGAACCGGTCATGGCGAAGCCCTTGTCGTTGGCGCGCGGAATGAGCAGCGTCAGCGCGTTGGGATCATCGGCAGACTCGACGGCGAGCTTGCCCTCGGGAGCGCAGGTGATGTTGAGGAACTTGACGTTGTGGACGAGCTCCTTGGCAACGGCAACGGCGGCAAGGCTCTCGGGGCTGTTGCCAGAGCGGGCAAAGGAAACCACGAGCGTGGGATCCTCGGCGCGCAGGAAGTCGCGCGGGGCGCTCACGATGTCGGTCGTGGCGATGGGCTTAAAGTCGTAGAGATCAGTGTTGCCAGCGTGACGCAGGTACGGGGCGCATGTATCGCCAACGTAGTCGGACGTACCGGCACCGGTGAAGACAACGGACAGACGACCCTCGCCCATAGCGCGAGCCTCGGCCAGGAAGGCCTCGATGGCCTCCTTGTTCTCGCGATAGATGTTGAGCGTATCGCGCCAAAGCTCGGGCTGCTGAGCAATCTCGGCCGTGGTGATCTGGGCGCCGAGCTCGGTGAGCTCCTCGACACTCTTCTCGAACATTTCTAATACCTCTCTCTAGAAGTAATCCTCTGACGTGCAATTATACACTTCGGTTGGTTATCTGGTAGTAACCAGTTAAATGCAAAGAATCACCATATGGAAACGATGCGAGCACTAGTTACTGCGCTGGTGGTAAACCTTGTATTTAAACTGATCGGCACGAGCAACCGAGAGTGTGTACTCCACTACCTCGTTTGACTCGTTATACGTAGTCCTGACCAAATCGAGCACAGGCGAGCCCTCGACAATTCCCAAAAGGTGGGCATCGGTGGGACGGGCTATGCTCGCATAGAACTCCTCTTCGGCCACGCGAATCTTTTGCTGAAAGTCCTGCTCAATCACATCGTAAAGCGGCTTACGCTCTAGCAGTGGTCGCTTTAGGGATAGAAATTGACGAACCGGTAGATAGCTGCGTTCGACCATCATGGGCATGTTGTCGGCAGAACGAAGACGCTTGAGCTTAAAAATGCGATCACCGATACGCAATCCCATATGCTCAGCCAGATTCTTATCGGCCTCCATCTCGCAAAAATCGAGAATCGTGGTCTCGGGTTCTCGACCCATCGCGCGCATCTGCTCGGTGAAGCTGTAGGACTGCATAAGATTGGTTGCCTTTGCCGAACGGTCGGTCACAAAGGTACCGCGACCGTGCTGCCGAACCACCAGTCCTAAACGCTCCAGTTCCTGCAGAGCCAGGCGTACCGTAGTGCGCGAGAGACCATAGCGCTCCGAAAGTTCGCGCTCGGAAGGAATCATGTCACCGGCGCGATATTCATGGTCAATCTTTTCGGTCAGAATATCGACCAGCTGATCGTACAGCGGTTGCTTACGCGCTCCGATCGCCATCCTATCCTCCCTTTTGCTCGAATTCGGCTAACTACCTAGGGTGTTATGCATTATCTGTCTGCCACACCCGAATCATTAAGAAAACAAAAGCCGCGCGCTCTTTCGAGCACGCGGCTTTTAACATACACATGGCTTAAGGGGTCGGGGTGTGAGCCGCGTAGGGACACACCCCTCAAGCTAGAGCCTTACCAGATGCTCGGCCAGAGACCAAGCGGGCCAGCGCCCAGGATGCCAAGGACGAAGAGCAGGAGAATGCCCTTGGTCGGGGTCCAGCTGTGCTTAGCGAACATGTAGTAAAGCAGCAGCGTAAGCATAAGCGGGACGAGCTTCGGGACGATGGTGTTGAGGGTGTCGGCAACAGAGAAGTTGACCGGATCCTCGGTAACGGTGCCGTAGGTCACGGACTCCATGCCGTTACCCAGATCGGTGACGCCGCACTCGACAGCGTTGCCGTCGGCATCGGAAGCGGTAAGGGCGTTGCCGTCCTTATCGGTCATGGCGATGGTACCGGCCTCAGCGGTCTCGGTATCGATGCCCTCCATACCGGTGAAGTTCTCGGCCTCCTTCTCGGAGACGATCACGGTAGTAGCGGAGAGGCCACGGGTGGTGCCGTTGGGGATCTGGAGGTTGATCTGGGTGCCACCCATGGTGACGACCAGGCAACCGACGACGAAGACGCCCATGATGGAAGCGGCACGCGTGAAGGCCTGCATGTTGGCGGTCAGAGCGTCAATAGCGCTGGTGCCAAGCTTGTAGGACCAGTTCATGAGCCAGAAGCGCAGAGCGAACTGGACAGCGTTGAAGATCACCAGGAAGATGATCGGCGCAGCAGCGTTGCCGTTGATGGCCATGTTGGAGGTGATGCCGGCCGTGATAGGCACGAGCGTCAGCCAGAACAGGGCGTCACCGATACCACCGAGCGGGCCCATTGCGGCGACGCGGACGGCGCGGATCGTGGGGATGTCAACCTTGTTCTGCTCGAGCGAAAGCACGATGCCCATAACAAAGGTGACGAGGAACGGGTGGGTGTTGAAGAACTCCAGGTTGTGGCTCATGGAAGCCGCGAGGTCGTTCTTGTTGGTGTGGATCTTCTCCAGACCGGGGATGATGGAGTAGAGCCAGCCAGCGGCCTGCATACGCTCGTAGTTGAACGAGGCCTGCAGGAAGCAGGAGCGCCAGGCCATCTTGTTGAGGGTCTTCTGGTCGAGCTGCGGAGCAGGAGTGAGATCCTCGTAGTGCTCCGGGATTACATACTCATTAGATGCCATCTTCGAAGTCACCTCCGTCAGAAACAGCTGCACCCTTCAGCTCGGTCTGCTGCTGGAAGTCCCAGAAAGCGATGCCGAAGCCGATGAGAGCGAGGATGAGCAGAGCAGGGGTTGCCAGAGAATCGTTGGCAACGGTGATGAGCGCGAGGCCAAAGCCCATGAGGAAGAAGCCCCACATATCGCGGTTCATCATAACCTTGAGCAGGACGGCGAAGCCGACGAAGCGCATCATGCCGCCTGCAGCGGACAGACCGGTCTGCAGCCAAGTCGGGATGGCGGAAGCGATGGTCTGACCAATGGTAGCGCCAGCGATGAAGAACAGGGTGACGACGACAGCGAAGATCAGGCCGAGCAGAGCCATGGCGAAGTAGTTCAGGCGCTCGATGCCCTTGGTGTCCGCGTTATGAGCCATGTTATCGGCCGTGGACATAAGCGGGGACATAAGCGTGAAGACCAGGGTAACGCCGAGCTGACCAAGCAGGGCGAACGGAATGGCAAGGCCGACTGCCGCGTTGGGCTCGAGACCCGTAGCGATAGCGAGAATGGCTGCCATGATGCCGCCAATGACGGCGTTAGGCGGCTGAGCGCCTCCGATCGGCATGTTGCCGATCGTCATGAGCTGATAAGTACCACCCACGAGAAGACCGGTGTTGAGGTCGCCAAGGATAAGACCGATGACGGCGCCGGTGACGATGGGCTGATAGAGAGACTCGAGGAAGTCAAACTGGTCGATTGCCGCGATGAACGTGACGACGAAGACCAGAGCGATCTGGATGATCGAGTATTCCATCTTGCTCCTCCTTTCAAAATGAATGTACGCACTTTGGATATCACGTACAGAACGTCAGGGTTTCACTCCTGACAACGTGGATCACGAGGATTACGAGAAGAGCTTGCTCGTGTCCTCAACAGGCGTGCTCGGAACGCGCCTGATCTCCAACTCCACCCCCAATTCCTGCAGCTCTTTAAACGCAGCGACATCCTCGTCGTTAACTGCGACGGAGGTGGCGACTTGGCGCTTTCCTTCCGACATGTGCATGTTGCCGATGTTTACCTTCTTTATAGGCACACCGCCCTTGACGAGCGTAAGCACGTCTTCCGGTGTTTCGGCCACGATGAAGATCTTCTGGCGCGGGCTCGCCTTGCCAATGACGTCGATGGTCTTCTGCAGAGAGAAGAAACGCGTAGCGACGCCGGCGGGAGCGGCCATCTTCATGAGGTTCTGGCGCATGGCGTTGGTCGCCACGTCGTCGTTGGCGACGAGGATGAGGTTGGAGCCCAGAGTGGAGTTCCACTGGGTAGCAACCTGACCATGAACCAGTCGGTTATCGATGCGGGTAAGAAGAATGTTGGGTTCTGCCATGTTGATCAGCTTCCTTTCGTTATTTGCTGACGACAGTTACTTGATCTCCTGAATCGCGTAACGCGAAACATCTACGACGGCTCCGGATCGGACTTTGATCTGGACCTTCTCGCCTTCGATGCCTTTGACGGTTCCGTAGATACCGCCGGCGAAAAGAACCTCCTGACCCGGCTTGAGCTCGGTGTGCAGCTCCTTGAAGTACTTTTGCTTCTTCTTCATGTTGATTTGCGACCAGATGGTGTAAATCAAGCCCATGATGGCAAGCAGGCCTAAAAGGGCGACCGAGGAGCTCAGGACGTTGGCTCCGAAATCGGCCATTAGATGCCGTCCTCGTCGCCGAAGATATCCTCTTCGTCGGAGCCGGCAACGGATGCGACCGTCTGGGCGGTGATGCCCGTCTGGCCAACGGTCACGGCCTGCTCGCCAAGCTCGGCGAGCGTGGCGTTGCCGCGGAGGAACAGAAGCTCAATAACCATGGGGAGGTTAGTGCCGGTCAGAACCTCGACATTGTCGACATCCTGGGCAATCATCATCGACTGGTTGAACGGGGTGCCACCAAGCAGGTCGGTAAAGACGAGCACGCCATCGCACTCCTCGCGCATGGCGGTAATAGCGGCGCGGAGATCCTCACCGTAGGAAGCAGCCTGGTCGCCCTCAAAAGGAACGACGGTAAAAGCGGGCTGGTCGCCGGCAACCATAGCGATAGCGCTTGCAAGGCCGGGTGCGAACTGTCCATGACCGGTAAGAATAAAGCCAACCATTCAAATTTCCCTTCCGAAGGTGTGTACGATCTGAGTCCGATGATTTTCGGAAGCCAGCGGGCAATCGCCCTTAAAGCTTCTTGGAAAGCGTTCTTTAAAGACCAGTGGTTTCTCAACTGGTAGTAACCACGTGACGTATTGTTGCCACTATATCACCACAGAAGAGGTCGCTTCCGTTGATTCATACGGTAAAACGTTTTTGCACCGCTCACGGTGATAAATCGACCGTTTACCGCTCGTTAACACTTCTACCTGCGGTTTTGAAACCGTTTCGAAACGCTTTGGCAAAAAATCGGAACTCTTTTCGTATCAATACAACACAGGGCGGCTAAAAATAGCGTAAAGAAAAATTGCAGGTCATTGTGAAGATTTGTGAATTGGTCTTTTTGGCTTAATACCAGTTAGAACCAGTTTTGAGATTATCGGTGAACGGTAGTTTTCGACCGTTCACCGGTTACTTGCAATCGTTTGCAGTTGTTTTCCCTGATGAATTAGGGGAACCCGATGGAGCGCTTGCGCGATCACGGGAAGTTTTGGCATTTGTCCTCATCCCCCGCGCACCAACTCCGGCACCCAAAATGGGCTAATAGCTCACGCTAATCATTTTCAATCATTATTTACTGAACATCCGTAATTATTTATCGTTTATCGTTAATTCTGATATGATACAAGTATCGTCCAAAACGCCGATTGGAGGGGTCATGGTCCATCGAAACGCATCTATATCGAATGAAACCATCAGCCGCGAACAGACGATTGCCAAACTGAGGAAGCTCGCTCGCATCTGCAAATGGGCCACAATCTGCATTACCACCGCGCTCGCTCTGGGACTCCTCGCAGTCATTGCGATTGATCTTCTACTCATATTGCCCGGCCTCTCCCAAGGGTCGTGTCTCCAATCCGTAGAACTTCAAGCCGGCGAGGGCCCATGCCTTGCTATCGTCGGTACCGATGCGCAGGCCCCACTTATGCTCGTTGCACACGATGGTCACACTGCCATAGGGAGCCTCTTGATGACATGTCTCGCGCTTACCATCGCGATAAGCGTGCGCAGGCTTTTCTTCAACATTGAAAAGGAAGGCAGGCCCTTTGACCTTGAATGTAACCAGACACTTCGTCGAGTAGGACATTTATTCCTTATCGGCGGCGTTGCCGTGAGGCTTCTTGGTGCCGTAATCACAGGAATGATACTCTCAGGATTTGGCGGCAGCTTTACGGATGCGTTCGTCGGCCAGCTATTCGAGCCCTCCATGCTCTTTGCAGGCCTGATTATTTGCCTGATTGCCAGCATCTTCCGCTACGGGTATATCCTGCAAAAACAAGATGACGAGTTGCTCTAGGGGGGAATCCATGATTATTCTGCGGCTTGACCGCATGCTCGCCGAACGCAAGATCTCATCCAAAGAGCTTGCGGAACGCGTGGGCATCTCCCAGGTCAATATGTCACGCATTAAGACGGGCAAGGTTTCTGCCATACGTTTTTCAACTCTTGACGCGATATGCCGGGCACTCGACTGCCAACCGGGCGATGTACTGGAATATATATCCGACGATGAAGCCGATAGCCTTTTTGGACTTAAAGATGAATAGCCATAATTAAGCCGCCAATCACGCCCTCAACGCAAATTGCCCACCAGAACGACTTCCGTACTGGCGGGCAATTTGTTTTCTATCAGCTAGATGCTCGATGAGCCGTGCAACTCTTTACGCAAACAGGCCGTAGATGCTGATGTTGGCCTTGGCGTAGAGGCCGTTAGCATACTCGGTCCACTTGGAGCTGGCGCTCGAAGCCTGCGAAGAATACTGCTGGTAAGCAGTGTAATAGGCGGTCATGGCCTGCTTATAGGTAGCGCTATCGGCCGTAAAGGCATCGTCGGCAAAGGCCTTGGCATAGGTGCTGTCGGCGTCCTTCCAGGTGCCCTTTGAGCTATCCCACTCGTCGCCGGCAAGGTTGATGATGTAGTCGGCGTAGTCCTTGCTCGCGGTCTCCTCGTTGCCGTCAGCAGGCTCGGTCGGGGCGGTCGGCATGCTTGCGGAGCTATCGCCCACCTTCTTCTTGTAGAGCTTCTGCAGCGTCGCAGACTGGCGGACGATCTGCTTGGCCTGGTCCTTGGACACGCCGTACTGCGTGGCCATGGTCTTGTAGTCGGAGGTGCCGATGGAATCCTCGGCGTACTGCTTCATTTCCTTGGAAGAAACGGTAATGCCCTCGTCCTCGGCAGCGTCCAGCAGAATCTGGTTGCGCACGTAGGACAGGATGACGTCAGCAGAAGGAGCGGTGTAGTTGCCATCGCTATCCTTGACGGTGTCGAGGCTGTACTGGCTCTCGATGGCCTCGCGCGCGGTGATATCGCTCTTCTTGCCGTTGTAGCTATAGCTTGCCACGGTCGAATCGAGCTGGTCCTCGGTGAGGGTCGCCGAGCCGACACCCTTGCCGCCAAAGCCGCCATTGCCAATAAAGAAGCCGACCACCGCAGCGATCACGACTGCAACCACGAAGGCGGCGATCATCGTCTTCTTGTGCTTGGACGCATGGTCGTCTTCGTCGGAGTCGTCGTTCTCGTCCTGCTCCTCGGGCATAAGGTTCTCGTCGGCGGCGTCCGCGGCGATCTTTGCCTCCAGGCGAGCGTCCTCCTCCTCGGCGGTCGTGCCAGCGGCGATATGTTCGGCAGACGTGCCGGCGACCAGGTCGATCTTCTCGTCCTCATCACCGTCGGGGCCTTCGCCGCGCTCGATGATCTGGATGCCGTCGATCTCGTCCTTCTCGTCCTTCTTTTGAATCAGACCCATATCAGTTACTCCTTGTTAGGAAACATAGCCCTCAATAGAATACGCCCGACGAGGCGCCGGGCGTATTGATTCTTAGGTTATACGCAAACACTTAAGTACTATTTAGGCGTTTGCAGCGTGCATACCTTAGGCCAGGTGCGCGATAACGGCATCGGCAAAGGCCTGCGTGCCCACAGCGCCCTCAACAGAGCCGGTCTGGGCACGACGCACGTCACCGGTAACCTGCTCGCCCTCGTCGAGCGTGGCAGACACGGCGGCACGAATGCGATTGGCAGCGTCGTTCTCGCCCAGGTGATCGAGCATCATCGCAGCAGAGAGGATCTCGGCCGTGGGGTTGGCGATATCCTGGCCCGCGATATCGGGCGCGGAGCCGTGCGTTGCCTCGAAGATGGCGCAGTCGGCACCGATGTTGGAGCCGGGGGCCATGCCTAAGCCGCCCACCAGGCCGGCGCACAGGTCGCTCACGATGTCGCCGTACAGATTGGGCAGCACCAGGACATCGAAGTCGTTGGGGTCCTGGACCAGGCCCATGCAGGTGGCGTCGACGATCTTGTCGTTGAACTCGATATCGGGATAGTTGGCGGCTACCTCGCGCGCCACGCGCAGGAACAGGCCGTCGGTCGCCTTCATGATGTGGCCTTGTGCACGGCCGTCACCTTTTTGCGGCCGCAGCGGCGGGCGTACTCAAAGGCGTACTCCACAATACGGCGGCTCTTGGCGATAGAGATCGGCTTGATCGAAATCGCGGAATCGGCGGCGAAGGTCTTTTGGCCCGAACGCTCGACGAGCTGCGAGAGCTCCTCGACCTCGGCAGCGCCCTCATCGAACTCGATGCCGGCGTAGAGGTCCTCGGTGTTCTCGCGCACGATGACCAGATCGACGTCGCGGAAGCGCGAGCCGTCGCCCGGCTGCGACAGGCAGGGGCGCACGCAGGCGTACAGGTCGAAGTGCTTGCGCAGGGCGACGTTAACGCTGCGGAAGCCCGTGCCGACCGGCGTGGTGATGGGGCCCTTGATGGCAACCTTGGTCTCGGCGACCGCATCGAGCACATGTTGGGGCAGCGGCGTGCCAAACTCGTCCATGACGCCGGCACCGGCCTCCTGGACGTTCCAGTTGATCTGGACACCGGTGGCCTCGACCACGCGGCGCATGGCCTGCGTAATCTCGGGACCGATACCGTCACCGGGAATCAGGACTACATCGTGCGCCATAATCTGTTACTCCTCGTCTTCGGCGTCGTCAGATTTTTTAACGCTAGCACGCTTCTTCTTTTTGGAGAGATCCAGGCCAAAACGTTTAACAAGCATTTCGCAAATCTCGCTCGAACGGGCCTTGAGATAGCTGCCCTTACCGTTCTCGGCATCGAACTTAAGGCGCAGCGCAAGCTTCTCGGCAACCTCGGCGTCGATCTCGCCCTGGCAAAACTCGTACAGGCAACCGAGCATGTCGCGATACTCAAGGTCGCCGTGGTAGCACTGGATGGCCTCGTCCAGGATGGGCCAAGCTTCGCGCGAGCGCTCGACGCTCGTGGCACCCCACACGCACAGCAGGCGGAAGGCGGCATAGCGCAGCGTGGAGGAGATCTCGTCGAACAGTGCGGTCTCGGCGCCCTCAAAGGCATCGCCCAGCTGCTCGGGGCAGGTGGTGGCGAGTGCCGTCAGGGCATCGAGGGCCTCCCAGCGGGTCTGCGCCTCGGGGCGGTCGAGCGCCTCGATCAACGCGGGCACGCAGGGCACGACGCGCTGCGGATCGCGCTCGGCAAGCAGGTGCAGCACGCGGGCGGCAAACTGGCGGATGCGGCGCGTGGGGCAGCCGAGCTCCTGGACCAGGCGATCGACGGCGTTCTCGTTCTCCTCTGCCAGCTGGAGCTGTGCCAGCTCCTCGTCGGTAAGCTGTTCGTCTTTGTTTTCTGCCATAGTTACCTCTTCTTACTATTTCTTAGCGTGCTTGCCAGCACCCTTGCTGTCATCGGTGACCGAGATGAGCTGTCGGTCGGCCGCGCCATTGCGACGTGCGCGGCGGCGCTCCTCGGCGTCGCCCGCGTCGGCGGCGGCGCGATGAGCCTTGTTGACGTTAAAGACCTCGTCGTGCTTGCGCCACGGACCGACGGACTCGCCAAAGCTCATCTTAAGGCCGGCGATAAAGCCGCCGAGCCAGCCGATCGGCGCAAACTGCACCAGCGGGAACAGCGAGAACACCCAGGTCAGCAGGACGACTGCCGCCGCACCCGCAAAGTTGGCAATCCAGTAGTCGCGCTTGGTGATCACGCGCTTTTCGCAGGCCCACTGGCCGCACAAAAAGCCGATGTAGATCGCAAAGAGAAAGAGCACCAGCGCAAGCACCACGAACGTCCAGCTCATAGGCGCTACTCCCCGTGATGGTGGCCGCAGCAGCACTCGTGGCCGTCGTCATGGCCGTGGCCACCGCAGCACTCGTGGTCCTCGCCGTGCTCGCCGCAACCGCAGCCCTCCTCATGGGCACCATGCTCCTCGGGGCGATACTGTGACCAGTCCAGACCGGCAGCGATGGCATCGGCCTCCTCCTTGTAGAGAACCGTGATGGCCTGGGTGCCCAGCTTGGCGCCACCAATAGCGTCGAGCATGTCGTAGAGCGTAAAGGCCACGTCGGCTCCGGGCAGCGCGAGCTCGCGGTCGTCGGCGTAGGCAAGGGCCAGGCGCAGGTCCTTAATGAAATGCTCGACCATAAAGCCGGGCTTGTAGTCGCCATCGAGCGCCTTGGGCGCCAGGCTCTCCATGGCACCGGACTTGCCGGTGCCGCCCAGGATCATCTGACGGGTCTTCTCCAGATCAAGGCCGCTCAGCTCGGCAAACGCAAGCGCATCGGCCATGCCGACCATGCAGGCGCCCAGCGACACCTGGTTGGCGAGCTTGGCAGCCTGGCCCTTGCCGGCGCCGTCGAAGCAGCAGATGGTTGCCGCAAAGGTGGAAAGGATATCGCGGACCGGAGCGATGTCGTTCTCGGTAGCGCCCACGATGGCCGTGAGCGTGCCGGCGATAGCACCAGACTCGCCGCCGGTGACGGGGCAGTCAAACGCCATGCGACCGGAGACCTGGGCGGCCTCGGCAATGTCGCGCGCCAGCTCGGGGGAGCTCGTGGTGAGGTCGATCAGCACCGCGCCCGGCTTGGTGCACGCGAGCAGGCCGTCGCCCGCCAGGTAGAGCTCCTCGACCTCGGAGGGATAGCCCACCATGGTAAAGACGACATCGGCGTTCGCCACGGCGTCGGCCGGCGTATCGGCCCAAACGGCACCTCGCTCGATAAGCGCGGCGGCCTTGGACTTGGTACGGTTGTTGACCGTGACGGGATAGCCGGCGTCCAGAATGTGGCCGGCGATGGGGGCACCCATGATTCCGGTGCCGATAAATGCGACAGAGAGCTTGTTTGCCATGAAGCCTTTCCTTTTGGGTTGGGTGTTATTACCAGGTTGAATACTCGGTGCCAGCGTTTGGGCTGTGAGTTGGGATCGATTACGGCCGCGTTACTTGCCTACTGACCGCGCACGCGGCGGGCGATGCGGTCGGAAAGCGACGCCTTGTCGGCGCGGTTCTTACCCCAAAACGCGCAGGCCACCATGCCGGGGCCCACGTGCGAGCCGATGGTAGGACCGACGGAGCTGCGAATGATCGTGACGTCGGCGCAGCCCTCCTCCTTGCGGATGGCGGCTTCGAGCCAGTCGCCGTCCTTTTCGGCATCGGCCGTCATAATGGCGATGGGCATGGTGCGATCGGGCACATAGTTCTCGCGGAACGACTTGAGAATGGACTTGAGCGCCTTCTTGCGACCGCGGTTGACGCCGATCAGCGACAGCGAGCCGGCCAGGTCGTAGGACAGCTCGGGTTTGACGTCGAGCTTTGCCGTGAGCTGTGCCGCCGCGGGCGGAATGCGGCCGCCGGCAGCCAGCGCGTCAAAGCTCTCGAGCGTAAAGTAACCGTGGACATAGGTCTTGGCCTCGTTTGCCCAGTCGACCAGCTGCTTGGCGGTCAGTCCCGCCGAGCGCTGGCGCACGGCCTCAAGCGCCAAGAGCTCGCCGGTCGCACAGGGCAGAGCGTTGTCGACCACGTACAGTTCAAAGTTGGGATACTCGGCGCGCACGGCGTCCGCCGCCTGGCACGCGGAGTTGTAGCTCGACGACAGCGCCGAGGTAAAGCACAGGTAGACCGTGGGCGTACCCTCTTTGGCGCACTCGGTAAAGAACTCGATATAGCGACCGAGCGACACAGCCGAGGTGGACACGCGGGCACCGGCGCGCATGCGGTCGTAGAACTCCTTGGGTGTGATGCTCGACCAGATGTCATCCGTGCGCTCCTCGCCATCGATAATGAAGGGGAAACCCAAGATATCGACATCGAGGTTCGCGGCGACCTCGGGGCTAAAGTCGCAGCAGGTATCGACGACGATGCGGCAACGGTCCGAATGACCGGCGGATGCGGCCTTGTCCATCAAAGCGACTCCTTACGTAAAAAGGCGGCCACCCGCATGGGATGGCCGCCAACCGTTAACTCATGCAAGTTAACGTATTTTACTCGTCAAGTGTTTCGATACGGGGCTTGATGATGCCATATCCACCATTCTTACGGTGATACACCACATTGATGAGGCCAGTCGTCGCATTCTCGAACACGTAGAAGTCGTGACCGAGCAGATCGGTCTGCACCAGCGCCTGCTCCTCAGTCATCGGGGTGACATCGATGACCTTCTCGCGGACGAGCAGGTCGTCCTCTTCCTCGGGCAGCAGCAGGTCGGCCAGATCCTCGACGCGCTCGACCGGCGCGACATCCGCGGCGCTGGCACCGCCCTGGCGGTTGTCCACGACCTTGGTCTTGAACTTGCGCAGCTGGCGGGTGACCTTATCGGCGGAGAGGTCGATGGCGGCGTACATATCTGCACCGTGCTCAGCAACGCGAATCACCGAACCGCGGGCACGAACCGTAACCTCGACGATTGCCGGGTTGGGGTTCGAGGGGTTCTTCTCATAGCGAAGTACAACGTCGACCGTCATGGGCTCGATATCGAAAACCTTGAGCGCCTCGCCGATCTTCTCATCCACATGCGCACGCAGAGCATCGGTTACCGTCGTCTTGCGTCCAGAAACCTTGATATCCATACGTGGCTCCAATCTGCCTCGGGGACTTACTGTACTGGCTATGTACCCATTGCCGTGCATTTAATCACGCGGATTCCTAAAGACCCGAATAACGATTGCTTGATACCGCATACCGAAGTCTCGCACTTTTCTGTGGCAAAGTGCGCTATAGAAGGGAGCCGACGGCTTTGTATTTGGCCCCGAAAATTGGCTTTGACCTGCTGGTTTTATAGGGATGAAAAAGCCGGGCTCCCCTATTGGGGAAGCCCGGCAGTGCGTGTTGAAACCGTGAAGAGGTGTCCTTTCCAACGTATAGGAGACACCACCCCTAGCAATAACTAGCTATTGAGTTTGTTAATGTCGTCGTCGGTGATGGTGCCTTCCTGGCTGGACGATTTGTCCTCGGAGGATGCGGTCTCATTGTTGGAATCGGAGGACTCGCTGCCGGAGGACGTGGTCTCACTGGACTCAGAGTCGCCCGGCTGCACGTTAGCGCCCGAAACCGTCTTAGTGGTGAGGTCGTAGGGAATCTGGCCGTACCAGACGCAGTGAACCGCCTCGAGCGTGCCGTCGACCGTGATGTCGTCGAGGGCATCACTCACGGCACGGCACAGTTCGTCATTGGACGAGAGGCCCGCAACACCAAGCGTCGAGGGCGCCTCGAGCGCACCGACATAGGAGACCTCGCTCATCAGGCGTGCAAGATAGCCGCCGGCTGTGGAGTCGCAGATCACATAGTCGACCTCGCCGGACTCGAGCGCCTCAAAGCACTCGTTGATGTTGGAGTAGGTCTTTTGGTTGGCGGTGATGCTCTGCTTAGCAAGCGCCTCCTGCGAGGCCGAGGACATCTGGACACCCAGAGTAGACGTGTTAAGGGTATCGGTGGAAACGCTTAGCGACCCACCATCGCTGGTTTTACCGAACACGGAAGCGGCATCGTACAGGCAGGTGCCGAGCGAGCTAACGTCCCCGTCCGTGGAGTTGATCTCGCCGATAAAGATATCGGCCTTTTTGTCGCCGAGCGCGGAACCTGCCGAGGACGCATCGACAAAGGCGACCTTAAGGCCCATGCGGCTTGCGAGGGCGCGGGCAGCATCGACTGCATACCCCGTAAGCTCGCCGTCGGCGCCCTGCATTGCCTGCGGCGCATCGGAAGTATCGAGGGCGACCGTCAGGGTTCCGGGAGTGACCAGGGCATCGTCCGACACCGCCGGCGTGACGGTCTCGTACTCGATCTGGTCGATCGTGGGAGTCGTGAACGTAGACAGCGGGTTGAACGCGCATCCGCTCAGGCCCAAAACGGCAATGACCGCTGCGGTCCCAGCACCTAACCGAGCCGCGTGCATCAAGCTGCCCCTCACCATGTCCACTACCCTGCCTTCTGTGTCGTATACAATCCGTGCATTGCGCGGAATATCGGGTTGTTCCCACCAGCTGACCTGGTATTTGACCCCACACTTGCGCACCGGGGTGTTTGCTCGGGAAGCCGTAGCCACCTTCACGACTGGCCCGCTCGCCCGCGAGGCGGTATTGCCCCAAAGAAAGTAGAACGGACGGTGCGGCTTACATCTAGGACGCGCCATGATCGCGCCGCGCGCACGCGGTCGCTTACGTGGATCCCTTTGACCGCGTCTGTCTTGGACTAGGACGGGCATTTCGTCCGTCCGCAACCACAGCCTGGTAGGAACGTAGCGCATTATAGCTAAGTTCAAGCTAAAGTTTAAGGTTAGGGGCATCATTCGCATCGCGAGTACAGATTTCGCAGGTCGGAGTGGGCTATTCGTGCCTCTGTGAAGCCCGGAGCTCCCCTATGGGGAGCTCCGGGGCACCCTTCCTAGGGTGCCGTGGCCAAAAAATGGCAAATATGAGTACTGTCACCAATTTAGTAACAGGCAATTTTGGCCTCTCGGACAGATTTTGCGCTCAATGTCGCTAACCTGATGCTTAGTTATTCTACATTTGTTTATTATCTTCTTACTTTATGACGCCTCCGAGTCCTAAATTCCTTGATTTTGCTGTTACTGATTTAGTGACAGTACTCATATTTGCCATATTTTGGCCAGGGCATATGATTAACCCCCTATTTTCGACGTGAATTAGACCGGCTTAAGCCCAAAACACGCCCGCAGCGTGTTAAGCAACGCCTCTTGCTTCTTCCTGCGGGCATCGACACGATTCCGGTACCGCTTTCGCATACGCTGGTGCATGCGCCATGCGAGCGCTTCCATTGCTTCCATGTCGCAGAGCATCTCGTTGTTGACCGTCGCGACCTCGATTCCCATAGTAATCAAGCCCGTGTTGCGCTTTTCATCATGGATACGTCCCCTCCGAGCGGAATGACCCAGCTCACCGTTGTATTCCAGGTCAAACCGGGCTGCCTCCTGATATGCATCGCAAACTGCATGGGGCATCCCCGAGATTGCCTGCGCGCGGTCATCGAACTCGATCTTGTAGTCGGTCTTAAAGGGACCGCAGGCAAATCCGCCATAGGAAAACGGAAGCGAAAACAGAGCGAGCATGATGCACTCCATGGGCGAGCGCAGGTTTTCTGACAAGTAGGGACACAGACGCTGCAATTGTTTGACCACATTCCCCTTGCATACCGCGAGATAATCTGCCAGACGATCGGGCATCAGCACCGGCTCAACCTCAAAGTAGCCCACGTCTGCCGGTTGGTCCTTGTCCTTTGCAAGCCTGTTCACGGTGGGTGAGCTGTAGGGAGGCAGATACCGTCCGCGATCGCTCAGTGAAATCTTGGAACACAGTTCCTGGGCTAGGGCAAACGCCTGGATACAGCCGACCTCGCGGGCGACGGCAACACAAAGGGCCTCGGGAGATAGACTGTACACCCCCGGTTCCACCTCTAGAATCGAGCCGGCGGGCAACCCAGAGCATACGGACCAGCCCACGCCAGGCATGCGGCGGCGCTGCGCCGCAGATCCCACCAGCAAGCAAAGATCTTCTTGCACCTCGCCGCTTGCGGCCCCAATCCGCACCAAGTCGGGAAGATAGATGTCCTCAGTCGAGGGCGACGACGTGCACAGCACACGGCGCTCTTCATCGGGATCGAGGTCCCTCCAGCTGATGTAACCCATTTGTCGGCGCTCGGCGCGCATCATGCGTAGCGCCGAGGCGCCTGTTAGGATTACGGAAGCCGCTAGCTGTTCGCCTGTCGGTTCGTTGCACCGCTCAATCTTTACTGCCACAAAACCACCCCTACCAAACACGTGCGATAGCAAGGCCATCGACTGCCGCAGCGCCGGCACGCTTGAGCTCCGCCGAGGCTGCTGCCATGGTCGCGCCCGTGGTGATAACGTCATCGATAAGCAGTAGGCGGCGGCCGTGCACGTCCTCAACCGTCTCGTACATGCCTTGGGCACGCTCGCGACGCTCCTCACGACCGAGTTCGCGCTGGTCGCCATGCCCGTACTTGACGAGGGCATCGAGCAGGGGAACACCCGACAGCTCGCAAAATGGGCGCGCAATGGCCTCCATATGATCAAAGCCACGCCGCCGAAACGCTGCCGCCGTCGCAGGCACAAACACCACCGCATCCGCACCGGACAGCACACCTCCTAAGCGTTCGGGCGCTACGACCTGGGCATGCAGGACGGTGTCGTAGAGCAGCTCCGCCAGATACGGCGCCAGGCGTCGCTCGCCCGCGTCCTTGTACGCTTTAATGATGCGCGGCAGTGGATGCGCATAGACGGAGCACGCCAGGCAGCGGTCGAGCGCCTCCGCCATTGCCGAGGACGTGCCCTCGACCGAACACTCAGTGCACAGCAAATCCCCAAACGGGGCGCCGCATCGGATGCAGCTATGACGTGGGTCGATGAGCGTGAGCGCGGCCAGGCAGTCTTGGCAAATAAGCGCACCGGCGCGCTCGCAGCCGGCACATCGTGTTGGCGACAATGCCTCGAGTGCCTCGCGTGCCGCCCGCTCGGCAAACGGCAGCAATTCGTCCGCAAACGGTAGGGCGCCGGCACCCTGCAGACGGCTCAATTTGTTCAGATGGCTCTTCAAGACACAACCCTCCCTACGTTCGGTCGCAGGGAGGGTTGTTGATTCAGCGCTATGGTACCCCGACGCGATTGGGGTAAGGCGGGTTAAATCCGCTCGCGGGCGTTATTCGCCGGCGGGCGGTTGTGGTGCGGCCGAAGACGGGGTCGAGCCCTCGCCACCATCCTGGCGCGGCTTGCGGGAACGGCGACGACGACGGCGCTTTTGACCCTGGTCGGCCGAGCCCTCGCCACCGCGATCCTCGCGCGGCTCGCGCTCGTCGCGAGCGGCGCCACGCGAAGCCTTGGCAGCCGCTCCCCCGCCATCTCCGGGACGACGGCGCGTGACCTTGACCTCACCATCCGAGACCTGATCGGCAACGGAGGGCACTGAGGGCTTCTGTTGCGTGCCCGAGGAATGGCGACGGCGCGGACGCGGCGCGCGCTCATCCTCGCCACGTGACTTGCCGCCCTTGTCGGCAGGCGCATCGGAGGCCGAGGGACCCTTGGAAGCGGCACCGGCCTCGCGAGCAGCTGCGGCGCGGAAGGCATCCTCGCGCTCCTCGCTCGACAGGTGACGGCGGCGACGACGCGTGGGGTTCATACCACCGCCGCGATTCTGCTGCTGGGGCTGCTGAACCTCGCGCTCGCGAGAGGCGTTCTTGCCCGCGGCTGCAGCCTCAGTAGAATCGCCCGAGCCCGCGCGCTTGCGACGACGACGGCCACCGGCGGCCTCCTCGGCCTCAGGCGTTGCGGCATTGCCACGGCCCTTTCCGCGGCCACGGCCCTCGCCCTGCCCCTGACCGGCGCGAGCATCGGAATCGGCATCGCGACGACGGCGCTTGGGCATCGACGTACCGGCCAGACGGTCGGCGCTCGACAGGCCATCGCCCACGTCGACGCCGTTCTCGCGGTCGAGCTCCATGAGCGCCAGGCGCATCTCGGGCGACTCGATGCGCTCGAGCACGTCGCGCGTCACGCAGTCGGGGCGGCAGTTGCAGCCCTGCTCGGCGGCCTTCTTTTTGCAGCCCTCCGAGCAGGTCATATCGGCCAGGTTGACCTTAAAGACCTTGCCGTTCTCCAGGCGCAGCACCAGCTGCTCACGCGGCGTGTCATATTCCTGAATACGCGCCTTGCCGAGCGGCGTATCGATGAGCGTCTTCTTTTTGGGCGCACGGCTCTTAAAGTCCTTGTACGCTTCGAACTCATAGCGCAGGCAGCACATCAGGCGGCCGCAAACGCCGCTGATCTTGGAGGAATTGAGCGGCAGGTCCTGCTCTTTTGCCATGCGGATCGAGACGGGCTCAAACTGTCCGCCAAAGCGCGTGCAACAGAGCTCCTGGCCGCACTGGGCATAGCCGCCCACCAGGCGAGTCTCGTCGCGCACGCCGATCTGGCGCATGTCGACGCGAATGTGCAGCGTCGAGGACAGATCCTTGACGAGCTGGCGAAAATCGACGCGCTCCTCGGCCGCAAAGTAGAACACGGCCTTCTCGCCGCCAAACAGGTACTCGACGCCGACCGGCTTCATCTCGAGGTCGAGTTCTTTGACCAGACGGCGGAAATCGACCATGGCCTCGTCGCCCTGGATGGCAAGATCGTCGGCAAGCTGCAGGTCAATGTCGCTCGCCACGCGCAGCACGGGCTTGAGCGGCTGACCGATCTCGTCTTGCGGCACCTCGAAGGGATCGGCCGTAACCAAGCCGATCTCGGTTCCGCGCTCGGTGGAGCAAATGGCATAATCGGCCTCGAGGATATCCAGGTCCTGCGGGTCAAACCACAGGTCGCGCGAGGCGTAGGTAAACTTAACGGGTACGACTAACGGCATTTCAGTGCCTTCCTGATATCGAACAGCATGACCTCGATGGCCAGCTGGGGAGTAACGTTTCTGGCGATGTTGCGCTCGGCGGTCGCGACCGCCTCGAGCGCCTGGGTGGCACCCGCAACATTGGTCGCGGCGGCAAGCCGACCGATCGTGTCGCGCACGTCCTCGTTCACCACGTCGGCTGCCTCGTCCTGAAGTGTCAGCAGCACGTCGCGCATGAGCGTCCGCGCGCTCGCCAGCGCTTCCATGATACCCGAACGCTCGCGCGCGTTGAGTTCGCGCTTGTTGCGGTCCTCAAGCTGCTTCAATGCTCCACGCGACAGGTAGTCGGCGTTTTGCTCGAGCACCTTTTCCTGCGTGGACTTGACCTCGGCGAGCGGCGCCTTAACGGCGACGATGAGCGACTTGGCGCGGCTGAGCACGTCGGCCTCGTCGGCGGCGATAAGCGAATCGATGGCACGGACCATCTGGCGGCGAGCATCCTGGCGCTCGGCGCTCTTGAGGAACTCGATGCCACGCGTGGGGCTTCCCGCTACGGCGACGGCCATGCGGCAACGCGCAGGGTCCTGACCGGTAGCGCGGCTCACGGCACGCGCGGCCACGGCGGGCGACACCAGCCGAAACGGCACGCACTGGCAGCGGCTCACGATGGTGGGCAACATCACGTCTGCCGAGGTGCCCAGCAAGATAAACATAACGCCCTCGGGCGGTTCCTCGAGTGTTTTGAGCAGCGCGTTGGCGGTGTTGGCGCGCAGCTGCTCGGCACGGTCGATGATGTAGACCTTGGCCTTGGCACGAATGGGCGCCAGAGGCACGTCATCGAGCAGCTCGCGGGTCTGGGCGATGAGGTAGCCCGTGGCGCTCTCGGGCGTGTAATAGTGCACGTCGGGGTGCGTATGGCGAGCAACGCGCACGCAACTGTCGCATGCGCCGCAGCCATCCTGCTCGCACAGGAAGGCTTGGGCGAGCGCCCACGCGGCGTCGAGCTTGCCCGCGCCGGGCGCGCCCAAAAACAGGTAGGCGTGCGATGCGCGACCGCTGGCGACGGCACTGGTCAAAAAGTCGCGCACGCGCTCTTGGGTGTCGAGCTTGGCCAGCAGGCTTGTCTGCGCGGGGGCCATGCTACTCGGCCTCCTGGGCAAGCGCGGCGGCGACGGCGTCCTGGGAAATATCGAGGCCGTAGGCACGAACCTGCTCGACCGTCTTCTCGAAGACTTCCTCGACGGTCGTAGTGGCGTCGATGAGCTTTACGCGGTTTGGCTCCTCGGCGGCAATGGCGCAAAATCCCTGGTAGACACGCTCTTGGAAGGCCATGCCCTTGGCCTCCACGCGATCTGCCGCACCACGGGCGGCCATACGCAGCGCCGCCTGCTCGGGCGTGATGTGGTAGACGAGCGTGAGCGCCGGGTGCGTTCCCGCGACGGCCAGGTTGTTGGCGTCGCGCACCATCTGGCGGTCGAGCCCATCGGCAAATGCCTGGTAGCAGGTCGTGGAATCGTAGAAGCGATCGCACAGGACCACCTTGCCGGCAGCGAGGGCGGGCGCGATGACCTCGTGCACCAGCTGGGCACGCGCAGCCTCGTAGAGCAACAGCTCGCAGGTATCGCCCATCGTCGTGTTGGCAGGGTCGAGCAGCAGGGCGCGAATCTTTTCGCTGATGGCAGTGCCGCCCGGCTCGCGCAGGCTCACAACCTGATAGCCAGCGAGTTCGAGCGCGCGGGCTATCAGGCGCGCCTGCGTGGACTTGCCGGCGCCATCGACGCCCTCGAGCGTAATGAAGCTATGTTGAGCGGGCTCAAAAGCCATGGGCGCAGCCCCTTCCTACAAGGCGCGTAAATGCAGATATATCAACCAAGCCATGATACCCCAGCGTCCGGCGCACCCCAACGATTAGCCGACAGTTAGGGACGTTCCTAAACTGCCGGCAGATAAGGAACGTCCCTAACTGCCGGCTTCTTGGGGCAGTGGGTATAATCGTCGTATTGCATTGAAATGTGGCGAAAGGAGTGGCAATGTCTCGGTATTGCGCCTCGTGCGGCAAGCTTCTTGAAGATAATGCCAAGTTCTGCACCTCGTGCGGTGCACCCGTTGAGCAAACAGCCGCGAGCGATAGCCAGCCCGCTTTTGAGCAGACCGGCTCCCTTGATACGCCGCAAGCCAAGGCGGACGACCCCCTCGCCTATAGCCCCGACCCCGCCGCAAGGACCGAGGCCGTCGAGACCACGCAGCGCATACCCGTCGCGAGCGGCTCGCCCCAACAGCAGCCGGCTCCCGCATACGCGCCCGCTTCGCCACAGACCCCCGCTCCCAAAAAGAGCGGCACCGGGCCGCTTATCGCCGTTATCGTTGTGCTGGTGGCGATCATCATCGCCCTGGTCATCTTCTTTGCGATCAGACCGTTCGACAACGCCGCCACGCAGACGACTGCCGAGGTAGCTAAGCTGCACCATGACGTCGACGACGATGACCTAAAGCCTCTCGGCAATCCCAACAGCCTGTACGACGATGATGACGATGACGACGAGGATGGCGGCGAAGCAACGCTCTCCGAGCAGAACCTCTACCGTCGCCTGAGCGAATACTACGACCTGCTCGAAGATCTCGACAGCCAGGTCCGTGGCTGCGCGCAGAACTTCAACGGCAACTATCTGGAAGAGGATCGAACCACCCGTCAAAATCTCGCCGACGTCGCCGAGCGCACGGAGGACACCATCGAGCAGTATTACGACATCGTCGAGGACCTGGACGTCCCGACGAGCTCCAAGAACTACAGCTCCTGGAAGGATATCATCGCCCTGTACGACGACCTGGATCACCGCATTGACGCAATCTGTGATGCCTGGGAGATCAGCCTGAAATACGCCAAGCCTGCGGACCACAAGAATGAGATCGTGGCGCCGCTGTCGCGCGACAACGTGGCGGGCACCAATGACAATAAGTACCGCCTAGACTTTGAGGAGCGCTATTCCGGCGCCAAACCCGTCGAAGTGAACTAGCGCTTTGTCGTTCCCGAGCCGGCACTTAGGGACGTTCCTAAACTGCCGGCAGAAAAGGAACGTCCCTAACTGCCAGATAAAAAAACGAGCGAGGATTTTGAGGTCCTCGCTCGTTTTTGTTTTAGGTGATGTCTCGACCGTGCGGCTACTTGTCGGCAGCGGTCTTTTTGGTAGTCGACTTCTTGGCCGTCGTCTTTTTGGCGATCGTCTTCTTGGCAGCAGTCTTCTTTGTCGCCGTGGTCTTCTTCGCCGTGCTCGCCTTAGTCGTGGTCTTGCGGCCGCGGGCGGGCTTCTTCTCCTTGGTCGGGCAGTCCATGTTCACGCAGATGCGCCACGGACCGCGCGCCGTGTTGACCACCACGATGGGGGCGCCGCACTCGGGGCAGGTCTCACCCGTCGCCTCGAGCTTACCGCGCGCCGGCAGCGGATAGCTCACGCCGCAGTCATCGTAGTTGGTGCAGCGGATAAAGCGCTTGCCGCTCTTCTCGCTCTTGTGCGCAATCAGGTCGCCATGGCGTCCGGCCTCGGCGCACACCTTGCACTCGCCCACCTTAAGGTCGGGCTCGTAGTTGGTGGGGCACGTGGGGTTCACGCAAATCTCGAAGGCCTTCTGGCGGAACGGCTGGCACTTAATGCGCGGCGCGCCGCACTCGGGGCACACGGCCGCCTCGCCCTCGAGCGGGCTCACCTTGACGCCGCTCGGCACCGGATAGGTCACGTCGCAGTCGGGCCAGCCCATGCAGCCGATAAAGCTGCCACGGGTCTTGGCACTCGTCTTCATAACCAGGTCCTTGCCGCACTTGGGGCAAGTGCCCACGCGCGCATCGGCCGTGACGGCGTCGCTGATGGCGTCGCCCAGTTCCTGCGTATGCTTGAGCAGCTCGTCGAGCACGCCGGCCAGCAGCGCACGCGAGTGCGTCACGACATGCTCTTCGGTGTCCTCGCCGCGCTCCACGCGGGTCATGTCGCCGTCGAGCTCGCTGGTCATATCGGGGCTCGTGATGCGCGGGGCAAACTGCGACAGTGCATCGATAATGGCGATACCCAGCTGACTCGGCTCCACGGGATCGTTTTTGAGGTAGCGCACGGCGTACAGGCGCTCGATGATGCTCGCGCGCGTGGACTTGGTGCCCAGGCCGCGCTTCTCCATCTCCTGCACGAGCTTGCCCTGGCTGTAGCGCGCGGGCGGCTCGGTCTGCTTGGCCTCGAGCTTCATGTCGAACACGTCGACCGTATCACCCTGCTCCAGCGGCGGCATCTGCTCATCGCGCTTGAGTCCGTACGGATACGCCTCGCGGAAGCCCGGAGTCACGAGCACGTCGCCCGAGGCCACGAACGGCTCGCCGTTGACGTCGAGCTCGAGCTTGGTGTTCTCGATGGTCGCGGGCCCCATGAGCGTTGCCAGGAAGCGGCGGGCAATGAGGTCGTAGAGCTTGCGCTGGCCGCCGTCGAGCGTGGACGGATCGCCCTCGCCCGTGGGATAGATAGGCGGGTGGTCGGTGGTCTCGACCTTGCCGCGCGTGGGCTTCATGGGACCGGCGAGCACCTTTTTGCACACGGGCGCCAGCGCCGGGTTAATCTTTGCCAGGTCGCTCACCACGGCGCCCAGATCGAGCGTCGCAGGGTACACGGTATTGTCAACACGCGGGTAGCTGATGAGACCGGCCATGTAGAGGGACTCGGCGATGCGCATGGTACGCGCAGGCGAGATGCCCTCGGCCGCGGCGGCAGCCTGCAGCGAGGTCGTCGCAAACGGCGTGGGCGGCTGCTGCTTACGCGAGCGCTTGGTCACCGCGGCAACGGTCGCCGTCTTGACGCCGTCAACGTGACCATACGCCGTCTCGGCAGCATCTTTGTCGGTAAAACGCGCTGTCTTGTGCGCGATCTTAAAGCGATCGTCCTCGGCAGCGCCCTGCGCGGCACCCATGCCGCGAATCTGCCAATAGTCCTCGGGCACAAACGCCATGCGCTCGCGCTCGCGCTCGACCACCAGGGCAAGCGTCGGTGTCTGCACGCGGCCGGCGGAGCGCACGTTGCCAAAGCCGCCGAACTTGGCGAGCGTCAGATAGCGCGTGAGCACCGCACCCCAGATAAGGTCGATGTGCTGACGGCTCTCGCCGGCGTCGGCCAGGTTCTGATCGAGCGAGACGAGATTATCGAAGGCGTGCGTGATCTCGGCCTTGGTAAACGAAGAGTACTGGGCGCGGGCGACCGGCAAGTCGGGCGCAACCTCACGCACCTTGTTGAGGGCGTCCGAACCAATCAGCTCGCCCTCGCGATCGAAGTCCGTGGCGATGATGACACTGTCGGACTTCTTAGCCAGGTTCTTGAGCGAACGAATGAGCTCCTTCTCGGCCGGTAGCTTAATGACGGGCGCCCAGGTGAGGTAAGGCAGGCTCTCGAGCTTCCAGCCCTTGATGGAAATGCCATCGGCAAGGAACGGCTTGCGCTTGGTGTCGTACGGCGGGCGGGCCAGGCCATCGGGCATATCGGCCGGCAACATCTCGCCGTCCTCGGTCACCGAATACCAACCCAGCTTTTTATCGAACAGCACGCTGTCGCAAAAATCGGGCGCCAGGATGTGACCGGCAAGGCCGATGGTCACGCACTCCTCGCCCTTCCACTCAAAACGGTAGATGGCGGTGTTGTACACCTTGTCCTTTTTGGGTTTGCCCGTGGACAGACGCTCGGCGATCTGACGCGCGGCGTCGTTTTTCTCGGCGATGATGAGCTTCAAAAGAGGCTCCTATCTCGTATCTCTGCGGCTACGCCCGCCCGTATGGCGGCCGACTTACGCCCTTGCTTGCTCAATCTGCCCGATGAGCCAATCGCACCAGGCATCCATGCCCTCGCCCTTGCGCGCGCTCACGGCAAACCGCGGCGCCTGCGGATTGAGGTCATCGAGTGTCTTAGTATACCTATCCATGTCAAAATCGAAAGCCGGGGCCACGTCGACCTTGTTGAGCAGCTGCGCGCCGGCGTGCTGGAAGATGCCCGGATACTTGATGGGCTTGTCGTCGCCCTCGGGCACCGAGAGAATCATGATGGACAGGTTCTCGCCCAGGTCAAAGTCGACCGGGCAGACCAGGTTACCCACGTTTTCGATAAAGATGACGTCGATGTTCTCCAGACCCACAGCCTGGTCGAAGGCATCGACAGCCTCCATGATCATGTTGCCCTCGAGGTGGCACAGACCGCCCGTGTTGATCTGGATGGCGGGCATGCCGGCTTCCTTCATGGTGATGGCGTCGACATCCGAGGCGATATCGCCCTCGATGACGGCACAGCGTAGGCCGGCCTTGTCACGCAGGCGCTCGTTGGTGCCCAGAATCGTGGTGGTCTTACCCGAGCCGGGGCTCGACAGCACATTGATCACGAAGGTGCCTGCCTCATTAAATCGCTGACGCAGCTGATCTGCCAAGCGCTCGTTGCGCGACAGGATCGGCGACGCGATATCAATCGTTTTCTCGGCCATACTTAGCGCTCCTTACTTTGGCCCCTTTATACCCCATCATTAGATGGCTAGCGGGCTAATCGTCGGGGGTTTCGATTTCGATACTTGCGATATCGAGCTCGCGGCCGTGCAGCAGGCGCACGTTGGCGCCGCCACACTGGGGACAGCGACAGTGGAAACGGTCGTGGTCGAAAACCTCGCCGCAGTCCAGGCACTCGCTTTGTGGATGGACCTCCTCCACGGCAAGCTCGCAGCCGCGCGTGAGCGGGTCCTCGTCGCGAAACGTCTCCCACGCAAAGTCGAGCGCCTCGCGCACAACTTCGGTCATATCCCCGATACGCAGCGTTACCAAAACGGCGCGCGAGGCCCCCGCCCCACGCGCCGCGCGAATCACTGTATCGAGTATGCCGTTGACAATGCCAACCTCGTGCATACCGATTTACTCCTCGTCGTCCTCGTCGTCCGAGAACAGGTCCAGACGGCTCACGAACAGGCCCTCCTTACCCTCGCGCGCGGTAATGACCACGCGAGCGATGGCGAGCGAAATCTCGTAGAGCGAGAGCAGGGCGCCATACATGAGACCCAGCGTAACGGGCGAGCCGTCGGGCGTGATCACAGCCGAACCCACGAGCAGGCCTACGTACACGTAGCGCCAGGCGCTGCGGAAGGCCGCATAGGACACGATGTGGAAAACGGACAGGTAGAAGATGATGAGCGGCAGCTCAAACGCCACACCAAAGCCGATCATAAAGAGCAGCTCCATGTTGACGTAGTTCTCCAGATCGGGCAACGCCGTAGCGACAGCCGAGGTCTCGCCGATGAGCCACTCAAAGCCCGCCGGGATAATGATGAAGTAGCAGAAGATGGCGCCCAGGAAGAACAGCACCGTCGAGGCGAGCACCGTGGGTACGACCCATTTGCGCTCGTTGGGGCGCAGTGCCGGCAGGAAAAATGCCAGAATCTGCCAGATGATCATGGGCGTGCACATGACCACGGCCATCTTGATGGCCAGCGAGAAGCGCAGGCCAAAACCGCCGAGCGTGGTGGTGATGTAGAACTTACCGTCCGGCACAAACGAGCGGATGGGATCCTCGAGGATATCGAGCACCACGGGCGTGGCAAAGTACAGCACGATGGCGGCGGCAAACACCGACACGACCACGATGGTCAGGCGGCGACGGAGCTCTCCCAGGTGATCGAAGAGCGGCATACGCGCAGGTCCGATCGGCATTACTCATCGCCTCCCTTCGGGGCGTCGGCGGCAGCAGCCTCGGCATCGTCCTCGACCTCGAGCTCGCGAGCGAGCTGGTCGACGACGGCCTTGCGTTTGCGGGGACGACGGGCGTAGAGGTCAGCCGTCGTGGGCTCTGCCGGCTCGGGCTCGGGCTCTGCAGCAGGCTCGGGCTCGACGGCAGCAGCAGGCTCTGTACCCTCGGCCTCATCAACAGCGCCTTCGCCCTCAGCAGCACCCTCGCTTGCGGCCTTCTCGGCAGCAAGACGGGCGCGACGCTCGGCAAAGGTCTCCTTCTTGGCGGGCGCTGCCGTCTCGGCGGCATCCTCGTCCGCATCGGAATCGTCGTCGGTCGCAGCGGCCTTCTTGGGCTTGACCGGGGCCGACGCGGCCTCGCTCACCGGATCGATAATCTCGGACTGAACAACGGCCGTCATCTTTTCCTGCGTCTCGCGGAACTGACGGATGGCACGGCCGATCGTGCGGCCCATCTGCGGGAGCTTATCCGGGCCAAACAGCAAAAAGCCGAAGACCACGATGATCGCGAGCTCACCCTCTCCAATACCAAACACACATACCTCCAAGGCTCGATGTGAGTCGAGCCCGCACCGCGCCATTCGGCCGGAACTCGTCTATTCATTCGGTCAAGTATAGCGCCCGGACGCCAAAACGTCCGAGCGCATCACAAACATATGCCAAACGGCACGCCCTTTTGGGGGCAAAGATTATGCAGCGGTGATCGAAATCTCCTGGTCGACGCCCAACAGCTGAACCACGCGCATCACCGGGGGCTGCACGTTGACGCAGCTAAAACGCTTACCATGATCAGCTGCGTGGTGTGCGGCGCCCACAAGCACGCCAATGCCCGTCGAATCGATGTAGCTCACCTGGGCAAAATCGAGCTCAACGGCCTCAGTGGGCTGCTCGAGCGCCAGGTCGATGGCATTGCGCAGGCTATCGGCGTTAGAGATATCGATCTCACCGGTCACCTTAATGGTGTAGAGCTCTGGCGTGGGGTTGGTGGAAATACCCAAATCCATGTATACGCTCCTTTACGTATCGAAAGTGCGGATAGTACTAGGCGCGGACTTGCGGGGCCCTACGCGTTAGGCGCGCTCGGCACGCGCAAGCTCGGCAGCGACGAGCTTGACAGCCAGCACCAGCACATCGAGCGCGGCCTCCAGGTCCTCGACCGTGGGATAGCTCGGCGCGATGCGGATGTTGGTGTCGCGCGGATCCTTGCCATAAGGCCAGGTGGCACCAGCCGGCGTGAGCTTGACGCCCAGGTCGGCACAAAGCGCGGCGACCTTCTGGGCCGAGCCCTCGGGGCCATCGAAACTCACAAAGTAGCCGCCATGGGGATGAGTCCAAGTGGCGCAACCCGTGTTGCCCAAGCCCTCGGTGAGTTTACGCTCAACGGCCTCAAAGCGCGGGCGCAGGAACTCGGCATGCTTTTTCATGTGCTCCTTGACCGCCTCGATGGTGGGAAGGAAACGCACGTGACGCAGCTGGTTGAGCTTGTCGGCGCTGATGAGGCCGGCCTTCAGGCGCTTGGAGAACTCGGCGATAACCGCGGGGCTCGCACCAATAAAGCCGATGCCGGCGCCCGGGAAGGTGATCTTGGACGTCGAGGCAAAGGCCACCACGCGATCCTCGGTGCCCGCCGCGCGAGCGAGGTCAAAGATATTTGCGAGCTCGTCGGTCTCGTCGTACAGGTCGTGCACGCAGTAAGCGTTGTCCCAAAAGATGCGGAAATCGGGCGCGGCCGTGGGCATCTCGACCAGGCGGCGCACAGTGTCCTCGCTAAAGGTGATGCCCGTGGGGTTGGAATACTTGGGCACGCACCAGATGCCCTTGATGGAATCGTCGGCGGCAACCAGGCGCTCAACCTCGTCCATGTCGGGGCCGTTGTCGGTCATCGCGACGGGGACGTTCTCGATGCCCAAGTCGGCGGTGATGCCAAAGTGGCGATCGTAGCCGGGAACGGGGCACAGGAACTTGACCTTCTTGCCGTCGTGCGCGGCCTCGTAGGCGTCCCAGGGCTCGCTGCCGCACGAGCCGCAACGCCAGAACATACCGGCGATGTCATGCTCAATCAGCAAACTCGACGAGCCCAGCACGAGCGTCTGCTCGGCAGGGCACCCCAGGAACTCCCCCGCTAGCTTGCGTGCCGAGGGAATGCCCTCAAAGCAGCCGTAGTTGGAGCAGTCGACGTTGCCGTCGTGCAGATCGGCATCGGCATTGAGGATATCGAGCATAGGTCGAGAGATGTCCACCTGGGAGGGCGACGGCTTGCCGCGGGCCATGTCGAGCGCCAGGCCCTTGGCCTTGACCTCGGCGACCTCGGCTTTGAGCGCCTCGATGGCGGCATCGAGTTCGGTGGTTTCCATCTTCTGGTAGATCGTCTGCATGGGTGCGACCTTTCGCGAAGCGGTACGTTGCAGTTCGTCTAAGTATAGACCGCCACCGCCACAACGGTATGAAGCCGTGATAGATTAAGTTCATCGCAATGAATTACGAATCGCCGCGCATGGCGGCGTGGGGCGCCCAAGGAGGCACTATGGAGTACGGATCGTTTAGGGCCGAGGAATTCGGCGACCTGCAGCGCCTGGTCGACGGGCTGTTTTACGACCGCCATGCCATCGACCGCCTGGACCTGATCGTACAGGCCGAAATCTTGGACCTGGCGCCCGATCTCATGGAAATCGTCAACCTGCTACCGCCCGGCTATTACGACCGCCAGTCACTCTGCGACCAGCTCAACTCCGCCTTGGCCGCCCACGGCTGGGGCGCCGTCTACGGAACGGTGGAATAAGCCTCGAGGCCGGCGATTTGGCCCGCTTCCCGACCTTGGCGAGGCTTGTTTTAGGGCTTGTGGCCAAAAAAGGGCAAATATGAGTACTGTTACCTTTTTAGTAGCAGCGATTTTTGGTCGAAATCGGCAAAACTCGACTTGAAACTTCCTAATCACCGTCAGCTAGCGCCAAATTGGAAGTCGATGGTCACTCATTAACGTACAGTTCTTATAACTTTGTTCATTATTTTCCGCACCTAAAATGATACGCCGTTTGTGACAGTACTCACAAACGGCGTTTTTTGACCACTGGCGTGTCTGGCAGGCGGCAAGCACCGCCAGAATCCGCATTTTGGACGCGCCCGAATCGGTTCTGGAGCCGGTTTTCGCGCTCTTACTCGTCTTTGGGCGAGGGATGCTTGCAGACCACGCTCATGTAGATCATGCCGAGCACGGCTGCGGTGACCGAACCGGCGAGAATAGCGGCCTTGGCTGCAAGAACCTCAAACTGGGCCGTCGGGAAGGCAAGGCCGCTGATGAGAATCGACATGGTAAAGCCGATACCGCCCAGAATGCCCACGCCGGCAATCATGTGCCAGTTGACATTGTGCGGCAGCTCGCAGGCCTTAAGCTTAACCAGGGCAAACGTCATACCAAAGATGCCGATCGGCTTGCCCAGCAGCATGCCAAAGTACACGCCGAGCGTCACCGGATCGGTGAGCAGCGTGCTCATGTCCACGCCCACTAAACGAACCTGAGCGTTTACGAACGCAAAGATCGGCAGGATCACAAAGTTGACCGGCGTGGAGATCAGACGCTCCATGCGGATAAGCGGCGGGGTCACGCGGTGCATGACGCGCTCGACCTTGGTAGTCGAGACGGTAAAGTCATGCTGGCCCAGGATGTGTGCCTCGTCGTCGTAGCGGTCATCGAGCAGCGGCAGGCACTCGCCCAGCCAATCGGTGAGACTATCGAGCTTGACGCCGCACTTGGCCGGAATGGTGAAGGCCAGGATGACGCCAGCAAGCGTGGCATGTACGCCGCTCTTGAACATGCAGAACCACAACAGCAGCCCCAGTACCGAATACGGGGCAAGGCGGTAATGCTGCGTCTTGTTGAGCCACACGAGCGCGCAGGTCACAAGCGCGGCGGCGCCCAACCAAAACGGATTGGGGCTCTGACCGTAGAAGATGGCGATGGCGGCGATGGAGATCAGGTCGTCGGCGATAGCGAGCGTCGAGAAGAACACGCGCACGCCGTTGGGAACGCGGTTGCCCAAAAGCGACAGCACGCCCAGCGCAAAGGCAATATCGGTTGCCATGGGGATGGCCCAACCGTTGCGGGCGCCGGCATGGTTAAAGATCAGGTAGATGCAGGCGGGAACGACGACGCCGCCCACCGCCGCCAACATGGGAAGCATGGCCTGACGCGGATTCTTGAGCTCGCCGACCGTCATCTCGTACTTAAGCTCAATGCCCACCAACAAAAAGAAAATCGCCATGAGGAAGTCGTTGACGAAAAGCTCAACGGTGAGACCAGCCGTAAGGTTGCCCAGGCCCACATACAGCGGGGTCTCCAAAAAGTGATGGATGGCCTCGTAGGCATCGGTGTTGGCGCAGATAACGGCGGCGATAGCGGCGAAGACCATGACGGCGGCGGAAATCGTGCCGTTCTCGGCGATGCGCTCCCAAATGTCGTGACGTTCAAAGCGCTTGCGCTCACGAACGTTGAACAGCTGCTCAGTTGCTGCCATGGGCGGCTCCTTTCACGGGAAAGCTCCCGTCTTAAAAAAGCACGGCCCGCCCAAATGGCGGCGCCGCGCTCTAACGTATTACGCTTGCATCTAGCCTACCCTGCACGACAAGCACGCAGGCGTGGCCGAAAAGCGGAACCACAGGTTGAACATTATTTGCTCAACGGCACGGGCACGCCTGTCCAAGAGACGACGCGGCGCCGTGCACAAAAAACGACCGGAGCGCGGGACGTCCGCGATCCGGTCGTGGCGTTTGGTCAACTAAACCTAGCAGGCGGCCATGATGGGGGCAGCGACCTGCTTCTTACGGGAGAGGACACCCGGCATCCAGACGCCGTCGTGCTCGTCGGCAATGCCCAGGCCCTTCTGAGCGGCCTCGGTCTCGCCCTCGAGCAGGACCTGCGAGCCCTCCTCCATGATGTCGGTGATGCACAGGACAATGCCATCGGCACCCTTCTCGGCGGCGTAGGCGCGCATGGCCTCGCGAATCTCGTCGATCATGCCGAGCGCACGACTCTTGTCGACGGTCTCGTACTGGCCGATGAGCAGCTTCTTGCCGGCGGGCTCGAACATCTTGATGTCGTTGCCGACCATCTCGGCTGCGGTGAAGGAGCCGGACGGACGGGTGAGGAAGACCTCCATGCCAAACTTGACCGGGTCGACACCCACCTGCTCGCCGAGCTTGGCGGCGACAGCGCGGTCGACATCGGTGGTGGTGGGGCTCTTGAGCATGAGCGTGTCGGTCATCATGGCCGAGAGCAGCAGCTTGGCCTGGACGTCGGAAAGCTCAACGCCGAGCACGCCGGCGAGCTTGGTGACGATGGTGCAGCTGGAGCCCCAGGGCAGGCAGATGTAATGCAGCGGGCCGGCGGTCTCGAAGTCGCCGATGCGGTGATGATCGACAACGCCAAAGACCGTGGCGTCCTTAAGGCCGGCGACGGACTGGGCAGACTCGTTGTGGTCGGTGAGGACGACGAGCTGACCGGCCTCGACGGACTCGATCACGCGGGGCTCGGCGATGCCGGCGTCGGCGAGCAGCTTGGCGGACTCGGCCGGAAGCTGACCAAGGGCGCAGGCCTCGTAGGTGTTGCCGGCATACTCAACCTGGTTGAGCAGCTGGGACAGGACGACGGCGCTCATGATGGCGTCGTTATCGGGGTTCTGGTGACCAAAGACAAGAACGTTTGCCATGGATATCCTCCACTTGATATGTGTACTTGGACGTAGCTATGGTAGCACGCCGATGCCGAGCCTTCGCAGACGGAAGGGCTACGGCATATTTTGGGGCAGGCATGGAGGCCAAGGCTGTCCCTTTTGCACCATGTTGGTGCAAAGTAACCTGGCCCCCTTGCACCAGCTATTTGCCGGCGGCGCGCAGGGCTACGTAAGCGGCACCGATGATGCCGGCGTCGTTGCCGAGCGAGGCGACCTCAATGGGCGTCTCGCGCGAGGCGGAAAGCGCGTAGTGCTTAAAGTGCTCGCGGACCTTGTCGAGGTAGACGTCGGCCGAGGCGGAGGCGCCGCCGCCGATCAGGAACATCTCGGGGTCGACCACGTTGGCGATAAGCGCCAGAGCGCGACCGAGATAATCGGCCATGGTATCAGCCGCGGCCAGCGCAAGCTTGTCGCCCTCGCGGCAAGCTTGGAACACGTCCTTGGAATCGGAGGGGCCGGTGAGCTCGATGGGCTCGACGCCCGCCTTCTTGCATTCGGCAAGGTAGTTGCTCACCACGCCAGTGGCGCTGGAATACTGCTCCAGGTGGCCATGGCCGCCACAGCCGCAGGTGCGCTCCTCGTCGGGATTCAGGCACATGTGGCCAATCTCGCCGCCGGCGCCCACAACGCCCGACACCACGTCGCCGTTGACGATAACGCCGCCGCCCACGCCGGTACCGATGGTGACCATCACCACGTTCTGCACGCCCTTGGCAGAGCCGAGCCAGGCCTCGCCCATGGCAGCAGCGTTGGCATCGTTCTCGTACTTAACGACCGCGTCGGGGCAGTGCTCCTGAATGGCGATCCTAAGCTCGGGCAGGTTAATGGCAATGTTGGCCTTGACCTTGGCATCGCCCGAGGCCGGGATGGGGCACGGAACGGCCAGGCCAATGCCAGCCACAAAGGCACGCGGAATCTGCGCCTTGGCGACCACCTGGTCGATCGCCTCGGTCACCGCGGCAAAGCCCGCAGCGTCAACGATGGGAGGCGTGGGTACGCTGGCCTTGGCAAGCAGGTTGCCGTCCTCATCGAACAGGCCCTCCTTAACCGAAGTGCCGCCGACGTCGATGCCGATGTAGTACTGCTTAGGTTCCATGGGAGCCCACCTTTCTCGTTTAAACATTGCCTGTATGGTACCGCTCCTAAGACAAAAACCTGCCAAAAAGGGACAGGTTTGTTTTGGCAGGTTTTATCTGGGAAAATGCGAACGCCCGCTCATCAGCTCGCGCAAGGCCTTCGCCAAATATAAAGGCGCCGGAAGGCGGAGGCTCCCGGCGCCCGTGAAAGGGACTGAATTGTCTGGTGGGCCGAACGGTCCGTCGCGGCGATAACGCCGACTAGGCCGTGCGCGCCTGCAGCAGCTTGTGGACCTCGATGAGCTCCGTGGCCATGACGCGCATGGTCTCGGTGCCTGCCATCTGGTCCTCGGCATGCAGCAGAATCAGCGGGGCCTCGCCGTTACGCTCGCCATTGGCCTCCTTTTTAAGGAGCCCCATGTGAACATCGTGACCACCGTTGTAAGCCTCGTCACCCTGCTTGATAAGCTCCTCGGCGGCGTCAAAATCGCCCTCCTTGGCCTTTTGCACGGCATTGATGTACATGCTCTTGGCGGTTCCGACGAAACTGATGATCTCAAAGCAGGTCATCTGCAGCTCGTTCATATCCTCCATGCGCTGCACCTAGCCCATCACGCTGACGCAGTGGTCGATGATGCCAGCAGCGTTCATGCGGCCGTAGTCGACCATGTTGATGACCTCAACCGGGAAGCGGCCAGCGGCCTCCTTCTCAAAATCGCCCTTGGTGTAGCCAATCTGCGGGCCGAGCAGCAAGATATCGCACTCGTCCAGGTGATCGTGAGCCTCGTTCATAGGACGGGCCTCGACCTCGATGTCCAGACCACGGCTTGCGACCTCGGACTGCATCTTCTGGACCAGCAGGCTCGTGGACATGCCGGCATTGCAGCAAAGCATGATCTTCTTCATGGTTTCCTCCTTATAACTGCGCGGCGCGCAGACGACAACTGGTTTTATTCCTTGCGGCTACTGTACCCACCCCCTGCGTCTTTACGCAGGGAGAGCCGCGAGCACCGGCACCGCGTACCGGCGCCCGCAACAATGAAAGGGAAAACGAACCGTTTAGGCGTTCTGCTCGGCAAGGGCCTCCTGCTTGGCGATGGCCTTCTCGGAGATCCTCATAAAGGGCAGGTAGACAACCATGCCGATGACAAGCTCGAGGGCCTGCCACACGCCGGCGCGCCAGTCAAAGCCCGTGGCAAGCAGGGCGTTAATGACGGGAGGCATGGTCCAAGGCACCTGGGCGATGCAGGGGCTGATGATGCCCGCGCAGGTCAGGCCATAGGTGATGCCGATGAACAGGTCGGGAAGAAGCACGAACGGAATCATGAGCGGCAGGTTGTACACGACGGGGTAACCGTAGATGACCGGCTCGTTGATGTTAAACAGGCCAGGAACGATAGCCATCTTGGCAACGGTCTTGGAAGCCTTGTTCTTAGAGAACAGGAAGGTATCGAGCAGGAGCATGAGGGTGCAGCCCGAGCCGCCGATAAGGGCGAAGCTGTTGACGATCTGCATGTTCATGTAGTGATCGGGCTGGATGGTGCCGCCGGCGGCAAAGGTAGCCATGTTGTCGACGATGAGCATGGTCAGGATCGGCTCGACGGTAGCGCCAGAGATGGTGGACTGGTGAATGCCGACGCAGAACAGCAGGTTCGCAAGAGTGTAGATGAGGATAACAGCCCACGGACCGGCGTTCATGATGCTCTTGAGCGGGTTGGAAATACACGTGGAGATGATGGTGCACAGATCGGTGCCGGCAAACACGGCGAGCAGCGCTGCGGCAACTGCGAAGATCGAGAGGTTGAGCAGCATCGGGATCATGACGTTAAAGGAGTTGGAGACCGCGGGGGGCACACCCTCGCCCAGCTTTACTTTAAGCTTCTCGACGCCGGAAATCTTGATGAAGAGCGTGACGGAGAGCAGGGCGATGATAATAGCCGCGAACAGACCGTTGGTACCGGTGTTGGCAGTCGAAAGGGCGCCCGTGACCTCGGCAGAGGTGATCTTGTCGGTGAGCAGCGGACTCGTGGCGGCAAGCGTGGCGGTGATCTGCTGCGGCATCATGATAACGAAAGCGGAGATGGCGACGACCACGCAGGCAAGCGGGTTATCGAAGCGCTCGTTCTTAGCGAGGCTGTAGCCGATCAATCCGGCCAAGACAATGGCAGAGACGTTGAGGGTGCCCAGCGTAATTGCCGAACCCCAGGTCTGAAGATTGGCAAGACCCGCCGCATCGAGCGGGAACAGAGGGAACACGACGTTGTTAATAAGAACCGCGATACCCGCAAGGATATAGAGCGGCGTGATGGTTGCGAAGGCATCGCGCAGGGAACGCAGGTGAACCTGGTTTCCCACCTTCGCAGAGACCTCGGCAAATTTGTCGAGGAAGCTCTTTCCGTTTTCACTGGCCATGATTGCTCCTAACTATCAAATCCGGCCTTTTCCTATGCGCACGGTGGTCTGTCGCCCTTTGCCACCAGATGTGCCATGTTTTGCGCGCGGCGGCGCGCGGTCTGGGCGCTCGCCCGGTCGCTAGTCAACCACGTGGGTCGTTGCGACCTGCTTGAGCCAAGCTGCAGACTTCTTAAGGCGGCGCTTGTAGCCGTCCATGAGGTCGACCTCGACAAAGCCGTAACGGTTCTTAAAGGCATTAGCCCAAGACCAGTTATCGATGACGGCCCAATAATGGTATCCGCGGCATTTGGCGCCCTCGGCGATTGCCTTGGCAACCCACTCCAGGTGCTGGCGCACAAAGTCGACGCGGTAGTCGTCCTGAATGGTCCCTTCGGCGTCACGGTTCTTGTATTCGTCCATGATGCCGATACCGTTCTCGGATACAAACCACTCAAGATCGGGGTAGTTCTTAGCGCAGTCCATGCCAAAGTCGTAGAGGCCCTGCGGGTAGATTTCCCAGCCGCGGCTCTCGTTCATAACGGCGTCGGGCCATACGTACTCGTCGGCAAAGTGCGGCAGACCGTACTGGTCGATCTTGCTCGCCGGAGCCTGAACGCGCGTGGGATGGTAGTAGTTACAACCGAGCCAGTCGACAACGCCCTGCTTGAGGATCTCTTGGTCGCCGGCACGGAACGGAAGTTTAACGCCGCCCTCGGCCAGGCTGTCGAGCACGTCGGCGGGAAGCTCGCCCTTGGTAATAAGGTCGAGCCACCAGCGATTGTTGATACCGCTGGTCATACGCACGGCCTCGAGGTCTGCCTCGCTGGGGTTCTCCTTGGTATAGACCGGGGTAAAGCAGTTGATCATGCCGATCTTGGCGTCGGCGCGAACGGCGCCCTCGTCATAGGCGCGGCGGTAGTTGGCCACAGCCAGCGCGTGCGCCAGCGAGATGTGATACTGCACGGTGCGGGCGCGGTTATAGTCATGGAGCTGCGGGTACCACACGCCCTCCTGATAGCGCTGCTCGGGCTCGACGATGGGCTCGTTAAAGGTGAACCAGTACTTGATCTCCTGGCCAAACTCGCGGAAGGCAACGTCGGCGTAATGAGCGTACGCCTCGACGACCTCACGGCTCTCCCAACCACCACGGTCAAAGAGGTAGGTAGGCATGTCAAAGTGGTACAGGTTGACGAACGGCTCCAGGCCGGCCTCGCGAGAGGCACGGAACAGCTCGTGATACCACGCGGCGCCCTCCTCATTGAGGTTGCCGTTAGCATCGAGCAGGCGACTCCACTGGATGGAGGTGCGGTAGGTATCCAGGCCCAAGTCCTTCAAAATGCGAAGGTCCTCCTGGTATTTAGCCATAAAGTCATTGCCAGCATAAGAGCCAACGCGGTTATAGAACGAATCCAGATCCTGGATGGACCAGGTATCCCACAGGTTCTCGAGCTTGCCGCCCTGGTTCCACTGACCCTCAGTCTGCGGGCCGGACATAGCGGCGCCAAAGAAGAAGTCACGGGGCAGCTGATACTGAGCCATCAAAGTCCTCGCTTTCGTGTCTAGAGCTTTCGGTTGGAGACGGGTTTGCTTTGGCAAGTTATCCGGCGCGGGCGCGCACCGGTTATCCAGATATCCAGCCCGCCAAAACAAAACCGTCCCCAAACGGTCGGCCCTGCCGGCGGCAGGGTTCCGTTCGTTGCGTACAACTATAGCGCTCTAATTTCTAAAGTAAAGCGTCTTTTTGTTTTTTCTTTCTCGGACTTCTTATATAAAAGTAATATGGGTGCCTCGTTGGTGGTTATACTTACTTGCGTATTCTTATATGTCGGAAAGGAGGTTCCATGATTCCCAAATACGAGGCGATAGCTGCAGATATCCGTCGAAGCATCGAGGATGGCGCTCTTAAACCGGGCGACAAGCTACCCACCGTCGTTGAGTTCTGTGAGCTCTATAGCGTTTCCAAAATCACCGTCAAACGAGCTATCGAGCAGATCACCGAAGAGGGTCTTGTTACCAGCCGGCGCGGATCGGGCACCTACGTTAAAGACACGGCGGGGCTTCCCGACAAGGCGTTTTTCCAGGGCAAGAACGACCGCGCCCAGGGCTTTTCGTATGAGCACCGCGGGGAGAAGGTAACCTCGGTGGTCTACGATTTCTCGATTGTCAATCCACCGGCAGAGGTTGCGACTCAGCTGGGAATTGCCGAGGATGACTTTGCCTATCACATCGTGCGCGTGCGCCAGGTCGACGAGAAGCCCATCGTTATCGAGTACACCTACATGCCCCTCGAGCTGATTCCGGGCCTTAAAAAGAAAGACCTGTATGGATCGGTCTACAGCTTCATCCGCGAGCAATGCGGGCTGAAGATTTCGAGCTTCCACCGCACCATTCGCGCCGTAGCGGCAACCGAGGAAGAGGCTGAGCGCCTGGACACCAAACCCGGCTCTCCCCTGCTCGAGCTCAACCAGATTGGCTTTTTGGATAGCGGCACCGCCTTTGAGCATTCGATCTCGCGCAACGTTGGTGACCGCTTTGAGCTGCACAACGTAACGTTGGCATAGTTTTGTAGTCATGCGGGCGCTCGTTATGGCTCGTTTAGAGTGGGCAACCGCACAACACCATGGGGGTATGAACATGTCCGATTTGATTAAACTGACGCCGATCTTCCACGAGAAGATCTGGGGCGGCCGCCAGCTCGAAACCGTATTTGGTTACGACATTCCCGAGGGTCCCATCGGTGAGTGCTGGGCTATCTCGGCCCATCCCAACGGCGACTGCCAGATTGCGGAGGGCCCGTATGCCGGCCACACGCTGTCGTGGCTGTGGGCCGAGCACCGTGAGCTCTTTGGCAACTGCGAGGGCAAGGAGTTCCCGCTGCTCATTAAGATTCTGGACGCCAAGGACGACCTTTCGATCCAGATTCACCCCAACGACGAGTACGCTGCCGAGCACGAGAACGGCAGCCTGGGCAAGACCGAGTGCTGGTATGTGCTGGACTGCGAGCCCGGCGCCACGATCATCGTCGGACAGCGCGCCAAGGACCGCGCCGAGGCAGCACAGATGATCGAGGACGGCCGCTGGGACGAGATGCTCAACGTGCTGCCGATTCACAAGGGCGACTTTTTCCAGATTGACTCCGGTACCGTGCACGCCATCAAGACCGGTACGCTCATTTTGGAGACGCAGCAGTCGAGCGATGTGACCTATCGCCTGTACGACTACGACCGCCCCGGCACCGACGGCAAGCTGCGCCCGCTGCATATTGAGCAGAGCCTCGACTGCATCGATTTTGATGTTCAGGCGCCGACCGACGGCACCGTGACCGCGCCCGAGGTCGACGGCGTGACCGAGCTCGAGTCCAATCCCTGCTACACCGTCGATCGTGTGCGTGTCGACGGCAGCAAGACCCTCGACCAGCGCTGGCCCTTCATGTGCCTGTCGGTCATCAACGGCGAAGGCACCGTCTGCGGCGACCCCGTCCACAAGGGAAGCCACCTGCTGGCCCCGAGCACCGTCAGCTCCATCGACCTCGAAGGCAAGATGGAACTGATTATTAGCCACCTGTAGGTCACTGGTACCCGAGTGCTCGCCGGGATGGGCGCGGGGTTTGATCGCCTGCTCGGGCAGTCCTGCTCGCACGGAGAGCACATTAAGTGCTCTCCGGCTCGTGCGGAACTCGCGATCGACCAAACCCCGCGCCCATCCCGGCGAGCCTCTGGCTAGCAACAACAACCCAAACGCAAGTAGGGGCTCCCCCGCCCATCAACGGGGGAGCCCCTACTCGTATCTATATATCAGCCCACCCGGCTCTCCAGACCAAAAAGCGAACGAGCAGAGCGATGTTCGTCCAGCAACGTTACCCAAGGACCTGGGCGGGTGTATGGGGCAACATCGATCGCGAGTTCCGCACGCAAAGGAGGCCACTTAATGTGGCCTCCGTCTTGCGCAGGACTGTCCGAGCAGGTGATGTTGCCCCATACGCCCGCCCAGGTCCGCCGGGATCACGACAGCTTGACGATCGGTGCAAAACCTTTCATCAGCTTTTTGGTCTGGCCGGTTTTTTCGAACTGGACCTCGATCATGTCTCCGGCGACCGAGATCACGGTACCGGTGCCAAAGGTCTTGTGGCTCACGGTATCGCCCGCGGCAAAGTCCTGTGACGCGCTGGCGCGATCGACCTTGCGCTCCACCGTCGGCGACACCTTGGACGACGGCTTTTTAGCTCGCGGCGCGCCCGAACCAAAGGTCGAGGCAACACGGCCGGCGTCGGGCGAAACCCCGCGATGGCGCTCGGTGCCATAGGTGCTGCCACCAAAGAAATCGTCGAAGCTCGATCCGCCGCGCGAACCGGAACCGCCGGTCGAGCGCGTATGCGAACCGAACACCTTGCCGCCATACATATCCGAGCCCATGCCCGAGCCAAAGGTGCCGTGACGGTCGCCGCGCTTCTCCCAGCCCGTGCCCTCAAAACCGGCAGAACCGATACCGCTAAACTCGATATCCTCAAACGGAATCTCGTTGAGGAAACGAGAGCGCGGGTTGGCAGAGGTCGAGCCGTAGGTGCGACGCGTGGCCGCATAGGTCAGGAACAGGCGCTTACGGGCACGCGTGATGGCAACGTAGGCCAGGCGACGCTCCTCCTCGAGCTTGCCCGGATCATCGCTGCCGCCAAAGTCGTGCACGTGCGGGAAGATGCCCTCCTCCATGCCGGCCACGAACACCGCCGGGAACTCCAGGCCCTTGGCGGAGTGGATGGTCATCATGGTAATGGCATGCGTCTCGCCGGCCAGGGAATCCAAGTCGGAGCGCAGGGCCAGCCACTCCATGAGAGCAGGAAGCGCCTTACAGGTGAGCGGACCGTAGGTGCGCTCGATCTCGTCGGCATGCACGGCACCCGCCGGCATCTCCGTCGGCGCGGCATACGCGTTGCCCGCAATGGCGGCAGCCAGGGCATCCTGCGGCGAGAGCGCCGGGGCGGCTAGGCTATCGAGCGGATTGGAACCTGCGGCATCACGCGCGCCAACGAGCGCCTCAAACGAGGATACCGGGGCAGACGGTCCCGGCTCGGGCGCAGGTGCGCTCACCACGACGGGCTCGGGCTCGGCGCCGGCAGGCACGTCGGCAACACCGGCCGCGCGCAGCTCCTCTAAGCTCTCGAGCGTACCCTCGATATCCTCGTGCGTCTCCTCAAATTCGGCGGCCACGCCCAGGAATTCCTGGATGTTCTCGGCGCGGCTCTCGGCCTCCATGGTGCCCTCGGCGCGAAAGGCCTGCAGCAGGCCCGTCTTGTCGACAATCATCTCGACAACGTCCTTGAGCTCGCCGTCCATGCGGCGGCCCTCGCGCACCAGCGACACAAAGCTCGACAGGCCATTGCGGACCTTGGCGCTAAACATGCCCGTCTCGGCGCACGCGATCTCGCAGGCTTGGAAGAACGAGCAGCGGTTGTCGCGCGCCAGCTGCTCGATCTTTTGAATCGAGGTGGAGCCGATGCCGCGGCGCGGCGTGTTGATGACGCGCTTGACGCTCATCTCGTCGGCCGGGTTCACGATCATCTTGAGGTAGGCCATGACGTCGCGAATCTCGGCGCGGTCGAAGAATCGCGTGCCGCCGACGATCTTGTAGGGCACGCCCGCGCGCAGGAACATATCTTCGAGGATACGCGACTGGGCGTTGGTGCGGTAGAACACGGCGATATCGTCGTAGCTTGTACCCTTGGCATGCAGCTTTTCGATCTCGCCGGCAATCCAGCGACCTTCGTCGCGCTCGTCGCTTGCCTGGAAAGCCTGAATCTTCTCGCCATCGCCCTCGGCCGTAAACAGGCGCTTGTCCTTGCGCTGCGAGTTGTGACGCACCACGGCGTTGGCGGCGCTCAGGATATGACCCGTAGAGCGATAGTTCTGCTCCAGCTTGACGGTCTTGCAGTTTTTAAAGTCCTGCTCAAAGTCCAGGATGTTGGTGATGTCGGCGCCACGCCAGCTGTAAATGGACTGGTCGTCGTCGCCCACGACCATGAGGTTTTGGTACTTGGCGGCCAGCAGGTTGGCGATCTCGTACTGGACGTGGTTGGTGTCCTGATACTCGTCGACGCTAATGTAGCGGAAGCGCTCCTGGTACTTGTCGAGCACCTCGGGGCGGGTGCGCAGTAGCTCGAGCGTGCGCACGAGCAGGTCGTCGAAGTCCATCGCGTTGGCGGCGCGCAGGCGGCGCTCCAGCTCCAGGTAGACTTGCGCGGCCTTTTTGTCGTTGGGGCTATCGGCGCTCTTGAGCATGTCCTCGGGCCCGATCATGGCGTTTTTAGCAGAGCTGATCTTGCTGCGGATCATGTTGATGGGGAACTGCTTTTGCTCGATGCCGAGCGCCTGCATAATGTCGCGCACCATGCGCTTTGAGTCGTCGTCATCGTAGATGGTGAATTGACCGGTATAGCCCAGCAGGTCGGCGTCCTCGCGCAGCATGCGCACGCACATGGCATGGAAGGTGCACACCCACATGCCACGAGTGCCGCTGGGGATGAGTGCCGCCAGACGCTCGCGCATCTCGGCCGCAGCCTTGTTGGTAAACGTAATGGCAAGAACCTGCCAAGGCTTAACGCCCAGGTCGCCGAGCATATGTGCGATGCGGAAGGTCAAGACGCGGGTCTTGCCCGAGCCGGCGCCGGCGAGCACCAGCAACGGGCCCTCGGTGGACAGGACCGCCTCGCGCTGGGCGGGATTAAGGCTGTCGATGTCGACGAGCGGCTTGATAGGCTTGGGCGCCGGCGCGGGAGCGTCATAGATGTCGAGCGGAACGAGCTCGGGCTCCGGCGCAGCGGGGGCGGTGTATGCATCGAGCGGCACGGGTTCCGGCGCGGGCGGCACGGGTACCGCGGCGTTCTTTTCCCAGGGCAAGGGCTGGGTCATGGGCGACTCCTCATCTGACAGACGGCGCGCCTGCGGGCAGCGCCATAGTTTGAGCCGTACCAGTATACCGAGCCGCGCGGACACCGACGCAAATCACACCACGACTCCGTGCGCCGCCGTCAGGTCCGCCCCAGCGGATTTGGCGCAAAGGTGTCAGGTTAGTCTGCACCACGTTGGTGCAAAGAAACCTGACCCCAATGTACCAATCACGGAGCCACCGATGTCATGGCAACGGTAGCGAGCGGCGGCCAGGGCGAACAAATTGGCATAAAAAGGGGGCGGCATAGACCTTTTGGTCATGCCACCCCCTTTGAATGACAAGTTGTCGCCCTGGCCGCCGCGCAGCGTCGACTAAGTTAGAGGCCGAGCATCGGCTCCAGAACGAAGAAGTATGCGAGCACTACGATGCCCAGGATGATGCGGTAGACTCCGAAGCACTTGAAGTCGTGACGGCGGACGAAGCCCATGAGCCACTTGATGGCGATGAGCGAAACCACAAAGGCCACAACGCAGCCCACGCCCAAGATGGCGATCTCGTTGGTGCCGAACGTGCCGCCCTTGATGAAGTACTTGACCAGCTTGAGCGCACTCGCGCCAAACATAACGGGAATAGCCAGGAAGAACGTAAACTTAGACGCCACCGAGCGCGTGCAGCCCAAAAGCAGGCCGCCGATGATGGTAGAACCGGAGCGAGACGTACCAGGCACCAGCGAAAGCACCTGGAAGCAGCCGATACCCAGCGCAGTCTTCCAGCTGAGGTCCTCGAGCGTGGCGATGGAACCAAAGTCCAGATTCTCGTCATCGTCCTCATCCTCAGCGGTAGCCGTGGGGGGCGCCGCAAAGTGCGCACCGGCGGGACGTCCACCCGACACCACAGCACGCGAACCAAACGAACCGGCAACGGCCATTTCCTCGCGCTTGCTCGCGCGCCAGTTCTCGATCACGATAAACAGCACGCCGTACACAATGAGCGCCAGCGCCACGACGGGAGCGTTGTAGAAATGCTCCTCCATCCAGTCGTTGAGCGGCAGGCCGATCGCCGCCGCAGGAATGCAACCGAGCACAATCTTGCCCCACAGCACCCAGGTGTCGCGACGGCCCTCCTTGCCCTTGCTGGGCGAGAACGGGTTGAGCTCGTGGAAAAACAGCACGCAGACGGCCAGAATGGCGCCGAGCTGAATCACGACCAGGAACATATTCCAGAACGTCTCGCTCACGTTCATCTTGACGAACTCGTCCACCAAGATCATGTGGCCCGTCGACGAAACGGGCAGCCATTCGGTGATGCCCTCGACCAGGCCCATGAAGGCAGATTTTAGAAGCTCGATAATATCCAAAGGGACCCCCTCGTTAGACACCCGCCGGTAGATGTTCTGCGGACGATGCGGGCGATGTCCCATTATCAACCGTTGGCGGTGCGACCGCGCCTACCCTTACCAAAAAACTCGCCCGTTCACAGAATTGCGAGCAGTTAAACCGAAATCCTTGGGTATAACTGCAACAAGATAAAGTGTCCGGCGGTCAACGCACCCGCGCCCGCCCGACGCACGAGCCCCGCGCCCGTGCGATAGACCAAGGAGGAAACCATGAACGAGGGTTACACCAAGGTATTTGTTTCACTCGACGGTACTGAGCAGCAGGATTTTGTGCTCGCACGCGCCATCAAGGTCGCCGCGAACAACGGCGCCAAGCTGATTATCGGCCACGTTATCGATTCCACGGCGCTCGAGAGCGCCGGCTCCTATCCGGTCGATTTGGTCAACGGTCTGGAGGAGGCCTTTAAGAACTCCATCGAAAAGCAGCTCGAAGAGGCCAAGGCCAATCCCGATATTCCCGAGGTCGAAGTCATGATTCGCGCCGGCCGTATTCGTGAGACGCTCAAAGACGAGATGCTCGACGTGGTCAAGCCCGACCTGGTGCTCTGCGGCGCCCGCGGCCTGTCCTCGATCAAGTATGCGCTGCTGGGTTCGATTTCGACGTTCCTGCTGCGCAATACGGACTGCGACATTTTGGTCGTGAAGTAGCGTTGCTCCCACCGGCCGCGGGGCCTGCGGGGTTTCCACGGGCACGTCCTCGCCGCGTTGCGGCTGCGGGATGTGCCCTTAGGAAACCCCTCCCGGCCCCGCGGCCTTCGCAGCCTTACTTCAGCGAGTTGGCTGATAAAAGATGGCGTGCCGCCCCGTTTGGGGCGGCACGTTTTGTTTTGGCTGCACGTTTTTGTTTGGGTGGGCGTCTGCCGCGTGCGTTACTCGAAATATTGAAACTTATTCGTTGAAAACGCGAACGTTACGACAAAGCCTTCGCCGGAGTCGGATGCCGCCGTGACGTCGATGCCCATCTTGGAGCATAGGCGCGCCACCAGGTAGAGGCCGATGCCCGTTGCGCGCTTGGTGGTGCGGCCGTTGTCGCCGGTAAAGCCCTTCTCGAACACGCGTGGCAGGTCTGCCGCACACACGCCGCAGCCGTTGTCCGCAACGGTGAGCTCGATGCGCTCGCTCGCCAGGCCCTCGTCCAGTAACGCGCCCGAAAACACGATCTTCGCGCCGTCCTCGCGCGCATATTTAATGCTGTTCTGAATGAGCTGGCCCAGGATAAACTCGAGCCATTTTTCGTCGGTAAAGACCTCGAAGTCGAGGTTCTCGCACACCGGAGCCACGTGCGCCGCAATGAGCTCGCGCGCGTTGGCCTTAATCGCACCCGTCACCAAGGTCTTAAGGTCCCAGCGGCGAATCAGGTAGTCGCGCTCCACGACTTCCGAGCGCGCGTAGTACAGCGCCTGGTCGATATAGCGTTCCACGCGAGCCAACTCGCGACCCAGGTCATCGACACGTGTTGGGTCATCTGCGCCGCCGTCGAGGTTTTCCAGAATCAGGTGAGCCGCCGCCAGGGGCAGCTTGGCCTCGTGGACCCAGCTCTCGATATAGTCGCGATAGTCTTCGGTCTGACGCCGGCCCTCGGCAACCTCGTCGCAGGCGGCTTTGCCCACCCGGCACAGGACCTCGTACTCGAGCTCGCCCTCGGCATAGGTTGGGCATTGCACCATCTCCTGCACCCATGCGGGACTCTCGAGCTCCTCTGCCGCGCGCTCCAACTGACACAGAAAACGGCGACGGCGAGCGTACTCGATCACGATGCCGAGCATACCGAAGATAAAGGACACGCCAACCGCCACGACCACGATAGAAACGGGTGCGCCGGCGACCGTCAGCACAAAGCAGCTCAGCAGCACGCCGCACGTCCACACGGCGACGGGAAGCAGTGCATCTTTAAAGAACTTGCCAAACGACATAGCCGGCCCCTAGACCGAATAGCCTTGGCCGCGATGCGTCGTCAAATACCCCTTGATGCCGATTTTTTCGAGCGTGGTGCGCAGGCGGTTGATGTTGACGGTGAGCGTATTGTCGTCCACGAAGGCGTCGGAGTCCCACAGGTCCTGCATGATGGCCGAGCGCGAGACGATCTTGCCCGCGCGGCTCAGGAGCAGCGAGAGAATGCGCAGCTCATTTTTGGTGAGCTCGGTGCTTTCGCCGGTCGCCGTGTTGGTGACCATAGAGCGGGCGAGGTCGAGCTCCAGCCCCTTGTGGACGAGCGTGCTGCGCTCGCCTGACGCCGCGGTGCGACGCAGCAGTGCGTTGATGCGCGCCACGAGCACGCGCGCGCTATAGGGCTTGGGAACAAAGTCGTCCGCGCCGAGCGTCATGGCCATGACCTCGTCGATCTCGGTCGTGCGCGAGGTGAGGACGATGATGGGGACCTCGGATTCGCGGCGAACCTCGTGGCAGATATGCTGGCCGTCCTTGACGGGAAGCGTGAGGTCGAGCAGCACCAGGTCGGGCGCGGCGGCGAGAATATCGCGCGAGACATGCTCGAACGATTCGCAGGCCTCGATTTCAAACCCGGCGCGGGCAAGGATGTCGACAAGCTCACGACGAATGGGCTCGTCGTCCTCAACGATATAGATTAGCGCCATGGATTCCGCTCCCCTCTTGATTGTCTTGCCACCATTATGGCTGCGAAACTGCAGGTGCGCGCCACGCACGTCGCCAAGGTGACAGAATTGTTCGCGAGCGGGGGCGTTTTGTCCGCCTCGCACTCGCAGCGGTGGCGGGAACCAAAATGATTCTTTAATCCCCGTCCCAGAATAATCATTTAGCGGCGGGCGCGAAGCTTTTCGTAGCCGTCGACAAAGAAGGCGACCGTGGCGGCGTCGGCCTCGGCGGCGTCCGTCTCGGTTGCGGGGACCACGCCGTGCTCGTCGCTCACCAGGAACAGCGCGCCCTTAAGCTGCGCGGGAATATCTACGCGCGTGACCGGGATGCCCTTGGTCTGGGCCAGCTGCTCGATGAGCGTCGCCGTGCCGCACAGGCACTCGTCCGCCGGCGCCACAAAGGCGAGTTCGCCGTTGTTGACGGCGGCGAGCAGCTCGGGCGCCACGCCGGTCTCGTCGGCTTCGGAGCGGGCCTCGGCGGAGCGGGCACGCAGCGCCTTGGCCGACGTATCGGCGAGCGGCTCGTACTCCCCCACTGTCATGGCGGCGTTGCCGTTGATGTCGATCACCAGCATGAGCACACCGTCGTGTGCGGTGTAATCGCCCTCGGCTAGCGACCACTCAACGTGCTGCTTGGCCCAGCTGAGCATGTTATGGGTAAGTAGCTCGCCCTGCACCAGGCGCTCGGACAGCGCGCGGATGTGGCGGTTGAGCATGGGCACCTTTTTATTGGACATGCGCCAACGGCAGACAAGCGCGGGCTTGTCGAGCGTGAACTTCTCGACCGCCTCCTGATTGGCGCAAAAGTCCTCGTACGCACGCTGATCCTCGGCATTGCCAAACAGCTCGGCATCATCAATCTGGGGCATGGTTGTACCTTTCGTGTTAGTCATTCCGTCCTCTTATACCAAAAAGACGGCCCTCCAAACGGAGCAGCCGTCTTTTGCAGAGATTATTTTGACGATATGGTCAGGCGACCGAACAGTTTAATGGGATAGAGAAACATCCCATTAAGGGTTTTCCAAGTGCCCGAGATTGCCCCGAAAGAGGAGCGCCGCGTACTAAATGTACGCAAGCGACGGTTTGAGGGGCAAGGTCGGGTGCTTGGGAAAGCCTCTAGTGCCTAAAATGCCTGGCTCCGGTGAAGACCATCGCAATACCATGCTCGTTGCAGGCCTGGATGCTCTCGTCGTCACGCTTGGAGCCGCCGGGCTGGATGATGCAGGTCACGCCGTGCGCGGCAAGCACGTCGACGTTGTCGCGGAACGGGAAGAACGCGTCGCTTGCGCAAGCAAAGCCGCCCTTCTCCACGCCCTCGCGCTCGCAGAAGTCCTCGGCACGCTCGCAGGCAAGCAGTGCAGAGTCAACGCGGTTAGGCTGACCCGGGCCCATGCCAATGCCGGCCTTGCCCTTGGAGACCAGGATAGCATTGGACTTGACGCCCTTGCAGACCTTCCAGGCAAACTCGAGCTCGGCCATTTCGGCATCGGTGGGCTTGCGGTCGGTGGGGAACGTAAAGGTCGCGGGATCCTCGGTCACGTGGTCGACTTCCTGCACCAGCATGCCGCCGTCGATGGAGCGCAGCTCCACTTGGGCACCGTGGTCCACGCCGCCGGTAGCCAGCACGCGCAGGTTGGGGCGCTTGGCCATGCGCTCGAGCGCCTCGGCGGTATAGCTCGGGGCGATGATGACCTCGACGAACTGCTTGTTCTGATCGGCAAAGTGCTCAACCAGCTCAAAGGGAACCTCGCGGTTGCAGGCGATGATGCCGCCGAAGGCGCTCTTGGGATCGCAGGCGAAAGCGCGGTCGTAGGCGGCCGTGATGTCCTCGGCAACGGCGGAACCGCAGGGGTTCTGATGCTTGAGGATCACGCAGGCCGGCTCGTCGAACTCGCGGACCAGGTTCCAGGCGGCATCGGCGTCCAGATAGTTGTTGTAGCTGAGCGGCTTGCCCTGGATCTGCTCGGAGCCCACAAGCGGGAACTGAGAGCTCGCGGTGTTCTCGCAGCCCTCGGCAAAGCGGTAGACCGTAGCCTTTTGCTGAGGATTCTCACCATAGCGCAGGTCGTCGACCTTCTCCAGCGAAATCTCGAGCTTGGCAGAGGTGTCCGCCACGTCGCTTGCCTGGGCGGCAAGCCAACGGGAGATAGCCGTGTCGTAGGCGGCGGTGGTCTGGTAGACCTTCACCTGCAGGCGACGACGGGTGGCAAGCGTGGTGCAGCCACCGGTCTCGCGCATCTCGGCCAGGACGGCATCATAGTCGGCCGGGTCGGAGATGACGGTAACGCTCGCGGCGTTCTTGGCGGCAGAGCGCAACATGGAGGGGCCACCGATGTCGATGTGCTCGATGGCATCCGCAAAGGTGACCTCGGGGTTGGCGACGGTCTTCTCGAACTCGTACAGGTTGACGACGACCAGGTCGATCAGCTTAATGCCGTGCTGGGCGGCCTCCTGCATGTGCTGCTCGGAATCGCGGCGGGCCAGCAGCGCGCCGTGAACCTTGGGGTGCAGGGTCTTAACGCGGCCGTCCATCATCTCGGGATAGCCCGTGAACTCCTCGATGGGGGTTACGGGAACGCCCGCGTCCTCGATGGCACGAGCCGTGCCGCCCGTAGAGATGATCTCGACGCCAAAGTCATCGACCAGCGTCCGTGCGAAATCGACGACGCCCGTCTTATCGGTAACCGAGATCAACGCGCGCGCGATCTTCACATCAGATCCCATGCAGTCCTCCTGTCTGGTACGCCGCCGTGCTCTGTGAGTCGGTGATACGTCGATCTGCAGCGCTCGCGCAGCGGCATTGAAAATACTGATTCAATGTAGCGCATCGAGCGCATCGATGCACCCCGCAACGGGCGCATGTGCAGAAAAAGTTTGCGAGCAGAGGGGATGGGCACGGCACCGGGCACGGTGAGTTCATGGAACACAGGGGCACCATAATTAGATGCCAATAGCGTGGTAGAACTGTGCTCGATATGCATCCGCAAAAGAAAGAGGCACCATGGTCTCGCGGGTTCTCTACCGACCGTTTGATACTGAAGACTTTGACGCCATCGCGCTGATTCTGCAGCAGCTTTGGCATAACAATTCGGATAACGATGAGTACAACCGCCTTGAGGCCGCATGCGACCTCGCCTATTGCCTTTCGTCCTCGACGTTTTCGCAGGTTGCGGTAATTGACGGCGAGGCGCGCGGCATTGCGCTTGCACGCGCAGGACAGAGCCCCGGCGTCACTATCAACGAGCATTGGATGGATACCGAACGCGCGTTGCTGTCGCAGATGCGCGAACTGGAGCCCGATGCCTGCGCCGAGTATCTCTCGTTTGTGCGCGCAACCATCCGAACCAACAACCGCCTGCTCGAGAGCAGCCCATTGCCGCACGACAACGAAGTCACGCTGCTCGCCGTCGATCCCGATGTCCATGGCCTGGGCGTTGGCTCGGTGTTGCTCGATGCCGCTGTCTCGTACCTTTCCTCGCGCGGGGCGACAAGGGCGCACCTGTACACCGACTCCAACTGCTCGTGGAAGTTCTACGAGCTGCACGGCTTTAAGCGCACGGCCACGCACCGCGCCAACCGCGAAGAGCGTCGTCACGACATGCCGCGTGAAAGCTTTCTCTACGAACTCGACCTAACAGCCTAGCCCAAGCAGCCACACCTGGTCATTTAAGAACGTCCCCAATGACTGATCCCCAACAACTAGTCATTTAAGTCTGTCCCCAATGAGTGGCCTAGGGGGTTTGTAGATAGCCCTGGTCAAAAAACATCAAATATGAGTACTGTTACCTTTTTAGTAGCAGCGATTTGGGGCATTTTTGATGCTTATAGGCATGACGACCAGCTGCACGAGCTGACATAACTCCCCAAATGTTCAATAAAATGGGCTCCTAACGAGAAGTACTCTCATTAGGAGCCCATTATTATGTGCAAACATATGTGACCAACGCAGCAACAGTACTCATATTTGGCATTTTTTGTCCACTGTCCCTTGCGCGAAGGTCCGCAGCGGAAAGTTTGACCCGTTTCGATGCACAAAAATGGGATGAATCTTCCCTGGCAACCGCCCAGAAAGATCCACCCCAAAGCAAGCGCTCGCTAGAACGTTCCGCCGCCGCCTCCGCCGACGCGCCACCGCCGCCACCGGAAAAGCCGCCGCCGCTGCCGCCGCTCGAGCTATCGGAACTCGAAGCCAGCTCGCGGATGGTCTCGTGATACACCTCGTTGAACGAATCGAGCGGAGACTCGTTGCCGTAGTGATGGTAATACCACCAGTAGCAGGGGTAGTTGTCGTAGAAATCGTCGCTGTTGCGCAGATCCGCAGGCACGGCCTCGGCCAGCTGTCGCAGCACTTCTTTCGAAACGCCCAGGGCAACGCCCATCACCAGCAGTTTGTTCCACAAGATTAGGTCGCTGGGGATAGCCTCCTTCAGGCGCGTAAAGTCCTCGAGCCAATGCTTGAGCGCCTTGCAGCGAGCCGCCACCTCGGCGCCCTCCGGCGTGTAACGGCGGAAGGTGCAGCTCAGGACAAAGCCCACGATCGTAACGGGGATCGAGATCATAGCGGCACCGACGTTGGCATCCGCAAAGTCGGTATAGAACAGAGAGCCCAGAATGCCAAAGACAATGATGATGCCGAGAACCAGGCCGGCCACCATCGCGATAGTGCCATCCGATGCAATAAGCTCGCGCGCCTCCAGCTTGCCCTTAACTGTGCTCTGATAGTCCTCGAGCTTGTCGCCAACAGATGTGGTGCGCTCGCTAGCGTACTCCTCCAACTCGCTAAACGTGCGCGAACGGACTCCGTCCTTATCGGGCTTAACGCCAGCAAAGAAGACCTTGAGCACGTCGCGATCGATGCCGTCCTTCTTGGCAGCCTTCCAGGCCTCGTCGGTCACTGTGATGCGATACGTCTGCTCCTCTTTTTCGCGACGGAGCAGACCCTTCTTCTTGGTCTCGGTCGCTTCTTCCAGCTTGATCACGCGGTCGTCGGTGAGCTTCATAAGTGTGGCGATATATGCCTGATCGGGCACGTCGTTCCAGCTCATGAGAGCTGCAAGCACCGCGGGATGGTCGGCCGAGGGCACATCGCGGAAGTACTCGTCCTGGAAGAGTGGCTTGGGCTTGGGCCTGCGCAGCTTAAGCATCACGATCACACCGGTATAGGCAACCGCCACGACAACACACACCACGGCAATCGCGCCGGCAACCGCACGCGCGTGCTCACGGCGAGCGTTGGCCTCGTCGGCCCATTCCTTCTCTTCGCTCAGAATCGTCGACATGCGCTCTTCGCTCGAGGCGGCGAGCTGCGGCACCCAGTCGTTGGGGAAGGCGATGCGTGCCTCGGCGAATTCTCCCTCATGCACGCAGGGAATGGTATAGGTGACCATGGGCTCGTCCGCATCGAGTGACACGTCGCCCGTCAGCGGGCCGTGGCCCCATGCGCGGAAGTTATCGCCCTTGACGGCGGCCGTCCCGGCAGCGGCATTTGCAAAGTAGACTTCCATCTCGACGTCATCGGAGTCCGCAGACCAGCCGTCACCCACAAATTTCCAGTAGAGCTCGGCGGTATCGGCCCAGTTCATAACCGCACCGGTCATGGAATAACTCACGTAGTAGATTGCGCTGTCGCCGCTCTCGTGAGGGCTGAACACCTTAATCTTTACGCCGTCGTCGGACTGCTCCACCGTGTAAACGCCGTCGTCGCCTTTGTTTGCGCTGTCGACCTTGTTAAACGCAGTGTCGTCTTCCTCGACGCTCAGCACATTGACGACCACCGAGCCGCCTTGCTGGTTAGAGCCTGTATTGATATCCCAATACACGCCGTTAATGTCATCGTCGAAATCGAACTGGCGTCCCTCGACAACGGTCAGCGAGCCATCGGCCTCGACCGTGGCACCGATATAGGTTTGGCTCATGGAGTAGCCGTCGGCGTGCGCGGCGGCAGGCAGCAGCAACAACGCAAGCGCGACGAGTGCGCAGACGGAAGCGAATCGCGCAAACAGGCGGCGCTGCCGACAGGGCTGGGCAACGGGGGCGTTCATAGGCACATCCTTTGTCTGTGATACCAACAGCGTCATTGTCCCACGTTTGCGGGTTCATGTGACGAACATCTAGGCCAGCGGAGTATCAAACGGGACGAAAGTCACGCCCGCCGCCGGCACCTGGGGACGTTCCTTATCTGCCGGCAATCTGGGACACTCCTTGGCATAGCCCGCTCCGGCAATAGATACCACTTCATAGCTCCATCACAGGTGTAGCGGCTTTGTGTGGGCGCGGCATGCGCTGATTGAGCCGCCAGTTGAGGGGCATAAAGCAGTTGAGCGAAAACGGTTTGCCCCTTTGCCGTCCGCTCGAGGATCATGTCCCCCTTTTCCGCGGAAACCCCGGCAGTTGCGAAGAGCTGCCGGGGTTTCTGTCGTTTGAGGGCTAAATTGATTGACGACGATTAAGGTGCCGAGCCGGTGGTCCGGCACGCGCAACGCGCGGCCTCAGCAACTTGCAGGCCACGGCAGCGTCTCCCCCACCGCGCCCCGCGCTATACTCGTCCGCATGGACATCAACGCACGCAACATAGCAACAACCGCCGCCGACGCGCCAACGACGCCGGCCGCTCCCGCGCCCGTCGTGGGGCGCTTCGCCCCGTCGCCCTCGGGCCGTATGCACCTGGGCAACGTGTTCAGCTGCCTGTGCGCATGGCTTTCGGCCCGCAGCCAGGGCGGCAGCATCGTGTTACGCATTGAGGACTTGGACGATCGCTGCAAGCGCCCGGAACTTGCCGCCCAATTGATTGACGACCTGGCCTGGCTGGGGCTGGAGTGGGACGAAGGCCCCTACTACCAGCACGACCGCCTAGACCTGTACGAGAGCGCCTTGCGCCGGCTGAAAGACGCCGGCCTCACCTATCCCTGCTTTTGCACACGCGCCGAGCTCCACGCCGCGAGTGCACCGCACGCGAGCGACGGCACGCCCATCTACCGTGGCGCCTGCCGAAGTCTTTCGGCCGAGGAGGTGGCCCGCCGCAGCGCCCTGCGCGCCCCGGCCACACGTCTGCGCGTGCCCACCGTCGACGACCTCGCAGACGACGTGATCGAATTTGTGGATCGCACGTACGGCGCCCAATGCGAAGCACTCGCCACCGAGTGCGGCGACTTTTTGGTGCGCCGCAGCGACGGCGTGTTTGCCTATCAGCTAGCCGTGGTGGTCGACGACGCTGCCATGGGCGTCACCGAGGTCGTGCGCGGATGCGACCTGCTGGGGTCCACACCGCGCCAGATCTATCTGCAGCACCTGTTGGGACTGCCCACGCCGCACTACGGACATATTCCGCTGCTCATGGCACCGGACGGCCGCCGCCTTTCCAAACGAGACCGCGATCTGGACCTGGGCGAACTCCGCGCCCGCTTTGGCACGCCCGAAGCGCTGCTGGGCTGGCTCGCCGGGCAAACGGGCATCGCGCCGGACACCACGCCGCGCTCTGCCGAGCGGCTGGTCGAGCACTTTAGCTGGGACGTCATCCGCGCGCACCGCGAGAACATCACTGTAACGGCCGAGTAGCCAAATACGCCCCACCCCTACGCAACATCCCAAGGCTGGAGTTCGTCGCCCAGGCGAACGATGCAGTCGTAGAGCACGGTATGGCGCTCGGTCGGGTTGGCATCCCGATGAAAATGCCCGTAGTACCAGCGCTTGTAGTCCAAGCGGTCTTCCAACTCGTCAAAAAATGCCGTAAGTCGATCGACGGCGGGGCAATTCCAGCCGGGCGCCGGATAGAGCGTGGGCGAAAGCATGCGCGTAGAGCAGGTGTGGGTGACCACGTAGTCGACCTTCCAGCCCACGCTGTCGAGCTTCGTCCGTGCCTCCTCAAAGTTGCGCTCGTCCGGCAACTCCTGCGGCCACCAGCTGGAATACGGAATGCGGTATTCCTTGTCCACGCTCGTGGCGCCGCCCATGGTAAAGACCGTTGAGCCGTCGAGCTCAAAAACGTCGCCACGCGTCAGGCGCCGTATGGGGGAGGTATCCGACAGGCGCTGCGTCAGCCCACCGTGCCACAACTCCATGGGTCGCTCCGCCCAGTGGTCGAAACGTTCGTGGTTGCCGTCGACGAACAGCACGGTATAGGGGCGCGACTCCAGCCAAGCGATGTCGGCACACTCCTCGGCAGAGAAATCCCACGGAAAGCCAAAGTCGCCGGCAATGATGAGATAGTCGTCGCTCGTCAGGCTTTCCCCAAGATCCCAATCGCGCAGCTTTTGCATGTCGAGGCCGCCGTGAATATCGCCCGTCACATAGACCGTCATCGGATTACCACTTCCCTGTAAGTCGCTAGCCCACATTCTGCACGATCACTAAGCCAACCGTTCCAGCCCTTCCATCCTTTAGGACCTACCCCTCGCTCTTCCATCCACACGGGTCAAGCACCCAAAAAACCAGATCGAGCACGCCGCTGGTCATCATGGCACCGGCAAGGGCCATGCAAACATGCAGAGAACTGGCACTTCGGAGCACGTCAAATGGTCCCAGAACAGCCAGCAGCGCGACCGCCACGCCGGCCGCGCACAGCACAAGACACGGCCCTGCGTCCTTGACGCACTTCTTTGCAAGGTGCTTGGTGTTGCCACTCATCAATATCGAACTCCTTAGAGGGTCGTTTTTCAGATGCATGCCGCCGCGACGGAGCATGGCGGCAGGGTAAGTGTCACATATCGTGCGGACATCAATGGAGAAACCGCCTGCTCGACCAACCCTTGACGCCGTTTTGCATCGGTACCCCATCCCCCGCTATCGGGCTCTATTACTTTTTCCGCGAAGTGAGCGTCTGTTTTTGGACCCCTGGAGCATCCGCATTTTTCAACGGCATAAACGCAGGATTCTGGCATCAAAACCGCAGAGAACGGCGCCCTCAAAGTGTCAATGCTTCGGGGGTCCGATTTTGCTCGTTCACTTCTCGGGAAAAGTATTAGACCTCGCCGCCAACCATAAAGAATAATCCCCTTCCACACACCCAAAAACTCATCCAACATTAATCTTGGCTCAAGAATCGCTTAATCTATAACCTGCACTATAGAGTTCGACCAAGGGCGGGGCGGCGCCGCGCAACGCAGGCCGCCGAACGCAACGCTCGCGCCCGGGCAAATCGCCCGGCGTCGCGCCCATCGAACGAAAGGACAGGTCATGGACGACCTCGAAAAAGTTGAAACCATCCGCACCAAGTGCAACGTGAGCTACACCGATGCCAAGGCGGCGCTCGACGCCGCCGACGGCAACGTTTTGGACGCCATCATTTGGCTCGAGTCGCAGGGCAAGACCCAGACCACGTCGGCGCACGCCGCCACCGAGTCCGCGCCGGCCGATGAGCCCTCGGCCGAGATGGCCGCCGCACAGGCCGCCTACGAGAAGTCGAGCGAAAAGACCGATTTCTCCAAGAAGATGGACAGCGTGTGGGAGTACCTCAAAAAGCTCTTCCGCCTGAGCCTGGACACCAAGTTTATCGCCACGCGCCGCGATGCGATTATCCTCAACATCCCCATCCTGATTCCCATCGTCGCGCTGTTTGCCTGGGGCGCTACGGTATGGCTGATGCTGATTGGCCTGTTCTTTGGCATGCGCTACCGCATCGATAGCGACGGCGACGTGCCCGGCAGCATCAACAACCTGATGGATCACGCCGCCGACGCCGCAGACGATATCAAGCAAAATCTGAACGACGACAAGTAATCGCAGACGGGAGCACGCATGGCACGGATCCTAATCGTAGAGGACGAGGAGAAAATCGCCCGCTTTGTGACGCTCGAGCTGGAGCACGAGGGCTACCAGGTGGAGCACGCCGCCGACGGCCGCACCGCCGTGGACCTGGCGCTGAAACGCGACTACGATCTGATTCTGCTCGATGTGCTGTTGCCGCAGCTCAACGGCATGGAGGTCCTGCGGCGTGTCCGCAAGCACAAGGATGTGCCGGTGATTATGGTCACCGCGCGCGATGCCGTGATGGACAAGGTGGCCGGGCTCGATGCCGGCGCCGACGATTACCTGACCAAGCCATTTGCGATTGAGGAGCTGTTCGCACGGATCCGCGTGGCGCTGAAGCGCTCGGAGGCTGTGCGGACGGCTTCGGGCGTTGGCGGCGCCGGGGCTGGCGTAGCGAGCGGCACGGCTGGGAACGCCGCTGCGATACCCCCGGCTGGCGACTCGGCCCAAGTCGCCGTGCCCTCCCCCGCCGCACTCACCGTGGGATCGGTTGCGCTTGATTCCGACCGCCGCGAAGTCACGGTCGGCGGCTCGCCCATCGCGCTCACGGCCCGCGAGTTCGACGTCCTCGCCCTGCTTATGGCGCATGCCGAGACCGTGCTCACGCGCGAGCGCATCGCGCACGAGGCGCTGGGCTATGAATACGTAGGCGACACCAACAACGTCGACGTGCACATCGCGCACCTGCGTGCCAAGATCGAAGACGCCGGCGGCGCCCGCATCATCCAAACCGTGCGCGGGGTGGGCTATGTCTGCCGTGCGTAACGCCGAGGCCAAGCGCGTCACATCCATCGCCCGCGCCATCAACTGGAGCTATATGTGGCGCCGTCTGATGAGCTACATCTGGCTCGATCTGTTGCTGGTAGTGATTGCGGCGGCAATCCTCGTCTATGGATACAACCAGACGCTGCCCGACGGCACGTTTACCGCAGGATGGATCCCCGGTGCCACCGTTCACGGCATGTCACTGACGCCCGCGCGCGGCTGGGACCTGACAACGCTCACCTATACTGTCGAGCTTGCGCGCACCACCAAGACCTTCCCCCTCGCGCAGGACCTCGTCACGCTATGGCCTCTCTACCTTGTCGTTGTAGGTTGGCAGGTCATCAGCGTGCTCAACATGCTCGGCGGCGCCCGACGCGTACGCCGCACCATGGCACCGCTCAACGACCTGGCGCTGCGCGTGGACGAACTCGGCCGCATGCAGCTCTCCGGCGGCAAGATGGAAACACTGGAGCAGGCCATCGAGCGCGCAAGCGTCGACTCGCCGAGCGTCACTACCGGCGACGCCGACCTGGCAAGCATCGAGGTTGCACTCAACCGCCTACTGCGCCAGATGCAAGAGGCCAAGCTGCAGCAGATGCGCTTTGTCAACGACGCGAGCCACGAGCTGCGCACGCCCATCGCGGTGATTCAGGGCTACGTAAACATGCTCGACCGCTGGGGCAAAGACGACCCGGACGTGCTGGCAGAATCCATCGCGTCCCTCAAGGCCGAAAGCGAGCGCATGCAAGAGCTCGTGGAACAGCTGCTGTTTTTGGCGCGCGGCGATGCCGGGCGCACGGTCCTGCGGCGCGCAAATACCAACCTTGCCGCACTGGTCGGCGAGGTATGCGAGGAATCGCAGATGATCGATACCGAGCACACGTATCGGCTGGCCTTTGACGCTGCGCTTGTCAGCGACCCGCGCTGCGACGCGCCCGTCGACGTGGCGCTCGTGAAGCAGGCTCTGCGCGTGATCGTGCAAAACGCCGCCAAATACTCGGATGCGGGAACGACCGTCACATTTGGCATAACGCCCGATGCGGGCATGGGCACGATCGACATAAGCGTTGAGGACGAGGGCATCGGCATGAACCAGGAATCCGCAGCTCACGCGTTTGAACGGTTCTACCGCGCTGACAACGCGCGCGATGCCGGCGCACAGGGTTCGGGCCTGGGGCTCGCTATCGCCAAGTGGATCGTCGACAGCCACGGCGGCGTCATCGGTGTGACCTCGGTCGAAGGGGTCGGCAGCCGCTTTACGATTCGCCTGCCGCGCTAGGAAGCCCCTCGGCATAAATAAAGGGATAGGGCCACGCGGCCCTATCCCTTTTTGTTAGCTATGGCAGCTTGTGCACTACTCGCGGCACAGATGCACGGCGAAGCCGGCGAACTCGCGCTTAAAGTACACGAGCTTGGTGCCGCCGTCGGGCAGCAGCACGCGCGACTCCTCGTTGACCTCGAGCCCGCGCTCGACGAACCACTTCTCTGCTGCGTCAATGTCATTGACGGCAAAGCCGATGTGGCCCTTGGCGCCACGCCCGTTCTGCTTCATGATCTCGACCAGCGAATCGTTAAAGTACGAAACCGGGGTCTCGATAACGGGCAGACCCATCATCGTCGAGAACAGCTCCGCGATCTCCAAGGCGTCTGCCGGGTCGGTGGCGTTAATGCCCACATGGGCAACGCGCATGCCAAAGAGCTCGACCGGATTGGCGTTCTGCTCACTCATGCAGTCAGCGCCTACTGAGCCATGACGTCAAGAACGGCCTTCTCGGCAGCGACGCGGTTCATGCCGGTCATGAAGGGCACGCCGCTCACGTACGGGCAGGTAAGGCCCTCGGGGGCAACGGTGGTGGCGATCAGCAGATCGGCGCCCTCGTCGCAAACGTCCTTGGCCTCGGAGATGGCGCACTGCACGATCTCGTACTTGTCGGCGTAACCGTTGGCGTCGAGCATGGTGGCGACCTTCTGGGCAACGAGCGTGGAAGTAGCAGCGCCAGCACCGCAAGCCAAAACAATCTTCTTCATAGGTAATGTCTCCCTTCGTGGTTTACTTTAGGTAAGTGTACCGCAGCGAGCGATGGCGCTCGGCCTCGATGCACTTTTATGCCAGTTTGCCTGCGCACTGCGTATAATACATCGAGTACATGTTGTCATACCGCTCGCTTTATGAGCGACTAAGGACCCTAATATGCCCGATTCCCGCACCCTCTGGACCGCCGTCGTCATTATTTGTATCGCCATATCGGTGTTCTTTAGCGTAAAAAAACGCACCACGTTTAAGCGCCTGCAACAGCTTATGGCTGCCAAGCAGTGGGACGAGTTCGATCGTTTGCTCGATGGCAAACTCACCAGCATGCTGTACCCGCGCTACAACCGCGACTACCTGCGCCTGAACTCCTATCTGCTGCGCGAGGACCACAAGCGCGCCGACGAGATGTTCGATTTGCTGCTGGGGCTCAATCTGCCCAAAATGCAGCGCGTCGACCTGGTGATCAAGGCCTTTAACTACTACGTTGGCCAGGAGGACCGCAAAAAGTCCAAGGAGCTGCTGCACGAAATCAAGGGCTTTGAGGGCGGTCAGGCCGAGGCAGTTGCGCACGAGTGTCAGCTGATGTACGACACGATGATCCTCAAGCGCCACAATGACATTCCCGAGCTGGAGCGCATGCTCGAGGACGTCGGCGACGACCCGGTCAAGCGCTGCCGCTTGGAGTACCTGCTGGCCCTGCAATACCAAAACAAGGGCGACGAAGCCAAGTTCCAAGAGTTCCTTGAGAAGTCGGGCCAACACTCGATGGCCGTCAACGCGTAACGGACGGCTTGTGCTAGACTTCTAGTCTCACGGGGGCGTGGCGGAATTGGCATACGCAGGAGACTTAAAATCTCTCGCCGCAAGGATTGTGGGTTCGAGTCCCACCGCCCCTACCATGTATTGTTTACGAGCCCGTGTCCCCCAGGGATGCGGGCTTGTTTCTTTTGGATGCCGGTGGGGCTCGAACCCGCGAGGGGGCGAGCGTCAAGCGGACGCGCAGCGTCCGTAGCGAGCCGGCGAGGACGCCGGCAGGCAGCCGAAGCCGGTGCGGATTTGCGCAGCAAATACGCAGATGTCCCACCGCCCCTACCACGTATTGTTTACGAGCCCGTGTCCCCCAGGGATGCGGGCTCGTTTCTTTTACACGCCGGCGGAGCTCTAAGTTGCGGTGGAATAGATCCTGTTTATACCGTTTACCAGCTTATTTAGGAACTATTTCACCGCAACTCAGAGGAAGACAGTTAAAGAGCACTCAGGCTCGGGGTCCAGGCGATGGTGGGGGTCACGCCGTCGAGAACCTCGTTGATGGTGGCGGCCATGCCGGCGAGGAGGCTGTTCTCGCTTACGGTGAGCGCATCGTAGCCACCGGCGCGCATGAGCTCGTGAATCACCACGGCGCCGGCCAGAATCACGCCCGCGCGCTTGGGCTGCACGCCCGGCAGCGCAGCGATACCCTCCACATCCAGCGTAGACATACGATCGATGGCGGCCGAGATCTGCTCCATCGAAAGCTCGCGTAGGTGCACAAAGCTCGAGTCGTACGGCTCCAGCTCGTGAACCAGCGCCACGAGCGTGGTGACGGTACCGCCCACCGCAACGAGGCGCTCGGCGCGCTCAAAGTCGCTGGGCAGGCTCTCAAAATAGGCGGAGAACTGCTCGCCCGCCCAGTCGGCAGCGGCAGCAAGCTCGCCGTCCGAAGGCGGCAACGCCGAGAAGAAACGCTCCGTCACACGACGGCAACCAATGTCCAGCGAACGCGTTCCCTCCAGCGCAAAGACCCCGCACTCCGGCGCGTATACGCCCGTCGCGAGCTCCGTGGAGCCGCCGCCCGAATCGGCAACAATGATGCGCTCGCCGGCAAAGTCGTGCGCCACGCCAAAAAACGTCAGGCGCGCCTCGACCTCACCCGGAATCACCTGCGGCTCAAGCCCCAGCTCGCGCAGACCGTCCAGCAGCAGCGCGGCATTGGACGCATCGCGCGCGGCACTCGTGCAGGTGGTGCAGACGCACGCGGCCCCAAAGGTACGGGCTTCGTCCACAAACATGCGGCACGCAGCGAGCACGCGCTCAACGGCCGCCTCGCAAAAGCGCCCCGTCGCGTCCACGCCCTCGCCCAAGTCGGTGATCTCGGTATGCTTGGACGATTCCACGATCGCCCCGGCCTCGACCTGCGCCAGCACCAGTCGCGACGACACCGTTCCCAGGTCAATCGCGGCCACCTTATATCGTTTGCAATCTGCCATTGCGGGCTCCCCTCCGGGCGCTACTCGCCTACTCGCCGCTGGACGTGACCGTCTGGCCCTCGACGCCGTTAAATCCAAACAGCATGTCGAGCGTCTGAATGTACCACGGCGCGTCCTTGCCGACTTCTTCGATTTCCTTGGCAACTTCGCTGGCCTTCTTGGCGTTCGACGACTTCTGGCTCGACGAGGCATCCGAATCGTCGTCCAGGCCCTGCACTTCAATCCTCTTCTCGCCGGGCATCACCAGGCCCAGATCCTCGGATGCCGCGTCCTTGATACCCTCCTCCGAGAGCAGCTTGTCGACGCTTTTTTGCAGCTCATCATTGTATTGCTGGCGAATCTCGACCTGCTTGGACAAGATATCGCTCGAACGCTTTGCCACGTACAGGTCGCGCACGGGGAAATACAGGCTCACGAGCACCAGGGCAACGACGATGCCGATGAATAGCCCTCGCTGAGAACCGTGGGTAAAGTCATAGATCGCCTTGACCACCGCATTGTCGTTGGCGTAGCGCATAAAGTCCGAGCCCGAAAGACGGCTCGAGGGCCTGCTCGACCTGTCGTGCGTCTGGGCCGAAGGACGCGACGCATGCGACGAACGTGCCGGGCGCACCGGTCCATCTGCCGAAGTATTCGATTGAGCATTGGGGCGCGAGGTACTTGTCGGGCGCTGCGTGGAGCGGTCGGCGCCGGCGTAGGTGGACCCACCGAGCTGCACCGTGCGCGCACGGCGAGGCGACGGCTCGCGCGAACCGGCGGAATAGTACCTGTTGTCGTAAATCTGATCCATGTGCGCCTTGTGCGGTTGAGGTTTGTTTGCGCTAAGTATTCTAGTTATAGCACGAGATCCCGCACCGCCTTCGCCAGCCTTTGCTCGACATAAAAAAGGCGCTGAGCCATATGGCCCAGCGCCCACAGCGCTTTGCGGCGTCCAGCCAAGGCGGGGTGAAACCGAATCAGCCTCCCCCTCGCCAAATTCGCCCGTTTAGCGAATGTTGTAGAACGCGGCCTTGCCGGCGTAGCGCGCGCTGCCCTCAAGCTCGTCCTCGATGCGGATGAGCTGGTTGTACTTGGCGATACGGTCGCTGCGGCACGGGGCGCCCGACTTGATCTGGCCGGCGTTGACGCCCACGACCAGGTCGGCGATCGTGGAGTCCTCGGTCTCGCCGGAGCGGTGGCTCACGATGCAGGCATAGCCGGCCTCCTTGGCGGTCTCGATGGCCTCGAGCGACTCGGTGAGCGTGCCGATCTGGTTGACCTTGACCAGGATCGCGTTGGCGGCACCCAGCTCGATGCCCTTCTTGAGGCGCTCGGTGTTAGTGACGAACAGGTCGTCGCCCACCAGCTGCACCTTGTTGCCAATGCGGCGGGTAAGCTCGACCCAGCCGTCCCAGTCCTCCTCGGCCATGCCGTCCTCGATGGAGATGATGGGGTAGGTGTCGACGAGCTTCTCCCAGTAATCAACCATCTGGGCGCTCGTGTACTCCACGCCCTCGCCCTTGAGCTCGTACATGCCGGTCTCGGCGTTGTAGAACTCGGTCGAGGCCGGGTCCATGGCGTACATGAAGTCGACGCCGGGCTTAAAGCCGGCCTTCTCCACGGCCTTGGTGATGTACTCGAACGGATCGGCATTGGTCTTGAGGTTGGGCGCAAAGCCGCCCTCGTCGCCCACGCCGCCGCCCAGGCCGGCCTCGTGCAGCACGCCCTTGAGGGTGTGATAGACCTCGGCGCACCAACGCAGGCCCTCGGCAAAGCTCGGGGCGCCCACCGGCATGATCATGAACTCCTGGAAGTCGACGTTATTGTCGGCATGCACGCCGCCGTTGAGAATGTTCATCATAGGTGTGGGCAGCAGGTGGGCGTTGACGCCACCCAGATACTGGTACAGCGAAAGACCCGCCGACTCGGCAGCGGCGCGGGCAACGGCCAGCGACACGCCCAGAATGGCGTTGGCACCGAGATTGGTCTTGTTGGGGGTACCGTCCGCGGCGACCAGCGCGGCATCGACGGCGCGCTGGTCGAAAGCATCGAGGCCCACGACGGCGTTAGCGCACTCGTTGTTGACGTGCTCGACGGCCTGCGAGACACCCTTGCCCAGATAGCGGCCCTTGTCGCCGTCGCGCAGCTCATATGCCTCAAAGGCGCCGGTCGAAGCGCCCGAAGGCACCATCGCGCGGCCGAAGCTGCCGTCCTCGAGCACGACCTCGACCTCGACGGTGGGGTTGCCGCGGCTGTCGAGCACCTCGCGACCGTAGACGTCCAAAATATCGCTCATGTTGTCTCCCTCTCACTTGGAAACGTAGTGGATGCAAGCGACCGGCTGACCGTGCACCGTCGGTGGGTCTCCGTAAGTTAGCCATGTCGCACTTTTTGCATTATGCCATAAGTTAGCCGAGGGATACACTTGATTATCAAAAAATTTAGCGGGAACGATGAGGAGTGTCAGCTCGTCGTTCCCGCAGTCTTACTCCTCCGCCTTTGCGGCATCCCACAGGTCGTTGAGGCCATGGGTCGAAAGCTCGGCAAGATCCACGTGAGCGTTGGCCGCCATCTGCTCCATCGCGGCCCAGCGGCGGCGGAACTTTGCCGTGCTGGCGCGCAGGGCGCTCTCGGCGTCGATGCCCTCCTTGCGCGCAACGTTGACCAGGGCAAAGAGCAGGTCGCCAAACTCCATCTCGCGCTCGGGCGAGCCGGGAGCCTCGGCCTCAAACTCGGCACGCTCCTCGGTGACCTCGTCCCACACGTCCTGGACCGTCTCCCACTCAAAGCCCACGGCCGCTGCCTTGCGCGACACCTTCTGAGCCTGCATCAGCGCCGGCAGATGCGTGGGCACGCCGTCGAGCAGGCCCTCGGGCGCGGCCTCGCCTGCTGCCACGGCCTTGTCCTTGGCAGCCTTCTCGGCAAGCTTAACCTCGTCCCAGATCTTGAGCACCTCGTCGGAGTTATCGGCATCCGCATCGCCAAACACGTGTGGGTGGCGTCGGATGAGCTTGGCGTCGATATCGCGCGCCACGTCGGCCAGCGTAAACTCACCGGCGTCCGCCGCAATCTGCGCATGCAGCACCACCTGCATGAGCACGTCGCCGAGCTCCTCGCGCATATGCGCCGCATCGTCCGCCTCGATGCAATCGAGCGCCTCGTAGGCCTCCTCGATCATGTTCTTACCGATGCTCTGATGCGTCTGTTCGCGATCCCACGGGCAGCCATCGGGCTGACGCAGACGCCAGACGGTCTGCACCAGATGCTGCAGCTCGGCCGACGCGTCGGCCAGCGTGGACAGGTCGCGCGAACCCTCGGCATTTTGCTGAGCCATGTGCTGCGCCATGGTTAGTCCTCCTCCATGATCACGTGGCGGAACGCGCCGCCCTCGTAGATGCCGTAGCTGTGTGTGCCGTCCTTGGGGATGCTCACGCTGCCGGGGTTGAAGAGCCACAGGCCCGGATGCGCGGCGCTCTCCTCGTTAACCTTGATGTGTGTGTGACCGTAGACGAGCGCGGAGCCCTCGGGCAACGCGGGCGCGTGGTCGACGCTGTTGTGCATGCCGGCGCCAAAGACGTGGCCGTGTGTCAGGAACAGCTCGCGGCCGGTCTCGTCGAACAGCGTGGCGTAGTCGGCCATGACGGGAAAGTCGAGCACCATCTGGTCGACCTCGGAGTCGCAGTTGCCGCGCACCGCGATGATGCGGTCAGCCAAGGCGTTGAGCAGTGGAATCACGCGCTTGGGGGCGTAATCGCGCGGCAGGTCGTTGCGCGGACCGTGATAGAGCAGGTCGCCCAGCAGGACGATGCGATCGGGCTGCTCGGACTCGATGGCGGCACAGAGGCGCTCGGTCCAATATGCCGAACCGTGGATGTCGGAGGCGATGAGATATTTCATGGTGGTCCTTTCGGTGAGGTTGATGGGGTGGGTGTGGCGCGTCGCCGACGGTGTCACTCAAATTGCAGAGCCGCGGCTTGTGCTGCCTGTATCACGCGCTGGAGCGGCACGTTGTGCTCACGGGCAAGGCGGGCGCAGTCCTCGTACTCGGGCGCCGCACGCTCACTGCCGTCGGGCAGGGTGGCCACCTTGACGGACACCTCGCCCCATGGCGTCGTTACGCGCTCAAAGCGGCGTGGCAGGCAAACGCGCTCCATAACCTGGCGACGGATACCATTGGTCGTAGTTTCCAAAAAGATGATCGTCTGCAGGCGCTCGATATCCTCGTGGACGCAGATTACCTGCAGCTGCCAGCCGGGACGGCCTTTCTTGCAATAGGCGGGCAGCCAATGCACCTCGCGCGCACCCGCCTCGCGCAGGCGGTCGGCAGCGTAGGCGAGCACCTCGGGCGACGCGTCGTCGATGTCGCATTCCAGCTTGACGATGGTCTCGGGCGCATCGGTCTCGCGGGACAGCGGAGATTTGCTATCGCATGGCATACGGTCCGGCTCCTTTCCGCACGGGCTCGTTTTATTCACCCAAACGCTAGCACATCGGACGTGGCACAGGCGTGACTTTCGTCCGTCGCCGCCCTCGCCCCTATCCAAACGTGTACATCAGCCTCCAAACATGTCATTTTCTGCAGCTTTTGGAGGCTGATGTACACGTATTGGAGTAGAGCCGCACCGCGCACCCTTTCCAGTCGATTTCGGCCCCCGGTGCGCTCGTCGCATCGGGGGCCGCGCCATTACAATGGAGCGGATTCGCCAAATGCAAAGGAGTCGCCATGTCTGCCTGCCCGCTGGTCGATTGCCACACCCACACCTCGTTTTCGGACGGACACGCCTCGTTTGAGGACAACGTTCGCGCCGCTGCTGCGGCCGGCTGCCGCGTCATGGTCTCGACCGACCATCTCACCCTTCCCGCCAGCATGGACGCCAACTGCGAAGTGCAGGTTGTCGAGGGCGACCTGCCGGTACATCGCCTGGCTTTTGAGGATGCTCGCAAGCTTGCCGCGCAGATTGCGCCGGAGCTCAGCTTTATCTATGGCTTTGAATGCGATTGGTACGAGGGCTGCGAGCCTTTGGTTGAGCGCTGGTCCCAGGGCGCCGTCGTACGCCTGGGCAGCGTGCATTGGATTGGTAACCCGGGCGATATTGCGGCCGGCGCTGCGGGCACGGCGGGAACGGAGGACGTCGCTCGTCCCGATACGCCCGATTCGCGCTGCGGTTGGATCGACGACGACACCGACCTGCATGTTTGGGAAAACCTGGGCGTGCACGGCGTGTGGGAGCGCTATGTCGATGACTGGTGCCGCGCCTGCGAAAGCCCGCTCAACTTTGACGTGATGGCTCATCCCGACCTGATCATGCGCTTTTCGAAGGAAGGCTTTGCGCCCGATTTTGATCCCGCGCCGTTCTGGGAGCAGATGGCCGAATGCGCCCACGATACGGGTCGCCGCGTTGAGGTCTCGACCGCCGCACCGCGCAAGGGCCTCGACGACTATTACCCCTCGACGGGGCTGTTGCGCTGCTTCGCCCACGCCGAGGTACCCATCGCCTTTGGCTCGGACGCACACCGCGCCTGCGACATCTGCTGGAACATCCGTGAGGCTCAGGCCCACGCCTACGACTGCGGCTACCGAACCTTCGATATCCCCCACCCCACCGGCGAATGGGAATCCACGCCCCTCGCCTAAGACTAGTCGTTGGGGACGTTCTTAAACAACTATTGACGGCGGGCGTTGAGTTCGCCGGCCAGCTCATCGAGGGTGATGCCGTAGCGCTCGAGCGTCACGAGCAGGTGGTAGATCAGGTCGCCGGCCTCGTAGCGGATGTGGTCGTGATCGTTATCCTTGCAGGCCATGATGACCTCGCTCGCCTCCTCGGCAAGCTTCTTGAGCAGCTCGTCCTCGACATCGGTCAGCAGGCGAGCGGTATAGCTCTCCTGCGGCGATGCGTCGCGACGACCGTGAATCACCTCGGCGAGCCCCGTCAGCGTCTCACCGATATTTCCATCCTGAACATTCGCGGTGCGCACACCCATGGTTCAATCCTTTCTGGTTGGCCAAGCGCCTGGTCGAGCGCCCGTCCTACGCGAGTTTCTTAAAGAAGCAGGTACGGTTGCCGGTATGGCAGGCCGGACCCGGCGAGTCGACCTTGACCAGCAGCGTATCGCTATCGCAGTCGGCCCAGAGCTCCTTGACCTCCTGCATATTGCCGCTCGTCGCGCCCTTGTTCCAGAGCTCCTGGCGGCTGCGGCTCCAAAACCACGTGGTACCGGTCTTGAGCGTCAGCCCCACCGATTCCTCGTTCATCCAAGCAACCATAAGCACCTCACCGGTGTCATACTGCTGAACCACACAAGGAATCAGCCCACGGTCGTCGTATTTAAGCTCTGCCGCGGTTGTCACTTGCTCCATTTAGAAGTCCAATCTCACAGGTATTCCCTGGCTGGCCATGTATTCTTTGACTTCGCGAATGCTGAAGGTCCCAAAGTGAAAGACACTTGCTGCCAGCACGGCATCGGCTTCGCCCTCGATCACGCCCTCGGCAAAATGCTCGAGCGTGCCCACGCCGCCGCTTGCGATCACCGGGATCGGCACCGCGCGCGCCACGGCGCGGGTGAGTGCCAGGTCGAAGCCAGCCTTGGTGCCGTCGCGATCCATGCTGGTAAGCAAGATCTCGCCGGCGCCGCGACGAGCCGCTTCCTCGGCCCACGCCACCGCATCGATACCCGTGGCGTTACGGCCGCCCGCGGTAAAGACCTCCCACTTGTCGGCTCCCGGCTCACCGGGCAAACCAACACGCTTGGCATCGATCGCCACGACCACGGCCTGGCTGCCAAATGCAGCGGCAGCTTGGCTGACCAGCGACGGATCGCGCACGGCAGCAGAGTTGAGCGACACCTTATCGGCACCGGCAGCCACCATGGTTCGCATGCCCGCCAGGTCACGAAAACCGCCGCCCACGGTATAGGGAATGGCCAGCTCCTCGGCCGCATGCGCCGCCATCTCAATGGTCGTCGCACGGTTATCGCTCGTCGCAGTGATGTCCAGGAACACGACTTCGTCCGCGCCCTCGCGGTCGTAGGCGCGCGCCAGCTCCACCGGATCGCCCGCATCGCGCAGGCTCACAAAGTTGACGCCCTTGACCACGCGGCCGTCCTTAACGTCCAGACAGGGAATCACACGCTTGGTAAGCATGGGCTACTCCTCCCCTCGGGCGGCGGCCAGCGCCTGTGCCAGCGTAAAGTTGCCCTCGTAGAGCGCGCGACCGGTGATCGCACCCTCAATAGCATCCTCACCCACCGCGGCAAGCGCGCAGATATCGTCGAGTGTCGAGATGCCACCCGAAGCCATGACGGGAAAACCCGCAACCTCGGCCACATGGCGATACGCCGCCACGTCGATGCCCGTCTGCATGCCATCGCGCGCGATGTCGGTGTACACCAAATGCTTAAAGCCCAGCTCGGAAAGCTGCGCCACGGCATCGTCGAGCGCCACGCCCGCGCCGTCACGCCAGCCGTTCACCTTGACCTGGCCGTCGCGGGCGGCAATGTCAGCCACCAACAGCTCGCCAAAGCCTTTGGCTGCCACCTCGGCAAAACCCGGCTCGGTCACCAGCACGGTCCCCAGCGCAATACGGCGCGCGCCATAGCCGGCCAGCTCGTCGATGCGCGCGAGCGAGCGGACGCCGCCGCCCACGTCCACAGACAGACCGTCGACGCCGCAGATAGCCTTGATCGCCGTCGAGTTGGCAGCGCATGCGTCCTCATCCTCGCCAAAGGCAGCGGACAGATCGACGACGTGCACCCAGCTTGCACCTTGCTCGGCAAACGAGCGGGCGACGGCGACGGGGTCGTCGGAATATACCTTGCAGCGGCTGCGATCGCCGCGCTCCAAGCGCACGACCTTGCCGCCGATCAGATCGATTGCGGGGAACAGGATCATCGGCCGGCCTCCTCGACGATGTTGACGAAGTTCTTAAGGATGCGCTGTCCCAGCGCGGAGGATTTCTCGGGATGGAACTGGCAGCCCCACACGTTGCCGTGGCGCACGATGCACGGGAAGCTCCGCGTGTAGTGCGTGCGCGCCAGAACATCGGCGGCATCGACATCGTCGGCCACCGCATAGCTGTGGGTGAAGTACATGTTGGCGCCCTCGGCAAAACCGGCGAGCAACGGATCGGCCGCGCCGGCGGGCGTCATGTGCACCTGGTCCCAGCCCACGTGCGGCACCTTCAGGCGACTCGATTCCAAGCGCGTGCACGAGCCGCGCATAATGCCCAGGCCATCGACCCAGGGACCGCCGGCCTGCTCGGAGGCATCGTCGTCCGCGCCCTCGTCCGCCGGCACGCCCTCGTCGCCGCGTTCAAAAAACAGCTGAAGGCCCAGGCAGATGCCGAGCAGAGGAGTTCCGGCGGCAACGGCGTCAAGCACGGCCGCCTCCTCGCCGCTCTGGCGCATAAAGGCGATCGCGTCATAGAACGCACCCACGCCCGGGATGACCAGGCCGTCGGCGTTGCGGATCTGCTCCGGATCGTCCGATGTGCAGGCAGCGGCACCGGCGCGCGCAAGCCCGCGCACTACGCTCGACAAGTTGCCCTTGTGGTAGTCGACCACCACGATCTTCGGTTCGCCCACGCGACCCTCCTTTTTCCATCATCCAAAACCACCACAAAGGGGACAGGCACCTTTGTGGTGGTTTCTGCCTATATGGCGGTTACAGTGAGCCCTTGGTGCTGGGGATTCCTTGGACGCGGGGATCAAGCTCGCAGGCGTGGCGCATCGTGCGTCCCACGGCCTTAAAGGCTGCCTCGATAATGTGATGCGAGTTGCCGCCCGCCAGCTCGCGCACATGCAGCGTGAGCTTAGCATCGCGCGCAAAGGCATAGAAGAACTCGACGGCCAGCTCGGTATCAAAGCTGCCCACGCGCTCGGTCGGCACGGGCAGATCGCAATAGGCCTGCCCGCGACCCGAGATATCAACGGCGGCCATCACGAGCGTCTCGTCCATGGCAATCGCCGCATCGGCAAAGCGCGTAATGCCCGCCTTGTCACCCAGTGCCTGGCAAAACGCCTCGCCCAGCACAATGCCCGTGTCCTCGACGGTGTGGTGCGCGTCGACCTCCACATCGCCCATCGCATGTACCGTCAAATCGAACAGGCCATGGCGGCCAAGGGCGTTGAGCATGTGGTCGAAAAACGGCACGCCGGTCGAGATATCGCACACGCCGGATCCGTCCAGGTCCAGCTTTACGACAATGTCGGTCTCGCCCGTCTTGCGGGTTACCTCGGCATAGCGGTCCATCTACATCTCCTCCTTCACCAGCGCGGCAAACGCGGCCAGCACCTCGTCATTTTCCTGCGGGGTGCCCACGGTAATGCGCAGGCAGTCCGCGAGCCCCGGCGCGTAGCTAAAGTCGCGCACCAAAATTGAATACTCGTCGCGCAGGCGCTCGCGCACGCGCGTGGCGTGCGGTGTGCGCACGAGCACAAAGTTTGCTGCGCTCGGCCATGCCTCCACGGGCAGACCCTCGGCAGCCATTGCACGCAGGGCGCACAACTCGCGTTCGCGCTCGGATGTAACTTGCGCCACCGCGGGCGCATACGCATCGCGGGCACGCACGCAGGCAAGCGCCGCGGCCTGGCTCAGCACGTTGACTGAATAGATCTGGCGAATCGCCGCGAACACGTCAATAATCTCGGGTGACGCAATCACATAGCCCAGACGCGTGCCGGCGGCGCCGAACGCCTTGGACAGCGTATGCAGAATCACCAGGTTGGAATGCTCGGCGATAAGCCCTTGCGCCGTGGTGGCCGCGCCAAACGAATCGTCAGCAAACTCCACGTAGGCTTCGTCGACCATCACCATGCCGGGACACGCATCGCACAGCGCCGCGACAAAGTCGAGCGGTGCCACGTCACCCGTGGGGTTATTGGGCGAGGTCACGATTGCCAGGTTGCACTCGGGTGCCGCCGCAAGCACGGCTGCCTGGTCGAGCTCAAAGGTCGCGGGGTCGCGCCACACGTCGCGCACCTCGGTCTGACAGAGCGACGCAAAGAACGCATACTCGCTAAAGCACGGCGGGCAGTTGAGCAGGGTCCGTCCCGCGCCGCCAAACGCCAACAGGTAGTTATAGAGCAGCTCGTCGCCGCCGTTGCCCACGCAGACATTCTCGCGCGCCACACCATGCCAAGCGGCAAGCTCGTCGCGCAGATCGTTGGACATGGGATCGGGATAGCGGTTGAGCGGCGTGGCAGCCAGGGCGGCGTCGACCGCCTCGCGCACGCCAGCCGGCACGGGATAGGTGTTCTCGTTGGCCGAAAGGTTGATGCGCGTGGGCGTAAAGTTGGGATCGTAGGGCTCAATGCCGGCCAAGTAGGGCTGGACGAGCTCCTTCATACGGGACGTCAACTCGGCCATATTAGGCCTCCTTGCCGGTCGGGCCAACGCCATCTGCGCCCGCAGCCGCCAGGTCAACGCCCTCGGCAACCGTCGCCACGGCGTCGCCCGGCCAGGCAACCTTGGTCAAGTCGGCCGCGGCGAGCGACTCGGCGCTCACGGCATCCTCGCCCTGCTCCAACACGCGGCGACGCAGTGCGGCCGAAAGCGCGTGCGCCCACAGGCCCTCGGCCTCGGCCAAACGCTGCGTAGCGGGAGCGTCCGAGAGTAGGCCCTCGGGCGTATAGCAAATGACACTCGAGCGCTTAACGAACTCTTCGACCGAAAGCGGGTTGGAGAACATGGCCGTGCCGCCGGTCGGCAGCGTGTGGTTGGGGCCGGCAACATAATCGCCGAGCGGCTCGGAGCTCCAAGCGCCCACAAAGATGGCGCCGGCGTTGCGAATGCCGCCGAGCAGGCCCATCGCGTCCTTGCAGTGCAGCTCAAGGTGCTCGGGCGCCACGGTGTTCACGGCCTCGACGGCGGCAGCCATGTCGGCGGCCACCACGATGGTGCCTTCGTTATCGAGCGAAGCGCGTGTGATCTCGGCGCGCGGCGACTGCGCCACCAGGATGTCGATGCCCGCCTCGACCTCGCGCGCAAACTGCTCGTCGCAGGTCACCAGATAGCAAGCCGCCAGCGGATCGTGCTCGGCCTGGGCCATCAGGTCGGCCGCGACTACCATGGGCTTGGCCGTGGCATCGGCCAGCACGCAGACCTCGGAGGGACCGGCGACCATGTCGATGCCCACATCGCCCGAGACAATCTGCTTGGCAGCGGCGACAAAGGCGTTGCCCGGGCCGGTGATTTTATCGACACGCGGAATTGTCTCGGTACCGTACGCCAGCGCGGCCACGGCCTGAGCGCCGCCCACCATATAGATTTCGTCCACGCCGCCGAGCTTTGCCGCGGCAAGCGTGTAAGGGCTGATCAGGCCGTCTTTTTGCGGCGGGGTCACCATGACCACGCGCTTGACGCCGGCCACCTTGGCGGGAATGGCATTCATGAGCACCGTGGAGGGATACTGCGCGCGGCCGCCCGGCACATAGATGCCGGCCGCCGCGAGCGAGGTCACCTTAACGCCGAGCATCGTGCCGTCCGGGCGTGTGGTAAACCAGCTCTGCTCGACCTCGCGCTGGTGGAACTCACGAATCTGGCGTGCAGCCTTTTCGAGCGCCACGACAAAAGCGGGATCGAGGCCTTCGAGCGCGGCATCGATCTGTTCCTGAGGCAGGCGGAAGCCCTGCAGCTCAACACCGTCAAAACGCTGACAGTAATCACGCACCGCGGCATCGCCGTTGGCACGCACGTTGGCCACGATATCGCGGGCGGCGTCGACGATGTTTTGCGGCAGCACGCCCTTACGGTTGAGTTGGTTGGTAACGAGGCGCTCACCGGGAGCAAGTTTGATGGTCTTCATATCGGTATCCCCTATCGGTCGAGGTTATGTTCGAAAAACGAGAGACCGGGCGGCGGCGCCAATCGGCCCGCAGCCCGTACGTTGGGGCGCCCGTGCGCGCTCGCGCTATTGTGCCGAGCCCGCGACGGGCTCAAAATGCTTGTCCTTAACGGCCGCGGCCAGGCGATCTGCCAGATTGCGTACGCGCGGATCAAGGCGCGCGGCACCCGGGTTGACAAAGAAGCGGGCCGTGCAGTCCATGATGCGACCGGTGATGACCAGGTCGTTGTCGCGCAGCGTGGCGCCCGTGGCGGTAATATCCACGATGCGATCGGTCATGCCGACGATGGGGCCCAGCTCGATGTTGCCGTGCAGCGAAACGATGTCGGCGTTCACGCCGCGCTCGGCATACCAGGCACTCGCGATGCGCGGGTACTTGGTAGCCACGCGAAGCGACCCGCGACGGGCATAGTTGCGCTCGGCCTGGCCGGCGCGCCCTGCGGGCTCCGCCTCGATAAACGTGCACAGGCCATAGCCCAAGTCGACCAGCTGCAGCAGGTTAAGGTCTGCCTCGATGAGCGAGTCCCAACCGCAGATGCCGCAGTCGGCGCCGCCGCAGCCCACAAAGGCGGGCGCATCGCTGGGGCGCACAATGACAAACTCTATATCTCCGACCGTGCCCTCGTCGGCACGCGTGTCGCGGCCGCGCACGATTAGATGACGGCCGGGGTCACGCAGCTCAGAGACATCCAGGCCCGCGGCCTCGAGCACGTCGAGCGTGTCGGCCTTAAGCGAGCCCTTGGGCACGGCGATGCGCAGCGGGCCCTCGGCGCCACGGCCCGCGGCGTGATCGCCGTCGGAAGCGGCATCCTCGGCCGAGGTGCGCGCGGCCTCCAGGCGCTCGAGCGAAAAGGCGAAGCCCGCCGCCGGCACCTCGATACCGTCGCCAAATGCGCCGGTAAAGATGGAGTCATAGCGTCCGCCCGAACCGACCGGATCGGGCAGTCCGCCGGCATAAGCCTTAAAGACCAGGCCCGTGTAGTAATCGAAAGAGTTCATGATAGAGAAGTCGAACGACAGCACCTGGGCGTCCTCGGGTGCCAGGCCCTCGACCAGGGCACGCAGCTCGCGCGTCAGCGGCGCGACGATACCGGCGGCCTCCAGCAGCGCGTCCACGCGGTCGAGCACCTCGGCACCGCCGTGCAGACGCGGCAGCTCGCTAATGGCGGCCTTGACGGCATCGGACTCGACGCTTACCGCCACGCGGGCATCGAGGCCCACAAAGTCGTTGGCATGCACGCAGCGCAGGGCCTCGGCGGCCAGCTCACGATCCTCGCACGCCGCAAGCAGCTCCTTAAACGGACGCACGCTACCTGCGATAATGCGCGCATCGGGCAGTGCCAGCTTGCGCACGGCCTCGGCCACGAGCGAGACAATCTCGACATCGCCCGCGGTATCGCCCGCGCCGATAAGCTCAAAACCCAGTTGCGTAAACTGACGCGAGCCGCCGGCATTGCGCTGACACTCGCGGACCACCGGCGCCTCATAGCGCAGGCGCAGCGGCAGATCGGCCGCGCGCATGCGAGTCGAAACCAGGCGAACGATCGGCAGCGTGTTGTCGGGACGGACCACCAGCAGGCGACCATCATCGTCAAAGAGCTTAAACGGCGTGTCCGCAATGCGGCCGCCCTCCTCGAGTGAGCCCTTGTCCTCGAGCAGTGGCGTCTCGACCGGCAGGTAATGATGCTCCCTAAAGCAGCCCTTCACCGTATATGCGATCTCCTCGCGCGCCTGAGCCTCCTCGGGCAATATGTCCCGGAATCCCCACGGTGTGGCCGTCATCTGGTGAGCCTCCTCATGCTGTGTTTCATATAGAGCAGAAGACCGGCATAGCTCCGCCGGTCTTCTGGGTACTTTAGCATACTAGAGTGTTTGCGGGGAGAATCGTCCTCCTCGGCTCATAGCGTATTCATTTGGAAACATAGGGGAAAGCGTGTCCCGCCCGCCAGCCAAAAACTGGGATGCGGTTTCCGGTTGAGGTCCTCAGCGGAAAGTGTGTCCCATTCTGAGCGCCTGTTCTGGGACGTGCTTTCCGCCAGAAGCCTCAAGCGGAAAGCACGTCCCGTTTCTCAAAAAACGTCAAACGCCAACTCGGCGCCCTGTCCCACTTAGGCGCCAATCGCGCGTCGGTACTCCGCCATAACCTGAGCGTCGGCAGCTGCGGGGTCGGCAAAATAGCGCCAGTCATAGGTCTCGGCCGAAACAACTCCGCGATAGCCGCGCGCCACCAGCCTATCCAGGTCGGCGCGCATATCGCGGTCACCGTCACCCCAAGCAAGATGCGTCGTGCCATCTGCCGCAACATCGACAAAATGCACGTGGGCGACATCATCGCCAAGCAGATCGAAATAATCGTCGATGGTATCCCCCGCCACCGCCATAGCGCCCAAATCCAGACACGCCTTAAGTGCCGGATGATCAACTGCCTCGATCATGCGCTTCGTGTCGGCCGCCGAGTTCACGATCATCGACTCAACCGGCTGTAGGGCCTCGAGCACCAGTCGCACGCCGCGCTCTCCCGCATGCTCGGCAATCGCACGCAGCATCGAGGCGCTGCGACCCCACGCGTCCTCGATCGGCTCGTTCAAAAATGCCCAGCCGCTCGAGACCATGACCTGCTCGGCTCCAAGTTCCGCCGCGATATCCACAACGTTCTTAAAGTACGCGAGCGTGCGAGCGCGCGCCTCATTCCCGCGCGCCGCGATATTCCACGGCTTGGGGTTGTTCTGTTCGGGACAAAGCCCCACAATCCGAATCCCATACCGCTGTGACAGCTCCTGCACCTGCTCGAGCGAATCGTATCCATGGCAATCGACATACAGATGCATCGCCCCGGTCCAAAGCTCGCAACACGTGTAGCCCGAAGCCGACGCCGAAGAAAAGAACTCCTCAAGGTCAAAATAACGATGGCTGATATTCATGACGGCAAGCTGGGGATAGCTCATAATTACTCTCCAACCCAAGCGAGGCCCCGTTCCATATAGGAGCGAGGCCCGATTACACAAACGTTATTTGCTCTTAGTAGTCGAACTGGTGATAGTAACGACGGTAGTTGAGGTTGTGCTTGGTGACCGTCTCGTAGTAGGCGGCAAGGCGATCGGTGATCAGCGAGGAGAGGATCCACGGGGAGACGATGACGCGGAACTCGTCGTCAAGGCCGGGGATCGCGAACTCGGCGGTGTCGATGATGTTGATGTCGGTGTCGCCGGTCACGCCGCGGGTCAGGAAGGCGCGGACGCGCTCGTCGAGCTTGCGGTTCTCGTCCTCGCCCATGAACAGGAACACGGGGACGCCCGGCTCCACGAGCTCGAGGGTGCCGTGGAAGAAGTCGGCCGAGGTGATGTAGCGGGTGCGCTTCCACTGCATCTCCTCCAGGATGCACATCGAGAACAGGATCGTCTCGCCCCACAGGGCGCCCGAGCCGATGAACATGGTGTAGGGGGCCAGGGCGTACTTCTTGGCGAGCTCCTCGGCGCGCGGCTCGAAGCTCTTGCGGATGTCGACCAGGTGGGTCCAAACGTCCTTGGTCTGCTCAATAAACTTATCGAACTGCGGGAAGCAGCCACGGCGATTGAGCAGGCGCAGGCCGAAGCAGTCGGCGAGGTAGTAGCCCATCTCGCAGCCACCGTTACCATGATCGGAAGCCATCTTGACGCAATTCTCGGCGCCGACAGCCTGGCCAATGGGGCCCTCGGGCTTGGTCATGGCGTAGACGCGAATGCCCTTTTCCTTCATCTTCTTGACGGCCTCGAGGACCTCGGGGGTAGTGCCGGACTCGGAGGCGGTGAGCACGACGGACTTCTCGGTCATGCGCTTGTGGCCGGAGACGTTCCACTCGGCGGCGTGGATCAGGTAGACCTCGAGGTCGCGGTCGCCGAACTTGTTCATGAGGTACTCGAGCTGCATGAGCTCGTCCCAGGTGCCGCCGACGCCCATCAGGAACACGGCGTCGTAGCCCTCGTCGGCGACCTTGTCGGCGAGCTCAATCATCTTCTTGCCGGTCTCGTAGACGTTCTTGCCGTCCTCGACGTAGCCCTCCTGGCTAAAGTGCATGATCTCGATCTTCTCGGTTTCCTTCATGGCTTTTCCTTTCTGTCCTGCACGCAACTCTATACATCGCGTTTCTTTTCGATACCAATTATAGACATACACCTAATGTGTTTTTAATACCACTTATCAATCTGCTCCAATCCTCGGTGAACGGTCGAAATTCTCTGGTGAGTGGTATTAAATTAGAATTGAATGTATAGCTAACGCCTCTGGCGCCTCCCTTGTGTGACAAAGAACAGCGTTCCTACCAGCGCAATAATGGTCGATGCCCCAAACAGTACCGTCCGGACACCCAAAGCCTCCGCCAAAAACGGAGCCGCCAGCAGCGGCAGCACGCCGGCGCTCATCAGGCCAAAACGCACAAAGCCGGTAATGCGTCCCAGGTATTTGATGTCCGCGCGCTCCTGAATCAAGATCATCTGCAGCGGCTCCAAGAAACCCCAAGCCAGTCTGAACTGCCTCCCATTTCTTGGACACAAGAAATGGGAGGCTTTTTTATGGCTGGAAACGCTTTGTACGACGTCGGGATGAGACTGCGAGCGGCAGAGCTGCACGACGAGGGGCACGGCCGCGCGGC
>ENA-OPYT01000009-OPYT01000009.1-human-gut-metagenome-genome-assembly--contig:-NODE-9-length-75742-cov-3.748158_pt1 | contig 75742 bp, 58 predicted proteins | sample MGYA00242636_ERZ504480 | MGnify/ENA primary metagenome ERZ504480 (study PRJEB26092, sample SAMD00036228) | human gut metagenome | host: Homo sapiens | study: EMG produced TPA metagenomics assembly of the...
TCGGGCCGAGGGCTTTCGGAGCCGTGTTCACGGTTTCCGAAGAATCGGGTTGCGGTATTGCCGAATCAATCGCAGGTCCCGGAGCAGGCCTGCGATTGATTGCTTGCAAAACATAGACACAGTGACAGTGTCAGTGTCAGGATGGCGACGGTTCCTCGCATGAAAATCAATATACAAATTCGATGTCGTCGATATACATTCTGCTCTCCTTGTTCCCTTCCATGTAGTCACCGCGGTAGCTCGCCGAGGCTGTTACCATCAGGTAATTGGGCTTTTCATCACTGCGGTATTTGATGGGAATTACGATCTTTTTCCAATCGCTTTGGGAGGTATCGTTGAGCCAGTCCCCGTGGCGTAGATGGGGCCTTCGGGCAGGCTTTCCTGGGAAGGATCGAAGAAGGTGCTCTGGTCGTTCGTGTCGATCTTGTGGTAGGAGCTCCATTTGCCCATGCAGACGAAGAAGCGGGCCTTGTCGCCGGACCCGACCGTCCCTTTGTACCAGAATGTGATCGCTTTGGGACGGGCGTTGAAGGTGAACGGACGACCCATATACACATCGCCTTTGGTGATGTTGTGAACACCGCCGAAGGCTCCGATGAAGAGGTTGCCGGCAGCGATTACGCCGAAAGCGCTCTGGGTCTTGAGCAGGGCGGACTTGCTCCCGGTCGATCCCGGACGGGGATCGTCTGCGGGTTCGGTCACCACGATACCGGCGGCATTGGCACCGGGGTTACCCGTACCCCAGAATCCGGTATAGCCTGTACCCATGCCGTTCGAGCCGATTTCGTCCGCCGAGCAGGGGTACCAGGTTTTGCTGTTCGTCCAGGTTTCGAATCCCGCATTGGGAAGCTGAATGCCCGTTGCGGCCGAGAAATTGTGTATCTCGCCCGTTTCCGCATCGTTGATGAGCAACTGGTATTCGTAATCGCGGTCTGCGGCGAAGTCGATGGCTTGTGCCGTATAGGTATAGTCGGCACCCGCAACGGCGGTTACGGTCTTCCACTCACCGAAGGCAGGCGACTCCGCCAGGCGTTCGCGTTCGCGGTAACGTACTTTGACGTTGGTGAGCGCCGGATCGGTGACGATTACCTGAAAATCGGCCGTATTGAGCCAGAGGTCGTACACCGCCAGGTCGGTGAGTCCGGGTGTTGCGATGCGGGCTTTGCCCGTACCTTCGGCTTGTGCGACGTCGGTCATCGTAAATTCTACTTCGTGAATGCCGCCGGCGAACGTGGAGAAGAAGGTTCCGCCGAGGGAGAGTTTGCCGCTGTTGTCGTCGGTCTTGGTGTAGCTGATGCCTTTGGCTGCGGCTTCCGGAAGCAGCGCGCCGTCGCTCAACACCTGGATCGTTTCGTCGTTGGCCTTGATGGAGATGCCCGAAAGCGCCTGTACCGAGGATACTGCGAACGAAATGTCGTCCGTGTTGAATCCGATTACCGAGTTGATGTCGAATCCGTCGCCCTTGATCGTCGGCTGCGGGCTGAAGATGAAGGGATCTTCGTGGATCTCTCCGTCCTGATCGACCTGTACGGTGATGCCCAGGTAACCGTTCGGAGTCTTCGAATACTTGAATGTCAGCGTATAAAGATTGCCGCTTTCGGGTGTCGGAATGACTCCGGTTTTAGAAACGCTACCCAACTCCGTGCTCGAGCTGTAAAAGCCCCAACTCAGGTTGTGAACATCTTCGGGCAGCAGGTAATAACCCGTTGCGTTCTCGGTGTATTTGAGCGTCGGTACCGAGCCGTTTTCAGCTTCCGTTTTGGAGAAGGTGTCGATGGCGCTGACGTAAGCCTTGAATCCCGGATCCATTTTGTCCAGAATCGTCTGATCGAAGACGACTTTGACGCCGATGTTGGTGGTTGGGCAGACTACCTCTTTGAGGACGGTCTGTTGGGGTTCGATATCGACGTCCAATTCGCCGTAATAACTCTTGTTGGTGAAGGTCGCCTGGCTCTGGTCCCCTGCTTCCACTTTGATACGGTAGGACCCTGCCACCAGGTAGAAATCACCCGGAGCTTCCGTAGCCGGCTGGTATTTGCGGATCAGCTTCTCTTCTCCGTTTTCGATCTTATAGACGCGCATGATACTCCGATCCAGAGCGTTGTATGCGTCGGCACGCGAGCCGCCGATATTGACGCTCAGGCGCAGGGTTCCCATCTCTTCCGAGGCGTTGCCGTCGATGTCGCTCTGCGAGCAGGCTGCGGTCAGGAAGGCCACGCCTGCAAGCAGCGAAATATATTTAAGAATCTTTTTCATCACTGTTTCGGTTTACTGTTGGGGAACATAGAGCATGATGGACTTGATGTTCTGTCCCGAAGCATCCGTTGCGGTCAATTTGAAGTCCGTGTTGCCCGGAGCTACGGCATAGAGCATCGTCATAAACTGAGAAATGTCGAATTGCAGGGTTTTCTGTCCGACGATTTCGTCTTTGGTCTTAAACCCTAACGAGTGGAGTCCTTCGTCCATTTTGTCGGAAGCCGGATTGACCAGATCCATATGCGCTTCCAAGCCGATACCGAGGCTTTCGAGGACTTCGGCGGTGAGGGCATCGCTGATGATATCGACCGTCAGGCCGGTTATTCCGCTCTCGGAGGCGAGGTTGATGAAGACGTTCATACCCTCCTCCGTGAGCGTGTGGCGGGAGTCGATATCGACAATATCCGTACCTTCCGGATTGGTGCTCCAGAAGATGTTCGGTCCCTCTGCGGTGCCGCTGTCGTGGGTGACCTTGATGGTCATTGTCGTGTAGGAGCGACGGCCTTCGGAGTCGATGGCGATGAACTTCGCGGTATGGGTGCCCGTGTGGTCGTACAATCCTTTCATACCGTTGTAATTGACCTTGACGAGCAGATCGGAGCCGCTTTGCTTGACTACGCAGTAGTCGCCGGCCGGATTTTCGCCCGGCCAGAGGGCTACCGTGTTGTTGCTGTAGCCGGCCGTTGCGAGAGCTTCCAGGAACTGGGCGTTGTCCGAATCGAAGACAACCTCCAGCGAGGCAACGGTCGAACCCTGGTAAGGAGTTACGACGGCCGTAATCATCGGGGAGCAGCTCTGAACGTCGAAGTCGAACATGCTGGTCGTGATGGGGTAGGGCTGGGCGATATCCCCGTTTTCGAGGGTTACTGCCGGAGAGTTCTCGTCCGAAATTTCTTCGTCGGGAATCTCCTCTTCGCCGTAAGAATAGAACGAAGACATGACATCCACGTCGATTTTCTCGTCGTAAACCCATGTTTCGACCGTAACCTGGAATTGGACGTTGCCGTCGCTGGCATGCAGGATCTTGATGTTGATCTTGCGCCATTGTCCGGCTTTGACGTTCTGTATCTCCTGGCTCCAATTGACCGGCACGTAGGAGGCTGGCTCTCCCTCGCCGGCTTTGTTGTATTGGCCGGAAAGGACGATTTTCAGGGTGTTGTCCGTATCGACTGCGCGGAAGAAACCGGGTTTGAGCGTTTCGCCCGTGGCTTCGGGGCGTCCGTAAACCAGGGAATTGTCCTGGATCGAAAGGGTGACGGTGAGTTTGTCTGTTTCGTCGTCCGGCTTGAACAGGCTGTCCAAATCGGCGGAAAGTCCGACCGTCGCCTTGATATTTCCCAATTTGCAGACCAGGTTATTGACCGTGGTCGTGAGCTTTTGATTACGTTGACCGAAATTTCGCCGTAATAGACGGGCGTTTCCCACGCCACGTCGGGTGTGCTGGCGTAATTGGGCGATTCCGCCGTGACGGTATAGCTGTCCTGCGGTAATTCGATATTGCCCGTGGTCTTTATTTCAGCATAGGTGTAGCTGCCGACCTGTTCTTTTTTCGAATTGTAAATCTTTACGATATAATCGTCCGGTGCGTCCACCGTGCTGCGCGTCGAAGAGGTGCCGGGAGCGTTGTCCGTCGGCAAAATTTCCATGTCGTCCGCTACGGTCAGGTCCCAGTTCTCAAAGCTCAGGATACCCGTTTCCGAACCGGGTCCTTCCGGTTGTTCGCCCGTCGGGAGATCGTCTTTTCCGCATCCCGCCGCCATGAAAAGACAGCAGAGCGGCAAGAGCAAATATTTGGTAAAAGTCTTCATAGGATCTGTTTTTAGCTTATTTTATACGGGGTTATGCTTCGGGGTTGAGTTCGATTTCCTGCGGGGGTACTTCGGTCAGCGTATCGTCCAGTCGGATGCTGATGCTGCCCTGTCCCGCCTGCGAAGCGTCGATCCGGATTTTGTGCCAGGTGCGGGCCGTCGTGACACCGATCTGCTGCTGCGGGAATTCCACTTTCACGCCGTTCTGCGCCTTCACCGCCGTACCTTTGAGCAGAAGTTTGCTTCCCGGCTTGACGAAGATCGGAGTATCGGGCGACGAGGAGTGGGTGAAACTGAAATTGTTGCCCGCTTCGGTCTGGACGGTGAATTGCGCTTCGGAATAGTATTTCTTGAACCACTCGCCGCATTCGAGGCTGATTACCGAGTTCGTGAGCGAGGCGGTAATGGTCTTTTGAATCGTCTTGCGGGCGAGTATTGTAAAGTCGAGCGCTCCCTGGTAGCAGAAAGCCGTGCTGCCCTCCTGCTGCGGATCGCCGTAGCTGATCGTCGCCGTATAGTCGCCGCTGGGCATGAAGGGGGCCGTATATTCGCTGAGCGTGGTGTATTCGGCGAGGTATTCCGCTGTCGCGGTGCCTTCTTTGCCTTTTACGACCAGCTTGAAGCTGTTGCCGGACGGCTTGCAGTTGTCCGGCAGGGACGTTTGCGCCCGGGTCGTCTGCGAATCGACCTCGGAGCAGGTCGTGGTCCGGAATTCGACCGAGCCCTCCCCGTCTGTCGTTTCGGGGATTTCCTCTTTCGAGCAGCCCCCCCCCAACAGTGCAAGGGTCGTTAGAATCAACAGGTAATTTTTTCATAGGGTTATTGATTTGGAGGTTTATTTTACGATGGTTACGCGGATGTTGTCGAGGTACATATACCAAGTTCTCGATACCCATCCGTTGCTGGTGAAGTTGTATGTTCTCTGAGTCAGCCACGACAGGCGCGTTGCATTCGTTGCTGCGGGAACTTCGCAGGTGCATACTCCCTGAATATTTCCGAACGATACGCCGCTCAGTGTATTGAGGTTGTCGATCTGTTCTTTCAGCGTGTTTTCGAGGCCGTCGTTACCTTTTTTAGGTGCCGTATCCGTGAGGGTTCCGAAACTGCAATAGAGATAGTCGTTGTCCTTGTTGGCATTGAAGGTCACTTTCAGCTTTACGGTTTTTCCGGGTTTGATATAGGCGAGCGGCGGAGTGTCGAGCCGTCCCGGATACTGGGCTACGGTTTCGTGTCGGACGGAAATACGCATCGCCTTTTGCGAAACCTGAAGACGGGTTCCCGTCCAACCCTCGTCAAAGCCGTACTGCGACAGAGAGATACCGTCCGGATTGGATGTCGTAGCTTCTGTTTTGTATTCGAAATCGGTTTTATCGTCGAAATCTTCCGAAAGAAGGTACGGGATTTTGAGTGCGATCGGCAGATGTTCGCCGGGAGTGAACGAAGCGACGCTTACATTTTGCGGCACGAGGGCATTTTCGGTTTCGAAGCTGACCTGCAACGGTTGTTGAGCCAGCAGATCGCCGTAAAGGTCGCCGTAGAAAGCCACCGTGTATTTGTTGGATTCGTCGATGGGGAAGGTCTGCTCGGTCGTCCCGTCGCGGAAAGTCATTCCTTCGGGAGCTTTGACGATCAGGTTGTAAGGCTCTTCACCCAGATTCGTAGGAGTCGCCCGTGACCGAAAAATCGACATAGCTTACCGGCAACTCGGTCGGGATCGTCAAGGTAATGGGGGTGATGTGTCCGCGCCATTTCGCGGTCGATCGGGACGGAGAGCGTGTGGGAACGGTATCCGTTTGCTGTATAGGCCGTCAAAAGAGATGTCGCCGCTTACCGTCGTGGGGTTGATGAAGGCCCAGGCATAGTTTTCGGCTTCGTCCGTCAGCGGGGTATTCAGATCGAGCGTGATGCTCTTCGAGCCTTCGGTCAGGGACATTGGGGCCGACGGATCGGCAGCGTCGAACGAAACGGTTCCGACGACTTCTGTCGGGAAATCGATGACCAGACGTGTGATCGGTTCGCCCCAGATGTTGCGGCCTGCAGGGACTTCGATTCGCAGTGCGTGGCATTTGTGACGGAAGCGCAGCGCGTGCGACGGTGGAGTTTCGAGCATTTGGTCGGACTGTTCGAACAGGGGAAGCGCGTCGGCGGTCAGCGGATCGGCGGCCAGAATATCCCATTTCCCTTCGTAACGGCCCGTCTGTTTTGCCGGAATTTGGTAAGATACCTGCGTGCCGCTGACGCTTTCGGGCACCGGGCTGACGGCCGTGTAGGTATAGGTTCCTGCCGGCATATCGGCGACCGTCGAATTGAAAACGGCGGTCGAATAGCTGGGGGTGAAGTAGGCCAGCGAGAAATTCTGGGCGTTGAGCGTATAGTTGCTGCCGTCGGCGGTCGCCCAAAGGGCGATCTTGTCATTTTTGTCCCAGCGGGTCGAAGCCCAGTCGTTGTCGTCGATCCAGGTTCGGGTACCGTCGGGCAGACTGTAAACCTGCGGTTCTTTCGTGTTGTCGCACAAAATGGCGACTTCGACTCCGCCGGACGGAGAAGTCGGCTGCTCGATTTCCTCGTTGCGGGAGCAGGCGCCGATCAGAAGCAGCGCCAGTACAGGGAGAAGGATCCGATGTTTTTTCGCCATAAGACAGTTAGTGAATGATATTCACAATTTTCACAAAAATAAACGGGTTTTTTCTATAATGGAAATAAATTCAACGAAACGGGTAAAGTTCATCACGAATCCCCGGTTTTACGGGCGTTTTGTTTGAGATAACAGCGTGGAATTAACGTCAAATACCTCCTTATTCCAAGGAGGTATTTGACGGAATATCGCTGGAATGGAGTTAATATACCCATTCGAAGTCATCGACATAGAGGCAGGCTTTCGAGTAGCCCGTCATGTAGTCGCCGTAGGCATTCGCGGCGCATGAGATCACGATCGTGTAGTTCCCTGTGGGAGACGGAGCTTTCTCTTCGTACCAATGGATTTTGAGTGCGTCTTCGGAAGAAACCAAGGCATCGCCGGGGGTGCTTTGATCGATCCACATCGAGCCGTAGCCGACGACTTTACCTGCTTCCGATACGACGTCCGCTCCGTTGGCCGGATCCCAGGCTCCCGTGGTCGAGCCGGTTCCCGAAACGACCGTGTGGGGCTGGGACCAGTCCACGATCGCCACGAAGATACGGCATTTGTCGGGATCGCCCTTTGCCACACCGGGGGCCGGATTTTGCGATCGCACGATGTCGATGTCGCCGGTCGTGGCGTGATATTTTACGCGCAAAGCCTTGGGACGTGCCGTGTAGGTGTATTTGCTGCCGAATTTCACCGTACCGGTCATGCTGGCATAGTTGAAACTCCCGGTAAAGAGATTGCCTGCAGCCAGGACGAACATATTTTTGCTCTGCAGTTTCGCTGCGGGTACCGCTGCGCCGAATTTATCCGTGGTAGAAGAACACAAATCTGTCGTGATGCCGTTATTGCCGCAGTCCCAGAAAGAATCTCCGGTTTTATTGGGGTAGGGAACGTCTTTGCTTCCGGACAGACCTGCCCGGGAAACAGTACTCCATTCCGACATGTCCGCGTTGGGAATTACATCGCCTTTGGCCGTTGTGAAACGTCCGGTTTCCTTTTCTGTACCGTCCAGCTTCAAGCGGTAATCGTAGGTCGTACCTGCGAAAACGCCGGTGGCATAGTCCGGTTCGTAAACGGTTTTACCCATTTCGTTGGTCGATGAACTCCAGGTCGGCTCGATCGCGGCCGTGAAAGTGCCGTCGCCGTTGTCGGAAACGGTCGCCTGCTGCCAGGCGTCGTCGGTGCTGCGCTTGTATTCGAGCGTCGCGCTCGCGGCCGTTGCGGAGGGGACGATTTTCAGCGTTGCGGTATTTTGCCACAGGTCGGCGGTTTCGAGCGTTACCTGGCCGTAATGGAAGGTCAGGTCCTGTACGGTCGTTTGGCCGGCCAGGTCGGTAACGGACACCTTGAATACGTGGTTGCCGATTGCGTCGGGGAGCATCGCAATCATCGGGACGAGCTTGGTGATGTCGAATACGGTCGATTTCGTATATTGGATCTCCGTGCCGCATTTCAGACCCAAGTCTTTGTATTGGATGCTTCCTGCGATCGAAGTTTCGTGTACCAGATCGAGGTTTTGTATCCCCAGCGAGTTCAGGGCGTCGGAAACGATTTCGACTTTCAGTTCGGCGATACCGCCCGGTACCGTGATGTCGATGGCTGCGGGGTAGGTGAGCGACTGGTCCGGCCCTACCGTGATTTCATGCGTGGCGTCGATGTCCTGGTCGGGCCAGTCGAGCGACGGGGCAGGAATGGCGGAAGGGGTCAGCGTGCCGACCTCTTTCTTGTAGAGGACACCCGCCTCGAACGGCTTGTCGGTACGGTCGATCTTTACGGAGGCCATCTGTTTGGTGGCGGTGATGATGTCCAGATTCAGGTTGTAATTGCCCGGCAGGACATTGAAGAAGGCGTCCAGTTGAGCTGCGGCCGATGCAGACCCGCCGTCGAAGTTTATCAAAATCGACTTCGACCGTTCTTCCGTGTCGAGTGCGGGTGCGGCGGCCTCTCCTTGTGCCAGGTCGAAATTCAGGGATTTGGCCGACAGGAAATCGTCGCTTTCCGCCGTCAGCAGCACGCAGCGAATCGGGTCGGAGGTCGAATTGGTCAGGTCGAAATCCAGGATCGACGTCAGCCGCTGCATATTGAAGCGGATCCTTTCGCCGCTGTCATCGACGCCTTCCGCTGAATTGGCCGTAGTTTGTGCGGGTGCTATCAGAATGTCGAACAGGCTGTTGTAGGTTCCGCCCTTCTGGATGCGGGTATTGCCGAAAGGAATGGTGGCCGACGTGCCGTTCAGGGATTGCTCTCCGTGGGGATAATAGGCCAGGTAGGTCCAGGCGCCGGTTCCCGGAGTGAGTTCACCTTTGAAAATGCCTTCGCTCGAAAAGACGAAGGGTTTGTTGATTTGCGCGACGCCGTTCAGCGTTGCGTGTATGCCGAGTTTGTCGATATCGACCTCCCAGGCGCCGTTGAAACGGTCGTCGCCGATTTCGATCGTCGCACGGGTTGCCGGTAGTTCGGCGGCGAAAGAGACAGGGACGGTTTTTCCGTCGTTCCCTCCCGGAGCGGCTTCATCCGTCGCAGGATCGGCGGAGCATCCGCAGAGGAGAACCAGTCCGGCCGTTGCGAGGGCAAGGGTATTGATTATGCGGTTCATAAGTTCGATGGTTTTAATTAGTAACTGTCGTTCGTTGCGTCGTTGTACGACATAGGTTCTACGGTGCCGCCCGGGAAAGAGTCGCCGAATCCGCGCTCTATGCAGATGTCCAAAACCCCGATGCTGGGGGCTACATACTTGCGAAGCGTCTTGGTTGTTTCCATAATGCTTATCTGATTTTAAGTTCGAAGTCAAAATTATAGTTTGCGGAACATGAAAAAAAATAAATTCAACGAGCGACGGAAAAGTTGTCACCAATACGCTTTTTTTATCAATGGCTTCCGATTCCGTTGTGGAAAATAGAACGGCGGCCTTCCCGGAAGAAGGCCGCCGTTCGCATCGAAACGGTTGAAAAACGCTATTTTTTCAGGTATTTGTCGAGCCAGCCGAAAAATTCGCGGTTCCAAACCACCGAGTTCTGGGGCTTCATCACCTGGTGGTCTTCGTCTTCGAATTCGACCAGACGGGCGTCGATACCGTGCAGACGTGCTGCTGTGAAGGCTTCGAGCGACTGCGTATAGGGGATGCGGAAGTCGAGTTCGCCGGTGATGATCATAATCGGCGTATCCCACTTATCGACGAACTTGTGGGGCGAGTTAGCATAGGTACGCATGGCCGTCGCGTTCTGCTTGTCCCAGTAGGGGCCTCCGTAGTCGTTGTTCAGGAAGAAAAGCTCCTCGGTCGATCCGTACATGGCTTCGAAGTCGAAGATACCGCAGTGGGAGATGAAAGCCTTGAAGCGTCCGTCGTGGTGTCCGGCCAGGAAATAGACCGAATAACCGCCGTACGAAGCGCCGACGCAGCCCAGGCGGTCCTTGTCCACCCAGGGCTCCTTGGCGACGTCGTCGATAGCCGAGAGGTAGTCGCGGATATTCTGGCCCGAGTAGTCGCCCGAGATCTGGTCGAGCCACTCCTGTCCGAACGAAGGCACGCCCCGGCGGTTGGGGGCGACGACGATGTAGCCGTTGGCGGCCATGAGCTGGAAGTTCCAGCGGTAGCTCCAGAATTGCGATACGACGCTTTGCGGACCGCCTTCGCAGTAGAGCAGCGTCGGGTATTTCTTCGCAGGGTCGAAATCGGGCGGCAGGATTACCCACGTCAGCATCTGTTTGCCGTCGGTGGTTTCCACCCAGCGTTTCTCGACTTTGCCAAGGCGGATCTTGTCGAGGATCGGCTGGTTGATGAACGTGAGCTGCGTGATGGCTCCGTCTTTCAGGTCGATTTCATAGAGCTCCGAGGGCGAAGAGATCGTGCAGATATCGGCTACGGCCTTGCCGTTTGCGATCGATACGGCGTTGATGTCGTGATCGCCCCGGGTCAGTACGGAAACGTTGCCGTTCATGTCCACGCGGCAGAGCTGGTGCGTAGCCTCCATCGGCGCGAGGAACCAAAGCGCTTCGCTGCCGTCCCAGATGACGTTGGTAGCGTTGTAGTCGAAATTCTTCGTGAGTTCCTTCACCAGGCCCGTTTCGGAATTCCAGACCATCAGACGCTCCTTGTCGGCTTCATTGCCCGCACGACGCTGCGAACGGAATGCGATTTTGGTGCCGTCGGGCGAGAATACGGGGTATTTGTCGTAGCCGACGAAAGGCAGTTCGGTTTTGGCTGCCGCATCGTGACCGGAGATGGGGGTGAGTCCCTTGCAGATGTTGGTCGTGGCGCCTGTCTCCGTGTCATAGACGAAAATGTCCGAGTCGGTCGAAACGGCGTATTTCGCACCTGTCAGCGGTTTGCAGGTGTATGCGAGTCGGGTGCCGTCCGGAGCCCACGCGATTTCGGACATATCGAAATAGGGTGCCAGCGGAGTGTCCCACTCCGCACCTTCGCCGATGATGTCCACGCCCTTCCCGATGCCGCCGGAGGTCAGCTCCGCGATGAAGATGTGGCGGTATTCGCCTTCATCCCAGCGGTCCCAGTGGCGGCACATCAGGTCGTCGTAAACGCGGGCTTTCGATTCGGCCATGTCCGGGTGGATGTCGGACGACTTGCGGTCGGCGACCTGTACGCCCTGTACATAAAAGACTTTGTCACCCGCAGGATTTACGCCGAACCCTTCGATGTCCTTGTCGAGTTTCGAAAGCTGGCGGGGATTTTGTCCGTCGGCAGCCATTTCCCAGATTTGCGAACTTCCGCTGCGGTCGGACAGGAAGTAGATCTTGCTGCCGTCGGCATTCCATTTCGGATCGGAGTTGTTCGATGAGAAGTCGGTCAGCTGGGCGACTTCGCCGCTGGCGGCGTCACGAACGTAGATCGCCGTAACGCCCCGGTTCTCCTGCATATTGTACCAGGTGACGGTGTAGAGCAGCCGACTGGCGTCGGGCGAGAGCGAGGCCAGTCCTACGCGGCCCATTTTCCACATCACTTCGGGCGAGAGAACGCCGGCGGCGATCTCCTCCTGGGTGAGCGAGTTGTCGATAGCGAGGGGCTGGGAGCGCTTTTCACTGCATCCGCCGAGTCCCACGAGCGTAATTGCCATAAAGAGGAATAAATTTTTCATTTGAGATCGGGTTTACTTCATATGATTTATACTTAAATTTGCGCTTGTCAATAGCGATTTTTATGCGTATCTATCTATATTTTGCAGATAAAACTCTGATTTTTACCGATGAAACGTCGCCGGCACGTTTTTTTGCCGTCGATCTTCCGCAGGGCGGGCGTATTTCCCGGACGAAGATACTTAATTTTCTGGAAACTCACAATGAGGTTGCGGTTTGTACGCCCGATCCCGAGCAGGCGTTTTCCCTCTTCCGGCAGGAATTCGCTGCTGTCGAGGCTGCGGGCGGCGTGGTAGTGAACGATCGCGGCGAATATTTGATGATTCACCGCAACGGGCGCTGGGATTTGCCCAAAGGACATGTGGAGCCGGGCGAAAGTACGGCGGAATGTGCCGTGCGCGAAGTCGCCGAGGAAACGGGAGCTGTGGGTGCGGAGGTGGTTCGCTTCCTTTGCCGGACGTTGCATGCCTATTATATGCACGGGCGGTGGGAGCTCAAGGCTACGCACTGGTTCGAAATGCGCGTTTCTTCGAGCCGAGCCCTTAAACCTCAGCGGGAAGAGGGAATCGATGTGGCTGCGTGGTGTCCGGCCGCCGAACTGAAAGATCGGCTCGAAGGGATGTTTCCTACGGTGCGCCGGGTGTTCGAATGTTTGGAAAAATAGAGGCCGCTTTTCGTGCCGGATAGATAGAGGACGATTTTTCCGCCGGCCCGATGTCGCGGCCTGTCCGGGACAGGCGGTTCCAGCCTGATAATTTGCCTTGCCGTATCGGTTTCAGGCTGCGGTATTGTCCGGAACGAGGGTATCAACGAAAAACCCGGTGCAGATCGCACCGGGTTTTTCGTTGGGTATTCGGTATTACATCGGTATTACATCGCGCTGCCGTTCATGGCTTTGGCCATGGCTTCGGCGATTTGGTCGAGCGCTTTTTGGAGCTTGCCTCCGATCATCATACGCATCATCATATTCAGTTCCGCGTGCAGCACCAGCCGCATGCGGGTATCGTAGGGACCTGCCGGCTGCAACTGGATCCAGAAGGTGAAGTCGATGGGGACGCCGCCTTCGCCGCTCTGTATCTTGACGTATTTGGGAGCTTCCTTGGCCACGATTTGCAGATTGACGGTGAAGCCCTTGACTTTGAATGAACAACTGTTTTCGTCGGCCTGCCACTCTTCGACCTTGTCCTGCACCGCAGGAGTGAGGTTGTCGAAACGGCTGATGACCGTATAAATCTGTTCCGCCGAGCGGAGTATCTGTTGGTGTTTCGATTCGTATTTTTCCATTGTCGTGTGTTTGTCGTCAAAAGCGGCGGTTGTCTTTTTTTGCAAATTTTTCGCTTTTCCCGGGCGACCGTTTTTCGAAGCCCTTATTTTTCGGGGCCAAAGATAGTGAAAACTGGGAGAAAACGGGATCTTGTTCCCGGTTTTCCGAGGCGCATCCTATCTAAGACTATGTCAAAGATAGTGAAAGCCGAGCGCTAATCCAAACTTAACTTTCTGTTTTCCTATTCCTTGCATGGTAGAGTTCACAAGTGTCCTCTGCGTATGCTTCGAATGTCGGTCGTTTGAGCCTGCCCCCCCCTATTTGCTGCAAGGATGATAAAGTGTAGCGAGCCGAATCTGACCGGCGGGTTCCCGACTCCTTCCCGTTTCACGTTGCGGGGTGGGGAAACTTACTACGCCCGATATTCGTTTCGGCAGTCGGTCGTTCGAGCCGGGCTGGATCACACACTCTCTGTTGCAACCGTGTGCCGGATGATCTCGCCTGCTGGAGCCGGAGGGCGGGAAGTCTGTGTTGAGAAGTACTATACAGGGATATTGGGCCGAATCGGGAGTCAGTCGATTTCGATCGTGCGCTCTTCGTCGTCGCCGACGGCGATCCGCACGGTCATCACCTCTTCGGGCAGCAGCTCTTCGATCTTCTCGGGCCATTCGACCAGACAGAGATTCCCGGAGTAGAAATATTCTTCGTAGCCGAAGTCGTAAGCCTCTTCGAGCCGGTTGATCCGGTAGAAATCGAAGTGATAGATATTCTTCCCTTCGCGGGTCGTATATTGATTGACGATGGCGAAAGTGGGACTTGTCACTGTGTCGTCGGCTCCGAGCCGGGCGACGATTTCCCGGATCAGGGTGGTTTTGCCCGCCCCCATTTCGCCGCGGAAAACGACGACCGAGCGTCCTTCGAGCGCGTTTATGACGGCGGCCGCTGCGTGCGGCAATTCGTCCAGAGAGTCGATGTGGATGGTCTGCATGATTTATTGTTTGGGTTTTAGTACGATGTAGGGAACGAGCATCTCTTCCATCGAGATTCCCCCGTGCTGGTAAGTATTGCGGTAGTACCGTATGTAACGGTTGGCGTCGTTGTTGTAGACCAGGAAATCGGTGTTGTAGGCGAAGATGTAACTCGACGACAAGTTGATCGACGGCAACTGGATGTCTTCCGGGCGGGTGATTTCATATACCTCGCGGGAGTTGTAGGCCAGGTTGCGGCCGGTTTTGTAGCGCAGGTTGGCCGAGGTTTCGCGGTCGCCGGTCACCTTCACCGGATTGTCGATGCGGATCGTGCCGTGGTCCGAGGTGATGATTACCGTGTGTCCGCGTTCCGAGAGCAGGCGCAGCAGTGTCAGCAGGTCGGAGTGTTCGAACCACGAACGGGTGAGCGAGCGGAACGAGGCTTCGTCCTCGGTGAGTTCGCGGATGATGTCCGTTTCGGTGCGGGCATGCGAGAGGATGTCCAGGAAGTTATAGACGATCACCGAGAAGTCGGCGTCGTAAATCCGCTGGATGTTGTCGATCAGCTTGCGGCCCGCCTCGGGGCGCACCAGTTTGTCGAAGGTGTATTTGTAGTTCTTGCCGCTGGAGGTCATCAGCCGTTGCAGAAACTGTTCTTCGTATTGGTTTTTGCCTCCCTCCTCGTTGTCGTTGAGCCACTTGTTGGGCATCAGCTTGTCGATGGCCAGCGGCATCAGGCCGGCGAAAATGGCATTGCGGGCGTACTGGGTCGCCGTGGGCAGGATCGCGCAGTAGAAATCGTCGGCCGCGATGTCGTAGTAGCCGCGGCAGCAGGGGGCTGATCGAGCGCCACTGGTCGTAGCGGAAGTTGTCGATCAGCAGCAGCGTGGTCTTGGGATTCTCGTCTGCCACCGGGAAGATCTTCGACCGCATGAGCGTATGCGACATGACCGGGGTGGTTTCGTCACGCTTGTTGATCCAGTCGTAGTAGTTCCTGCGGACGAACTTGCAGAACTCCTGGTTGGCTTCGTGCTTCTGGTATTCGATGACCTCCTTGATGCTTTGGTCGGTCGAATCGGAGAGCTCGATCTCCCAGTTCGTGATCCGGCGATAGACGTTGCACCAGTCGGCGAAACTGTCGGCCATCTGGAGTGCCGAGGAGAGGCGTCCGAACTCCGCCCGGTAATCGGCCGTGGTCTGTTCGGTGACCAGCTGCTGGGAGTGGACGTTCTTCTTGATCGAGAGCAGCACCTGGTTGGGATTCACGGGTTTGATGAGGTAGTCGGCGATCTTCGACCCGACGGCCTTGTCCATGATGTTCTCCTCCTCGCTCTTGGTGACCATGATGACCGGAGTAGTGGGGCGTATTTCCTTGATTTTCGGAAGGGTTTCGAGTCCTGTCATACCCGGCATCATCTCGTCCAGGATGATGAGGTCGTAGTTGCCCTCCGTCGCCATGTCGATCGCGTCGTATCCGTTGTTGCAGGTATCGACTTCGTAACCTTTTCCCCGGAGGAAAAGCACATGGGGTTTCAATAGTTCGATTTCGTCGTCCACCCAAAGTATTTTGACCATATTCGCGGTTTTAGTTGAAACAAAGATAGTGAAAGCCGGGAGAAAACGGGAACCTGTCCCGGTTTCCCGAGGCGCATTCTATCTAAGACTATGTCAAAGATAGTGAAAGGTTGCGGGCTTGCCCGCCGGGATTGCCGAACCGGATCCTATCTTCTACAAAAATAGTGATTTTACCAATTATACAATGCGAATTTCGGGCAAATTTATTGTGCCCGACGGACGAAACTTTCGGGCGGCGGTGTCCGGTTCCGGCTATCGGGTTGTTTGATAATGCGTTGCCTTTTTCCGGATATTCTTCGATACGGTCCGGCTCCGGTCGGCCCGCCGGGTATCGAAGCGCGGTTTTATGGCCCGGTATTTGAGTAAGGGGTTTCGAACTGCGGCGCGACGCGGGCGAGGTGAATTGCAAAAAAATGTTCTACTTTGTTGTGATATAATCAAATAAAACTTATATTTGCAGTCCCGAAATAGAGTTTAACTTATAAATATAAAGAGTATGACAAAGGCAGATATCGTTAGCGAAATCGCTAAAAGTACCGGTGCTGAAAAAGTACAGGTCCAGGCTATCGTCGAGGCTTTTATGGAGAGCATCAAGGGTTCCCTGGCGCAGAACAACAATGTATATCTCCGTGGTTTCGGCAGCTTCATCGTGAAAAAACGCGCGAAGAAGGTGGCTCGTAACATTTCCAAGAATACGACCATTACGATCCCGGCCCACAACATTCCGGCCTTCAAGCCTGCAAAGAGTTTTGCGGCAAAAGTTAAATAAATAATAGAAACTTTAAACAATTACAGTTATGCCGAACGGAAAGAAACATAAGCGTCACAAGATGGCGACCCACAAGCGTAAAAAACGTCTTCGCAAGAATCGTCACAAGAAAAAGTAGGTAGTACGCCTTAGTGCTAATTAAGGTAGATAAAGCTAAAAGGGTGCGAGGCCCTTTTAGCTTTACCTGTTTTCCGATTCCCGCTCCGTTCGCAGGGCGGGATGTGTCGGATCGTCGGGAAGGAGAGGACGATGTGTTTGTGAACGTATCACCGTATATCGAATCCGCTCCCGAAAAGCCAAAAGAGGCTTTTTGCGAAGGGAATGTGCCGCAATATCGTCCTCTACGGACCAGGCGAGTTGAAAACAATGGAAGCCGGGCTGTGCTTCCCGAACGCCGAACAGCCGCAAACCCCATAATGTCAGAATCGTCGCCGCGGTCTGCGGGACGAAAATATATATGAACCGAGAATTAATAGTCAATGTAAACCCGACCGAGATTTCGATCGCCCTGTGCGAGGACAAGGTGCTGGTCGAGCTCAACAAGGAGCAGTGCCAGACGGGATTCGCCGTAGGGGATATTTATCTGGGCAAGGTGCGCAAGATCATGCCGGGGCTGAACGCCGCGTTCGTCAATATCGGCCATGAGAAGGATGCCTTTATCCACTATCTCGACCTGGGCTCCCAGTTCTCTTCGTTGCAGAAGCTGGTGGCGAGTTACCAGCCCGGCAAGCGGGGAATCCGCCTGGATGCGATGAAGCTGGAGCCGCCGATCGAAAAGTCGGGCAAGATCGGCTCCTACCTGCAGGTGGGGCAGACCGTTATGGTGCAGGTGGCCAAAGAGGCGATTTCCACCAAGGGACCGCGTCTGACGGCCGATATTTCGCTGGCTGGACGTAACGTGGTGCTGGTGCCTTTTTCGTCGAAGGTGTTCCTGTCGCAGAAGATCCGCTCGGCGGAGGAGAAGAAGCGGCTCAAGGGCATTGCAGCCGCCGTTTTGCCGAAGAATTTCGGCGTTATCATCCGCACGGCGGCTGTCGAGGCCAAGGACAGCGATATCGAACAGGATATCCGCTCCCTGTTGGACAAATGGCAGAAGACCCTGCAAAATATTCGCAAGAACCCTGCTCCGGCCCAGTTGATGAGTGAGATGAACCGGGCCAACACCATTATCCGGGATTCGTTGGGAGGCGCCTTTTCGCAGATCGTCGTGGACGACGAAGCGATGTATCATGAGATTCAGAACTACATCCGTCAGATCGAACCGCAAAGCGAGAAACTCGTAAAACTTTATAAGGGCAACGTCCCCATCTTCGACAATTTCGACATTTCGAAGCAGATCAAGTCGCTCTTCGCCAAGTACGTGTCGTTGCGCCGGGGCGCTTACCTGATTATCGAGCATACGGAGGCGATGAACGTCATCGACGTCAATTCGGGCAATCGCACCAAGGCCGAGGACGATCAGGAGCAGACTGCTTTCGATGTCAATCTGGCCGCTGCGCGCGAAATCGCCCGGCAGCTGCGTCTGCGCGATTTGGGCGGTATCGTCATCATCGACTTTATCGATATGCACAAGGCTGCGAACCGTCAGTTGCTCTATGAGGAGATGAACAAGCTGATGGCCACCGACAAGGCCAAGCATACGGTGCTGCCGCTGACCAAGTTCGGGCTGATGCAGATCACCCGCCAGCGGGTGCGTCCGGTCGCCGTGCAGGATGTTACGGACGTCTGTCCCACGTGCAACGGCACGGGGCGTATCGAGCCGACCGTTCTGCTCGACAAGAAGATCGAGAACAAGATCTCCTATCTGGCCCAGGATGCGGGGCACAAATATATCAAGTTGCGCGTCAGCCCTTACGTTTCGACCTACTTGAATCACGGCCTGTGGTCGTTGCGCCGCCGCTGGATGTGGAAGTATAAGATCCAGTTGAAGATCGTGGCGGACCAGAGCGTCGGTATCGTCGATGTCCACTACTACGACAAGGAGGGCAAAGACCTGTATAAGGATTAGAGATACCGGATGCCGCAGGGGCGGAGGCATGGACTCGGTCGATGTGCCGGATGGGATTCGGCCCCTTTTACTGGCCGGAAGGCGGACGAAGTCCGGAGCCGGACAAAGGCGGAAGGTGGAAAGACATACATGTTCGGTCGCAGGTACGATCTGCAGCCGATACGAATACACGGAGTTGAATAATCGTTTGAGCGCCTTGCGGAATCGATTCCTGCAGGGCATCTTTTAGCTGGGCGGAATATGGGTCCCGGAAATAAACCGAATATCTTGCAGTTGATCGCCGGAGCGGAGCCTCTCGGCGCGATGCGTCGTGCGTACGATTCGGCGGGGCGGACCGTTCTTCTGCGCGATATGGTCGGCGGGGCTCTCTCGGTTTATGCCGCTGCCCTGATCGCCCGAACGGGCGGTACGCACGTCTTCGTGGCGGAAGACCGCGATGCGGCGGCCTACCTGCTCAACGATTTTTATGCCCTGCTCGACGAAAAACAGGTTTACTTTTTTCCGGGCTCCTACAAGCGTTCGATCGTTTACGGTACGGAGGATGCGCAGGGTGTCGTGCAGCGGACGGCGGCGTTGAGTGCTCTGCGTCGGGAAATGGCTGCGGGCGAATACCGGATTATCTGTACCTATCCGGAAGCTCTGGCCGAACGGGTGACCGACCCCGACTCGATGCGGCGCGAAACCGTGCGGGTGAAGGTCGGCGACCGGCTGGCGATCGGAGAGCTGGAGGAGTTGCTGGCCGATTCGGGGTTCACGAAGGTGGATTTCGTTTACGAACCCGGACAGTATTCGCTGCGTGGCGGTATCTTCGACGTGTTTTCCTTTTCCGAGAGCAAACCTTACCGGTTGGACTTTTTCGGGGAAGAGGTGGATTCGATCCGCCGATTCGAGATTTCCAGTCAGCTTTCCGCCGACCGGCTGAACGAGGTGGAGATCGTTCCGAACCTGAACGGTTTTGCCGGGGATCGGATTTCGCTGCTCGCATTTGCAGGAGAGGCGACTTACTGGTTTTTCGATCCCGACTACGTACTGCGGCGCGTGAACGATCTGCGTCGCAAGGTTCTGGGGGAGATGGAGGAACCTGCGGAGATTGACACCCATCTGGTGAGCCGGAAGGTGTTGTTGCAGGACATGGCCGGGATGCGTTTGTTCGAATTGCGTGATAGCCTGAAGGAGCGGCCGGCCGATGCGACGGTCGCGTTCCGCATGGCTCCCCAGCCCAAGTTCAACAAGAATTTCGAATTGCTGGCCGACGACATCATTTCCAATGGACAGCGCGGTTATAAAACCTATATCCTGTCGGAAAACCGGGCGCAGCTCGAACGGCTGGAGAACATTTTCTACCAGTCGGGGCGTAAGGAGGCGCAGATCAACCCCCTGCCGATCACGCTGCACGAGGGTTTCGTCGATCACGACCTGAAACTTTGTTTCTATACCGACCATCAGATTTTCGACCGCTACCAGCGCTATCGGATCAACGGCGAGATCAAGCGCGACGAGCAGATGACCGTCGCAGAGTTGAATCAGCTCCGCATGGGCGATTATGTGGTGCATATCGATCACGGCGTGGGGCGTTTCGGCGGTCTGGTCAAGATCAACGAGAACGGCAAGGTGCACGAGGCTATTAAATTGATTTATAAGGATAACGACGTGCTGTTCGTGCATGTGCACGCCTTGCACCGTATTTCGCGATACAAGAGCGGCGAAGGCGAAGCGCCCAAAATCTACAAATTGGGCAGCGGAGCCTGGCAGAAGCTCAAGACCGCGACCAAGAAGGCCGTCAAGGACATCTCGCGCGAACTGATCGCCCTCTATGCCAAGCGCAAAGCCAGCAAGGGATTTGCCTTTTCGCCGGATACCTATTTGCAGCAGGAGCTGGAAGCTTCGTTCATGTGGGAGGATACGCCCGATCAGCAGACCGCGACGCAGGCCGTCAAGCGGGACATGGAGTCCAATCAGCCGATGGATCGTTTGATTTGCGGCGATGTGGGCTTCGGCAAGACCGAAGTGGCGATCCGAGCGGCGTTCAAGGCCGCGACCGACGGCAAGCAGGTGGCCGTGCTGGTGCCTACGACGATTCTGGCCCTGCAACATTACCGCTCCTTCGTACATCGGCTCCGGGATTTTCCCGTGAAGGTCGAATATCTCAACCGGACCAAGTCTTCGAAAGAGACGTCCCGCATCCTATCTGAGCTGGCCGAGGGTCGCATCGACATCCTGATCGGTACGCACAAGATCCTGGGCAAGCAGGTGAAATTCCACGACCTGGGATTGCTTATTATCGACGAGGAGCAGAAGTTCGGCGTGGCGGCCAAGGAGAAGCTGACGCAGATGAGCGTCAATGTCGATACGCTGACCCTCACCGCGACGCCGATTCCCCGCACGCTGCAATTCTCGCTCATGGGGTCGCGCGACCTCTCCGTCATCTCGACGCCGCCGCCCAACCGACAGCCGATCATTACCGAGTCGCATCTCTTTTCGGAGGAGATTATCCGCGACGCTGTCAATGCCGAGCTGGATCGGGGTGGACAGGTCTATTTCGTCCACAACCGGGTGGAGGATCTGATGACGCTTCAGGGTATGGTTACTCGGCTCTGCCCCCGGGCGCGGGTGGGAATCGGCCACGGCAAGATGCCGGCCGAACAGCTCGAAAAGCTGATTATGGATTTTATCTACGGGGAGTTCGACGTGTTGATTTCGACCACGATCGTCGAAAACGGCATCGACATTCCCAACGCCAATACGATCATCGTCAATAATGCCCAGAATTTCGGCTTGAGCGATCTTCATCAGTTGCGCGGACGTGTGGGACGCGGCAGCCAGCGGGGGTATTGCTACCTGCTTTCGCCCGGCGACGAGCTGCTGACTCCGGATGCCCGGCGGCGCCTGCGGGCCATCGAGGAGTTCTCAGATCTGGGTTCGGGATTCAATATCGCCATGCAGGATCTCGACATTCGGGGCGCCGGCAATCTGTTGGGCGCCGAGCAGAGCGGCTTTATCGCCGACATCGGTTTCGAAACCTACCAGAAGATCATGCAGGAGGCGATCGCCGAACTCCGCTCGGAGGGACTCGAGATGCCCGGCATGAGCGATGCCGAGCAGGGCGTGGTCGATAAGATGAGCTATATTTCGGATAGCGTGATCGAGATCGACGTCGAGGCCGAGCTGCCCGACTCCTACGTGCAGCAGCCCGCCGAGAAACTGCGCTTGTACCGGGAGCTGGATACGGCCCGCAACGAGGAGATGCTCAAGAGTTTCGAGGCCAAGATGATCGACCGCTTCGGTCCGTTGCCCCGGCCCGCTGCCGAGCTGCTCAATGTGGTCCGCCTGCGGTGGGAGGCCGTGCGGCTGGGTATGGAGCGCGTGAAGGTCAAAAACGGCTTGATGATCGTCCATTTCGTAGGCGACGACGATTCTCCTTACTACAAGAGCGATACGTTCATGGAGCTTTTGCGCAAAGTGACGCAGCGCCCCGACCGATTTGTTCTCAAGCAACACAATAATCGCCTGGCGATGACCGTTAGGGGGATTAAGGATGTCGCAGCGGGATACGAGGTGCTTAAATCTTTGTAGAAAGAGCTGGGGAGTATTTTTGATGTATGGACTTGCCCGAACGCGACCGATATGCCTCGTCTTTTTCCCGAAGTTCCTCCCTCGGGAGAGGGTCGGAGGACGGCATAACGCTCCGCAGGGTTGTGGGGTGCCGCCGAAATCGGTAAGAGAACGGTCGTGGTAACCGAAAAGTATATAACTGCTATAAAAACTGAATCCGGACGGTTGTGAACGATTCGTGCCGCAGTGAACTTGGAGAGCGGCCGTGCCGGACGGAAAGAACGAAGCAAAAAATTCAACGATGAACCTGACGATCGACATGGGTAACACGCGGGTCAAGTACGCTGTATTTGACGGCGGTACCGTCGTTTCCGACGGATGTTCGGAAGAGTTCGACGAAGCGGTGATAGATCGGATTCTTGCTGCTCATCCCGGTATTACGCAGGCTATTGTTGCGACTACGCGCGGTCCGGTCGATGACACCGTCGCGCTGGTGCGTCGCCGCATCGGGCGCTGTCTGCGGCTCTCACCGCAACTTCCTCTTCCCATTCGTAACGGTTACACTACGCCCGAAACTCTGGGTGAGGACCGTCTTGCGGCTGCCGTCGGCGCTGCGTCGCTCTACCCGGGCCGCAATCTGTTGATCGTGGATTTCGAGACGGCCATTACCATCGATCAGGTTTCTGCCGACGGGGTTTTCCGGGGCGGTAATATTTCTCCCGGCGTACAGATGCGCTTCCGGGCCTTGCACGATTATACGGCGGCGCTTCCCCTGTGTGAATCCTGTGAGGACCAGACGCTTTTGGGGCGTTCGACCGTCGAGGCGATCCGGCAGGGCGTGATGAACGGCATTGCCTTCGAAATCGAGGGGTATATCGCCCGGCTGTTTCCGGAAATCGATGCGTTGTCGATAATTTTTACCGGCGGGGATGCAAAATTCTTTGTTAAACGAATTAAAAATACGATATTTGCACATTGTGATTTGGTCTTTCTGGGGCTGAACCGAATTTTAGAGTATAATGCAAGTGAAGAAAGCCGCCGTTAAACTGTGCCTCGCGCTGGCCGTCATTGTACCGTGCATGGCATGGGGACAAACCAGCAGTATCAACGCTTTTTCACCGTATTCGATGTACGGTCTGGGTGAACTGCGGACCCCGGGAACGCTTCAGACACGTTCGATGGGCGGTGTCGGCGTCGGTATGCGTAATGCGGCTGCTGTCAATTTGCTCAATCCGGCGGCTTACAGTGCCGTGCGCCCCAAGTCGTTCCTTTTCGATTTCGGTCTTGAAGGGCAGTGCTTTTACAATTCCCAGAAATATTACGGGCAGACGCTCAATACAAGTTATTATACGGTCAATTTCCACGACATTGCGTTTCAGTTGCCGATTGCCAAGCATTTGGGGTTGGGCTTCAGCCTGACGCCTTACAGCAGCGTCGGTTACCGGATGAAACAGGAGGTGGACGACGATGAAATCTGGGGTAATATCGGCCGCGTGCAGTACCAGTGGGACGGCGACGGCGACGTGACGGAGGTGAAGCTCGGTCTGGGCTGGGAGATCTTCCGCGGATTCTCGATCGGAATAGCTGCCCAGTACTATTGGGGCGACATTCAGCGGATTTATAAAACCGCTATTTTGGAGAATATAACCGGAGGAGGTCTTATCGCAGACGCGACGGGAACCGAAACCTACAGCGTTTCCCGTTTTAAGGGACAGTTCGGCGTACAGTGGTCCCCGATCAGCAACCGTCGGCGTATTCTGACGATCGGTGCGACCTACGATATCGGCGGCGACTTGAATCCGAATGTGACGACGAAGGTGCAGACCGGCGATATTTTCAATACGGTCGCTATGGATATGGGAAATCGTCTGGGGCTCAAGCTGCCCCAGCAGGTTGCCGTAGGTATTTATTACAACACGCCTAAAATAGCTGTGGGGGCGGATTACGTCTATCAGGACTGGCGAAGCGGCAATTCTCGGTTGGTCGAGAAATCCGCAGCCGGTTTCGATGTGGCTTACCGGAACACGAATACGGTTAAACTCGGGGTCGAATACACCCCCAATAAAGCGGATGTACGCAGCGCATTGAAACGCTGGTCCTACCGGGCCGGAGTTCGTTATGGTACCTATAACCAGACTTTCGGCGGAGTGGATGTCAATGAATACGCCGTGACGCTGGGCGTCGGTATTCCCCTGACGGTGTTGGGCGGCATATTGGGTGCGTCGTCGGTCGATCTGGGTGTCGAAGTCGGCGGACGCGGCAGTTTCAAGGCGATCAACGAACAGGTGAGTCTGGTTAAACAGACCTATTGCAAATTTTCGCTGGGTGTGACATTGTTCGGTGATTATTGGTTCGTTCGTCCGAAATACGATTAAACCACACATAAAAAAGTAAATTTATAAGAAGAATATGAATCGCATGAAAATTTTGCTGTCGGCAGTATTGGTGTTCGCTGCGACAGCTTCGATCGCCCAGGATTTCAGTGACCCTCGGTACGCTCCGTGGGGAGATACGCCCGAACAGCGTAAGCAAAACATTCTGACGAGCAACCTGCTGAAGGAAGCTGTCGATACCCGCGATTACGACGCAGCCGCTGTTTATTTCCGTACGCTTGCACAGGAGGCTCCTTCGGCTTTCGAAGCGACCTTTAATTCGGGGGGCACAGGTTTATTCGAACAAAGGTGCAACGCGCACAAGACCTGAATGAGAAAAAAGCTCTGCTCGATTCGCTGATGATGATTTACGACCTGCGTGTACAGTATTTTCCTTCCAGTCCCAATTACGGTACGGCTTATGTCCTTGACCGTAAAGCTCGTGAATACCTGACTTTCAATCCTTCCGACCGGGAAGGCGTGCGCAAGTTGTATAAGGAGGCGATCGAAGCCGGTTTGCAGAGCGGTTATGCTGCGCTGCCGGATGTCGCATTGGTATATTTCAGCAATTTGTGCGATGATTATAAGATGGGCGAGGTCTATCCGGATGCCGTTTTGGATGAGTACGCTCGTCTGGCCCCGATTTTCGAGAGTGATGCTCCTGGAGTAAAGGAGGCGAAAACACAGTTCGATACTTGTTTTGCGGGTAGCGGTGCTGCCGATTGCGAGAACCTGGAGAAGATGTTCCGTCCGCGTATCGAAGCGGCTCCGGAGGATATGGAGTTGCTCAAGCAGACGGTTTCGCTGATGTCCCGTTCGCAGTGCAGTTCCGAATTTTTCCTTCAGATCGCCGAAAAATATTATGCGATGGAACCTTCTGCCCAGACGGCCATGATGCTGGCTCAAGGATTTCAAGAGCGGGGCGACTTCGCCAAATCGACTACTTACCTGCGTGAGGCGATTGCTGCCGAACAAGACGCCGTTCAGAAAGAATTGCTTCTGGTGCGTTTGAGTATGACCGAACTGGCAGCCAAGAATCCTACGGCGGCTGCAGTTGCGGCTAATGAGGCCAAGGCGCTGAATCCCAATAACGGTATGGCTTATTTCGCCCTGGCGCAGGCTTATGCGGCTTCGGCTGCATCTTGCTCCGGACTGGAGGGTCAGGCTATTTTCTGGGTCGCTTACGATACGATGACGCAGGCAGCCAACCTGCTTGCCAACGACGCCGATGCCGGCAATTTCGCTCAGACGGCGCGTGATGCGGCAGCAAACTACCGTCGCGGATTCCCGACTGCCGAGGAATGCTTCTTCAACGAATTGATGGAGGGTGCACGTTATACGATTACCTGCGGTCCGGCCCGCGGTATCGTGACGACCGTACGCCCCCGGTAGCGACATAGTTTGTACGAACGATGCTCCGAAGCATTCAACGATATGCACAGGTAGCACTTCTCATCGCGGGAAGTGCTATCTTGCTATATTCGTGCGACAAGGAGTCGGTGGCCGAAGAGCCTAACGATGAGGCTTTGATGACCGAGTACAGCGAGCATTTGACGATGACCAATACGGAGAACGGCCGGAAATCCTATGTTTTTACGGCTCCTTTGGTGGAAGGTTACTCTTTGGCAAAAGAGCCTTATCAGGAATTTCGCAAGGGCGTGGATATCGTGACATATCAGAAGGACAGTACCGGAGCGGTCGATGCTACGCTAACGGCTAACTATGCGATTCATTACGGGAATCGGAAATTATGGGAAGCCAAAGGAAATGTCGTAGTGAAAAAATCCAACGGACAGGAGCTCTACACCCAGCAGTTGTTCTGGAACGAGAAAACGCGCCGGATCTGGTCTAACGTCGATTCCAAGATCGTGGAAGAGAGCGGAAATTCCTACATCGTCGAAGGATTCGAGTCGGACGATCAGTTGAAAGACTGGAAATTTCGCCGAATCAAAGGGCGTATGTGGGTCAATATCGAGCCGACACGGGACGCGGATTCTACGTCGGTGAAACCCGTTGCGGACAATGTTTCCGCTGCGAAGGAGGCAGTTTCCGAACAGCCTGTCAAACCGGCCCGGCCGATACGGGGGAACGACCGGAAAATTCAACTGACTCCCGTAGAAAGTAACGATCGTTCCTTATGATAACTTCGGTGTTTATAATTCTGCTGATGTTGTTGCTTTCGGCTTTTTTTCGGGGATGGAGATCGCTTTTACGAGCAAGAACCGCCTGAAACTGGAGATCGACCGGAAGCAGAGTCGGCTGTTCAATTTCATCGCCGACATTTTTGCCCGTCACCCCGGGCAGTACATCACGACGATCCTGGTCGGGAATAATATCGCCCTGGTTATCTATTCGCTCTATATGTCGCTGTTGTTGCGCTCGCTCGCGGCGGCAGTGGGTTGGACGGAGATCGCTCGCGGCGGGTCCGTCGTTCTGGAAACGGCGGTTTCGACAATCATCATCATCTTCGTCGCCGAATTTCTCCCGAAATCCGTTTTCCGGAACAGCCCGAATTTTTATTACCGCCTGTTTGCTCCTGCGATCTATTTCTTTTATCTGCTGCTTTTTCCGATCGCCAAGCTGACGACCTGGATTTCCCAGGGGATTTTGTGGCTGATGGGGCGTAAGCCGAAGGTTGCGATGATGGAGCCCATTTTCGACCGGACCGATCTGGCCAGCTTGTTCGAATCGGGGAAGCCGGAGGCGCAGCATGAACCGGATAATGAGATCAAACTCTTTCAGAATGCCCTGGATTTTGCCGATTTGCGCGTGAGGGATTGCATGGTTCCCCGTATCGATATGGAGGCGGTCGATATCGATGATACCTCGATCAAAGCGCTTACGGCGCGTTTTGTCGAGAGTAAGTATTCCCGTATTTTCGTCTGGAAAGAGAGTGTCGATAATATCGTCGGCTATGTCAATTCGAAGTCGCTGTTCCGGCATCCGACGTCGATCGATGAGGTGCTGATGGAGGTGCAATACGTCCCGGAGACGATGCCGTTGCAAGCACTCATGCAGCGGCTCATCCGTCATAAGAGCAATATTGCGGTCGTGATCGACGAGTTCGGCGGTACGGCCGGTATTATCTCTTTGGAGGATGTTCTGGAGCAGATTTTCGGCGAAATCGAAGACGAGCACGATGTGCCCGACCTTACGGAGAAACAGGTCGGCGATTCGGAATTTGTCCTTTCGTGCCGATTGGAAGTGGAATATCTCAATGAAAAATACGGGCTTGCCATACCCGAGAGTGACGAGTACGAAACGCTGGCCGGGTATATCATTTTCCGGTATGAAGGGCTGCCGGCGGCCGGAGAAACCGTGCGTTTCGAGCATCTTGAGATCAAGATTCTGCGCAGGACCCGTTCCCGGTTGGAGTTGGCGCGCGTGAAACGGTTGTAGTTTACGGGATATTTTCGACCGGTGAGGGGCAAGTGCGTTTTTTTCGATATGCCGGATGCGGAAAATGACGAAAGAATTTGGTCGTTTATCATGGTTTTCAGAATATATTTATTATCTTTGAACACTCATTTTGAAACAATAAATTAAAATAGTTTATATGGCAAGTTTAAACACGTTACGGACCAGATTCGGTGTGGTTTTGTCGATTATCATCGCGTTTGCACTGCTGGCATTCATTCTCTCGCTTAAAACGGATATGGGACTTTCGGGTAACGACCCCAAGGTCGGTGTGATCGACGGTTCGAAGATCAGATATTCGGAATATATTGAGGTATACAACAACCTGAAAGACCAGAGCAACATCTCCGAAAGTAATGAAGAGCAGATGGATCAGTTGGCTGAAATGGCTTGGCAGACTCTGATTGCCAACCACGTGTACTTGCCCGGTTTCGAGAAGATGGGAATCTCGGTGACCGATGCCGAGCGTGAGGGACTTATCAGCGGCGAGTATTATTCCGGGACGATGGCTGCGGCTTTCACCGACCCCCGTACAGGACAGTACAGTGTGGAGGGTGTGAGTGATTTTATCGCCCAGGCAACCGGAAATCCCCAGATGCAATATATGTGGGGGGCTTTGGTCGGACAGGCTATGCGGGAGCGCGAAATCAATAAGTATAACGGCTTGGTCAAAGGCGGTGTATATGTCAATCGGCTGGAAGCGGAAGAAGGCGTCGATGCGCAGAATAAGACTTTCAGCGGTTCTTGGGTCGGCAAGCGTTATCACGATATGCCTGATTCTCTGTTCTCGGTTTCCGATTCCGAAATCAAGGCTTATTACAATAGCCATAAGGCCCGTTATGAGCAGAAACCTTCGCGCACGCTCTCTTATGTGGTGTTCGAAGTGGCTCCGAGTGCAGAGGATATGGCGACTTTGGAGAAGACCGTTCGGGAAGTCGGCGATGAATTTGCCGCGTCGGACGATCCGAAAGCATTTGCCAAGAATAACCGTTTCGGTAAAATTACAGACAATTATCGGTCGGTTGCCCAGCTTCTGGACGATGAGGCCGAAGCGCTGGCCAACGGCAAGCAGTATGGTCCCGTCCTGAAGAACGATACCTGGACGATGACCCGTGTCGTTGAAACTTTGAACGCTCCGGATTCCGTGGGCGTCCGCCATATTGTACTCACCTACGACCAACGCGACCTGGCCGACAGTCTGATGACGGCTTTGCGGCAAGGTGCGGATTTCGCACAGGCGGCTCGTACCCATTCGCTCTATATGCAGGATGCCGGAAATGGAGGCGATGCGGGCGTGATGCCTTTCTCTGCATTCCCGGACGAGCTTTCGGGACTTCTTTCGACGGCTAAGCAGGGGGATATTCTCCGTGTCGAAGTGGGTGACGTTATTCAGATTTTACAGGTTTATCGTCTGGACAAACCCTTCGAAGCACCATGCGCCTTGCGACGATCACTTATCCTGTTGAGGCTTCGTCGGCGACCCGTCGCAATGTGCATAGTCAGGCAAGTCTTTTCTCTGTCGAGGGCAAGGGTTCTGTCGATGCGTTCAACGAGGCAGCGAATAAGGGAAACCTCACTCCTCGTGAAGCGAAACTCACGCAGGGTGACCGTCTGCTGCAGGGACTGGCTGATTCGCGTGAATTGGTGCGCTGGGCATACGATGCCAAGGTGGGCGCGATTTCCGAGATTTTCCCTGTGGGTGATGACTATGTGGTCGCAGTGGTAACTGAGATCGACAATGAGGATTATACGCCGATCGAGAAAGTAGCGAACAATATTCGCCAGACGCTTATAACCGATAAGAAGTTTGAAAAGATCGTCAGCGAAATGAAGGGTTCGACTATCGAAGAGGTCGCCCAAAACCTTGGTACCGAAGTCGTTCCTTTCGAAGATGTCCGTTACGGATCGTTCTTTATCCGTAACATGGGTGTCGAGCCTCGTGTGATCGGAGCGATTACCGCAACGGAGCAGACGAATACGCTGTCCGAGCCGGTCAAGGGAAATGTAGGTGCTTATGTTTTCGTGGTGACGGATATTCAGGAGGCGGAAACTCCGCAGAGTATCGAAGCTGAAAAGGTACGTGCCGAGGCGTCGTCGCAGGGGATGATTCAGCGTCGTCTGTTCGATTTCTTGGAGCAGATGTCGAATGTGGAGGACTTGCGCGGCAAGTATTTTTAACCGTTACCGGTAGATTTTTTCCGGAATAGTTCCGGCCGAAAAAGAGGGATGTAGCTTATACATTCCTCTTTTTTATTGTCGTTATTGCGATGGCATAGGGGGATGACTTCTCTTCTTAAAAGCGATAAGAGCCGGTTTCCTGAATTCTCTTCTGTGAGGTGCTCGGAGTGGTAGTCCGGCCAATCCGCCATTCTCTTTTTCCGCATCTTCGAAATGTCCGTGATTTTATCGTATATTCCGGAAGTCTTTGGGGCTGGGGGAGGAGAACGACGGTCTCGGCAGTCGAGTTTCTTTCCGGATAGGTGTTTGCGGTATGAAATCGGCTGTTTTCGAGAGTCGGGGAGGGAGGATATTCGCTGTCTGTCTAACGGGAAATATGGCCTACAAACATAATTTGTAGGGTTTGTGGAAATGGCACTGTGACAGCATGTATTCGGTCGTTGTTTGAGATCCGCCGCTGTATTTGCGCGGACTCTGGAGGTGAGGCCGGCGATGGAATTATGAAGGTCGATGGCAAAGTTCTTTTTCGGTCGGCCGGTTCGCTTACCCCATTAAAAAGCCCCGCATCTTTTGATGCGGGGCTTTGATAATAACAGAGGAGTGATCCGGATTATTTCTGCTCGTCGAGCAGGATCTCCATGATCTTGATCGCTGCGGTCGCAATCGGGGTACCGGGGCCGAAGATGGCGGCGGCACCGTCACGATACAGCTCATCGTAATCCTGTGCCGGGATCACACCGCCGACGATGACGATGATATCCTCGCGGCCCAGTTTCTTGAGTTCGGCGATGATCTGCGGAACGAGCGTCAGGTGGCCGGCGGCCAGCGACGATACGCCCACTACGTGAACATCGTTCTCGACAGCCTGTTTGGCTGCCTCCTCGGGAGTCTGGAACAACGGACCCATATCGACATCGAAGCCGATGTCGGCGTAACCGGTCGCAACGACTTTGGCGCCACGATCGTGTCCGTCCTGACCGAGTTTGGCGATCATGATGCGCGGCTGGCGGCCCTCCTTCTTCGCGAATTTGGCAACCAGTTCCTTCGCGTGTTCGAATGCGGGATCTGATTTCACTTCTGAACTATATACACCTGAAATGGAACGAATAACTGCTTTGTAACGTCCTACGACCACCTCGCAGGCATCCGAAATCTCGCCCAGCGAAGCGCGTACCTTGGCGGCCTCGATAGCGAGTTCCAGCAGGTTGCCCTTGCCGGTCTTGACGCATTCGGTGATGGCCTCGAGCGCCTTCTTCACGGCTGCTTCGTCGCGGTTCGCACGCAACTCCTTCAGACGCTTGATCTGGCTCTCGCGTACGGCCGTGTTGTCCACAGCCAGAATATCGATCGGTGCTTCGTGATCCAGACGGTATTCGTTTACGCCGATGATCTTCTCGATGCCCGAGTCGATGCGGGCCTGCTTGCGGGCTGCCGCCTCCTCGATACGCATCTTCGGAATACCGGTTTCGATGGCCTTGGCCATACCGCCCAGTTTCTCGACCTCCTCGATACGCTCCCAAGCCTTGTGAGCGATCTCGTTGGTGAGGGTTTCGATGTAATAGGAACCTGCCCAGGGATCCACTTCGCGGCAGACGTTGGTTTCCTCCTGAATGTAGATCTGGGTGTTACGGGCGATACGTGCCGAGAAGTCCGTCGGCAAGGCGATCGCCTCGTCCAGTGCGTTGGTGTGCAGCGACTGGGTGTGGCCCAGAGCGGCACCCATCGCCTCGATAGCCGTGCGGGCTACGTTGTTGAACGGATCCTGCTCGGTGAGCGACCAGCCCGAGGTCTGGCTATGCGTACGCAGGGCCAACGATTTCGGGTTCTTGGGGTTGAATTTTTTGACGATTTTCGCCCAGAGCATACGTGCCGCACGCATCTTGGCGATCTCCATGAAGTGGTTCATACCGATCGCCCAGAAGAACGACAGACGGGGTGCGAAAGCATCCACCGACATACCGGCTGCAACGCCCGCACGCAGGTACTCCAGACCGTCGGCCAGCGTGTAGGCCAACTCGATGTCGGCCGTGGCGCCTGCCTCCTGCATATGGTAGCCGGAGATCGAAATCGAGTTGAACTTCGGCATGTTCTTCGAGGTGTATTCGAAGATGTCGGCGATGATCTTCATCGAGAATTTCGGCGGATAAATATAGGTATTGCGCACCATGAACTCCTTGAGGATGTCGTTCTGGATCGTACCCGACAGTTGATCGAGGGTGCATCCCTGCTCCAGACCGGTCACGATGTAGAACGCCAGGATCGGCAGCACGGCGCCGTTCATGGTCATCGACACCGACATCCGATCCAGCGGAATACCGTTGAAGAGCACCTTCATATCTTCTACCGAGCAGATCGACACGCCGGCCTTACCGACGTCGCCCACTACGCGCGGGTGATCGGCGTCGTAGCCGCGGTGTGTCGCCAGGTCGAATGCCACCGACAGACCCTTCTGTCCGGCAGCCAGGTTGCGGCGATAGAATGCGTTGGACTCTTCGGCCGTCGAGAAACCGGCGTATTGGCGGATGGTCCAGGGACGCATCACGTACATCGTCGAGTAGGGGCCGCGGAGGAACGGTGCGATACCTGCCGCATAGTTCAGGTGCTCCATCTCCTCCAGATCCTTTGCCGAGTAGGAGCCCTTGACAGGTATCTGCTCGGCAGTCAGCCACGGTTCGGTTTGGCCGCAGCCTTTCGAAGCGCAGCAGCTCTTCTGCTCGCCTCCGTCATATGTTAAATCTGAAAATTTTGCTCTCATGACTTTTGCTTTTTAGATACCCATTTCTTTGAGGTAGAACTTCAGTGTTTCGAGTACGTTGCTCTTGACGTTGATGAAATTCTTGATGCCCTGGGCTTCCAGTTCGGGCATACATGCCGGAGCGCCCGCAACCACGAGGATCGCCTTGTCGCCGAGCAGCTCTTTCACTTTAGGAGCCGCCTCTGCGTAGTCGTCGTCCGATGCGCAGACTACGACGATCTCGGCTTTCGATTCCAGAGCGGCCTTGACGCCCTCTTCGATCGATTTGAAGAACGTGTTGTCGATTACTTTGATGCCGGCGCATGCGAAGAAGTTGCAGGAGAACTGGGCACGGGCACGGGCCATAGCCAGGCTGCCGCAGGTCAGCATGAACGCCTTGGGCGCCTTGCCGCTGCGGTCCACGTGCAGACGCATGGCTTCGAATGCCATGGAACCACGGTAGGGAGCCAGCGTGTTGCCTTCGCTCACGGGGCGGGTTACGGCGGCTTCGGTCAGCTCCTTGCCGGCGACCTCCGTAAAGTTGGGGTATTGGTTGGCGCCCAGCAGGATTTCGCGGCGCGTTGCGATGTTCTTGTCCTTGGCTGCGGCCGATGCCTTGACGCGCTCTACGATGAAGCCGCTTTCATAGGCTGCGGTGTAGCCGCCCTTCTCCTCGATTTCGCGGAAGAGTTTCCACGCCTCGTTGGCGATCGAGTCGGTGAGGTTTTCGATGTAGTACGAACCGCCGGCCGGATCGACGACCTGATCGAAGTGCGACTCGTGTTTGAGCAGCAGTTCGACGTTGCGGGCGATGCGCATCGAAAATTCGTTGGGATCTTCGTATGCCTTGTTGAAAGGAGTCACCTCGAGCGAGTGTACGCCGGCGATCGATGCCGACATCGCTTCGGTCGTGCCGCGCAGCATATTGACGTAGGGGTCGTATGCCGTCTGGTTCCACGTCGAGGTCACGGCATGCGTGAACATCTTGCAGGGACAGTTCTTCGCGGGGTTATAAGCTTTCACGATGTTGGCCCACAACATACGGCCTGCACGCAATTTGGCGATTTCCATGAAGTAGTTCGAGGTGATGGCCTGCGAGAAACGGATCTTTTTAGCGGCCTCTTCGATCGTGAAGCCCATATCCATCAGGCGTACCAGGTAGTCGTGACCGGCAGCGAGCGAGAAGGCGAGCGCCTCTACGATCGTCGAGCCGGCGTTGCTGAAGATTTCGCCCGATACCGTGATTACGCGGATACCTTTGTAGGTTTTGGTTTTCCGAACCAGGTCGGCGATCTTCTCGAAACATTTGGCACCGTTCTCCGAACAGAAGCTGCCTTTCGAAGTCAGTTTCTTGACCAGCGGGTCGATGCAGAAATTGATGTGCACCTCTTCCGCAGGCAGTTGTTCCTTTTCGATCTTTGCGATCACCAACTCTGCCACATGGGCGGTTTTACTGCCGCTGAAGGTAATTTCGACTGCAGGGATGTGAATATCCTTGAGCAGCGTATTCAGATCTTCTGCGGAGAAGGTCTCCGGAACGATCTGGAATTCGATCGAATCGACGCCCGCATTGAGGATCTTGAGCGCGACGGCGTTCGCCTCCTTGGGACAATTGACGATGACCGTCTGGTGGATCTTCCAGCGGTTGTGGGCACGGGGTGCCCCGCACGTAGGGGGAAAAACCCCGGCTTCGGAGCCGAGGAACTTCAGTCCGGCGAGGTTTTCAGCCCGGTAGTAGGGACGGACGTTGAAAACCTTTCCGGCGTTTTTCCACACCAATTTTACGCTCGTAGTCCGCACCTTTGAGGTCGGCCTTGATTACCTCCTCCACTGCTCGGTCGAAACCGGCGGAAATTCGGTAAACAACTTTTCACGTTTGGTAGTTGCCATAATAAATTAGAGATTAGTATTGAAATATGTTCAATTGCTTTTAAACTGCCCGTAAAGATATAAAATAATTGCCGGATTGTAAGCAAGAAATGCGGAAAATAGCCGGTTTGTACCAACGAAGGCTCTTTTCGGCGGAGGTTTTGGAAATGCCCGGATCATGAATGGGGCGATTTTTCGAAAAAATGCTATTTTCCGGAAAATAATGTCTGAAATCGACCGGTATGACGAATTTTTAGGCTGTTTTTCGGGAAAAGTTGTTTTTATTGGTTTTTCGAAAAATATTCGATTTTTTCTGGAAGATGCGGTTTTTTGTGCGTTTTTGTCGTGTCGGATATTTATCTTTGTGCGCAGAAAGGATGCCGTCCGTCACCCGGGCGGAAGTGTACGGGTTTTACGGTATTCCGAGTTCATAATTCGAAGTGATCCCATGTCATTGCTCCGATTCAAAATGGTGGAGGCGGCCATCGATCACAAAGCCGTCGAAGTGAAGGCTCCCGAGGGAAGTCCTTCCGAGTATTTCGGTACGAAGGTATTCGGCCGCGAGGCCATGCGCCGGTATCTCAACAAGACGGTTTATGCCCAACTGCTCGATACGATGCAGCGGGGGACGCCGCTGACGCTCGAAGTCGCCGACGGCGTGGCTGCCGGAATGCGCCAGTGGGCGCTCGACCACGGCGCCGACCACTATACGCATTGGTTTCAGCCTCTCACGGGCGGTACGGCCGAGAAGCACGACGCCTTTGCCGAGCCGGACGGCTGCGGGGGTGTACTCGACGAATTTTCCGGAAGGTGCTTGTCCAGCAGGAGCCCGATGCGTCGTCGTTTCCGAACGGCGGTATCCGTAATACGTTCGAGGCACGGGGTTATTCGGCGTGGGACCCTACCTCGCCGGCCTTCATCGTGGGCGGTACGCTCTGCATCCCGACCGTCTTCATCGCCTATACGGGCGAGGCGCTCGATTATAAAGTGCCTCTGCTACGGTCGATTTCGGCCGTGAACAAGGCTGCGACCGAGGTGTGCCGCTATTTCGACAAGGAGGTGAACCGGGTGATTCAGTATCTGGGCTGGGAGCAGGAATATTTCTTGGTGGACGAAAGTCTTTGGGCCGTACGTCCCGACCTGATGCTGACGGGCCGTACGCTCATGGGGCATGAATCGGCCAAGAACCAGCAGTTGGAAGATCACTATTTCGGGGCGATCCCCACGCGGGTCATCGCTTTCATGGCCGATCTCGAATACGAATGCCTGAAGCTGGGCATTCCGGTCAAGACCCGTCACAACGAGGTGGCTCCCAATCAGTTCGAACTGGCTCCCGTGTACGAGGAGTGCAACCTGGCCAACGACCACAACCAGCTGTTGATGACCATCATGGACAAGATCGCCCGCCGTCATAATTTCCGGGTGTTGCTGCATGAAAAACCTTTCAAGGGAATCAACGGTTCGGGCAAACACAACAACTGGTCGCTGGGAACCGATACGGGCGTCAATCTGCTCAGTCCGGGTAAAACCGCATCGGAGAATTTGCAGTTCATTACCTTCCTGGTGAATGTGATTTCGGCCGGGCACAAGCATAACGGCCTGCTGAAGGCGGCTATCATGAGCGCCACCAACTCCCACCGCCTGGGGGGCCAACGAAGCGCCTCCGGCGATTATTTCGACCTTCCTCGGTACGCAGGTTTCGGCCGTGCTGGATAAACTCGAGGCCAGCCGCAGCGATTCGGCGATCCGCTTCAATGCCAAGAACGTCTTCAAGATGAGCGGCATTTCGCATATTCCGGCTTTGTTGCGGGACAATACCGACCGCAACCGCACTTCGGCTTTCGCGTTTACCGGCAACCGTTTCGAGTTGCGTGCCGTCGGTTCTTCGGACAATTGCGCCGAGGCGATGATCGTGCTCAATACCGCAGTGGCGGACGAGTTTTACGGCGTTCCGCGAGCGCGTGGATGCGCGTATCGAGGCCGGAGTCAGGGAAGGAAAAGGCGATTTACGAGGAGCTCAAGAGTATGATCCGCTCTTCGCGGGCGATCCGTTTCGACGGCAACGGGCTATTCGGAGGAGTGGCGGGCCGAAGCGGCACGCCGGGGGCTCGATTGCGAAACCTGTGCGCCGCGTGTATTCGACCGCTACCTCGATCCTTCGTACGGTCGAGATGTTCGCCCGCATGGGCGTACTCTCGAAGGTGGAGCTCGAAGCCCGAACCGAAGTGAAGTGGGAAACCTATACCAAAAAGATTCAGATCGAAGGCCGCGTGTTGGGCGACCTGACGATGAACCACATCGTGCCGATCGCTTCGCGTTACGAAGCTCTGCTGCTGGATAAGGTCTATAAGATTTCGCAAATCGGACAGGGGCTCGACGCTTCGGCCGATGTCGAACTCATCAAACGTATTCAGCAGCATACGGCTCTGATCCAGCAACTGACCCACGATATGATCGAAGCCCGCAAGGTGGCCAACAAGATCGAGGATCAGCGGGAGAAGGCGCTCGCGTACCACGATACGGTGGCGGTCTATTTCGACCAGATCCGCAAACACGTGGATCGCCTGGAGGAGATCGTGGACGACCAGATGTGGCCGCTGCCCAAGTACCGGGAGCTGCTGTTCCTGCGGTAGTTGCTTCGGCTTGCCGCTTCTGCGGGCGGGAACGATAATCGGGATAATCCGGCGGATTCGCCGGATTATTTTTTAACTTTGTATGCCTCGAAAACTTCGGAGCAGAATCAATGTAAGGATTTATGTATCGCAACCTGAGTGAATTTATCGCCCGCCTGGAGCGGGAAGGCGAATTGCAGCGCGTGAGCGTGCCGGTGGATCCGGTGTATGAGATCGCCGAGATTACCGACCGCATGTCCAAGCAGCCGGACGGCGGCAAGGCGCTGTTGTTCGAGCAGACGGGGACGCCGTTTCCCGTGCTGACCAATATGATGGGTTCCGACCGTCGGATGGCGATGGCGCTCGGCGTGGAGTCGCTCGACGAACTGACGCGACGGCTCGATGATTTGTTGCAGCAGGCCGTCACGCCGAAAAATTCGCTCCTGGATAAATTGCGGATGCTGCCTTTGCTGGCCGAGATGTCGCGCTGGTTGCCGCGTACCTCGTCGTCGCGGGGCGAATGTCAGCAGTGCCGTGCTGCAGGGGGAGGAGGCGTCGCTCGATGCGCTGCCGGTGCTCAAGTGCTGGCCGTGCGACGGCGGACGCTTCGTGACGCTGCCGCTGGTGCACACCCTCGATCCCGAAACGGGAATCCGCAACGTGGGCATGTACCGGCTGCAACTGTTTGATGCCCGCACGACGGGCATGCACTGGCACCTGCACAAGACCGGAGCCCGTCATTACGAAGGTTACAGGCGTGCCGGGCGGCGAATGCCCGTGTCGGTAGCGCTGGGCGGCGATCCGGCTTATACTTATGCTGCGACGGCTCCGATGCCGGACAACATGGACGAATACCTGCTGGCAGGGTTTCTGCGCCGGCGCCCGGTGAAACTGGTGAAGTGTATCACCAACGATATTTATGTGCCGGCCGACTGCGATTTCGTGATCGAAGGGTATGTCGATCCGTCGGAGCCGAAGACGGTGGAAGGGCCCTTTCGGCGACCATACGGGTTTTTACTCGCTGACCGATGAATATCCCCGCTTCCATGTGACGGCCGTCACGCGGCGGCGCGATGCCGTTTATCCTGCGACGCTGGTGGGCATTCCTCCGCAGGAGGACGCCTATATCGCCAAGGCCACCGAGAAGATTTTCCTGGCTCCGATCCGGCTGGCCGTACAGCCCGAAGTGAAGGAGCTGACGATGCCTGTTTTCGGTACGGCGCACAATTTGGCCGTGGTGTCGATCGACAGACGCTACCGGGGACAAGCCCATAAAGTAGCGCAGGGACTTTGGGGGGCCGGGCAGATGATGTTCAATAAATACCTCGTCATTACGGGCGAGGATTGCGACGTGCATGATCCGGACCGGTTGGCCGCCTTGTTGCGCCGGGCCGAGTTCCCGCGCGATTTGATTGTAAGCGAGGGAGTTTACGACGTACTCGACCATGCGACCGCGACGCCCGGGTTCGGCGGTAAACTGGCGTTCGACCTGACGGAGATCGATCCGTCCGCTCCAGCGGAGGCCGTTCGGCTTCCGGAGCGGTTCGAGCTGACGCCCGGTCTGGTCGAGGTCGCGGACGGACTTGCCGGGAAGTGGGGGGCCTTGCTGCTCTTTGCCGACGATACGGTGGAACAGAAGCCGGATCTGGCCGCTTTCCTTGCCCGAAATCCGTGCCGGGGGATTCGCTATGTCGTTCTTTTCGACGGACACGCCCGGACGCTGCGCCCGGACGAGCTGCTGTGGCTCGCTGCGGCCAATACCGATCCCCGGCGGGATGTGGAGTGCCGCGACGGTGTGCTGTGCGCGGATGCCCGGAGCAAGCGGCCCGGCATTGCGGGCAACCCTTCGCGTTTTCCCAATGTGGTGACTTCGCTGCCCGAGGTCGTTCGGAAGGTGGACGAACGTTGGGCGGAGTATGGTTTGGGTGAGCGGCTCGAATCGCCTTCCGACCGTTACCGGACGTTGTTGTTGTCCGACAAAGCTGCGTGGTAGAGGATGGCCGGACTTTTCCAGACGCGTGAGCGCCGGGCGCTCGTGGTGTTCCTCCTGCTGGCGGGAGTGTTCGTCGCCGGACTGCTCCTGGCCGAACGGCGGGAGAGCGCGGTATCTGCCGACCGGGCAGAGGCGGAGATGGAAGCGACGGTTGCGGCGGACTCCGTGAGGCTGTTCGAGTTCGATCCCAATACGGTGGAGTATGCCGATCTGCGGCGGCTGGGACTCACCTCCCGCATGGCGGTCAGCCTGCTGAAGTACCGCGCAGCGGGCAAAGTGTTTCGGATCCCCGAGGATGTGGCTACCTGCTACGGCATGACCGATTCGGTCTATTTTATTCTGGAACCCTATATTCGGATCGGACGCGAGTATGCGTTGACACCTTCTCCGCGTCGGGAATATCGGGAGTATGTCCCGCAGGAGCCGAGGATGATCGTGCCCCGCGAACGATTCAGGATCGATACGGTGTCCGCATCCTATCTCGCGTCGCTCGGTTTTTCCGTCCGTCAGGCCGAGGCCATTGTCCGTTATCGGGATCTTTACGAAGGTCTTCGGGATGAAGCGGGTTTTCGGGCTTGCTATATGATCGCCGATTCGGTGGCCGATCTTTTGCTCCCTTATGTAATTTTTCCGGAACCGGAGCCCGTTCGCTCCGGATTGATCGAGCTCAACGGGGCCGATTCGGCGACCTTACGCTCGGTAGTTGGGATCGGTGAGAAGAGCGTCATGGCCATTATTCGATACAGGGAGCGGCTCGGCGGATTTTACAGCGTGGATCAGTTGGCCGAGGTTCCGCAGGTCACGGAGTCCAATTTCGAGCGGATCGTGAAACAAATTTACTGCGATAGTTTCAAAATTCGAAAAATTGATATTAACTTTGCACCTCCGAGTACGCTCAAGGGGCATCCTTATTTGCCGCCCGCCGTATTTAGGAAGTTATTTAGTAAAAGACAATTGAAAGGAGGTTGGAGTACCGTCGAAGAGTTGGTTGAAGAGCACATATTAACCCCGCGTGAGGCCGAGCGATTGGCCCCGTATCTTCGGTTTACGGTACGAGAAGCCTCGAAAGACATACCGAACGGGGAGTCGGCGTCGTCCGGATGGAGTCCCGCCCCGATACAAGACACGATCCATTAGAAATTAGAGTAAAAAACAATAAAAAAAGCAACGAATTATGATTATCATGCCGGTAAAAGAGGGCGAGAACATCGAGAAGGCCCTCAAGAAATTCAAACGTAAATACGAGCGTACGGGTGTTCTGAAGGAGCTTCGTCGTCGCCAGTATTTCACCAAACCTTCGGTTGCGAAGCGTATCGCCATGCAGCATGCCATTTACGTAGAGAAGCTGCACCGCGACGAGGAATAGGAAGATTTTTCCATATCTTAATCCTGATAATAGACAAGAATTTTTTATCTTGTCTATTATTTTTTTGTTGTTTTACAGCGGGTTGCTCTCTGTTTCTCCTGCAAAACTAAATTTTTTAGTTTGAAAACTATAAAAAATAGTTGTATGTGAAATTTTTTTAGTTATCTTTGTTTCAGAAGATTTTTGTGCAGGAGCCGGCAATGCGGAGCTGTGCTGCCGTTTGTGCAGGTCCTGTTTCGTTCGACTTTAACCGACATTGATTATGGAAAAGCTGACACCTAGAGAAGAGGAGCTGATGCGTTGTTTCTGGACGCGGGGCCCGTTATTCGTGCGCGAACTGGTTGCGCTCTGGCCCGAACCGAAACCTCATTTCAATACGTTATCGACGATGGTGCGTGGCCTCGAGGCGAAAGGGTACGTCGGACACAAGGCCTATGGCGGCACCTACCAGTATTATCCGCTCGTCAGCGAGGAGGAGTTCAGCCGCAAGACGCTGAAGGGCGTGGTGAGCAAGTATTTCGACAATTCCTACCTCGGGGTGGTTTCGTCGCTCGTACGGGAGGAGAAAATCTCCGTGGACGATCTGCGCGACCTGATCCGGCAAATCGAAAGTCAAACCGAAAAACGATAGTCCTATGCCGACCTTTCTGCTTTACAGTCTGAAGGCTGCGGGATGCCTGGCGGTCTTCTACCTGTTTTACAAGTTGTTGTTGAGCCGCGATACGCTGCATCGGATGAACAGGGTGTTGTTGTGCGGAGTGTTGCTGCTGTCGTTTTTGCTGCCTTTGTGCGTAATTACCGTCGAGAAGGAGTTGCCCGGGGTATCCGCCGCTGGGATCGACGTGATTCCGGAAAATTATTTCCGGCGGGACATGGTATTCGAAAACCGAATCCCCGACGATACCCGGGACCTGATGATAACAGAGGAGCCGGAGCCTGCTCCCGAACCGTTCGACTGGGGCGTTTTGCTCGGAATCATCTATTTTGCAGGGGTATTTGCGACGTTGGGATGGACCGTATGCAACATCGTGCGGGTTGTGCGAATGACGCGCCGCGGCCAGCGCATACCGCTTGGAAACGGGAGCGTTTTGGTGTTGTCGGACCGGATTCGAGCTCCGTTCAGTTGGATGAGATACGTGGTGATGTCCGAGGAGGATTATGCCTGCGGCGGAGGGACGATCCTCGTGCATGAACAGGCGCATCAGCGGTTGGGCCATTCGTGGGACCTGCTGCTGGTCGATTTGCTGGGGTGTTTGCAGTGGTTCAACCCCGCGATGTGGCTGTTGCGTGTGGAACTGCGTGCTGTGCACGAGTACGAGGCCGACGAGCAGGTGCTCCGCTGCGGGGTCGATGCGAAAGATTATCAGATGCTGTTGATAAAAAAAGGCCGTTGGCGGGAGGTGGTACTCAATTGCCAACAGCCTTAATCATAGTAACCTTAAAAACCGAATTACCATGATGTTGCGTAAAAGATCATCGAGGTGGGCCAGGGCCAAGGCGCTCTATGTCCTGCCGCTTGCGTGCCTGGCGCTCGGCGCTTTCGCACAGACCTCCTATGTTCTTCCGGAGGACAAAACTACGAAAAATTCCGGAAACGGTGAAATGCCTCTTCCTGCTGGTGCGGACGGCCTCACAGTCGGTACACCGGAAGGGGGAATGCCACCGGTCGAAGGCTCCATGGCCGAATTGCTCGCTAATCTCGAGCGTACCGCTCTCGAAAAGCAAACGGCAGAATCGGGGGCGCACACCTTTACCGGACGCGTATTTGGCCGGGACGATAAGCCTTGGGCCGGTTATGAGTTTATTTGCAGCGGCGGCCGGCGGGTTGTGACCGATGCGGAGGGCCGCTTTACGATCGTTACGGAGAAGCCGATCGTTTGTTACCTTGTCGGAGGGGAGACGGATCAGAAAGTAAAATCAGTCGGTAGCCGCTTCGGAATTCCGATGGGGACGGACATTGCCTTGGAATTTCATTTGAAAGAGTCGCTTGCTCTGACCCACCTGCCCGTATCCGATGAACCGGTAGTGTATGCGGTTTATGGCGATCCGGCAGATTTTCGCTTCGATCCGGAACATCCGCCTCTGATAATGGACGGGGGCGAGGAATTGTCGGCTGAAACGCTGGATACCTATTTGGGGTTGCCGGAACAGAAGATGATTGGTGCTTGGATGGTCAAAGGGCCGGAGGCACTGAAGGGATACGGTACGCGGGCGGCGAACGGAGTGTTGTCGATTAGGGTTCAGACCTATCCTTATACGGAGTCTTGGAGTCCGGCCGATCCGTCCTTGTGGGATCCGGAGGATTTGGAGCTTTATCTGGTGTGGGAAGGGGATGAGTTGCCCGAACAGTTTGTCGCCCGCCGCGATGCGTACATGAAAGAGGAGTTTGCCAAGTTGCTGACTGCTGATGCCGGGAAACTCGAACGACTCGGGTATAAATCGGTCGATGGTGCGGAAGAGTGGGTGACTGTCGAGGTGAGCGACGGGGCTGCCCTCATTCCTTTCTGGATTGATCTGTCGGACGAGGGCTTGTATCTGCTCGACGGTGAGGAGATCGATTACAGACAGTTGGGCGCGATGTCACCGTCGAGTATCGCCACGGCGACCCGAATGACCTCCGGCGAGGCACGCAGACGCTACGGCGATCGGGGTCGTTACGGTGCGATCGTCTATACGAGTCGTCCGGAGTCGGAACGTGTGACAATCGAAGAGAAACAGAAGCCTTCCGATTTGTATCACTATATTACGGGCGATTTTGAACCGACGGGTGTGCCCGATACTTACCGGGTGCGGCGGATCGAGTTTAGCCATTCGATGCCGTTCGAATTCCGGCCATTGGTACTGTGGAATGGCAAGGTGTCGAATATCTATCTTTTTACTACTCCCGGTATCGTTCACGAGATAGAAACCGTTCGGATCGTAACCGAGCCGGACGAAGCGACGGTCGCCAGATACGGCGTATCGGCCCGGAACGGGGTGATCGAGGTCGTTTCCAAAACGGCTTCGCGTGAGGATGATTTCGAGGTGACCGTTTATGATAAATACAACAATCCGATGCGTTATCTGAAGGGTAGTTTCCGATCGGTGGATGGTAAAAATACCTATAAGGTGAGCGGATTGAAATTGCGGAACGTGCAGGGAGTACGTCCCGGAATGTTGCCGTTGGTAGCTGTGGACGGGCGTGTGGGGTCCATCACCGATCTGGAGAAGATTCCTGCCCGCAAGATCGAAACCATACAGATTTTTTCCTGGGAGGATGTATTCCGTGACCCGGCATTAGTCGAGCGTTACGGGGATGCCGCCCGTGTCGGAGCGATTCTTGTGACGACTCGTGATGCTGCGAAACAGGCCGAAAAAGAGGCCCGGAAGTCCGGTGCAGGTGAATCTGTCGTCGCATCCGTACCGGAGGGACCGTCGTTCGGTACGGTTCAGACCGGTAATACTCCGGTGGACGGGCAGGTCAAGGTGCGGATTTCCGAAGTTGCTGTGCCGAACGATTCGCTCGTGGTTTCCGGTCACGATTTGAGTTCGATGCTCTTCCTGCTCGATGGCAGAAGAGTCGCAGTTGCCGAGGTAAAGGCTTTGAATGAAGCGGAGATCGAATCGATGTCGGTCTTGAAGGATGAATGGGCTGTCGAACGTTACGGCGAGGCGGCGGCGGATGGCGTGGTTTATGTGACGACGACCGAAGGTGCCCGGCAGTTCGGCCGTTTGGAGTGTAGTTTTGAGCATGGAAACTCTTTTCAGGAAGGTCCTGGTTTTTATCGGATCAAGGATACGGGAAACGGATTTGCGATCCGTCCGCTCAATGGAGCCCGACCGCTTGTGTTGATCAACGGCCGGCAGGTCGATGATGATTATTTGAAGTCGATCGATGCGGGGAAGGTTCTGTGGGTTCGGATTCTGCAACCCGGTTTTGAATTGTTGGACCGTTATGGCGAGCGGGCGTGGGACGGTGTGATCGAGTTTGGGACGAATGAATCCGGAGAACGTACGACTTTGGCGGTTTATTCGTCGGATGCATCGGGCAAACGCAATAAGATGACAGTCGTCAGGGAGCCTTCCGGCGCCTCCTCGGGGCACTCTTCCGTGTCTAAGTCTATTGCTACGTCGGCGCAGCCTTTGGAGGAAGTTACGGTGGCGACTTATACGGCTGGAGTGGATTCGGTTTCGATTGAGAATGGCTCTCTGAAGCAGGTCGGTTTAATAGTATTGGATGGCGAGGAAATTTCTGCCGATCGCCTTTCGCAACTGGATCCCTCCCGAATCGACGCGATGACGGTATTGAAAGGAGAGCAGGCGGTCGAACATTATGGCGAGAAGGGAGCGAAAGGGGTGATCGAGATCACGACGAAAAAAAATCGGAGCGGCGTGGCCGGCGAATGAATATAGAGAAGTTCCAATTCATAAGTGTTATTGTTCCGTCAGGGAAGCATCCTGCAGCCGCACTTAGTTGCGGGATGTTTTTTATAAAAATAGGAGCGTCCTATCTGGGACGCTCCTATTTTTATCTCCGGTCGTGGCGAACGGATTCTTTTCATACCATACGAAAAGAACATTCGTTCGGAGGGTGAATCCTTTAGTGAATCCGTCCTTCTTTGGCCTCGATGCACTCGGTTGCGTGAGGCACTTTCATCAGCCGCTCCTTGGGGATCAGCTTGCCGGTGGTTTTGCAGATGCCGTATGTCTTGTTCTCGATGCGTACGAGTGCCATTTCGAGGTTGCGGATGAATTTCATTTGATGGGCCGCCAGGCGGCCGCTCTCCTCTTTGGAGAGCGTAGTGGCTCCCTCCTCCAGCACCTTGAACGTCGGCGAGGTATCCTCCGTATCGTTCGATGCGGTGTGGGTTATCGTGGCGCGCAGGAGTTCGTAATCCGCACGTGCTGTTTCCAGTTTTTTGAGAATGAGCTGTTTGAACTCTTCCAATTCGGCGTCACTGTATCGGGTTTTTTCTGCTTCTGCCATAGTTTCAATATTTTATTTGTAATAATGTTATACTAAATTAAACAATATTCCCGTTACTTCCAAATTTTTTGCCGGAAACGTGCAGGTTCTCCTTTTTTGGTCAAATTTTGGTCACCGCGATACGGACCGGTTGCTCATCTACCTCCGACTCCACGACGAATTCGCCGCTGGGAGAAGGCACTCCTTCGATTTCGACAGCCAGCGTCTGCGAGGCGATGTAGTCGGCGAAGGATTTGAGCGCGGGAAGGACGAACTCCTGCTGTTCGATCTCCACACGGATTTTGTCCGTCACCTCGAAGCCCGAATCCTTGCGGATGTTCTGGATACGGTTGATCAACTCGCGGGCGATACCTTCGGCACGCAGGTCGTCGGTGATCGTGATATCGAGGGCTACGGTCAGCTTGCCCTCCGTAGCTACGAGCCAGCCCGGCATATCTTCCGAGGTGATTTCGAAATCGGCAGGGGTGACGGTGATTTTTTCGCCGTCCACGTCCAGCAGGGTTTCCGCCGATGCTTCGATCGCGGCTATCTGATCCTGTGAGAACCCGGCTACGAGAGCTGCGATCTGCTTCATCTGTTTGCCGTATTTGGGACCGAGGGTCTTGAAGTTGGGCTTGATGCGCTTGGTGATGAGTCCCGTCGTATTTTCGATCAGTTCTATTTCCTTGACATTCACTTCGCTCATAATGAGCCCCTTGACGGCTTCGATGCGGCGTGCGGTGTCGGCGTCGAGGACCGGAATGAGTATCTTCGTGAGCGGCTGGCGGACTTTGATGTTCACCTTGCGGCGCAGGGCCAGTACCATCGACGAAACCTGTTGGGCCATAGACATCATCTGCTCCAATTCACCGTCGATGAGCGAGGAGTCGCAGACGGGGAAGGTCGAAAGATGTACCGACTCGTCCGTGTGGCGACCGCTTACGGCGTTCAGATCGCGGAAGATACGGTCGGAGATGAACGGCGCGAACGGTGCGGAGAGCATCGAAACGGTTTCCAGACAGGTGTAGAGCGTCTGGTAGGCTGCCAGTTTGTCGCGTGTCAGACCGCCGCCCCAGAACCGCTTGCGGTTGAGGCGCACGTACCAGTTCGACAGGTTTTCGCATACGAATTCCTGGATCATACGGGCCGCCGGCGTCGGATCGTAATTCTCGAGCGATTCGGTGACGTTCCGGACCAGCGTATTGAGCAGGGAGATGATCCAGCGGTCGATCTCCGGGCGTTCGCTCATCGGAACTTCCGGCTCCTGTCCCGTAAAACCGTCCACATTGGCGTAGAGCGCGAAGAACGAGTAGGTGTTATAGAGCGTCCCGAAGAACTTGCGGCGTACTTCGTCCACGCCGTCCCGGTCGAATTTGAGGTTGTCCCACGGCTGCGAGTTGGAGATCATGTACCAACGCGTCGCGTCGGCGCCGTAGGTCGAAAGTATTTCGAAGGGATCCACGGCATTGCCCAGGCGCTTGGACATTTTGTTGCCGTTCTTGTCGAGCACCAGGCCGTTCGAAATGATGTTCTTGAAGGCCACCGAGTCGAAGAGCATCGTGGCGATGGCATGCAGCGTGAAGAACCATCCGCGCGTCTGATCGACGCCTTCGGCGATGAAATCGGCCGGATAGACGCTCTTGAAGTAGTCGCCGCCGTGCTCGAAGGGGTAGTGTAGCTGGGCATAAGGCATGGCGCCCGAGTCGAACCACACGTCGATCAGATCCGGTTCGCGCCGCATCGGTTCGCCTTTGGACGAAACCAGCACGATATTGTCCACGTAAGGACGGTGCAGGTCGATCCGGTCGGTCGAGTAGTTCTCTTTGGAGAGGTCGCCCGGCTTGAAGTTCTTGTAGGGATTCTCCTTCATCAGACTTGCCGCGACGGATTTTTCGATTTCGGCGACGAGCTCTTCGACCGAGCCGATGCACTTCATTTCCGAGTAATCCTCCGTAGCCCAGATCGGCAGCGGCGTGCCCCAGAAGCGCGAGCGCGAGAGGTTCCAGTCCACCAGACCTTCGAGCCACTTGCCGAAGCGTCCCGTTCCGGTCGATTCCGGCTTCCAGCGGATCGTCTTGTTGAGTTCGATCATCCGGTCGCGCAGCGCCGTAGTTCGGATGAACCAGGAGTCGAGCGGGTAGTAGAGCACCGGTTTGTCCGTACGCCAGCAGTGGGGGTAGGAGTGGGTGTGCTTTTCGATCTTGAAAACCTTGTTCTCGGCCTTGAGCATCACTGAGAGATCGACGTCGAGCGTCGGCGCGTCGGCGGCGAGCGAATCGTCGTAGGCGTTTTTCACGTAACGGCCCGCCCATTGGGAATAGGCCGCTGTATCGACGTTGTCGCGTATGAAGGTCGGGTCGAGCTCTTCGAGCAGGAAGAACCGTCCCTTGCGATCGACCATCGGCTGATTCTTGCCCGCCTTATCGACCATAAACAGCGGGGCGATGCCTGCGGCGCGGGCCACGCGGTCGTCGTCCGCACCGAACGTCGGGGCGATATGCACGATACCCGTACCGTCGGAGGTGGTCACGTAGTCGCCCAGGATGACGCGGAACGCATCGCCCGCAGGCTTCACCCAGGGGATGAGCTGTTCGTAGCGGATGCCTTCGAAGTCCGGACCCTTGTAGGTGACCGGAGAGATTTCGAACTTGCCCTCCATCTTGGGGGGTAAAATACGACCCCAGCAGTTCTTTGGCCAGGATGACAGTCTGGGGGGCATCCGTATAGGGATTGCGGCATTTGACGCGCACGTATTCGATTTCGGGGCCTACGGCCAGCGCGGTATTCGACGGCAGTGTCCAGGGCGTGGTGGTCCAAGCCAGGAAGTAGAGATCGCCTTCGGCTCCGTCGAAGAGTTTTTCGCTCCGCTCGTCGCGGATGATTTTGAACTGCGCCGTGCAGGTGGTATCCTTCACGTCGCGGTAGCAGCCCGGCTGGTTCAGCTCGTGGGTCGAAAGTCCCGTGCCGGCGGCCGGCGAGTAGGGCTGGATGGTGTAACCTTTGTAGAGTAGCCCCTTGTCGAAGAGCTGTTTCAGAAGCCACCAGAGGGTTTCGATGTATTTGTTGTCGTAAGTGATGTAGGGGTCGTCCATATTGACCCAATAACCCATTTTGCGCGTGAGTTCTTCCCACAGGCCCGTGTACTCCATCACCGCCTCGCGGCAGGCGCGGTTGTACTCCTCTATGGAGATTGTGCGCCCGATGTCCTCCTTGGTGATGCCGAGTTTCTTTTCGACGCCTAACTCTACAGGCAGTCCGTGCGTGTCCCATCCGGCCTTGCGGTGAACGAGGTAACCTTGCTGCGTCTTGTAACGGCAGAAGATATCCTTGATCGTGCGGGCCATGACGTGATGGATGCCCGGCGTGCCGTTGGCTGAGGGAGGTCCTTCGTAAAAGACGAAGGTGGGATGACCCTCGCGGGTGGAGATGCTTTTGTGGAACGTGTCCTGTGCGTCCCACTCTTTCAGTACGTCGGCGGCCAACCCCGGCAGATCGAGGCCTTTATATTCTTTGAACTTCATATCCTGTTGTTTTCAATCGTCGTTTTCATGGGCTGGCAGAATCCGATCCGGCCCGATTCCGCCGGACAGCCCCGAATGCGGAGCTGTTACCTGTCTTTGTCGTATTCGGCAGCGCCGGAATTCGCTGTGTGCCGCCTGTTTCGTGCGGGAAGCCGGCGGCGGATTTTACCAACATGCAAAGTTACGAAAAAATATGAATAAATAAATCCCCGGAAACAGTTTTTTATCGAGGGGCAACGAGTTGTGGAGGAAGCCGTTGCACGATTTCCTCGAAAGATTTTTGGAAGTAGTGGATTTATTCGTCGGTTGCGGTGCGGATAACGCGGGCCGGGTTGCCGGCAGCGACCGAATCGTCGGGAATGTCATGCGTGACCACGCTGCCGGCGCCGATGACGCAGCGGCAGCCTATCTTGACGCCCGGACAGACGATCACGCCGCCGCCCAGCCAGCAGTCGTCGCCGATTTCGATGCCCGCTCCCTTTTCTTTGCCCGTAGCCCGTTCCGCAGCGTTCATCGGATGCACGGCCGTCAGAAGTTGTACGCCGGGACCTATCAGGCAGCGTTGTCCCAGGCGAATCGGCCCGAGGTCGAGAAAAACGCAGTTGAAATTGACGTAGGACCCTTTGCCGATGGAGATATTGTATCCGTAATCGCAGTGGAAAGGGGCGCGGATCATGGCTTCGACCCTCGGACAGAGTTCCCGGAGCGTTGCCAGATAGGTCGCGTCCTTGTCTTTGAGCGCGACGTTGAGCCGATGGGTGAGGTGGCGGGCCCTGGCACGATCGCGTACGAGTTCCTCGTCATTTGGGGAAAACCACTCCCCGGCCTGCATTTTCTCCTTTTCGGTCATGGGAATCGGCTTTTAGTCGAAGCTCTGCATCTCGATCAACTTGGCGTAGATGCCGTTTTTGGCCATCAACTCCGAGTGTGTGCCCTGTTCCGCGATCCGACCCCGTTCGATGACGATGATTTTGTCGGCGTTGTGGATGGTCGAGAGGCGGTGGGCGATCACGATCGATGTGCGGCCTTGCAACAGGGAGTTAAGGGCGTCCTGCACAAGTTTTTCGCTCTCGGTGTCGAGGGCCGAAGTCGCTTCGTCGAGGATCAGGATTTCGGGATTCTTGAGTACGGCTCGGGCGATGCTCAGGCGCTGGCGCTGACCGCCCGAGAGTTTGGCGCCCCGGTCGCCGATGTTGGTGTCGTAGCCCGACGGACACTCCATGATGAAGTCGTGGGCGTTGGCGATTTTGGCCGCAGCGACGATCTCTTCGTGCGTCGCTCCCCGGCGTCCCATGGCGATGTTGTTTTCGATGGTGTCGTTGAACAGCACGGTATCTTGCGCAACGATGCTCATGTGGGCACGCAGGCTCTCCTGCGTGTAGTCGCGGATCGAAACCCCGTCGATCAGGATGTCGCCGCCCGTAGTGTCGTAGAAGCGGGGGATCAGCTCGCTGAGGGTCGATTGCCGCCGCCGAAGGACCGACCAGAGCCACTGTTTCTCCTCGCCGGATGTCGAACGAGATGCCGTCGATCACCTCCCGGCTGCCGTCGTAGGAGAAGTGTACATTGCGGAATTCGATCTTCTCGTGCAGGCCGTCCAACGTCTTGGCGTCGGGCTTGTCCTGGATTTCCGGTTCGGAATCGAGCACGTCGAAGATGCGCTCGCCTGCGGCGATACCCTGATTGATGTTGGCGAACTGGTCGATGAACGAGCGCACGGGGCGGGTGATCTGCGAGAATACGGCGATGAAGCCGACGAATCCGCCGGCCGAAAGCGATCCGTTCATGACGAGCGAACCGCCGAAGACGATCAGTACCGCGACGGCCGTCAGGCCGAGGAATTCGCTCATCGGCGAGGCTAGTTGCTGGCGGCGGGCCATCGAGAGCATCAGGCGCGAAAATTCGGCGTTGAACTCGGAGAACTTGCGGCGGATATAGTCGGTGGCGTTGTAGCTTTTGATGACCTTGATGCCCGAAAGCGATTCGTCGAGCACGCTTACCATGTCGCCCATGCGTTCCTGCCCTTTGAGGGCCGGGTGGCGCAGTTTTTTGACGATCCGTCCGATGATGAGCGCCACTACGGGCAGGAACAGGATGGCGAACAGGGACAACTGCCACGATACGAGGAGCATGTAGATCACGTAACCGATAATAAGCAGCGGATCGCGGAAGGCGACTTGCAGCGTATTGGTGATGCAGTACTGGACCACCATGACGTCCTGTGTGATGCGCGACATGAGATCGCCCTTGCGCTGATCGCTGAAATATCCGGCGTTCATCCCCATGATTTTGTTGAACAGATCGTTGCGCATGCGTTGCAGCGACCTGACACGCATGTTTTCGACCGTCCAGGCGCTCATGTAGCGGAAGAAATTGCTCAACAGGTTCATTACGATCGTACCGCAGGCGAGCAGGAGGAGCATTTTCGACATCGTGAAATTCGTCCCGAACAGTTGCGTATAGACGTAGCTCAACATCTGCGAGGCGTCGATGTCCGAGAACGAGAGCCCGTGCATGGGAAAGTCGTAAACGGGTTGGAAAACGTAGGAGTTCTTGTCGTCGAACAGCGTGTTCATGATCGGGAGGATCATGGCGTAGGTGAGCGTGTTGAACAGGGCGTACAGCAGCGCGTAAAAGAAGTAGGGGACGGCGTATTTGGAGATCGGGCTGACGAACTCCAGCAGCGCATGTTATTTGACAATCAATTCGGATCGGTTATTGTTTCGGAGTAAAGTAGGGGCAAATATAGCAATTTAATCAGGATATGCAATCCGGTTGTCCGATTTTGGGGAAAGAATGTTATTTTGTAACAGGATAGAGTCATAAAAAGGAACAATAGACCATGGAAAAATTTCAAACAGATCGATCCGGCTGAAATTACCGATAATTTTATCCGGGCCATCGGCCGGGAGTGGATGCTCGTCACGGCCGGGAACAGAGAAAGTTGCAATACGATGACCGCCAGTTGGGGTTTGATCGGGTTCATCTGGGGACGCCCCGTGGCGCAGTTCGTGATACGTCCGCAGCGTTATACGCGGGAGTTCGTCGATCGGGAGGAGAGGGCGACCCTCTCGTTTTTCTCGCCCGAATATCGTGCGGCTCTCGAATACTGCGGCAGTCGTACCGGCCGTACGGAGGATAAGATCCGCAATGCCGGACTGACGGTCGCCTGTACGGACGACGGAGTGCCCGCGCCGGCCGAAGCACGCCTGATCCTGCAATGCCGCAAGCTCTATGTCGGAAGAATCCGGCCCGAAGGGTTCGTCGATCGCAGTTGCGATACGAAATGGTATCCCCAGCACGATTATCACGAGGTCTATATTGCCGAAATCGAGCGAGCTTACGTGCGGAAGTAAGTTAAGTAGAGATAGGAGCAGGAGGTGAGTAGGGCAATGCCGTCCCGAGTTCGGGCGGCCGTGTGACCGGATAGTTTTTTAAAAAGTCTCGGGACATTTCGTCGTGTTTCGGGGCTTTTATTCTCTTTATATGGCTTACTCTCCACTGCCCGGAACATACCCGGTATCTTCCAGCAGGTGCGCCCTGTCGTTGGCTGCGGCTACGGCCAGTTGGTCGCAGCGGTTGTTTTCGACCGTATCGGCATGACCCTTGACCCAGACGAAACGGACCTTGTGACGGCGGTAGGAGCGCAGGAAGCGGGACCATAGATCGGGGTTCTTCTTGCCGGCGAACCCTTTCTTCTCCCAGCCGAATACCCAGCGTTTCTCCACGGCATCGACCACGTATTTCGAATCGGAGTAGATCGTCACGTCGCTGCCTTCGAATTTCAGCATTTCGAGGGCTACGCAGACGGCCAGCAGCTCCATGCGGTTGTTGGTCGTCAGGCGGTAACCCTGCGACACCTCCTTGCGGAACCGTCCCGATATCAGGACCGCTCCGTAACCACCCGGACCGGGATTGCCCAGGGCCGAGCCGTCGGTATAGATGGTGATTTCCGGCATAGTCGGGTATAAACTCCTCTCTCTGCTGTTGTAAGCCGGAGAGAGGAGTTGAATGTTTCGTGATGAGTTATTTCAAGGCCGCCAGTTGTTCCCGAAGCGCGGCGATCTTGGCTTCGGCGTCAGCCTGTTTGGTCCGTTCGTTGGCCACGACTTTCTCGGGAGCCGACGAAACGAATCTTTCGTTCGAGAGCTTTTTTTGCACGCTGGCGAGGAATCCTTCGAGGTATTCCAGTTCGCCTGCGAGTTTTTTGCGTTCGGCCTCGATGTCGATCATGCCCTCCATCGGTACGAAGTATTGCGTGGTCTTTACGAGGAATCCGACGGCCGAAGGATCTTTCTCCCGGGTGGTTTCGATCTGCGAGAGGTTGCCCATTTTCTGCAGGACGGGAGCGTATTCCGCCGGGTAGTTCTCGTCGGCGATCACCCGGAGCGTCAGGGGGTCTTTCTGCGGAATGTTTTTCTGCTTGCGGACGTTGCGGACGGCCGTTACGACCTCTTTCGTCAGTTCGAACCGGCCCAGCAGCGCCTCGTCTATCTCCCGTGCTTCGGGCATGCGCTGGACCATGATCGACTCGCCTGCCTTGCGGGGTGCCAGGTCCTGCCAGATCTCTTCGGTGACGAACGGCATGAAGGGGTGTAGCAGACGCAGCAGGTCGTCGAAGAAACCGCACGTGGCTTCCAGTGTCGGCCGGTCGATCGGGCATTGGTAGGCCGGTTTGATCATTTCGAGGTACCAGCCGCTGAAGTCGTCCCAGAAGAGTTTATACAGATTCATGAAGGCTTCCGAGATACGATAGGAGGCGAAGTCCGATTCGACCTGACGCAGCGTCTTGGCGAGCGCTTGACGGAACCATTCGATTGCCAGGCGGTTGTTTTCGCTTTGTGCCAGGGTGTCGTCGATCGTCCAGCCGTTGACCAGTCGGTAGGCATTCCAGATTTTGTTGCCGAAATTGCGTCCCTGTTCGCAGAGAGCCTCGTCGAACATTACGTCGTTGCCCGCTGAGGAGCTCAACAGCATCGCTACGCGCATGCCGTCGGCGCCGAACTGGGCGATCAGGTCGAGCGGATCGGGCGAGTTGCCGAGCTGTTTGGACATCTTGCGGCCGATTTTATCGCGCACGATCCCCGTGAAATAGACGTGACCGAAAGGCTTCTCACCCCGGTATTCGTAACCGGCCATGATCATGCGGGCCACCCAGAAGAAGATGATGTCGGGACCGGTTACCAGATCGTTGGTCGGATAGTAGTATTCGATGTCTTTGTTATTCGGGCGGCGGATGCCGTCGAATACCGAGATGGGCCACAGCCACGACGAGAACCAGGTGTCGAGCACGTCCTCGTCCTGCCGCAGATCGGCGAGCGTCAGCGAGGCGTCGCCGCTCTTGGCCCGGGCTTTCTCCAGTGCCTCGTCTGCGTTGAGGGCCACTACGTAGCCGCCTTGGGGCAGATACCAGGCCGGAATGCGCTGGCCCCACCAGAGCTGGCGCGAGATGCACCAGTCCTTGATATTCTCCATCCAGTGACGGTAGGTGTTCTTGTATTTTTCGGGAACGAGCTTGATTTCGTCCTCCAGAACGGCCCGCGTCGCCGGTCCGGCGAGCTTCTCCATCGAGAGGAACCACTGCATCGAGAGCTTGGGTTCGATCGCTACGCCGGTACGTTCGGAATAACCCACGTTATTGGTGTAGTCTTCGGTTTTCTCCAACAGGCCGGCCGCGTCGAGATCCTTTTCGATCTGTTTGCGCAGGGCGAAGCGCTCCATACCGGCATAAAGCCCTACCTTGTCGTTGATCGTGCCGTCGTCGTTGAAGATGTCTATCGATTCGAGCCCGTATTTTTCACCGAGCATATAGTCGTTCACGTCGTGCGCCGGAGTAACCTTCAGGGCACCCGTGCCGAAAGCGATGTCCACGTACGTATCGCGGATCACGGGCACCGACCGGCCCACCAGCGGGACGATGACCCGGGCGTCTTCGGGCAGCCAGGCGTAGCGTTCGTCGTCGGGATTGACGCAGAGGGCCGTATCGCCGAGGATCGTTTCGGGCCGGGTCGTGGCGACGATGATCGTGCGGTCGGTGCCTTCGACCCGGTAGCGCAGGTAGTAGAGCTTGCCGTGCGACTCTTTGAACACTACCTCTTCGTCCGAAAGGGCGGTCTGGGCCGACGGGTCCCAATTGACCATGCGTACGCCCCGGTAAATCAGCCCCTTTTCATAGAGGTCGCAGAAGACCCGCAGGACGCTTTCGGTACGGGCTTCGTCCATCGTGAAGCAGGTGCGCTCCCAGTCGCACGAGGCGCCCAGCTTGCGCAGCTGTTGCAGGATCACGCCGCCGTATTTCTCTTTCCAGTCCCAGGCATGACGCAGGAACTCTTCGCGCGAGAGCGACGATTTCTCGATCCCCTCGGCCTTGAGTTTGGCCACCACCTTGGCTTCCGTGGCGATCGAGGCGTGGTCGGTGCCCGGGACCCAGCAGGCGTTCTTGCCCTGCATGCGGGCGCGGCGCACCAGTACGTCCTGCAACGTGTTGTTGAGCATATGTCCCATGTGGAGCATACCCGTGACGTTGGGTGGCGGGATGACGATCGTATAGGGTTCCCGTTCATCGGGTTCGGAATGGAAAAGGCGGTGCTCCATCCAGTAGTCGTACCATTTGGATTCGATCTCCTGCGGGGAGTATTTGTCGGCGATTTGCATGATATTGTATGCGGTATTTATAATAATTTGTACAGGATTTGCAAAGTTATGAACATTCTGCTAATATGAAATAAAATTAGGAGGAAAATCGTTATCTTTGCAAAATCTGTAATTTTTTAAAAAAAGTAGATGTTTTTCGTACTCAAAACTTTCCCGGTCAAGGAAAGGAGGAGCGAGGGGAAAGCGGTCGGGGTCGGGAGTTTCCGAAGGGAGAATTTATCCGACGATACGGAAAACACTTCGATTTTTAGCCACATAATAAAAAGAATATGAGTAAGAAGGATAAAATAAAGAATATCGACATGGACGATCTGAAGGCACTGCCCGATGTCCTGGACGGACGCCATCACGTCATTCCCATCGTAACGGGCGGGGACGAGGTGTTGGAAGAGGTCAACGTGCCCGAAATATTGCCGATATTGACCTTGCGCAGTTCGGTGCTGTTTCCCGGAGCGATCACGCCGATTACGGTCGGCCGAGAGAAGAGCATCCGGCTGGTGCGCGAAGTGAACGAGCGCAACGGATTGCTGGGGGCCGTGCTGCAACGCGAAAGCGAAGTCGAAGATCCGGCGCCGGACGATATGTACAAGGTCGGCACTGCGGCTCGTATTATCAAGATTCTGGAGATGCCCAACGGCAACCTGACGGTGATTCTAAACGGACTGGAGAAAATCGAGGTGAAGGAGTATGTCTCCACGGAACCTTATTTCCAGGCCAGCGTGACGCCGTTGCGCGACTCTTCTCCCGATGTAAAGAGCCTGGAGTTCGAGGCTCTCGTGGATTCGATCCGCGACATTGCGCTGGGTATCATCGCTATTTCGCCGGACATGCCCAAGGAGGCGGCGTTCGCCATCAAGAATATCGACTCCAAGCGGGGAATCATCAACTTCATCTGTTCGAACCTCGAGCTTTCGGACGAAGACCGCCAGTCGCTGCTGGAGTCTCCCGGTCTGCTGGCCCGTGCCCGCAAGTTGTTGGAGATTCTGGTGCGCGAGCAGCAGCTCGTCGAGCTGAAGAACGAGATCCAGAGCCGTGTCAAGCAGGAGATCGACAAGCAGCAGCGCGATTACTACCTGCAGCAGCAGATGCGCACGATTCAGGACGAGCTGGGCGAAGGTGCCGACAGCGAGCTGGAGGGATTGCGCGAGAAGGCGTCCAAGAAGAACTGGCCCAAGGAGGTGGCCGAACTTTTCGAGAAGGAGATCACCAAGCTCGAACGGCTCAATCCCGCCGTGGCCGAATATTCGGTGCAAGTTACCTATCTGCAACTGATGCTCGAGCTGCCCTGGAACGATGTGACGCAGGATAATCTCGATCTGAAATGCGCACGCGAGCAGCTCGACCACGACCATTTCGGGCTGGACGAAGTGAAAGAGCGTCTGTTGGAGCATTTGGCCGTCATCAAGCTGAAAGGCGACTTGAAATCCCCGATCCTCTGTCTGTACGGCCCTCCGGGCGTAGGCAAGACCTCGCTGGGCAAGTCCGTGGCGGCGGCGCTGGGACGTAAGTTCGGCCGTATTTCGCTGGGCGGTCTGCACGACGAGGCCGAGATACGCGGTCACCGCCGCACCTACATCGGGGCGATGCCGGGCCGGATCATCCAGACCATCAAACGCTGCGGGTCGTCCAATCCGGTCATCATCCTCGACGAGGTGGACAAGGTGACCGTAAGCAATCACGGCGACCCGTCGAGCGCACTGCTCGAAGTGCTCGATCCTGAACAGAATACGACATTCCACGACAACTACCTCGATACGGAGTACGACCTTTCGAAAGTGCTTTTCATCGCCACGGCCAACAACATCGGCAACATCAATCCGGCGCTGCGCGACCGTATGGAGATGATTAACATTCCGGGCTACATTCTCGAAGAGAAGGTGCGGATCGGCCTCGACCACCTGCTGCCCAAGCAGATGACGGCGCACGGCATTCCCGAGGGGCAACTGGTGCTGACTCCCGAGGTCGTCGAGCAGGTCATTGCGGGCTATACCCGCGAGTCGGGTGTCCGTTCGCTGGACAAGCACTTGGCGAAGATCGCCCGCTACCGGGCCAAGCAGATCGCTTTCGAGGAGGCTTATACGCCGGAGCTTACGCAGGCCGATGTCGAGAAGATTCTCGGCATCCCGAAATTCCTGCGCGAAGAGTACGAGGTCGGGGATATGGTCGGCGTAGTCACCGGCCTGGCTTGGACCGAGGTCGGCGGCGATATCCTCTACATCGAGTCGGTGCTGACCCCCGGCAAGGGCAAAGTGAGCCTGACGGGTAACCTGGGTGAGGTGATGAAGGAGTCGGCGACGATCGCCCACGAGTGGGTGATGGCGCACCACAAGGAGTTGGGTATCGATCCCGAAATGTTCGAGAAGAACGACATCAACATCCACGTACCGGAGGGAGCCATTCCCAAGGACGGTCCTTCGGCGGGTATCACGATGGTCACCTCGATCGTTTCGACCTATACGGGGCGCAAGGTGCGCGAGCGTATCGCCATGACCGGAGAGACGACCCTGCGGGGACGTGTAATGCCGGTAGGCGGTATCAAGGAGAAGATCCTGGCGGCCAAGCGTGCCGGTATCAAGGAGCTGATCCTTTCGGAAGACAACCGCAAGGACATCTCGGAGATCAAGGCGGAGTACATCGACGGTCTGACGTTCCACTACGTGCGGACGAACGAGGATGTGTTGCGTTTGGCTCTCGAGGAGAAGAAATAATCCGTGTTAATTTGAAAAGCGGGACGCAATGTCCCGCTTTTTTCGTATTTTAGCGACTTGAAACAGATAGAGTCACGAGTTATGGAGTTTGTTGCGATCATTCCCGCCCGCTATGCATCGACCCGCTTCCCGGGCAAGCCGCTGGCGATGCTCGGGGGAAAGCCCGTCATCCGCCGGGTGTATGAACAGGTGACCGGCGTGCTGCCCGATGCGGTCGTGGCGACGACGACGAACGGATCCTGCGTGCCGTCGAGGAGTTCGGCGGTCGTGCCGTGATGACTTCGTCCGAGCACCGCAGCGGGCACCGACCGTTGCTGGGAGGCTTATGGAAAGCTCGGCCGGGAGTACGACGCCGTAATCAACGTGCGAGGGCGACTGCAGCCTTTTATCCGTCCGGAAGCCTAGGCTCGGGCGATCATGCGCTGCTTCGACGTGCCGGGTACGGACATCGCTACCCTGGTGCGTCCCTTCGCCGAGTCAGACCGGGACTGGCGGCGCTCGAAAATCCCAATTCGCCGAAAGTGGTGCTCGACGGCGAGTCGCGGGCGATCTACTTTTCGCGCTCGGTGATTCCCTACCTGCGGGGGTGTGGAGCGGTCGGAGTGGCTGGCGAAACATACTTTCTATAAACATATCGGTATGTATGCCTTTCGTACGAAGGTGCTCGCCGAGGTGACGGCCTTGCCGCCATCTTCGCTGGAGAAGGCCGAGTCGCTCGAACAGTTGCGCTGGCTGGAGAACGGCTACAGGATCGGCGTGGGTATCTCCGACGTGGAGACCATCGGCATCGACACGCCCGAAGATCTGGCGGCCGCCGAGGAATTTTTGAAACGAATGAAGCGATAGAATCATGGATAAAAAACCTCTCTTTATAGCCGGTCCCTGCGTGATCGAATCGGCGGAATTGCTCGATACGGTCGCTGTGACGCTGGCGGACATCAATCGTCGGCTGGGCGTCGAAATCATTTTCAAGGCTTCGTTCGACAAGGCCAACCGCACGTCGATTTCGTCGTTCCGGGGGCCGGGGTTGGAAAAGGGCCTTCGGATGCTCGCCGACGTTCGGTCGAAGTGGGGGCTGCGGCTGCTGACCGACATTCACGAATCCTGTCAGGCCGCTCCGGTCGGCGAAGTCGTCGATGTGATCCAGATTCCGGCATTCCTTTGCCGCCAGACCGATCTGTTGGTCGCTGCGGCCCGTACGGGACGTACGGTCAATATCAAGAAAGCGCAGTTCCTTTCGGGTGAAGATATGCGATACCCTTATGAAAAGGCGATGAAGGCCGGTGCCGGTGAGGTTTGGCTTACCGAACGTGGCAATATGTACGGCTACAACAACCTGGTGGTCGATTTCCGCAACATTCCGACATGCTCGGTATCGCTTCGACGGTCGTCATGGACTGCACGCATTCCGTACAGCGCCCGGTGCCGCCGGCGGCAAGACGGGCGGTAACCGCGAGTTCGTGCCGGCCATGGCCCGGGCGGCCCGGGCGTTCGGTGCCAACGGTTTCTTCTTCGAGGTGCATCCTGATCCCGATCATGCCTTGAGTGACGGCCCGAACATGCTTTATCTGAATGATTTGGAAAACGTAATAAAATCTTTGCTATAATATGACCGCAGACAAGCGGGCCGATATCCTCTCGCTGGCCCGAAAGACGATCCATACCGAAGCGCTGGCGCTCAAGCATCTCGAACAGACGCTGGGCGATGATTTCGTGTGCGCTGTCGAACTTATCCTGCACAGCCGGGGCAAGCTCGTGGTGACCGGAATGGGAAAATCGGGGCTGATCGGCCGCAAGATCGCCGCGACGCTGGCGAGCACCGGTACGCCGAGTTTCTTCCTGCATCCGGGCGAGGCTTTTCATGGCGATCTGGGAATGATCTCTCCGGAAGATACCGTGCTGGCGCTTTCTTATTCGGGCGAAACGGATGAAATTCTCAAGATCGTGCCGTTCATCCATACCAACGGCAACAAGCTGATTTCGATGACGGGCAATCCCGAATCGACGTTGGCCCGCAATTCGGACGTGCACCTCGACGTGGCCGTACGCCACGAGGCCTGCATCCTGCACCTGGCGCCTACCACTTCGACTACGGCACAGATCGCCATGGGCGACGCTATGGCCGTAGCGCTGATGAAGCTGCGCAATTTCACGAGCATCGACTTCGCGCGGCTGCACCCGGGCGGCAGCCTGGGCCGCCGTCTGCTGATGACTGTCGGCAATGTGATGCACAAGGAGGGTTTGCCCGTAGTGGCTCCGGACTGTTCGGCCAAGGATATGATCCACGCCGTCAGCAAAGGCGGTCTGGGTCTAATCGTCATTTGCGAGGGGGACAAAGTGCTGGGGATCGTCACCGACGGGGATATCCGCCGGGCGATGGAACGCCGCGAATCGGAGTTTTTCTCGATCCGGGCCATGGACATCGCCACGCTCAACCCCAAGACCATCGGGCCCGATGAGAAGCTGATCGCTGCGGAGAAGAAAATGACCCAGCATAAGATCAATTCGTTGCTGGTGACCGACGACGAAGGCAAACTTGTCGGTGTGATCCAGATTTACGACATAAAACTTTGAAAACTATGTTTCTGATTATCGTCGATTACAAGAAGCCGCTCGAAGAGGTGGAGCGCTACCTGGCGGAGCATTGGGCTTTTCTCGACCGTTATTTCGCTCAGGGCAAATTGCTTTGCACCGGGCCGCAGAATCCCCGTACGGGCGGTGTGATCGTTTCGAAAGCCGCGAATCGTGCGGAAGCCGAAGCCTTTACGCGGGAAGATCCGTTCTTCCGGCATGAGATCGCAGATTATACGATCGTCGAGTTCGAACCGACCAAGTATCTTCCCGGATTCGAGAAATTTCGGTAGTAAGCAAATAAACAGGAGCGCCCGCGACTAATCGCGGGCGCTCCTGTTTTCGGAAAACGGCTGTGGAAAGTGTTGTAAACCGTTTTGATCCGCCTCTTCGTAACGTTTGGAAGAAAGGCGGTCGTTTGACTCTTCTCCTGTATCGGATAGGGGGTTGTTTCGTGTATTTTTTTTGCGGCTTTCCGGTTGAAGTTCCTGGTGTCGTTGAGTGGTTCGGATGCTTCTGGTCCGGGGTGCTCTATTATCCCCGTACGTAATGCGGCATTTCGGCGGGAATCGGCATCGACAGTTCGATGATACCGCCTACGGTGCCGTCCTCGCGGCGCCAGGCTGTTTGGTAGATCATTTTGCGGATCCCTTTTTTCTCGATGGTGTAGGCATTCGTGTCGCCTTTTTCGAGGATGCGGGCGATGATCCCCTTCGAGCGCTCGTTGTGGCAGGGTATCATGCTTTTGCCGCGATACTCTCCATTGACGGAGATAGATTGCTTGTTCTGGTAAATTACCACGCCTTCGGTGTCGCATACCGTTATAGCGCAGTTCGTGTCGTCGGCCCAGTTGAAATTCATGGCATTATCTGTTTTTATGGTTTGCTTCGGTTGTAGAAAGCGAGGCCGGGGCCGTATTTTATTGCGAGATTTTGACCAGTTGTTCGCGGTAGGCGGTCATGATTCGCGATTTGGAGATGTAGCCCAGGTAGTGTTTCTCCTTGTCCACGACGGGTAACACCCAGACGTGGTTTTCGTCGAAACGGCGCAGTACGCTCTGGATCTGTTCATGTTGCAGGATCGTGTCGGGGGACAGGAGCATGTAGCGTGTGATCGGATTGCCGTACTTTTGCGGATTGAACAGGTCTTCCCGCACGTCGTTCAGCCGGACGATGCCCAGCAGGTGTTTTTCGTTGTCGAGAACCGGGAAATAGTCGTCGTGACGCTCCCGGGACATGATCTGCACGATGTCGCCCAAAGTCTGGGACGGGTGGATGTAAACCCCGTCGTCCTGAATCAGGTCGTCGAGCCTCAAAAAGACGAAGACCGATTCGTCCTTGTTGTGGGTGATCAACTCCCCGTTCTGGCGCAGTTGCTTGGTATAGATCGAGTCGGGATCGAGGTAGTAGTCGATGGCGAAGGCGATGCAGGCGGTGATCATCAGCGGGATGAAAAGGCCGTAACCGCTCGACAGTTCGGCGATCAGGAAGATCGAGGTCAGGGGAGCCTTCATCACGCCCGACATCACGCCCGCCATACCTACCAGGGTGAAGGAGACCAGCGACAGGTTCCATCCGAACAGGGTGTTGCAGACCAGCGCCGTGATAGCGCCCATGAATGCGCCGACGAACAGCGAAGGGGCGAACGTACCGCCGACGCCGCCCGCAGCGTTGGTCGAGGCCATGGCGATCACCTTGAAGAACATCGTGCCTACGATGAAGAGAATGACCACCCAGTCGATCTGGCTGAAACGGTAGAAGAGCGAGTTGTTGAACAACTCGGTCGTGTTGCCGTGCATGAGCGACATGAAACCTTCGTAGCCTTCGCCGTAGAGGGGCGGGAAAATGTAGATCAGGATGCCGAGTACGGCTCCGCCGATCAGCCACTTCTTGTAGGGACTGTCGATCTTTTTGAAGAAGGCGCCCACCCGGGCATTGACCGTGGTGAAGTAGTAGGACATCAGCCCGCAGAAGATACCCAGCAGGACGAAAAGCGGAATTTGGTTGAGCCGGAACGCATCGTCGGGAGTCAGCGAGATGGCGATGATCGGATCGAATCCCCGGATCGTGAGGGCGACGGCGGCGGCCGTGATCGAAGAGATCAGCAGCGGTACGACCGTGCGCGAGGTGAGATCGAGCATCAGGATTTCGAGCACGAAGACCACGCCCGTGATCGGGGCTTTGAAGATGGCTGCAAGGGCCGCCCCGGCACCGCAGCAGAGCAGCAGGGTAGTGTTTTTGTAGTTCAGGTGGGCCAGGCGGCTGATGTTCGAACCGATGGCTGCGCCCGTCAGGACGATCGGGGCCTCGGGACCGACCGAACCGCCGAACCCGATCGTCGTCGCACCGCCTACGACCGAAGTCCAGCAGTTGTGGGAGGCGATGTACGAGTTTTTACGCGACATGGCATACAATCACGCGTGTAACGCCTTCCGAAATGTTGTCTTTGACGACGTATTTGACGAAAAGCGAGGCCAGAATGATACCGATGACCGGATAGAACAGGAAGAGAAAATGCGACTGTTCGACGGGGAACCAATGGGTCAGCCCTGCTTTGATTCCGTAGAGCAGCAGTTCGAACAGGCAGGTACCCAATCCGGCCAGAACCCCTACGATGATGGCTAGCAGCGCCATGATCTGCGTACTGGTGAACCGTTTGGTAAGCTCCAGGAAACGGATGTAGATACGTTCGCCCCAATCCGCGATCGTCTGCGGTGTTATGCGTTTGAACATTTCGGGTACCTTGTCTGCTGGTTATGCGCGTTATCGCTGTTGCTGGTATTGGCGAGCCTGCTCTGCGATCAGCTCCTTGTCGTCGAAATAGTCGATCCGCATGGCGTGGCGCACTTCGCCGAGCGTTTGCGCGGCTGTTGCCCGGGCATGCTCCGAACCTTTGCGCAGAATTTCATAGACCTCTTCGATGCGGCCTTCGTACTGCTTGCGGCGCTCGCGGATCGGCTCCAGCGTTTCGTTCAGCACGGCGATCAGGAACTTCTTGACCTTCACGTCGCCCAGCCCGCCCCGGCGGTAGTGCGCCTTCAACTCGTCGAGCGAGGCGTAATCGGGCAGGTATCGCTGAAAATGTTCCGGGCGGCTGAAGGCGTCCAGGTAGGTGAAGACGGTGTTGCCCTCGACCTTGCCCGGGTCCTCCACCCGCAGGTGGTCGGGATCGGTATACATACCCATCACCTTCTTCTTCACTTCATCGGCCGAGTCGGAGAGGTAGATGCAGTTGCCCAGCGATTTCGACATCTTGGCCTTGCCGTCCGTACCGGGCAGACGCAGGCAGGCCGCGTTGTCGGGCAGCAGAATTTCCGGCATGACGAGTGTTTCTCCATATACGGAGTTGAATTTATGGACGATTTCGCGCGTCTGTTCGATCATCGGTTCCTGATCCTCGCCGACCGGTACAGTCGTGGCCTTGAAAGCGGTGATATCCGAGGCCTGGCTGATCGGGTAGGTGAAGAATCCTACCGGAATACCCTGGCGCTGCGATCCATCTTCTTCGTTGCCTTCGGCGAAGCCGCGCAACTGGATTTCGGCCTTCACCGTCGGATTGCGCTGCAGACGGGCTACGGTCACCAGGTTCATGTAGTAGAAAGCCAGCTCGCAGAGTTCCGGCACCTGCGACTGGATGAAGAGCGTCGATTGCGCGGGATCCAGTCCGCAAGAGAGGTAGTCGAGAGCGACTTCGATGATGTTCTGCCGCACTTTCTCCGGGTTGTCCGCATTGTCGGTCAGCGCCTGTGCGTCGGCGATCATGATGAATATTTTCTCGAATTCGCCCGAATTCTGCAACTCCACGCGGCGGCGCAGCGAACCTACGTAATGTCCCAGGTGGAGTTTGCCGGTCGGACGATCTCCGGTGAGTATGATTTTTCCCATCAGTTAAAAAGTTTCTAATAATAAATAGTCTGCAAATGTACGAAAAACTAAACCGATGGTCGAATAATAATTGCGAAGTATCGGTTTTTTTATATTTTCGTGCGTGCAAATAAGATAAACTATGACTATCATCCAACTCGAATACCTGCTGGCGGTAGCCAATTGCGGCAGTTTCTCTTTGGCAGCGGAACACTGTTTCGTGACCCAGCCGTCGTTGAGCATGCAGATCAAGTCTTTGGAGGAAGAATTGGGCGTGGTGCTGCTCGATCGCAGCAAGAAACCGGTCATTCCGACCGAGGCGGGCGAGGTGGTGCTTGCCGAAATCCGGGAAACCCTCCGGGCTTACGATCATATCCGCGAAGCGGTCGCGGAACTCAAAGGCGAAACTTCCGGTCGGTTGCGGCTCGGCGTCATTCCGACCATCGCACCTTACCTGTTGCATAAGTTTATTCCCGATTTCGTGCGGGACTATCCCAAAGTCGAACTGGAGATTGCGGAGATGGTGACCGCCGACATCGTCGATGCGCTGCGCCGCGACCGGATCGATGCGGCATTGGTCGCCGGCGGAACCTGCGGCGAGGGGATTCAGGAACACGAGTTGTTCGACGACAGGTTCCATCTTTACGTGTCCCGGGAGAATCCGCTTTTTGAACGCACGAACGTCCGTATCGAGGATATCGACCTCAAGGAGCTGGTGCTGTTAAGTCCGGGGCATTGTATGCGTGACCAGATCATCGAGCTGTGCCAGGCCAAACGGGAGGTCCCCTCGCACTATACGTTCGAATCCGGTTCGCTCGATACGTTGATGCGGATCGTCGATTACACGCACTGTGTGACGATTATCCCCGAAATGGCCGTGGAATACATTCCTGCGGAGCATCGTTGTCAGGTCAAAACGCTGGCCAAGGGGGCTACTTCGCGCAAGATCGCCGTGGCCGTGCGCCGGACCTATGTCAAAAGTTCGATCATCAAAGCCTTGATCGATACTATTTTGTCGAAAGTTTCCCGCCAATAGGGATTCGGGACGGATATTTGCAGAGCAAATTTTCGGATATTCTCTTGTATCTTTGCGGGAAGCGGGATGCGTTCGGCATAAAAAAACAAACGGGTTTGTTTTGTTCTGCCCTCATTTTCGCTACCTTTGCAAAGTTGTATTGACCGGTAAATTCAAACTATGGAAAAATTGACAGGCACGATAATTCGTGCAATCCAGGATAAGAAGGGTAAAAATATCGTATCGTTGGATCTTTCGAAAATCGACGGGGCGATCTGCTCCTGCTTCATCGTTTGCAACGCCGACTCCACCACGCAGGTCGCTGCGATCGCGGCGGGTATCGAGGAGCAGGTATTGGAAACCCTCGGCGAGAAGGTCTGGCGCGTGGAAGGACAGCAAAATGCGCTGTGGATCGCTATGGACTACGTGGATGTGGTGGTGCATATTTTTCAGACAGAATTGCGTGAATTTTACAAATTGGAGGAGCTGTGGGCCGATGCCCCGGCGACCCGTTATGAGTATGACGAATAATATTTTATGGCACAACAGAAAATAAACAACAAAATGAATATGCCGCGTCCTTCGTGGATGTGGATATACGGCGTCATCATTATTTTTATTGTCGGCTACTGGATGTTCGGACCCGGCAACGGAGTCCCGGTCAAGAGCGACTGGAATACCGTGGCGCAGATGATCGAGCAGGGCGACGTCGAAAAAATCCAGGTCGTCAATCGTGACCTGGCGGAAATCTACCTTAAGAAGGATGCTGCGGACCGGTACCGTAAGGATGCTGTTGACCCGCGTTTCCGTAATATGCCCGAAACGGGGGCTCAGCTTACTTTCAATATCGGGTCGGTGGATACGTTCCGTCAGGATTTGGATAAGGTGACGGCCGAGTCGGGTAACAAGGTGGTGCTGGTGTACGAGAACCGGGAGAATTCCTGGACATCGATTCTGCTTCAGATGCTTCCCTGGATCATTATTATCGGCGGCTGGTTCTTCCTGATGAGCCGCATGTCGCGGGGGGCCGGAGGCGGTGCTGGCGGTATTATGAACGTGGGGAAGGCCCGGGCGCAGGTGTTCGACAAGGAGAACTCGAAAAAGGTGACTTTCAAGGACGTTGCCGGACTGGAGGAGGCAAAGGTCGAGATCATGGAGATCGTCGATTTCCTCAAGAAACCCGACAAATACAAATCCATCGGTGCGAAAATTCCCAAGGGCGCGTTGCTGGTAGGCCCTCCGGGAACGGGTAAAACCCTGTTGGCGAAGGCGGTGGCGGGAGAGGCCAATGTGCCGTTCCTGTCGATTTCCGGCTCGGATTTCGTGGAGATGTTCGTGGGCGTGGGCGCTTCGCGCGTGCGTGACCTTTTCGAGCAGGCCAAGCAGAAAGCTCCCTGTATTCTTTTCATCGACGAAATCGACGCCATCGGCCGGGCCCGTGGCAAGAACGCCGGGTTCTCGGGCAATGACGAGCGGGAGAATACGCTCAACCAGTTGCTGACCGAGATGGACGGTTTCCAGACCAATACGGGCGTGATCGTCCTGGCGGCGACCAACCGGGTCGATATTCTGGACAAGGCGCTGATGCGTGCCGGACGTTTCGACCGGCAGATCGAGGTGGGATTGCCCGACGTGAAGGAGCGCGAGGAGATTTTCGACGTGCACCTGCGTCCGTTGAAGCTCGATCCGGAGCTGGACCGTACTTTCCTGGCCAAGCAGACGCCCGGCTTTTCGGGTGCCGACATCGCCAATGTCTGCAACGAGGCGGCGTTGATCGCGGCCCGTCACAATAAGAAATATGTGTCGCGCGAGGATTTCCTGGCGGCGATCGACCGCATTATCGGCGGTCTGGAGCGTAAGAACAAGATCATTTCCGACGAAGAGAAGCGGGTGATTGCCTATCACGAGGCCGGACACGCTACGGTAAGCTGGATTTTGGAGAATGCCAGTCCGCTGATCAAGGTGACTATCATTCCGCGCGGCAAGTCGTTGGGCGCGGCCTGGTACCTGCCCGAAGAACGGCAGATCACCACGCGCGAGCAGATGATGGACGAGCTGGCTGCGATGCTCGGCGGCCGGGTGTCCGAGCAGATCAATTTCGGCGAGGTTTCGACCGGAGCGCTCAACGATCTGGAGCGGGCGACCAAGATGGCGTATGCCATGGTGGCTTATTACGGTATGAGCGAGAAGGTCGGGACAATCAGCTATTACGACTCTACGGGCCAGAGCGACATGGCGCTGACCAAGCCCTATTCCGAACTGACGGCCCAGCAGATCGATGCCGAGGCTAAAAATACCATTGCCGAAGCCTATGCGATGGCGGCGGAGGTGCTCCGCAGCCATGCCGACGGTTTGAAGGAGTTGGCCGAACTGCTGTTGGAGCGCGAAGTGGTTTTTACGGAGGATGTGGAGCGTATCTTCGGTAAACGGAAAAAGGATATTCTGCGGGAACGGAAAGAGGCCGAGCAGAAGGCTTTGGCGGAGCGGAAAGCTGCATCCGGCGATGCGGAAGAGGCAGCCGGGAAAAAAGAGGTTGCGTCGGCCGAGCCCCGAAAGGACGAAGAAAAGATTTCCGGAACCGCCGCTTCCGCTGTGTCGGACGGAAAATCGTCGGCGGAAACGCCTGAAGTTTAACGAGGTTTACCCGAAAAAGGTTGAATTATGTCTGATAAAATAAGGAATCTTCTGGTGCGAACCTTGAGCGGTGCCGTCCTGACTGTCGTGGTAGTCGGAGCGGTGCTTTGGTCGCAGTGGAGTTTCGGAGTGCTGTTGCTGGCGATTCTCATCGGCGGTATGTGGGAGTTTTACCGGATGGCCCGCCGGGAGGATATTTACCCTCTCAAATGGCTCGGACTGGTTACGGGTACGGCTCTTTTCGTGGCGAGTTTCCTGCTGGCGGTTTCTGCGGAGCAGGTGGCGTTGTTGCCGAGAGCGCTTTCCGTCCTCTTGTGGTTGTTGCCGGTTTTTATTTTGCTCATACCACTGATGTTCGTCTGCGAACTGTTCCTCAAGCGTGCCCGCCCCGCCGCCGATGTGGGGGCGACGCTCGGAGGTGTCTTTTATGTGGCCGTGCCTTTGTCGATGATGGCCTATCTGCCTCTGCTGACGGGGAAGGGTGGCTGGAATCCCTGGGTGATTTTGGCCTACATCTTCATTATTTGGGCCAACGACGTATTCGCCTACCTGGTGGGGGTCAGCGTCGGCCGACATCATCTTTACGAGCGGATTTCGCCCAACAAGTCGTGGGAGGGGTTCTTCGGCGGCATCGTCGGTGCGATCGCCATGGGTTGCCTTGCCGCATGGTGGCTCGACGGTAGCTATTGGCTGTGGTGCTGTTTAGCTGCGATCGCTGCCGTGAGCGGTGTGTTGGGAGATTTGATCGAGTCGATGTTCAAGCGTGCGGCCGGCGTGAAGGATTCGGGCAATATTCTGCCGGGGCACGGCGGTTGGCTCGACCGTTTCGATGCGCTCATTTTCTCGTTGCCGTTCGTGGTCGCTTATCTGGTATTGCTGTATATTTCATAAGAAAACTTACTATCCGAATATGAAAATAAACAAGGAAGGCTACAAGATTATCGGGCTGACAGGAGTCGTTTGTTTCCTGCTTTGGGCGCTGATGTACTATCTGATGTCGCGCCATGCCGAAGCGGGACTGCTCTGGTTCGGATCCATTCTGCTTGTGCTGTTTTGGTTCTTTATCGTGGCATTTTTCCGGGAGCCGCGGCGTGTGAAGATCCATGATGCGGAGTTGGTCTTCGCTCCGTGCGACGGCCGGGTCGTAGTGACCGAAATGGTGCACGAGAGCGAATACCTCGATCGGGAGATGCTGCAGATTTCGATCTTCATGTCGATTACCAACGTTCACATGAATTGGGTGCCGGTCGGAGGTACCGTGGAGTATTTCAAGTATCATCCGGGGCGTTTCCTGGTGGCGTGGCATCCCAAGTCCTCGACCGAGAACGAGCGGACGACGACCGTCGTGCGAACCCCCGACGGCAAGGAGGTGCTCTTCCGTCAGATTGCGGGTCTGATCGCCCGTCGTATCGTTTCCTATATGAAAGTCGGCTCGAAGGTGGAGCAAAATTCGGTTTGCGGGTTCATCAAGTTCGGCTCCCGCATCGACATCCTTCTGCCGAAGGATACCGAACTGCTCGTGGAGATCGGGGATCCTGTCGTGGGATCGCAAACTCCCATCGCCCGGTTGAAGTAACTTATTGGCGGCGGTTTTCGCGTTGCGGTACGTATGAGTATTACACCTCAAACATTGCTTCGTTTTACGGTGGGGGCGGCCATTACGGCCGTCGTCCTCTTTTTGATGTGGTACTTCAGCTCCATCGTGATCTACATTCTGGTTTCGGCGGTGCTGGCCATTATGGGACGCCCGCTGGTAGCCCGGATATCCCGAGGTCGGATCGGGCGATGGCGTGTGCCGCGCTGGTGCGGAGCGCTCGTTACGCTGCTGGTGATCTGGATCGTTTTCGCGGTGATGTGCGGGCTTTTCGTGCCGCTGGTGACCAACAAGCTCTACCAGTTGGCGCACCTCGATTTTTCGACGGTGCTGACTTCTGTCGAGGAGCCGCTGCAGCGTATTCAGGATTATCTCACTCACTTCTTCTCGTTGCCCGAAACCCAGGTGTCGTTCAAGGACACGCTGATCTTGTTCCTGCAGTCGCTGATTAATTTCGACACGATCAATACGGCGTTTTCATCGGTGGTGAGTTTGGCCGTTTCGAGCGTGATCGCCTTTTTTTCGATTTCGTTCATCACGTTCTTTTTCCTGCGGGACGACGGACTTTTCTATGCGATGGTAACGGCACTTTTCCCGGATCGATACCAACAGAACGTGACGCATGCCCTCAATTCGGTTACAGTGCTTCTGTTCCGCTACTTTCGGGGGATTTTTGGCCGAGAGCTTCCTGTTGATGTTGGCCGTATCGCTGGTGATGATGGCTTTCGGCATGAGGGCGCAGGATGCCTTTTTCATCGGTCTTATCATGGGGGTTATGAACGTCGTGCCATACGCCGGTCCGACCATCGGCGGTGCTGTTTCGGTCTGCATGGGTATCATCACCCCGATCGAAGGGATGTCGATCGGCCATACGATGCTGGTCATTGCAGGATCGCTGTTGATTTTGAAGGGGCTGGATGATTTGCGTGCTGCAACCGACGCTCTACTCCGAGCGGGTCAAGGCGCAGCCGCTCGAGATATTTCTCGTGATCCTGATTGCAGGGTCGTTGGCCGGGGTGATAGGCATGCTGCTGGCCATACCGCTTTATACCGTGCTGCGGGTTTTCGCCAAGGAGTTTTTCTCCCAGATTCCCTGGTGCGCAAGCTGACCGAAAAGATTTGAGGCTATGTCTGTCTGGATCGAAGGAGAGGTGATGCACGGACGGCAACTGGGCCGTGAGTTGGGATTTCCGACCGCCAATATGGAGGTTGCGGATGCGGATACGATCGAAAGCGGAGTGTATGAGTCCTATGTGGAGATCGACGGTGTGGAGTATAAGGCCATGTCGAATCTGGGGAGCAACCCCTCGGTGGGCGGAGGTCCCCGACATCTCGAAACCCATATTTTCGACTTTTCGGGCGATCTCTACGGTCGGAGACTCCGGGTCGAGCTGCGGCGTAAGATCCGCGACGAGCGCAAGTTCGATTCGCTGGAGGAGTTGCAGCGCCAGATCGAACGGGATCGCAGCTGTATTTTGAGTTCGGAGAATCGGCGGCGATGACCGTGCGGCGGTTTATGCCGTTTTTCGGCCGGAGGCCGTGTTTACCGCTTTGTGGCTTCGATTCCCTTCGGCGGGAGTCGGTGTCGCAATGCGGCCGACGAGAGCCGACGATTCGGCAAGAGATTATGTATAATTGATTAAATGATAAAAAGTATGTTTTTGGATTTGTCCCTGCCTTACAAAGTGGCCGATATGTCATTGGCCGAATGGGGCCGGAAAGAGATTGAGATTTCGGAGCACGAGATGCCCGGACTGATGGCCATACGCCGCAAGTACGGCCCGCAGAAACCGTTGAAGGGCGTGCGTATCATGGGGTCGCTGCATATGACGATTCAGACCGCCGTGTTGATCGAAACGCTGGTCGAGCTGGGCGCCGACGTGCGCTGGTGCTCGTGCAATATTTTTTCGACGCAGGACCATGCGGCGGCGGCCATCGCCGAAGCGGGGGTTCCCGTCTTTGCGTGGAAGGGCGAAACGCTGCCCGAGTACTGGTGGTGTACGGCGATGGCCATGTCGTTCCCCGGCGGGAAGGGCCCTCAGTTGATCGTCGATGACGGCGGCGATGCCACGTTGCTGATCCACAAAGGATACAAGGCCGCAAAACGACGCTTCGACGCTGGATTACGAACCGTCGTCTTACGAGGAGGAGGTCATTCTCGATACGCTGAAGAAGATTCTGGCCGAAGATAACGGCAAATGGCACCGAACGGTAGCCGAGTGGCGGGGTGTGAGCGAAGAAACGACGACCGGCGTGCATCGCCTTTATCAGATGCAGGAGGCGGGCGAACTGCTCGTTCCTGCGATCAACGTGAACGACTCCTGCACCAAGTCGAAATTCGACAACCTGTACGGTTGCCGCGAGTCGCTGGCGGACGGTATCAGCGGCGACCGACGTGATGATTGCCGGCAAGGTGGTGGTCGTTTGCGGTTACGGCGATGTCGGCAAGGGCTGCGCCCGTTCGATGCGTTCGTACGGAGCCCGGGTCATCGTTACGGAGATCGACCCGATCTGCGCTTTGCAGGCCGCGATGGAGGGTTTCGAGGTGAAGACCGTCGAGAGTGCTCTGGCCGAGGGTAATATTTATGTGACCTGCACGGGAAACTGCGACATCATCACGCTCGAGCACATGCAGCGGATGCGCGATCAGGCCATCGTCTGCAACATCGGCCATTTCGATAACGAAATCCAGATGGCCCGTCTTGAGGCTTCGGATGCCGTGCGTACCAACATCAAACCGCAGGTGGATAAGTTCACCTTCCTCGACGGCCATTCGATCTTTATCCTGGCCGAAGGTCGCCTGGTGAATCTGGGGTGCGCTACGGGACATCCTTCGTTCGTGATGAGCAATTCGTTCACTAACCAGTGTCTGGCGCAGATCGAGTTGTGGCAGAAGAAACTGGAGGTGGGAGTGTATCGTCTTCCTAAACATCTGGACGAGGAGGTTGCCCGGCTGCATCTGGATAACCTCGGTGTGGAGCTTACGCAGCTTACGAAAAAACAGGCCGACTATATCGGCGTACCGGTCGAGGGTCCTTACAAGGCCGAGCATTATCGGTATTAAAAATAGATCGGGTTCCGTTCGGTGCCCGAAAATAAACCCGGCGTCAGTTTATCTGACGCCGGGTTTATTGTTTCGGGCTGCGGGCGATTGGTCGAGTAAGGTGCATCCGAAACAGGACGTACCGCTTGCTTTAGCCTCCGGGGAAAGGAGGATAAAAAACGTCTTCGGAAAAATCCGAAGACGTTTTTGAATGATCGGGTCGGTGGAATTAATAGCCGAACATCTCCATTTTGGCTCACGATCTGTACCGTGCCCAGCTTGCGCAGGTAATCCTGGTCGAGGTCTTTCAGGTCGCCGAGGATGCAATAGGTGTATTTGCGGTCCTTGATCCACTGTTCCTGGGCGGCTTTGAGGTCGGCGAAGGTCATGTCCTGGACCTTTTCGAAGATGGCTTTGTTGCGGTCTTCCGTTACGCCCAGATCTTTGTTGGCGATGTATTTCCAGAGCACTTCGTCCTTGATCGTACGCGAGGTCCGCAGATTGGTCAGTACGGCTTCTTTGGCCAGTTTGAAGGCTGCTTCCGATTCGGGCATGTTGTTGATGATCTCATCGAATGCGTCGATGGCCTGGGCCATTTTGTCGTTTTGCGTGGCGATGATCGCTGCGAAAAGATAATTGTCGTCCAGGTAGCTCGGATTGATCCACTCCGTGAAGGCCATGTAAGCCAGGCTGCGGGATTCGCGCATCTCCTGGAAGACGATGGCTCCCATGCTGCCGCTGTTGTATTCGTTGTACAGTTTCAGAGCGGGATCGACCGCTACGTCGAATTTTTTGCCCAGGTTCGAGTACTGGAGGAAGTAGAGCTGCGGCGCGTTGTAGTTGGCCAGGCAGACCTTGTTCTGTTCCGTAGGCTGGAACGCGATATTTCCCCGAGTCAGCGGTTCGAGCACTTCCGGCGTTTGGTGGTGTGCTTTCAGGTCGGCGAGCAGCCCGGCTTTGTCCTTAGGACCGTAATAGAGGATGGTGTGCTGCTTTTTCAGCAGGTCGCGGACCTTGCCGATCAGTACGTCCGACGTGAGCGCTTCGAGCTGCTCGTTGTTGAGGGTCGTGCGCTGGATAGCTTCTCCGCCGAAGAAGGCGAAACGCTGCAAGGCTGCGAAATTCGCTTCCTGGTTCAGTTTGTTGTCTGCACGTTTTTTCAGCAGGTCGGCCTTGTAGTTGGCGAGAATCTCTTCGTCGCCCTGTGCATTGGCTACCAGGTCTTCGAAGATATCCATGACCTGTCCCATGTTTTCGCTCAATCCCTTGAAGGTTATCGCACAGCGGTTCTGACTGGCCGACAGGTCGTAGTAGCAGGCGATGTCGTAGAGTTCGGATGCGATCTCCGCAGCTGTCTTGGCCTGGGTGCCGAGGTAGTCGATATAAGCGAAGGCATTGTTGAGCGCCGGATCGTTCAGCACGCCGGTATCGAAGAGGTAGGTCAGCGAGAAAAGGTCGTTGATGTCATTTTTCTTATAGAGGACTTCGAGGCTGGAATCGGTTTTGAAAATCTCCATATCGCGGTTGAAATCCACGAATACGGGTTCGATCGGAGTTACCGTCGAATTTTGAATTTCGGTCAGGAATGCACTCTGGGTGTCGCGGTTCATCTGGATCGGGGTGAGGGCCGGTTTGGCGATCTTCTGCACGCTGGGGTCCTCTCCCTGGCGTTTGTAGATAATGCCGTAATTCTCGGTGCCGAGTTTTTCATTGGCCCAGGCCACCAGTTGTTCCTTGGTGATGGAGCCGATGCGGTCGAGCTTGGTCACTTCGTCGCTCCAGGGAATGTCGTTGTAGAAGGACGAAAGGTACATTTCGACACGTCCCACGTTCGTCTCTTCCTCGCGCATGGTCGATACTTTCAGGTTGTTTACGACCGCCTTGATCAGCTCTTCGCTGAATTCGCCGTTGCGGAGTTTCGCTACCTCTGCGAGCAACAGATCCCGGACCTCGTCGAGGGTCTGACCCGCTTTCGGAAGACCTTGCAGCACGAGGGCTCCGTAGTCGGCCCGCTGATCCGGGTACGAGAAGGCGTCGAGTACTTTCTGTTGCTGCATCAGGTCGAGGTCGATCATGCCGGCCTGTCCGTTGTAGAGGATCCGGCTGGCCAACAGCAGGTATTCCGCATCGTCCGATGCGGCGTTGTCCGTGCGCCATGCCAGCGTTACGTTCGCGGCGTCGGGACCGTAAACCTCCTTGACGATGGGTTTGGTGATCGGGGCTTCGGGTTCGAAGGCGAGCTGCGGGATATTCTCGTTCGGCTGCATATCGCCGAAATATTTGTCGATCGTGGCGATCATCTGGTCGGGATCGAAGTCGCCCGAAAGCAGGATGGCCATGTTATTGGGCACGTAATATTGCGTGTGATAGTTCTTTACGTTGGTAATCGACGGGTTTTTCAGGTGTTCCTGCGTGCCGAGTACGGATTGTTTGCCGTAGGGGTGGTTCGGATAGAGCACTTCGCCGATCGTGGTGTAAACCTTACGGTTGTCGTCCGTCAGGGACATGTTTTTCTCCTCGTAGATCGTTTCGAGCTCGGTGTGGAATCCGCGGATCACGACGTTCTTGAAGCGGTCGGCCTGGATCCTGGCCCAGTTCTCGATCTGGTTCGCAGCGTAATCGGCGTCCTCGAACGTGACGGTCGACCCCGTACCCTCAGCAAACGCCATGGTCACGGGCGCCATCACGCCGCCGAAGCTCAGCGCTGCTGTGAGGCCGGCGGTTACTGCCAGGCGT
>ENA-OPYT01000010-OPYT01000010.1-human-gut-metagenome-genome-assembly--contig:-NODE-10-length-73252-cov-3.789785_pt1 | contig 73252 bp, 62 predicted proteins | sample MGYA00242636_ERZ504480 | MGnify/ENA primary metagenome ERZ504480 (study PRJEB26092, sample SAMD00036228) | human gut metagenome | host: Homo sapiens | study: EMG produced TPA metagenomics assembly of...
GCCGCAGGACGGCGAGCGTATTGCTTGAAAAAGCCCCGGCATACGCTCACCCCGTTTCTGAATTATTTAGCGATGTCTTTCCAGTTCACCTAGGTACGCTCATACCCGGCCGGATGTATTCCACGTCCTTGCGTGGGTTTGGCTTTGACGGCAAAGGTGCGGATGTCGAAGCCGCCCCTGCGTGCGTGTTGCGGACCAGGTGGCGAAATCGGCCTGCACAGCGATATAGGTCACCTCGAACTCCACGCTGCGGTCCAAGGCCGGGATATAATACGGGTTCCGATATGGATGTCGGGCATCAGATCCTCCTTGATGTTGAAGGTCACCCATACGTCGCTCATATCGAGAATCGCCACTACGGGATAACCCGTTCCGACCAGTTCGCCGGCTTCGGCGATGATCGTCGAAACCTCGCCCGTTACAGGGGCGTAAACCAAGGCATCCGAAAGATAGGACTCCACTTCCGAAACGGCGCCTTCGGCCTGCCGTACCTGGGCGGCTGCCGCCTCTTTCTCCTCCTTGCTGGCTCCGTCGAATACCAGTTCGCATTGCGCTTTGGCCGCACGCTCGGTCGCCTGCATCGCCTGCAGGTTGGCGCGGGCTTCATCCAGCTTCTGGGCCGGAACGACGCCTTGTTCATAGAGGTTGTTCACGCGGTCGAAGGTTTTCTGGGCCAACAACAGTCCTGCCTGGGCTTTTTCCCAGAGATTCAGTGCGGCTTCCTTCTGTTGGATACGGGCACCGGTGAGGGCTTTCTGGTCCATGGCCGATGCGGCGCTCTTCACGGCTTCGGCCTGTTGCAACTTGGCATTCAGTTCGGGGGTCGAGAGCGTGTAGAGCAGTTCGCCCTTGGTGACGTGCTGTCCCTCCTCTACTTTCATCTCCTCGATACGGCCGGGAACTTTCGACGAAGCTTTGTATGTAGTACATTCCACCGTTCCCTGGATGTACAGGGGCGTGGCCTTGCGTAAATACCAACTGATGAAGATGACGCCCAGCACGACAGCGGCGGCAATCAGAATGATCGTGACAATGGTACTTTTTTTCATGAGATTATCTATATTTACTCTTTGTCGAAATGAATGGGACGGGCGTCGGTACGGTGCAGGTAGCTGATGAACTCATCGCTGATGCCGGCGGCTTCGAGCAACTTGGCCAGTGCGACATCGTAATTGTAGGCGGTCTGCATACGCTCGGTGCGCACCTTGGCGAGATTCAGTTCGGCATCCACCAGGTCGGAGGAGGAACTCATACCTTCCAGGAATGCCGCATTCTTGGCTTTGAGATACTCCTCCGCAAATGCGAGCGAAGCGTCGATCGACTTCATCTGGTTGGCATAGTTGTTCATTTGGTTGTAGAGTTTTTCGATCAGTACTGCAATGTCCTTGCCGGCTTTCATTTCCAGCACTTCCACTTGCTTGACCGTCTGTTTTGCCGCCGAATATTTGTATTCGCGGTTCAGGCCGTCGAAAATCTTGAGATTAACGCCGACACCTACTGCCCAGCGGGGCATTATTTTAGTTACCTGGTAGTTGTAGAACGAGGCTCCGCCCATCGCCGCGACCTGCGGCAGGAAATTGGCCCGTTGCAACCGAACTCCTTCCTTGGCCAACTGGCGCTTGAGGGCTACCTGGCTGAGCAGCGGATTGAACTTGGCCGCCAGGTCTTTGTAATAGGCTACGTCTTCCAGGTTGCCGAGTACGAACATCGTCGTTACGGGCAGAACCTCTGCCTGCTGTCCGAGCGTATTATTCAGTGCACTGGCGATGGTTTCGACCTGCAACCGGGCGTTTTGAAGCTCCCGCTCCGCCTCGGCCATCTTGAATTCGACGTAAAGACGTTCGCTGTGGGGGATCATACCGTTCTGTTCGAGGGCGATCGCATCCTTCAGATGTTGGCCTACTCCATCCACTACCTGCTGGCGTACTTCGACGACCTGTCGGGCCAGCGCCAGACCGTAGTATCGCTCCACGAGCTCCGAAACCAGCGCGTTGCGGTTTTGGTTTCCCTGCTCGACTGCAGTCTTTTCGTGATTTTCGCGGCACGGTTGGCCGTGTTGATCTTGCCGCCCATATAGATCGGCAGGGTTACCTGCCCTCCGACGAATCCGAGACTGCGGTCCTGCAATGTCAGGAACCAATCCGCTCCCATGACCGGGGTGAGAAGTTGCTGAATCTGGGGGGATCAATTCGGTCGGGATCAGCCCGCTGCCGAGAATGTCGTGGGTGATGTTTCCGACAGGCCCTTTCAAATCGTTGAAGTCGAATCCGATGTCCTTGCCCAAATAGGTGTAGGCTCCGCCTACGCTGATTTGCGGCATACGCAAGCCGATCGCTGCCCGCCGTTCCTGCTGGGCGGCTTTTTCTTCGTAACGCGAGGCTTCGATGACCGGACTTCCGGAGAGGGTGATCTCCAGGGCTTCATCCAGGGAAAGTACCCGGGGCGTTTGCTCCTGAGCCGCCAGAGGTGCGGCAGCTAACAGAGCGAAAAATGAAACGATTACACGGTTCATAAAATGGTCTTCTAAATTTTTATGCGAAGATAGTGCGAATATTCGTACGTATAATTTGTTGTGGCTGTTTAGGCCAATATTCGGCGTAAAACAGAACAAAAAATAACCATGCTCCTCAATGTCCGATATGTGCGTTTATCGCTCGGACCTGACCGGACAGCGTCTCATCGACGCTGACTTCGATCCCGTGGCGACGGAGGTTCAGGGCGCCCTGGCAACAAACGAAACAGTCCGGCTCATATAGAGCAAAAACTACCCGGCGAAATTCGTGCCGAATTATCAATTCCGAGCAACTTTCCGGTTCACTTTTTCGTTCGGAGCACGGTTCCATCGAAGAATAGATGGTCGCCCCCCGCAATTCGACACCCGCTGCAAGCGCTTTCAGAATCGCTTCCTGTTCAGCGTGGTGGGTCGGAGAAGTTTCGTGAGTGTAACCCGTAAATATCTTTCGGTTAGTCGTTACAATCACTGCACCTACACAATAGGAAGAGGTCGAGGGCGTACATTTGCGGCTTTCGTCGATCGCCATTTGCAGGTAGCGGCGGTCTTCGGCGGTCCGGTCGGGCTTGATCGCATAGGTCGTGACCCGCATTCCTCCCAACGATTCGGTCGAATGCGGCGTTTGCAGATAACCGGAACCGACCTCCAAACGGGGTGCCCGGGGATCCCCCACTTTTACGGCCGGATTGACAGCCAGCCGGAAGGTATCGACCAGATTTTCGGCAAAGAACATCCGGAGCGTCGCAGCTCCTCCTTCGACCAGCAGGGAGCGAAGTCCCCGTTTTTCAAGTTCGGTAACGATCAGAGCAGCCGTGATCTCTGCGGCGGGTATCACCGTCGCCACCTGCCGCAGGGGACCGGGGTCGGAGCAGGAGGTGAAGACGATCTTTTCCTGATCTCCCCGGGTGAAGAAATTGGCCTCCGGCGAGAGCCGGCACGAAGCGGTCAGCGTTACCTTGACCGGATCGGGTGAAAGCCCCCGGTCGATTCGTTCCCGACGAAGAACTTCGTCGCCTACCAACAGCGAGGGATTGTCCCGCCGGATGGTTTCGGCCCCGACCAGAATAGCGTCGCAAGCAGCCCGGAGGCGATGCACTTCGGCCCAGTCTTCGGGCGTGGAGAGGATCAGGCGGTCGGGCGAACGGTCGTCCAGATATCCGTCCGCAGAAACGGCGGTGGAAACGGTCACTTTCATTTTTTCAGCGTAAAAAGGGTGATTTCAGGATCGGCGCCGAGCCGCATCGGAAAACCGACGTATCCGATTCCGTCGTTGATGTAGAGCGTATTGCCGGCCGCATCGTCGTAGCGCCCGCTCCAACGGTCGTACATCAGTTGTGCCGGAGAGAACGCCCGTCCGAAGAGATGTCCCTTGATCTGCATACTGTGCACGTGCCCTGCCAGCGTGAGGTTTCCGCGACCGAGGGCGGTGATATTGGGCCACAGTTGCGGCAGATGCGAAACCGTCAGGTTGAACATACCCTCCGGCATGCCTTCGTAAGCGGTTGCGAGGGATATTTCGGGAAGATCGAACGAATGTCGGAATTTTTGCAGCGTGGGATCGAACGAGATGCCCGTCACCGAAATCGAATCGCTGCCCCGGCGCAGGTAGAGGGTCGAATCCAGCAGCATCCGCCACCCGATCTTCCGCTGCCGGTCGATTACCTGCCGGTTGTTTTCAGCACGCGGCAGGGCGACGGTATCTTTGATATAAAGTCCCACGTCGTGATTGCCCAGGGTCGAGATGACACCGTACGGGGCGCGAAGCCTTCCCAGAATAGCCAATACGTCCGATGTGAGTTCCGTGGAGCGGACATTGACCAAATCGCCGCTGAAGACGACGAGGTCGGGTCGCAGCGCATTGATCGTATCCACGAGCCGGTTCATCTCCCGTTCCGGCCGCACGAGCGTGCCGATGTGCAGATCCGAGAATTGCACGATCCGGAATCCGTCGAATGCGGCGGGCAGTGCTGCGGTCCGGATTTCGACTTCGTTCACCCGCAGGGCTTGTCTGCCCCAAGCCGCTCCCCATACGAGCCATACGGCACATCCGACAGCGAAGAGCGCCCCTACCCGACTGAAACTCCGATGCCGATCGAACAACAAACCGAAATAATAGCCGTAACGACAGCCGATCAGCAACAGGAAGACGAAGGTAAACCATTGGGCTGCCTGCATCCAGCCCGTCGTATTGTCCGGTACGGCCTTGAGCAGCAGCACCACGACGATCGGAAGCGCATCCGAAAACACCGCGAACCAGACGAAGGCGCGGCGAAGGCGCTCGGAATGCCGACGCATCCGCACCCGGTAGAAGAGAAAGTCCACCCCGGCAAAAAGCAGGGAGAGGAGAAGCAGAAACCAGATCATATAGCTCGATTTTTTCGTTATCGCGTTCAGTCGCTCTCTGGCATTTTATCGACAGATCGACCGGACGGAATCGTTTTTGCAAAGATAATAAGATGATGGCAATCGCACGAATTGGCACGTACAGATTGCCGAACCGCCTCCTATCTTCTGCAAAGATACGATTAAGCCGAGGGCAAAAACAAATTTATTTGTGCTTTGCCGAGGCGGAGTATCTAAGACGAAGTCAAAGATTGGGATTAAGCCGAGCGCAAAAGCAAATTTATTTGCATTTTGCCGAGGCGGAGTATCTAAGACGAAGTCAAAGATTGGGATTAAGCCGAGGGCAAAAACAAATTTATTTGTACTTTGCCGAGGCGGAGTATCTAAGACGAAGTCAAAGATTGCGATTAGGCCGAGGGCAAAAGCAAATTTTATTTGCGTCTTGCCGCAGCGGAGTACTTCAAAGATAGTGAAAGCCGGGTCCGTTTGCACCCGTCGTTCTGCCCTGCGCCGAAGATCGGGCGAACATTGTGTTGCAGTTGTTCGATGCGCTCGTCGAATATCGACACCGTTCGCGCCGCATCGGTGCGGCACGAACGGTAAGGTATGGCCTGCGGCCGAATCGTATTATTTCGTTTTGATTTTGAAAAACAGGGCGTAAAGTATCGGCAGAAACAACAACGTGGCGATGGTCGAAAAGAACAGTCCGCCCATGATCGTCGCAGCCATTGAACCGAACATCGCATCGCCGAGCAGCGGAATCATACCGAGAATGGTGGTAAGCGAAGCCATCATCACAGGCCGCAGACGACTTTGGGCGCTGACGACCAGTCCGGCTATGAGGTCGGTATCGCCGCTGCACCGCTGGCCGATTTCGTCCAACAATACGATGCAATTTTTTAATCAGCATGCCCATCAATCCCAACGCACCCACAATGGCGCAGAAGTCGAACGTCTTTCCGGTCAGCAACATTGCTCCGACGATGCCGACGGCCAATAAAGGAATGCAGCACAACACGATCGTCGGCTTGCGATAGTCGCCGAACAAGAGAATCAGAACAGCGATGATGAGTACTACGGCCAGCGGGACCTGTTTGAAAAGCCAGTACATCGTCTGGTCACGGGCCCCTTTTTCACCATCCCAGCGTATCGAATAGCCGGTCGGCAACGGAATGTCTTCGATCTGTTCGGCAATAGTTTGTCGTGCCGCCTCGGTTTCAACACCCGGTGCGGGGGAACACATCACGCTCTGCATGCGCTGACCGTTATAGCGCGGAATGACCGGATCTTCCCAGCGAATGCCGACACCCCGTCCGACTTGCCCGAGGGGGATGGTCTGCGCCAGCCTTCGGATGATATCGCCTTTGTCGAGCGTGCCGGTCTGAAGGCTTCCCACCAGCTCGTCGTCAAGCAGCGCATTTACATTCGGGAGCATCGGGAAAACGGGTACGTTCTCCGGATTGTCGATGCGCGAGCCGTCGGCCGCCGTACATTTGAGATAGATCGTATTGCGATGTACTCCTTCGTAGAACGTCCCGACGGGAATACCGCCTTCGGCCGTCAGCAACGAGGTGGCGATATCCTGGCGGCTCAGGTTGGCGCGACGGGCGGCCGCCTGGTGGTAATCCACCGCCAAAACGGGAACCGCAGGTTCCCAACCGGTAGTGATCTGCGCAACCTGGGGCGTGCGCGCCATAATCATTCGTGCGGAATCCGCCAACCGGTGCAGTACCGCCGGATCGGGTCCGGAAAATTGCACTTCGATCGGGTATTTTTTGAACATGATATTATAACGCTTCACCTTGACGTACGCGTCGGGGTAACGGGCCGAAAGATCCTCCTGAATGACATCCATGTTTTCCACCAGCGATTCGGGCGATTCGAAATCGACGATCAATTCTCCGTAAGAGAGCGACGGCGTGGCGATACTGCGCACCAGATTATACCGTGCCGGCGTCCCGCCCACGGACGCAACAACGTTCCGGATTTCGGGACGAGTCTTAAGGTACGCTTCGATTTCCCGCAGGTCGGCGGCAACCCGTGTGGAGTTCGTACCTTCGGGCAATTTGTATTCGATATAGAGTTGGTCGTAAACCATATCGGGAAAGAATCCCTGCCGCACGTACCGGAATCCCCAGACGCTCAATCCGAGCAGAACGAGAATGACCGACAGGGCCGCGATACGGTGCCGCAAACCGAAGCGAAGCAGATCGCCGAAACGACGATACAACGTGCTGTCATACAGTTTACCGCTTCCCTCGGTCCTCGACGGTTGCTTCAAAAGCCGATTCGCCATCAGCGGCACGTGCACCAGAGCCAGGACCCAACTCAACAGCAGACTCGCCGCCAGCACGATAAACAGATCGCGCACATAGACGCCTGCCGTATCGGGCGAAAGGAAAACGGGCAGAAATGCGAGGATGGCAATGACCGTAGCTCCGAGCAACGGCATGGCGGTTTTACGACCGATGGCGCACATCGCTTCGCGGCGCGGCTTGCCCAGCTTCAGATCGACCAGAATACCATCTACTATGACGATCGCATTGTCCACCAGCATCCCCATTGCGAGAATGAACGCCGCCAGTGAAACCCGCTGCATCGTGCCGCCGGTCATACCCAGCAGCAGAAACGTGCCGATGACGATCGTAAGCAGACTGAATCCGATGATTACGCCGCTGCGGAACCCCATCGTAATCATCAGAATCGCGATGACGATCAATACCGATTCGACCAGATTGATGAAGAAAGTGGAGAGGGCCCCTGTTACCCGTTCGGGTTGATAGAAGACCTTGTGGCAAGCGACGCCTGCAGGAAAACGTTCCTCCTGTAATTCGGCGAGCCGCCGTTCGACCGCATTGCCGACCTTTACGATGTCGGTTCCCGAGGCGGCGGCTACGGCGATACCGACGGCATGTTCACCGTTATAGGTCATCGAATTGCGTACGGGTTCCGTATAGCCGCTCTCTACGGTCGCAATATCCCCCAGACGCAACTGGTCGTCTTCATGGCCCTGAATGACCATGTTGCGGATCTGTTCGACCGTACGCGACTTATCGGTGACCGTTACGCGCACGCGTTGATCCCCGTTGTCGTAGTAACCGGCATAGAAAGTGCCGTTTTGTCCGTTCAGGGTGGCGAGTACTTCTGTTGGCGAAATGCCGAGTGTCGCCATTCGGTCCGCACGCAGCGAAATATCGATACTCTCCTCGCGCTTTCCGTAAAGCTCCACCCGGGCCACGCCGTCGAGATCGGTCAATTCGCGCTGGATCAGTCCGGCATAGTCGGCGAGCTGTCTTTCGCTGAAGCCTTCGGCGGTCAGGGCGTAAAACATACCGTAAACCAGACTGAAATCGTCCTGAACCGTCACGGATGTACCGCCGGGCAACGACGCTTCCGCATCGGAAACCTTGTGCCGCAGCATATCCCAACACTGTTCGAGCCGGTCATCGGGCGTCGTACTTTTGAGTTCTACCTGTATGATGCAGAGGTCGTTGTACGACCAACTCTGCGTATTGTCCACCTCTCCGACGGTACGGATCGCCTTTTCCAGCGGGTCGGTCACTTCCAGTTCCATTTCGTGCGCCGACGCTCCCGGACGAACCCCGACCACCATGGCGATTTTTACCTTGACTTCGGGATCTTCGAGTTTTCCCATGTCGTAGGCCGATTTCAGACCGCCTACCAACAGTACCGCCAACAGAAAATAGACGAGCTTGCTGTGTCCGAAAGCCCATTTGCCCAAGTCGATCATAGCAGCCCTCCTTCATTGGTTTTCGACGGAGCAGGAAGCGGTGCGACCCGCTGGCCTTCCGTCAATTTATGAACTCCGGCCACGACGATCCGTTCGCCTTCGTTCAGACCATCCGCTATCGTCGCCGTTCCGTCCGTATGCAGACGGACTACTTCGACCCGTCGGCGTGCGATCGTCCCGTCCTGTCGGTAAATCCACACGTAACTCGTCTTGTCGCCGTTGCTGAACAGAGCTGATGCAGGAATCTCTACCGATGCCTCCGTTTCCTGCCGCATGGCGACTTCGACCGTTGCGTTCATGCCGGGTGTCGCCGCGATCTCCGTATTCACGGGCAGTGCCAACCGCACGGCGTAAAGCTGATTGGCATTGGCGCTCGGATCGACATGGAGCAGACGCAGCGGAATTTTTTGCCCTTGCAGAAAATCGAACACCGCCGCAAACGAAGCGATCTCCCGACGGCGAATGTAAGTCGATGCCGGAATGAAAAGTTCGACCTCGGGATTCTTGCCCGACAGGAACGTGATGACCGGCATTCCGGCCGCTACGACCGTCGGAGGATCGAAACGCCGACGCTTCACGTAGCCGTCGAAAGGAGCATACAGTTTCGTATCGGCCAATTGGTTGCGGGCGTTCTCGTATTTCGCCGTAATCTGTTGCAGCCCGTATCGCGCTTTGTCGTAAGCATCGGCGGTAGCGACGTTTTGGTCGTAAAGCGCCATTACACGTTCGGCTTCGGCCTTGATACTCAAATATTCGGCTTCGACCGCCTGTAACTGAAGTTCGTAATCGCGCGGATCCATTTCGGCAACAAGTTCACCCTGACGGACAAAAGCCCCGTCATCGACATAAATACGTTGCAAGGTTCCGGGTATCTTGAAAGCGAGGTGAACTTCTCCGGCAGCCTGTACTCGGGCGGGAAATTCGAGAATATCACAGGTATTCGCTGTTTTTACGGTATCGATGCGCACGAGCGTTACCTGTTCCGTATGTTGCCGCTGCCCGCACCCGACCAGAAACAGCGTTGCCGCAGTCATTGCTATCACTAACTTATGTTTCATATGAAAAATATGTTTTTACAAAATACAAAAATATCGGATAGCGACCGTTTCGGAAATAACTATTTCGCCGTTAGTTTATCCGATTTGCAGGATTCGCCAACGCCTTCTGTTCGTTTTTTACACTTTTTGAGGGGAATTTTATTTAGGGAAAGGAGACCGACATCCGTCCGAAGACTCCGGGAATAGGTTCGAACGTCTGGCAGATGCCGTGACCGGTCCGGCTCGCAGGCTGGAGGATCCCGCTTTCCGACCTGCTGCACCTGTTCTTGCCGGGTATTTTGGCATATAACTTGCCACGTTTCGGGCAAATACCAATTGTCTGACTTCCAAAATCGTAATATACATATATAGATGGCATCCGCCATTATCGGAATAATTTAATTTTATTGCTTATGAAAATTTTTCGACTTTTAATCGCAATGTTGCTGGCGGTTTCTGCGGCCTCGGTTTCGGCCCAGACCTACCAGATCCGTAAGGACAGCGTAAAGACCGGCGAATACTCTCCGACGGTTTATTTGGTTTCCGTCAATGCACCTCAACCGCCCGCAGACGAAGAGGCCTTGCTCGAAGCGGCCGTATTGAACCAACTGGCAATCGACAATGCCATTCGGGATTATATCGAAACCCATCATCCCGGTTTCCAGCAGGATGAACTGCCTCACTTCATCTTCGCCACCAAGCAGAACAAATTCTCTTTCTCGCTCGGCGGCCAGGTGACTTTGCGTGCGTCGTATGATTTCGACGGAATCTCCGGAGCACAGGATTTCATTCCGGCCACGATCGCCGTTCCCGGCACCTATGCCACCCGTCAGAAATTCGGCCTGGACGGAACTACCTCCCGCATATTTCTGAAGGCCATCGCCAATTCGAAAAAACTGGGCCGTGTCACCCTCTATTTCAGTACGGACTTCCGCGGCGGAGGAACCAACAGTTATACGCCCCGTATCCGGTCGGCTTACGTATCGTTCAAAGGGTTCACGTTCGGACGCGACGTAACGACGTTCTGCGACCTGAACGCCGCTCCCAATACGATCGACTTCCAGGGTCCCAATGCCTATAACTACTTTTTCTCGACGATGATCCGTTACGAGCATTCGATCTACCGCGATATTCTGAAATTCGGCGTTGCCGCCGAGCTACCGAACGTAAGCGGCACCTACGGCGATTCGTTCGCTTCGATTCCGCAGCGCGTACCTGATTTCCCGGTTTATATGCAGGTGAATTGGGGCCGGAACAAGGAGAGCCATTTCCGGGCATCGGCCGTTTTCCGCGATATGTATCTGCACAACGAATCGACGGGTAACAATACTTCGCTCTTCGGCTGGGGCGTCCAGGCCAGCGGAAATATCAAAGTAGCGGGTCCCCTGCAACTCTTCTTCAACGGTGTGTACGGCGAGGGCATCACTCCCTACATCCAAGATTTATCGGGCATCGGACTGGATTTTACACCCAATCCTCACAATCCGAGGAGTATTCAGACTATGCCGATGTACGGTTGGCAGGCGGCTGTGCAAATCGACCTCGTTCCGAACAAACTCGCCATTTCGGGCGGTTATTCCATGGCGGAGGTTTGCCGCAGGAACGGGGCCTATGCCGATGACGAATACCGTCGCGGTCAGTATGTCTTCGGCAATATTTTCTGGGATTTGGCCCCCTGCTGTCAGCTTGCGGCCGAATACCTGTACGGCACCCGCGAAAATATGGACGGAATGAAGGGCCATGCCAATCGGGTCAATCTGATGGTGCGCTACAACTTCTGATTTCGGAGGGCGGAATTTTTTACGGGCGGCTGCCGGATGCAGCCGTCCGTAATTTTTTTGGTTTTTGCGGCAGATGTGAAAGCGCCGAAATGCTTCGGATTGCCGGGGAGAAAAGCGATGCCAATTCCACTATTCATATATCGAGCGGAAAAGTTTCACAAAATACGGTTCTCGGAAAGCACGTCTTGCGCACTGGATTCGAATACGGGTCTTGAGCGGCCTATTTCAGAATTTCTTCCGGATCTCGTAACGTTTGCACGGTCGATACGCTCTTTTTGGCATTTCGGTTGAACCGGTAGCCGATCGAAAAGACCAGCCGCAGACTTCTGTGTCCCCGAGGTTGCCGCAGGACGGAATAGTAGGAGTTGTCCCAGCGTACCGTTTCCTTTTTCAGTTTGGTCGAAAGGATATTGTTCACGTCGAGGGATATATACAGTTTGTCTTTACAGAATGATTTGGTTATTCCGGCAGCTAAAGCCCAATAGGAATTTTGCCAGGTTTCCAATCTTTTTTGGGGCAGCTCGACGCCTCCGTCCAGATAGATAATCATCGAGGGATGCGGCTGGAACATAAGGGAAAGGCTGAACATCCCACCTCCGGCACTGTACGAAGCCTGCCAGTCGCCATCCACCTCTCTCCGATACCAATATCCGTGAATGAAAGATTTCACTCGGAACCATTTGGTTACCAATGTCGTATAATCGATCCAGATATTATGCGCCGAGCCGTGTTCCCCGTTCACCTTCGTCGTATAGACGATGTTCGGATCGTCGGGGTCATAGAAAGTCATCGTTTCACTGCCGCGCGACCACGTACCTCCGTAAGAGATCGTCAGTTTGTTGCGCAGCGTATAGCTCAGGTCGATGTCGTACCCCCAGCCGGGTTCGAGATTTTCGTTGCCTACGGTATAACTGTATTGCGACTGCCAGACCCGGCGGGGACTCAGGGCGTTGTTGTCGGGCAGCCGGCCGCTGGACCGATAGAGGTCGAGATTGATATTGGTGCCCTTTTCCGGGTTGAACGTGTAGGCCAGGCTGAGTTCCGGGAACAGTCGCCAGTAGTCACGATGTTCGTAGCCCGTATTTTCGGCATTCCGGTAAGCGATGCGGTCCCATTGCAGTCGCAGGCCCGCCTGATAGGAGAACTTGCCGTAGGCGTCTGGCCCATTGGGTGTAGGCACCCGTGCTTTGAGTGCGGTCGATGAACCAGGTACTCATCTCGGTCCGGGATCCACTCTTCCTCCTCGAAGCGATGCACGGGAGCGTTGTTGTACCGCATACCGCAAATCATAGCTCAACCCCGCGCTGAAGCTGCGTCTTCCGAAAAATTCTTGTTCAGGTCGAGCCGGGACGCGAACAGATGTCCCAGCAGCTTGTAGCGCTCGCGCCGCAAACTCCGTGGAGAAGGGTTCCGCATCCTCCGGCCGGGAAAAAATCGCGCGTGTCGTAGTCGTAATTCCGATCGACGTTCTGGTGCAGGTAGTCGGCCCTTGAAAGAGAGCCGGGAACCCAACGTGTCGAAACGGAAGATATAATTCAGCGACCCCTGATACTGCCGGTTGTAGAGCGTGCCCCCGTAGCGGTAGAGCGTATATCCGGCTTCGGGCATCTGCGGCGGCACATCGCCCCAGGCCAATCCCGCAGAGGTCGTGTGCACCGTATTGGACGGGTCGCTCGCTCCCATGAAAATCTGTCCCCCGAGACCGATCGAATGGCGGTCGTTTATCTTGTAAACCAGGCTCAGAAGTTCGCGGATATTCCGGGAGGTGATCCGCCCCCGGTCCTCCGAATCGAGCGAGTATCCCGAATTGCGAAATTCGGAATAGGTGCGGTCGAGCGTTTCGTTCTCCCCATAGGAACCCGACACATATATATATTCCCAATCGTCCGCACTGGGCCGAGAACGGCAGGGCGAGTCCCGTAGAATATCCGTCGCGGGAAACGGACGCGGAGGAAGATACGTTGCCGTAAAAACTGCCTGCGGCGAGTTTCTTGAGCCGGATACGGACGATACCGCCAGAAGTCGTGGCGGAATAGGCCGCTCCCGTCTTGTTCTGGACCTCCACGCTTTTCACGTCTTCGGCACGAAGGGCGGAAAGCTCCCCGAGATCCGTCACCAACCGGTCGTCGATATAGACGACCGACACCGGAGTCCCTTTGATGAACAAGGTGTTTCCGGAGACTCGGAGGCCCGGCAGCAGATCCAGCACCTGCATCACGGACCGGTTGCGGACGATCGGATTACCCAACATATTGACTTCGTAGCGGCCTGCCCTGTATTCGGTATTTCGGGCCACCACGACCACCTCGTCGATATGTCGGCTGGCCGGACGTAGAATCACATCGGGCAGGGTTTGCGCCTCCGGAACCTCTACCGTTCGGTAGCAGGATTCGTAGGCCAGATGGTCGTAGCAGAGCAGATAGCGGCCCGCCTGCTCGAAATGCAGGCTGTAACGGCCTTCCGTGTCGGAAACGGCGCCTCCGAGGACCGTGGAGTCGCGCGATTCGAGAATGCTGACCGAACAATAAGGAACCGGAGCGGATTCCGCATCGAGAATACGGCCCCGGACAACGAAGCGTTCCTGGGAAAAACAGGGAACATACAAACAGGTCAGGAGTAAGCTGAAGGTAAGGCGTTTTATCATAGAAAGCGTTATAGTATCAAATAAAGGCGTCATACATAGTATAAAACCATCTTTTTATGACTAAATTAAATAAAAATTGACAGTTATGCAAGCCTGTCAAATGTTATTTATTTTTTGATTGTATATTTCGATTCACCGAATATCGACCTACTCTACCGTAACCTGCCGATATGCCTCGGCTTTTCCTCAATCTTTGACTTCGTCTTAGATACTTCGCCTCGGCAAAATGCAAATAAATTTGCTTTTGCACTCGGCTTATTCGTATCTTTGTCATCGACAAATTCTTTCCGTTGCCGATGAAACTCTTCATTAAGAACATGGTTTGTCCCCGCTGTATTCTGGTCGTGCGCGATATTTTGCGGCAGGCGGGGATCGAGGCCTCGTCGGTCGTTCTCGGCGAAGCCGTGCTGCCCGCAGAACTGACTGCCGAGCGAAGAAAGGAGTTGGACGAAGCGCTCCGCGCCGTCGGGTTCGAGTTGATCGACGACCGCCGCAAGCAGACCGTCGAGCGGGTGAAGAATACGGTCATCGAGCTGGTGCGGGAGAAGGACGCCGCTTTGCGGACCAACCTCTCGGATTATATCGCGGACCGGTTGCATCAGGATTACGGGGCAGTGAGTTCGTTGTTTTCGGAGATCGAAAACACGACGATCGAACAATACTTCATCGCACAGAAAATCGAACGGGTGAAGGAGTTGCTGGCTTACGGCGAGCTGTCGCTCGGCGAGATTGCCGACAAGCTGAACTATTCGAGTACGGCCCACTTGAGCGCCCAGTTCAAGAAGGTGACGGGACTTACGCCCAGCCATTTCCGGAAGATCGGCGAGAACCGTCGCAAACCGCTGGACAAGGTGTAATCCGCCGGTCGTTCCGAAATCTTGTAAATAGTATCCGGAATTATATAACGCCTTCCGCCCTTTTTGTCCCGATCTTTGTATCGAAAGGACACGAAGGGCGTGCGGATATTCCGTGCTCGTCCCTGTCTGTAAAAAATCAAAAAGTATGTCGAAAGGTAAATATGTAAAACGGACTTTTCCCCTTGCGGGGCTGCACTGCGCCGGATGTGCTGCACGTGTGGAAAAAATTCTCAATGCCCAGACGGGCGTCGTCGCGGCTTCCGTCAATCTGGCGGCTTCGACCGCAGCGGTCGAATACGACACGATGCAGACCTCGCCGGAAAGACTCCGGCAAGCCGTGCAGGAGGGCGGTTACGACATGCTCGCCGATTCGGATGATGACACGCCCGACGAGTTGGAGCGGATGAACCGGGAGCGGTACCGGGACCTGAAACGGCGGGCTTTCTGGGCTGTCGTGCTGGCGATTCCGGTGGTCGTGATCGGTATGTTCTTTATGGATATGCCCTACGGCGGTGCGATTATGGCGCTGTTGTCCGCTCCGGTCGTCTTCTGGCTGGGACGCGGATTTTTCGTGAATGCCTGGCAGCAGTTGCGCCACCGTTCGGCCACGATGGATACGCTGGTCGCATTGAGTACGGGCATCGCCTACCTGTTCAGTCTGTTCAACCTCGTTTTTCCGGAGTTCTGGCTCTCGCGGGGAGTGGAACCTCACGTCTATTTCGAAGCTGCGGCGGTGATCATCGCCTTCATCCTGCTGGGGCGCACGCTCGAAGAGAAGGCTAAAGGCGATACCACCGCTTCGCTGAAAAAGCTGATCGGTCTGCAACCAAAAAATGCGATCGTCGTCGCTGCGGACGGTACGCAGACGGAGATTCCGATCAGCCGCATCCGGGTCGGCGATCTCCTGGCCGTTCGACCCGGGGAGAAGATCGCCGTGGACGGTGCGGTTTGCGAAGGCGACTCCTATGTCGATGAAAGCATGTTGAGCGGCGAACCGCTTCCCGTGCATAAGGAGCCCGGAACGAAAGTTTTCGCCGGAACGATCAACCAGAAGGGCAGCTTCCACTTTCGGGCGGAGAAGGTCGGAGCCGCGACGATGCTGGCTCAGATTATCCGCATGGTCCAGGAGGCGCAGGGCAGCAAGGCTCCCGTGCAAAAGCTGGCGGACAAAATCGCCGGCATATTCGTCCCCGCGATCATCGGCATCGCCCTGCTCTCTTTCGTCCTGTGGTTGGTTTTCGATCCGTCGGGAGGCCTGACGCACGGAATCCTGGCAGCTGTGACCGTACTGGTTATCGCCTGTCCGTGTGCATTGGGACTGGCTACTCCGACGGCCGTCATGGTCGGCATCGGCAAAGGGGCCGAGAAAGGAATTCTGATCAGGGACGCCGTAAGTCTGGAGACGGCCGGAAAAATCGACACGGTAGTAATGGACAAAACGGGTACACTGACCGAAGGGAAACCCGTCGTTACCGACATTGTCTGGGCGAACGGGGACGACCGGGCGAAAGCCGTCTTTTTCAGCCTGGAAAAACTCTCGGAACATCCGCTTGCCGATGCCGTCGTGCACTATTTTGCAGGTGTGCCGACGCTGAACGTCGAACGATTCGGAAGCCTTACCGGAAAAGGCATAGAAGGTACGGTCGATGGCGTGCGTTACTTCGCCGGCAGCCGCCGGCTGCTCGACGAGCAGGGAATCGTCGTCGGCAAAGAGTTGAATATCGAAGCGCAGCGGTTGTCGGCAGAAGCCAAGAGCATCGTCTGGTTCGCCGATTCGGAGCAAGCCCTGGCTGTCGCGGCGATCGCCGACCGCATCAAGGATAGCTCCGTAGAGGCCGTGCGCGAACTGCAAGCCGCCGGGATCGACGTTTATATGCTGACGGGCGACAGCCGAGCTGTGGCCGGTCATATCGCGGAAAAGGCAGGTATCCGGCATTTCGAGGCCGAAATACTTCCGCAGGACAAGGCCGCGTTCGTCAAGCGTCTGCAAACCCTCGGTCATAAGGTGGCGATGGCGGGCGATGGTATCAACGACAGTGCAGCGCTGGCTCAGGCCGACTTGAGTATCGCTATGGGCGGGGGCAGCGACATTGCGATGGACGTGGCGCAGATGACCATCATCTCGTCCGACCTCCGGAAGATTCCGGAGGCGATTCAGCTTTCCAAGCAGACGGTTCGAACGATCCGCCAGAACCTCTTCTGGGCCTTTATCTACAACCTCGTAGGCATACCGGTCGCTGCCGGGGCGCTCTACCCTGTCAGCGGCTTTTTGCTGAACCCGATGATCGCCGGGGCAGCCATGGCGTTGAGTAGCGTCAGCGTGGTAGCCAACAGCCTGCGGCTCAAATACCGGCGTTAGGCAGCGCATCTCGATATAACACCCCGGTCGAACAAACCAATTTTGTTTTGCCGGGGATTATATTTTGAGGGCGACGGATAGGATTTTGGCCCGGAAATCTTTACGTGCAATCCCGCATCTATCTTTGTAGAAGATAGGATGCGCCCCGGAAAACTGTGAACAAATTCCCGTTTTCTCTCGGCTTTCCGTATCTTTGACTCCGTCCCGCTTCGGCAAAATGCAAATAAAATTTGCTTTTGCCGAAGCTTAATCCCAATCTTTGACTTCGTCTTAGATACTCCGCCTCGGCAAAGTACAAATAAATTTGTTTTTGCCCTCGGCTTAATCGTATCTTTGCAGCGAACGAACTGCTCATCGACGGGACATTTCCTGCAGCGTGTTCCGTGTCTGTCTTTCCGACGGGGCACGTATTTTGTTCGGAAAAACAAAGAAGAGTTGAACTATGGAATTTTTGATGGAATATCATCTGGCCGGCATCATGATCGGTGTCGCCACGTTTCTCATCATCGGTATTTTTCATCCGCTGGTGACTAAAGGCGAATACTATTTCGGAGTGCGGATCTGGTGGATTTTCCTCCTGATGGGAATCGCGGCGGTCATCGGTTCCGTACTGGTCGAAAACATCGTCTGGTCCACCTTGTTGGCAGTCTGGGGCGCCTCTTCGTTCTGGAGTATCGGCGAATTGTTCGAACAGCGCAAGCGGGTCGAAAAAGGGTGGTTTCCCAAGCGGCCTGAAAAAAAGGAGCGGTAGTCCGTCGCTCCTTGTCGGAAGGTTTCCTCCGCAGCCGTTACTGCCGAAGCTAATGGATGCTTTCGTGCGGGAGGGTTTGCGGATGTTCTTTTTTCTTGGCCTGAAGAATGACGATGATGACCGCCGTGATAATCAGTATCAGGCCCGAGGCACTGTCGAGGCCGAACTTCTCCCCGAAATGCAGCACCCCGACGAGTACTGCCGTCAGCGGCTCCATCGAACCGAGGATCGATGTCATCGTAGAACCGATCTCCTTGATTGCCAGAACGAGCGTCAGGTTGGATACAACGGTCGGCACCAGGGCCAGCAACAGGAGGTTTTGCCAGAGATGCCACTTGCCGGGCAGCGGAGCACCGGTCGTGGACAGAGCGTACACGAGGAAGAAGCAGGCGCTGAAAAGCAGGACATAAAAAGCCTGGATCATCGGATCGAGCCGGGAAATACGGCTTTTTTTCACACCGACGATATAGATCGTGTAGGTCAGCACGGTCGCTCCCGCGAACCCGACGCCGACGATGGCACGGTCGCTCTGCGGACCGCCGATATCGCCCCACGAAAGCAGCGCCACACCCACCAGTGAGATGAGGATCGCAACCAGCAGCCAGACGGAATTTTTTTCGCGGAAAAACAGCGTCATCACGATCGCCACGCCCAGCGGGTATAGAAAGTTGATCGTCGTGGCCACACTGCTGGGAATGTAGGTGTAAGAACGCAACAGCCCGAGGGCCGTCACGGAATACATCGCACCCAGAAGCAACAGCGTGCCGGTTTGCGGCCACGTAATACGAAGCGGCCGCCGGGTCGCAAGGGCGATCAGCCCCATCATCGCGGCGGCCAGTCCGAAGCGGTAGAACAGGATCGCCGGGGAGGACATACCTCCTTGCAGCAGCGGAATCGAAAACAGCGGGATCAACCCGAACGTAGCCGACGAAACGACGGCATACAGCACACCTCGCAAATTATTCATAACAATCTATTTTCGGAATGCGCCCATCAACGCCGACGCAAATCTACGGAGTTTTTTTGGATAATTCTGCCCCGTATCGTATTTTTGACGGGAAATGGAGAAATTTTCGAAAATCATCGTTCTGACAATCATCGGATTGTCTGCAGCCGGCGCCCTTTACGTCTGTTGCTCCCACACGCTGTCGCATCGGAGCCGGACAGCCGAAATCGACATACCTTCCAAGCCATCCCTCCCGGAGGTACGGCGTGCCCGGCTGGTCTTCGCCGGGGACCTGATGCAGCATACGCCCCAGCTCACCGCAGCGCGTACGCCGGAAGGCGATTTCGATTTCAATGCCTCTTTCGACTGGGTGCGGGAGCGCTTCCGTGCGGCCGATGCAGCGATCGTCAATCTCGAAACCACCCTTTCCGAATCCGGACCCTATACGGGTTACCCCTGCTTCCGCTCCCCTGCGGCTTTGGCCGAGGCACTCGACTCCCTGGGCGTGGACATTACCGTACTGGCCAACAACCACTGCTGCGACGGCGGATCGAAAGGCATCCGTACGACGATCCGGGAACTCGACCGGCACGGCATCGAACATACGGGCGTTTTTCTGGACAGCTCGGATTTCCGGGCGAGGCATCCGCTCCGTTTCGAAGCGGGCGGCATACGTTTCGCCCTGCTGAACTACACCTACGGTACGAACGGTCTTCCGGTCCCTTCCGGATTGTCGGTCAATCCCATCGACACGGTGCGGATCGCCGCGGACCTGGCGGCGGTCGAGCACGACGGCGTGGATTGCGTGATCGCCTGCATGCACTGGGGCAACGAATACGAACGTCGACCGAACAAGGTGCAGCGGCAGTTGGCCGGGTTTCTGCGAAGACACGGGGTCGATCTGATTGTCGGCAGCCACCCGCATGTCGTACAGCCTTACGAACAGGACAGCAACGGGATTGTACTCTATTCGCTCGGTAATTTCGTGTCCAACCAGCGGAAGCGTTATTGCGACGGCGGAATCGTGGCGACCGTCGAGGTAACCCGTTCTCCCGACGGTTCGCTGCGCTACTCGCTCGAACTGACGCCGGTGTGGGTCCTGACACCCGGCTACCGGATCACCCCTTCGGAGGTCGGCGACACCCTCTCCATGCCGGCCGATTCACGGCTGCGGTACGAGCGATTCATGACGGATACCCGCCTCCTGTTGGGGTTGTAACCGTTTCCATTTTGGATTTTCCGTTCCCGTTTCGGTGGATAATGCCTTATTATCGCTTTTCATCCGCATATCTCCGGTACGACCTGTCCAACCGAAAAAAGCCCTGGATTGTATAAAAAGCCCGGATCCGCTGAACGGATCCGGGCTCGTTCGATAAAAGAACTCCGTTAATAGTTGTCTTTCTTGGGTTCGAAGTATGCCTGCGGTGCTGGCATGCCGGGCAGATTTTCGGCGCTTCCTCCGCTTCGCAGATAAATCCGCAATTGCGGCACTGCCACCAGATCTTGCCGTCGCGCTTGAAGAAGTTGCCGTCCGTAATGCGGCTCAACAGCTTCAGATAACGGCGCTCATGCTCCGCCTCGACTTTGGAAATCTGCTTGAATGCATTGGCGATTTCGGGGAAGCCCTCCTCTTCGGCTACTTTGGCGAAGTCGGGATAGAGCACGTCCCACTCCTCGTTCTCCCCTTTGGCTGCCGCCAGCAGGTTTTCAGCCGTGGTGCCGATCCGGCCGGCCGGATAACTGGCCGTAATCTCCAGATCCCCGCCTTCGAGGAATTTGAAGAAACGCTTCGCATGCTCTTTTTCCTGATCCGCAGTTTCCGCAAAAACACCTGCGATCTGCTCGTAACCCTCTTTCTTGGCTACGCTTGCGAAAAACGTATAACGAGTCCGTGCCTGGCTCTCGCCGGCAAATGCTTTGAGCAGGTTCTGCTCCGTCCTGGTACCTTTAACACTTTTGCTCATACTGAAAATAATTTATTTGTTTGTGTGGTTGATTTCTCTCTACAAATATACGATAAACGAACGGGAAAAGCCATCGATAACCGTTATTTATTTCTTATGTTCGCATTGGAATTTTTTATATCCGCTGCATTTTGCCGCAGGAATATTTGGACCGCGACGAATTATGTCGTATTTTTAATCAAATATTATACCCAATTCCCATGAAAAAGATCCTGCTCTTGTTTTTATCCTGTTTTTCGTGCACGATTGCGGAGGCCCAAACCACTCCTCCCCTATTTCAAGGTTCGGACGATGTTCAGCTGTTCCGGCAAGCGCTTATGGAACGTGTGACTGAGGTTTACTATAGCGACGGCTATACTCCTGATGACCTTATTCACTACTTCTGGATGAATTTTACCATCGATACGCTGGGACGCTGCATCGATCTGGAAATTCCCGACACCTGTCGCCGCCAAACGATTATCGTGAAAGAACGGACATTGGAGTTGCTTCGCACGGCGTTGGCCGGAATCGATTCTTTTCAGCCCGCGACGGAAAGGGGCGAAAAAGTTCCTTACCGACAGACGATGGAATACAATTTTGCCTATATCCCTGAAGTAACTACCCCGGCTTGTTTTAAAAAGAGCGAGCCGAATGATTTGACTGTGTTTGAAAAATATATTGCAAAAAGAGTTGAATATCCCGAAGAGCTTCGGCCATGGGGTGTTTCCGGCCGGGTAATCATCGTCTTTATTGTCAATACGGACGGTTCCGTCGAAATCGATAAAGTATTGGAATCGCCGCATCCGAAAATGAGTTATCGTGTTAAGAAAATTATTTTATCGACTTCCGGCAAATGGATACCCGCGCTCTATTTTGGCGCTCCCGTCCGACAGAAGTTTGTGCTTCCGGTCGATTTCAGGTTAAGATAAAACATTTACATTATGAGAAAAATAATTTCTCTCATTCTTTGCCTGATAAGTTTGCCGGCAGCAGCGCAGATTATTCCGCCGCGATATGCAGGGTCGGACGACCCGGATGTTTTTCCGCAAACAATTCGAGAAGAAGGTGACGAAAGTCATGAAGCGGGACGGCTACCGAATCGAAGAACTCTCGCATGAATTGCTTATGAAGTTTACGATAGACACGCTGGGACGCTGCGTCGATGTACAATATCCCGATTCGCTGGGCGGAGTGCGATTCAATCCGACCCAGCGCAGCCGGGAGCTGTTGAATACGGCATTATCGGAATTGAACCCTTTCACCCCGGCATACAAGGACGGCCGAAAAATCCCGTATGTGCGAAAAATGCTGATCAATATGAATTTCCTGCCGGGAGCTTTCGTCAAGCCGACATTCCGGGGTAAAAAGGACGGATTGATGGCTTTCCGCGAATATTTGAACCGAAATCTCGTATATGATACGAAGTTGTACGAAGCGGGTGTGTACGGCACCGTACGTGTCGAGTTCTATATAGAGCCTGACGGCACAATCACTTTGGTCGGCGCATCGGAATCACCTCATCCTGCACTGACGGAACACGTGCAGAAACTGATTCTCGACACATCGGGACAATGGACGCCGCTTCTCGAAATGGGGCATCCCTGCCGGTATCTGATCTCTTTTCCCGTAAACTTCGATCCGGGCGAAAGCACCAGTTATGCCACAGGCATTCCGTTGTAGTTTTTCAACAAGAGGGCAACGGTCGCACTGCGATTTGTTCGCGTGCCTTTGCGGAAAAGCCGTATTTCTGCGGAGAACAAATAAATTTGGCGCTCCGCCCGGTTTGCGTTATCTTTGTTCCCAAATAGATTCGGACCCGGACAGATCGCGTTTCGGACAAGTCGAAACAGGTTGGCTTGTAGCGCGACCTGCGTTATTCCGGTGTAACTCCGCAAATAATTCAAAAAGAAAAATATGGCAGACGAAAAATCATCTTTTCGATGGTCGGCGTAAGCAAGACCTTCACCAACCAGAAAAAAGTTCTCAACAACATCTACCTCTCGTTCTTCTACGGCGCCAAGATCGGTATCATCGGTCTGAACGGCTCGGGTAAATCGACTCTGATGAAGATCATCGCGGGTATCGACAAGAATTTCCAGGGTGAAGTGGTCTTCTCGCCCGGTTATACGGTCGGTTACCTGGAACAGGAACCCAAACTCGACGATGCCAAGACCGTGCGCGAAGTGGTCGAAGAGGGCTGCGCCTCGACCGTAGCCCTGCTGAAGGAGTACGAGGAGATCAACCAGAAACTCTGCGAGCCGATGGACGACGAAGAGATGGCCCGACTTATCGAGCGTCAGGGCGAACTGTACGAACAGATCGACCACGTGAACGGCTGGGAGCTGGACAGCGTACTGGAGCGTGCGATGGATGCCCTGCGCTGTCCCGACCCGGATCAGAGCGTCAAGGTACTCTCGGGCGGCGAACGCCGCCGCGTGGCCTTGTGCCGCCTGCTTTTGCAGCAGCCGGACGTCTTGCTGCTGGACGAGCCGACCAACCACCTCGACGCCGAGTCGATCGACTGGCTGGAGCAACACCTGCAACAATATAAGGGCACGGTGATCGCCGTGACGCACGACCGCTATTTCCTGGATAACGTGGCCGGCTGGATTCTGGAACTCGACCGCGGCGAAGGTATTCCCTGGAAAGGTAACTATTCGGGCTGGCTGGAGCAGAAGACGACCCGTATGGCTATGGAGGAGAAGCAGGAATCGAAGCGTCGCAAGACCCTCGAACGCGAGTTGGAGTGGGTGCGTATGTCCCCCTCCGGACGTCACGCCAAGTCGAAAGCCCGTCTGTCGGCCTATGACAAGCTGATGAACGAAGATACCAAACAGAAGGAGGAAAAGCTCGAAATATTCATCCCGAACGGCCCGCGTCTGGGCGATGTGGTGATCGAGGCGCACGACGTATCGAAAGCCTTCGGCGACCGGGTGCTGTACGAGGGACTGAACTTCTCGCTGCCGCCTGCCGGTATCGTCGGTGTGATCGGCCCCAACGGTACGGGCAAGACTACCCTCTTCCGGATGATCATGGGACTCGAACAGCCTACTTCGGGAACTTTCACTGTCGGTCAGACGGTCAAACTGGCCTACGTGGATCAGCAGCACAAGTCCATCGACCCGGAAAAAACCGTTTACGAGGTGATTTCGCAGGGACCGACCTGATTATGCTGGGCAACCGCCAGGTCAATGCCCGCGCTTACGTGGCCCGGTTCAATTTCACGGGCGCCGATCAGGAGAAGAAGTGCGGCATGCTGTCGGGCGGCGAGCGCAACCGCCTGCACCTGGCCCTCGCACTCAAGGAGGAAGGTAATGTGCTGCTTCTGGACGAGCCGACCAACGACATCGACGTCAATACGTTGCGTGCGCTGGAGGAGGGTCTGGAGAATTTCGCCGGCTGCGCCGTCGTGATCTCCCACGACCGCTGGTTCCTCGATCGTATCGCCACGCACATCCTCTCCTTCGAAGGCGATTCGAAAGTGGTCTTCTACGAAGGTTCGTACAGCGAATACGAGGAGTGGAAGAAAGCGCAGGGCGGCGATACGCAGCCCCATCGTGTAAAATACAGAAAACTGGTGGAATAAAATGGCACAAAAACCCTCCATACCCAAGGGCACACGCGACTTCTCCCCGCTGGAGATGATGCGCCGCCAATATATTTTCGACAAAATCCGGGACGTTTTCCGCACCTTCGGCTTCGGCCCGCTCGAAACGCCTGCGATGGAGAACCTCTCCACCCTGCTGGGCAAATACGGCGACGAAGGCGACAAACTGCTTTTCAAAATCCTCAATTCGGGGGATTACGCCGCCGGACTGAATGACGAAGAGTTGCGCACGGCCTCCCGAATTTGCGAAAAGGGATTGCGTTACGACCTGACGGTGCCTTTTGCCCGTTATGTGGTGCAGCACCAGAGCGAAATCGCCTTCCCGTTCAAACGCTACCAGATACAACCGGTCTGGCGGGCCGACCGTCCGCAGAAAGGCCGCTACCGGGAGTTTTACCAGTGCGACGTGGATGTCATCGGCACCCGATCGCTGCTGTGCGAAGTGGAACTCATACAGATCGTGGAACGGGTTTTCCGGACGCTCGGAATTAACGTATCGCTGAAGGTAAACAACCGCAAGATTCTGTACGGCATTGCTGAAACCATCGGACATGCGGACAAGATGATCGACATTACGGTCGCCATCGACAAGCTGGAAAAGATCGGATTGGAGGCTGTCAAGGCTGAATTGACGGAACGCGGCATCGGCTCCGATGCGATCGAAAAGCTGCAACCGATACTCGAATTGACAGGCGATAATGAACGGAAACTGGCTGTGTTGCGAGATGTCATTGGCGCCTCGGCTGTCGGACTGGAAGGCATTTCCGAGATGGAAACGATCTTCGGGTACGTGAACCGGCTGGGGGTGGAGCTGCCGATCGAGCTCGACTTCTCGCTGGCCCGGGGGCTCAATTATTATACGGGAGCGATTTTCGAAGTCAAGGCGCTCGATTTCGCCATCGGGTCGATCTGCGGCGGCGGACGCTACGACGACCTGACGGGCATCTTCGGAATGCCGAACATGTCGGGTGTCGGCATTTCGTTCGGTGCGGACCGCATCTACGACGTGATGACCGGCCTCGGACTCTTCCCGGCCGATCTGGGCTGTGCGGCCCGGGTGATGTTCGCCAATCTGGGCGAAGCGGAAGAGCATGCCTCGCTGAAACTGTTGCAGGAGGTGCGTGCCGCAGGTATTCCGGCGGAGATATATCCCGAAAACGGAAAGATGAAAAAACAGATGGAGTATGCCAATCGCCGGGGAATCCCCTGCGTGGTAATCGTCGGCAGCCGGGAACTGGAAGAACGGGTGGCGACGATCAAGGATATGACCTCCGGCGAACAGACCCAGGTGCCGTTCACCCGACTGGCCGAAGCACTCCGTTAGATAATTAGTTATAGATAATCCGAAGCGCCTGTCCGAGCGGACGCGGAATAGCCGCCCCGGCGGTACGTTGAGAGAGCAGAGTTATCGGCGGATACGCCCCGTTCCGAATGTGGGTGCATCCGAGGCGGTATCTATGGCTCTACCGAATCGCCGGAAAGAAGACTGGGGTTCACGCCTTTCCTCCCTGCTCGCAGTCGGAAATCATTTCCCGGTGTTTCGCGGTACCTGCTTGGGAGGAGCCGGACGGAAAAATATGCAATCATGTAATTCGATATGAAGCGGAGCATGTGGTTTTTCGGGCTGTTGCTGGCCGTGGGCCGGGATTATCATCGTTCCGGACGGCCGATATCGCCGTTTTCCCGGCCCGACCGGGCACAGCGACGGTCGCTCGCCAAGCTGGAGCGGTCTTACGAATATATCCGCAAGATGTATGTCGATTCGGTCGATATGGCGCCGCTGGTCGAGGAGGCGATCCGCAGCATGGTACAGCAACTCGATCCCCATACCGAATATGCCTCGGCTGCGGAGATGGCTGAATTCTGGAGCCTCTATCGGGGTAAGTTCGGAGGAATAGGCATTCAGACCCAATGGATCCGTGATTCGCTGGTCGTAACCTCCCTCCTGTCGGGAGGGGCCGCCGAAGAAGCAGGCATCCGTCCCGACGACCGGATCGTCCGGGTGGACGGACGCACCGTGAAGGAGATCCCGGCCTCCGAGCTCATCTCCGTCATGCGGGGAGATGCCGGATCGAAAGTAAAAATCCTAGTGATTCGACGAGGAGTCTGCCAACCGATTCTGTACGAAATCGTCCGACGGGAAATACCTCTCCCCTCCGTCGAGCTGGCCTACCGCGTCGATTCTGCGGTGGGATACATCAAACTGATCCGTTTCGGTCAGACCACCATGCGGGAGGTGCAGCGGGCTTACGAAGAGCTGGACCGTCCGAAGGAGTTGATTCTCGATCTTCGGGGCAATGGCGGAGGACTGTTGGATCAGGCGATCGCTTTGTCCGGCTTTTTCCTGCCCAAAGGCTCGCGGATCGTTTCGACCGAAGGCCGCAGCGTACCGTCCGTAGTCCATTCCGCCCGCCGGAATCCGGTATTTCCGGCCGAAGGGCGGCTCATCGTCCTGATCGACGAACGGTCGGCGTCGGCCAGTGAAATCGTGAGCGGAGCGCTGCAGGACTGGGACCGCGCGGTAATCGTCGGGCGCCGCAGCTTCGGAAAAGGGTTGGTGCAGCGCCAATATCTGCTTCCGGACGGGTCGGCCCTGCGTCTGGTCGTCGCCCGCTATCATACGCCTTCGGGCCGGGAAATTCAACGTCCTTACGTCAAAGGCGGGGATCGCACGGCTTACCGAACTCATCCGCTGCCCGACACGATTCCGTCGCCGGCCTACCGGACACTCCGCACGGGCCGGACAGTTTACGGCGGCGGAGGCATAGCGCCCGACGTGTGCGTAATACAGGATACGGTGCAGGCATCTTATCTGAACGCCCTGCTGCGGAAAAATATCTTTCCTGAATTTATGCAGCGCTACCTGGACCGCAACCGGACAGCCCTGGAACGGGATTATCCGGAGTTCGCATCGTTCGAGGAGCGGTTCGAAGTTCCCGATGAAATGTATGAGGAGTTGATCGGACTGGGACTGGAACAGGGCGTAACACCTCCGGCGGAAGATTCCGATGTCGAAGCGGGGACCAGGCGCCTGCTCAAAGCATTGCTGGCAGAGCGGCTTTTCGACCGGGAAGCTCTGCTGCGGATATTGCACGCAAGGGATGATGCCGACTTCATCCGGGCGCTCAATTTGCTGAAAAACTGGGAGGCAGAGGGGCTGCCGCTCCTGGAAGCGCAGCATGAGCGGCAATAAGCGGTTGCATCACGTTATTTCCGAGAGTCGCGTATTCACGACTCGTAATTGAGTTTATAATTCGGCCTGCCCCGAAATTCCCTTCCCGGAAGGGGTTTGAATCGCTGCACGCCCAAAGAGTATATAATCACGGACAAGAATTTGCAGGAAAACGAAATTTGTTTTATATTTACGTATGGAACAAACGAATAACCCTCAAAATATTACCTTGTATGGCTGCTCTGAATACCTTCCGCACGGACGGAGAAGATTTCGGCGAACAGATCCTGTCGAAAGTCGTAAAAGCCGGCCGGCGGACCTATTTTCTGGACGTGCGCGCTACGCGTGCGAACGATTATTTTCTTACCATTACGGAGAGCCGGAAGAAAACGGCGCCGGATGGAACGGTCAGTTACGACCGGCATAAAATATTCCTTTACAAAGAGGATTTTTCCAAATTCCTCGAAGGCTTGGAAGAGGTGATCGGGTTCATTAAACGGGAAAAACCGGAATTCTTCGAAGAAGAACACCCGAAGCCGGAAGAATATGCTTGACAGAACCGGCTGCCGAAATTTCGGCAGCCGGTTCTCATGAAGACAGGAGTTTATGAAGGATAATCGGGTATTGTTGGGTTTCAGCGGCGGAATAGACAGCTTCGCCGCCGTCGGATTGTTGCAGGCGGCCGGATATCATGTAACGGCTCTGACGCTCGACATGAGAGGCGATTCCGCATTGTTGGAAAAGGCGCGTCTGCGTGCCGGAGCACTCGGTATTCCTTGGCGAATGCGGTCGGTGCGGGAGCGGTTCGAACGGGAGGTGGTGGACTATTTTACCGACAGTTACTTCCGGGGGTGTACCCCGGCTCCGTGCACGCGCTGCAACAGTCGGATCAAATGGCCCTGCCTTGCGGCAGAGGCCGACGCACTGGGGATTCGCCACATCGCTACGGGACACTATTTCCGCATTACCTCCGCAGGCGGCAAACGATACGTCACCCGTGCGGCCGACAACCGCAAGGACCAGTCCTACTACCTGTGGGACTTGCCGCAGGAGATCCTCGATCGGGTGCTGACTCCGATGGGAACGGTCATCAAACGAAATATCGTCGAAGAACTCGCCGACCGTCGGGAGAGTATGGGCGTCTGTTTTCTCGAGGGACGCCCGTGCCGCGACTTCCTGCGAAGCCGGGATAAAACGGAAGCGCTCCGGCCCGGCCCCATCATCGACTCTGCCGGACATCGGCTCGGCACGCACGACGGGGCGGCCCTCTACACCATCGGCCAGAAAAAGGGCCTCGACCTGCCGCCGGGCTGGGCGGTGGTCGCTATCGACACGGCGGCAAACCGGATCGTAGCCGGAGAAGAGAAGCTGTTGTTGCATCGTACGCTGGAAGTCGGGGAATGTCGCCTGATAGAGAGCGACGAGGTATTCGGTGCCCGCGATATCCGTGCGGTGATCCGGGGCATCGGCCGCAACCCCGAGGGATACGCAGCGGTCTTCCCTGCCGCTTCGGGGATTCGGATCGAACTGGAGGATCCCGCGTGGGCCCCGGCCGCCGGGCAGCCCGTCGTTTTGTACCGAGGGGAACGGGTCGTCGGAGGCGGAATCCTCGAACGGTATTATTAACGAATTATTAAATCTTCGTTCGGGATGGATTTTTTCAGGGTTTTATCCCGAAAAAATCTTGCGATGTTTCCCGCATATACTATCTTTGCACAAGCAAAACATCGCCGGAAACGGCAATACCTATGCGATGTTATTATAATGCCGTTTTTGCGAAACGTCGTGTTTTCGACGAACGAGATAACTTTTCGTGATTATATACTTTAGTGTACCTCTTTGGGAGTAAAGCGCCTTAAGTCCTTTCCGGGAAGGGATCTGTGGGCAGGAGCATTACCGATACAACCGGGAACAGCGAATAGACACCTCTCGGAATTGTCAAAAGGTACATTGAAAGATGAATTGCCTAACTTTTTATTAGAGCGGATTATGTTCAGATACGTGCTGTTGGCGCTGAAAGGCTGCGCAATGGGAATGGCGGATGTTGTCCCGGGAGTATCGGGCGGGACGATCGCCTTTATTTCGGGAATTTACAGCGAACTGATCGAGTCGATCAAAAGTTTTAATCCGACTGCGTTGAAATTGCTCGGCCGGTTCGAATTCAGGAAATTCTGGCGCCACATCAACGGCAGTTTCCTCTTCTCCGTACTGCTGGGTATCGGTATCGCCATCTTTTCGCTGGCACGGTTGATGACTTACCTGCTGGCGCATCACCCGATCGAAATCTGGTCCTTCTTTTTCGGACTGATCGTCGCTTCGGCGGCTTTCGTCGCCCGGGATATTCGGAAGTGGAACCTCACTTCGCTACTGGGACTGCTTGTCGGCACCGCGCTGGCATTCTGGATCACGATCGCCTCCCCGACGCAAACGCCCAACGACTGGTGGTTTATCATGCTTTCGGGAGCTGTTGCCATCTGCGCGATGATTCTTCCGGGAATTTCAGGCGCCTTCATCCTGCTGCTGCTGGGAAAATACCAATACATTTTACAGGCTGTCAGCGAATTCCGGCTGGGTGTCCTGCTGCTTTTCGCAGTCGGAGCCGTCGCCGGTATCATCAGTTTTTCGCACCTGCTTTCGTGGCTGCTGCGCAAGCATCACGACCTGACGATCTCCCTGCTCATGGGTTTCATGGTCGGATCGCTCAATAAAGTCTGGCCCTGGAAAGAGGTCGTGGAAACTTATACGGATGCCCAGGGTGCCGTTCACCCGTTGGTGGAACAAAACATTACACCGGGACATTTCGAGGCGATCGGTCAGACCGATGCCCACTTGTGGCAGGCCGTAGCACTGGCGCTGGCAGGATTTCTTCTGATCTATGTCATCGAATTCATCGGCAAGCGGGTCGCTCAAAAAATCTCCGCTCCCCAAAACTAAAACCTTATGAAACGCTACGGTCTGATAGGCTACCCGCTGGGACACTCGTTTTCAGCCCGGTATTTCGCCGATAAATTCGCACGCGAAGGCATTGCGGATTGCCGGTACGACCTTTACGAATTGAAAACGATCGAGGAGTTGCCCGCTTTGCTGGAAGCGCAGCCCGAACTGCGGGGATTCAATGTCACGATTCCCTATAAACAACAGATCATACCCTATCTGGACGATCTTTCGCCGGAAACCCGGATGATCGGGCCGTCAATTGCGTGCGCTGTGAAGGCAGACGTCTGACGGGTTATAATACGGATGTGACGGGACTTCGCGCCTCCCTCGAAACATTTCTCGGCGGGGAGCGTCCCGAACGGGCATTGGTACTGGGCACGGGCGGGGCGTCGCAAGCCGTGCAATATGTATTGGCACATGATGGAAATTCCGTTCGATCTAGTATCGCGGAATCCGGCAACGGGAAATTATACGTACGACGAAGTATCGGATGAAGTAATCGGTTCGCATCGGCTCATTATCAATGCCTCCCCAGTCGGGATGCATCCGAATGTCGAAGAGGCGCCCCGCATTCCGTACGCTTTCGTCACGCCCTCCCACTATCTTTTCGACCTGATCTACAACCCGGCCGAAACGCTGTTTCTGCAATACGGAGCGCAACGGGGAGCACACACGTGCAACGGACTCGACATGCTCGTAGGGCAGGCGGAAGCTGCCTGGGCCATATGGAACCGATAAGGGATCCTCCGACACGGCTCGACCGATCTTATCGAAGCCGGTTTCATTTCCGACGACTTCGTTCTCCGGACCTGAAGCTATGAATCGACGTTTTCGGTACGCAGTTTCGCCCCTTCTCCGAACCGTTCGAAAGTCGCAAGCAACAGAGGTTGTTCCGAGCCGTTCATAAGGAATTCGGGGGCTTCTTTAAGAGCTTCCCGAACTCCTTGAATAGCTGCAAAATAATAAATTACGGCATTTTGTCGAGCAATTCGGCAGCCCGCTTCGCATCTTCCTCCTTGACCACGAGCTGTGCCGGCATCGTGCCGATGGGATAGATCGCCGACATATATTCGTTGCGGATCGTCGAAAAAATTCCGGCTCCGTCCAGAATCGATTTGGCCATTTCGGCTTCGGTGACAGAGTTCCACTCTCTCAACACGACTAATTTTTCATCTTTCATAATCATCGCTGTTTAGGTGATATATTTATTCGGCCATTATATCTTTCGATGTAACAGTTTGACAATCGCAGCATCGAATCCGAAGGACATTTATTCGCATCCTCTGGCCGCATTAAAATTCAGACCTTTCCTAAAATGCGGGTACTCGGAGTACCGTATTTCCAACGAGGTCCACATTTTTTATTAAATCTTTGCATCCCGTCGTTTTTCGGTTCTTCGAACTTCCGTGCTCCCGGTTCCGAACTCCGTTCGTACCCGGCGAAAACGGGCGATGCAGGACCGGATAAATCCGGCTATCAACAAGATACGTTTTTTTTCGGAATGCTGCAAGATTTTTGCCACATATTTCCTATCCCGTCATTTTCAACAACGTAGAATCGTTCGGGCAATTTTTACTTGGAAATACGGAAATTCTTTCATATTTTTTCATTACCTTTGACTTCGCCTTAAGCATCGGCAAGACGCAGATAAATTTGCTTCTGCCCGCGACTTTTTCGTACCTTCGCAAAGGATGGCCCAAAACCATAAATTTTCGAATTATGCCGGATTTCGTCCATTTACACGTACATACGCAATATTCCATCTTGGACGGCGCAGCGGCCATATCGCCGCTCATCAAACGAGCCAAAGCCCTCGGTATGAAGGCTCTGGCCATCACCGACCACGGCAATATGTACGGCGTCAAGAACTTCCACGACGTCGCCACCGATGCGGGCATCAAACCTATTTTGGGGTGTGAAACCTACGTCGTGCGCAACCGCTTCGAAAAGGACAAGGACGAGAAGGCGGGCGATCACCTGATTCTGCTGGCCAAAAACCTAACGGGTTACCACAATCTCTGCAAGATCGTATCCTACTCCTTTACCGAAGGATTCTATTACAAGCCCCGTATCGACAAGAAACTGCTGGAACAATACCACGAGGGATTGATCTGCTGCTCGGCATGTCTGGGCGGCGAAGTTCCCCAGGCCATCATGCGCAACGACATGGAGGAGGCTGAACAGGTCGTGCGCTGGTTCAAAAGCGTCTTCGGGGACGACTATTACCTGGAGTTGCAGCTCCATCCGTCGGGCGATCCGCGCAAGGACGCCGACGTGTACGAGAATCAGTTACTGGTCAATAAGGCCCTGCTGGAGCTGTCGGCCAAATGCGGAGTCAAATACATCTGCTCGAACGACGTGCATTTCATTCTGGCCGAAGACGCCGTGGCGCACGATCATCTGATCTGCCTCAATACCGGCCGCGACCTGGACGATCCCAATCGGATGCGCTATACGTTCCAGGAGTATCTGAAATCGCCCGAAGAGATGGCGCAGCTCTTCCCCGACCATCCCGAAGCACTCGCCACCACGCTCGAGATCGCCGACAAGGTCGAGGAGTACAAACTCACCCATGCGCCTCTGATGCCCAACTTCCCTCCGCCGCCGGAGTTCCACATGCCTTTCGAGGAGTTGCGCGAATCGCTCGTCAAGAAGATCGAAGATCAGGAAGAGCTGGCGCGAATCGATGCCTGCCACAGCGTCGAAGAACTCGATGCCTGGGCGGAGGAGAGCAAGGAGCGCAGCGAAAAGCTGATGACGGCCAAACAGTTCTGCTACCTGAAAGACCTGACCTACAAAGGAGCCCACCTGCGCTATGGCGCCGAATTGAGCGAAGAAGGTCGAGAAACGCATCCGGTACGAATTGAGTACGATCGAATGGAATGGGATTCCCGGGTTACTTCCTCATCGTATGGGAACTATATCCGCGCGGCTCGCGAAATGGGCGTGTCGGTCGGACCGGGCCGTGGTTCGGCAGCCGGATCGGTCGTGGCCTACTGTCTGAAAATTACCAACATAGATCCGCTGAAATACGACCTGCTGTTCGAGCGTTTCCTGAATCCCGAGCGTATCTCCCTGCCGGATGTCGATGTCGATTTCGACGAGGACGGCCGCGACGACGTGCTGCATTACTGCGTGCACAAGTACGGGCAGAAACGCGTGGCCCAGATCGTGACGTTCGGTACGATGGCGCCCAAGCTGGCGATCCGCGACGTGGCCCGCGTGCAGAAGCTGGCCCTCTCGGAGAGCGACCGGCTGGCCAAACTGGTACCCGACAAGGTTACGCCCGACAAGAAGGCCGGAGAAACGCCTTTCGACTTCTGCTACAAGGAGTCGCCGGAACTGGCCGCCGAACGGGAATCCCCGAACCAGTTGATCCGCAATACGCTCAAATACGCCGAAAAGCTCGAAGGCTCGATTCGGCAGACCGGTGTGCATGCCTGCGGTGTAATCATCGGGCAGGACGACCTGGAGAATTTCGCTCCGATGGCTATCGCCAAGGACGCCGATCTGAACGTCGTGGAGTTCGAGGGCAAAGAGGTCGAGAGCGTCGGCCTGATCAAAATGGACTTCCTGGGACTGCGCACCCTCTCGATCATCAAGGATGCCGTAACCAACGTCAAAAACGTGCACGGCATCGACGTAGATATCGACAACATTCCGCTGGACGACGCCCCGACCTACGAGGTTTTCAGCCGCGGCGATACGACCGGCCTGTTCCAGTTCGAGTCCCCCGGTATGAAAAAACATCTGCGCAATCTGAAACCCAACCGTTTCGAGGACCTGATCGCCATGAACGCCCTCTACCGCCCGGGACCGATGGAGTACATTCCCAACTTCATCGCCCGCAAGCACGGACTGGAGCCGGTGACGTACGACATCGCCGATATGGAGGAATATCTGAGCGACACCTACGGCATTACGGTTTATCAGGAACAGGTCATGCTGCTCTCGCAGAAGCTTGCCGGGTTTACCGGCGGCGAAGCCGATACGCTCCGCAAAGCGATGGGTAAGAAACAACGTGCGGTGCTGGACAAGATGAAGCCCAAGTTCATCGAAGGATGCAGCAAGCGGGGGCACGACGCCAAAATTTGCGAAAAGATCTGGGGCGACTGGGAAGCGTTCGCATCGTATGCTTTCAACAAGTCGCACTCGACCTGCTACGCTTACATCGCCTATCAGACGGGCTATCTGAAGGCGCACTACCCTTCCGAATTCATGGCCGCGCTGCTCAGCCGCAACCTTTCGGACATCAAGCAGATTACGCTCTACATGAACGAGTGCAAGCGCATGGGTATCCGGGTGCTCGGGCCCGATATCAACGAATCGCTCAACAACTTCTCCTCGAACAAGGAGGGCGACGTGCGGTTCGGCCTGGCTGCGGTGAAAGGCGTCGGCGAGGCGGCTGTGGAGAGCATCGTCGCGGAGCGGAACAAGAACGGCAAATTCAAGGACATATACGATTTCTTCGAACGGGTGAATTATACGGCCGTAAACCGCAAATGCCTCGAAAACATCGCCTATGCGGGCGGCTTCGACTCGATCTCCGGGTTCCACCGCTGCAAATTCTTCGGCACCGATCTGCGCGACTCCAGTTCGACGACCTTCATCGAGCAGCTGGTACGCTACGGGCAGCGGTTCCAAAGCGAGAAAGACAATGCCCAGCAAAGCCTTTTCGGAGGCGGCGAAGGGGTCGTGGATATTCAGCATCCCGTGATTCCGGCCTGTCAGGACTGGAGCACGCTCGAAACGCTGGGCAAGGAGCGCGAGATGATCGGACTCTACCTCTCGGCTCACCCGCTGGACGATTATGCGGTGATTATCCGCAATATGTGTAAGACGCAGCTTTCGGATCTTGACAACCTGGAATCCCTGCGCGGACAGGAGATTGCCGTGGCGGGGATGGTGATCGCCACGCAGAACCTCGTTACCAAGACGGGCAAACCCTGGGGAAAATTCACGCTTGAAGACTACAACGGCACGCACGAATTTGCGCTTTTCAGCAAGGACTACGAAAATTTCCGCAAATACCTGTTCAACGACTATTTCCTCTTCATCCGGGGCAAGGTCCAACCCAAGCCCTACAACGACAAGGAGCTGGAATTCAAGATTACTTCGATGGTACAGCTCTCCGAAATGCGCGACACGATGATCAAGGAGATGTATATCCAGCTGGCGATCGAGGATATCACGCGCGAAATGATCGAGGAGCTGACGCACCGCATCAAAGAGTCCGAAGGATCGACCACGCTGCGGGTGAATGTCTATGACCGAGATGCGCAGGTAAGCGTGAATATGTTCTCCAAACGGCACAAGGTGAGCCTCACGTCGAACCTCGTTTCGTTCCTCGAGGACAATGAAATCAAATATACTATCGTTTAATTTATAATCAAAACATCTAAAAAATTATGGCATTAGCAATCACAAAAGACAATTTCGAGGAGATCTCCGCATCCCAGCTTCCGGTAGTCATCGACTTTTGGGCGGAATGGTGCGGTCCCTGCCGCATGATCAGCCCGATCATCGACGAGCTGGCCGGCGAATACGAAGGCCGTGCGGTCATCGGCAAGTGCGACGTGGATAACAACGACGACATCGTGGGCAAGTTCATGGTCCGCAACATTCCGACGATCGTGTTCATCAAGGGCGGACAGGTCGTGGACAAACAGGTGGGTGCCTGCACGAAAGCCGACCTGGTAAAGAAACTCGAAAAATTGCTCTAATACTTTCGGCAGACGAGCCGACGAAACACGTACGGCGGCGGGGAGGATTCCCTGCCGCCTTTATTTTGTCAGGAAGCGTATGACAGAATGTCATATCGGAGGAGGTGGCACACCGTTTGTTGAATCCATGCGAGAGAATGGCTCTCTTCGGCAGCGGCAACCATAGTCCGCTGTATCAAAAAACGATAAATAATTCAATTAAAAAAATACCATAATACGATGAAAAACGGAAAAATCGGGGTTACCACCGAGAATATCTTCCCCGTTATCAAAAAGTTCCTCTATTCGGACCACGAAATCTTCCTGCGTGAGCTGATCTCCAACTCCGTGGATGCCACGCAGAAACTCAAGGCTCTCTCTTCGATGGGCGACGTAAAGGGCGAATTGGGCGACCTGACGATCCGCGTTTCGGCGGACAAGGAGGCCAAGACTCTGACGGTAACCGACCGCGGTATCGGAATGACGGCCGACGAAGTGGAGCGTTACATCAACCAGATCGCTTTCTCGGGAGCCGAGGAGTTCATGGAGAAGTACAAGAACCAGGCGATCATCGGCCACTTCGGACTGGGCTTCTACTCCGCTTTCATGGTCGCCGACAAAGTGGAGATTTTCACCCGCTCCTACAAGGAGGGCGCCAAGACGGTACACTGGAGTTGCGAAGGATCGCCCGAATACGAAATGGAGGAAACGGCCGAACAGCGCGACCGGGGAACCACGATCGTACTGCACCTTTCGGCCGATACGCTCGAATACGGCGAAGATTCGAAGGTCGAAGAGCTGCTGCGCAAGTACTGCCGCTTCCTGCCCGTTCCCATCGCTTTCGGCAAGGTGAAGGAGTGGAAAGACGGCAAATACGTCGATACCAACAAGGACAACATCATCAACAACATCGCCCCGCTGTGGACCGTAAAACCCACCGAGATCACCGCCGAGCAATACAAGGAGTTCTACCACGAACTCTATCCCATAGGTGAAGAGCCGCTCTTCTCGATTCATCTGAATATCGATTATCCGTTCCACCTGACGGGTATCCTCTACTTCCCGAAGATTCGGAACAACTTCGAAATTCAGAAAAACAAGATCCAGCTCTACTCCAATCAGGTGTATGTGACCGACCAGGTCGAGGGGATCGTACCGGAATACCTCACCCTGTTGCACGGCGTGATCGACTCGCCGGATATTCCGCTGAACGTATCGCGCAGCTACCTGCAGAGCGATTCGAATGTCAAGAAGATTTCGAACTACATCACCCGCAAGGTGGCCGATCGCTTGCAGGAGCTCTTCACGACGATGCGTGCGGACTACGAACAGAAATGGGACGATCTGAAGATCTTCATCGAATACGGCATTATCACCGACGAAAAGTTCGCCGAGAAGGCAGAGAGTTTCATGCTGTGGAAGACGACCGAGGGCAAGTATTTCACCGCCGAAGAGTACAAGGAGGTCGTCAAAGGTAACCAGACCGACAAGAACGGTACGGTCGTTTTCCTCTATGTGGACGATCCCGTAGAGAAAAATTCGTTCCTCGAATCGGCCAAGGCCAAAGGCTATGACGTGCTGGTTATGGACGGACAACTCGACAACCACTATGTCAATTGGTACGAGTCGAAACACAAGGACGCCCGCTTCGTGCGCGTGGACAGCGACGTGATCGACAAGCTCATCCAGAAAGACGAAACGCTCAAGATGTCCCTGAGCGAGGCCCAGCAGGAGATCATGCGTCCCGTATTCGAAAGCCAGATGCCCAAGGACGAGAAGATCCACTACAACATTTCGTTCGAAGCGATGGCGGCCGATGCTGCGCCCGTGGTGATTACGCAGAACGAATTCATGCGGCGCATGAAGGAGATGGCAGCCATCAGCGGCGGAGGTATGAGCCAATTCTACAGCCAGATGCCCGATAACTTCACGATCGCCGTCAATGGCAACAACCCCATCGTGATCGACATCCTGGCCGATGTGGAGAAGAGCTACGGCGACAAGCTGAAGACCATCACCAAAAAGATCGATGCTGCGGTCGCCGAAGAGCGCCGTTTCGACGAAGTGGTCAAAGGCAAGAAAGAGGAGGAACTCACGCCCGAGGAGAAATCGACACGCGAGGAGCTTTCGAAGAAGATCGTCACCCTGCGCGACGAGCGCGATACGCGTCTGCGCGAAATTGGCGGAGAGAACAAGCTCGTCAAACAGATCATCGACCTGGCATTGCTCTCCAACGGATTGCTCAAGGGCAAAAACCTGACGGAGTTCATCCAACGCAGTATTTCGCTGATCGAGAAATAGCAGTAAATTACCGTATATCGAAGCGGCGGCCCCGAAAAGGAGCCGCCGCTATTTTATATCGGATAAAATCGTACGGAACTCTCATCCGGATTCCTCCATCGACGAAAATCCGAAATATCTTCCTCTTGGGAAAAATCGATACGATCAACCGGCGATTCGTAAAAAACAGCGTGAATTACAGGTTTTTTTCCAACAGCTCCATAAATCCTTTCGGAGCCCGGCAGGGACGCCGCGTATCGCGGTGGATGAAACCCAGAACCGTAGAACCCGTATTGAGCAGCTCGCCCGCTTCGTTGTAAATTTCGTATTCGAACGTAATACGCGCTTTCGGCAACTCCCGGAGGGAAATTCGAACCGTGATCAATTCGTCGTAATGAGCCGGACGCAGGTACTTGGAGTGTACCTCGAGAATCGGCATCATCACGCCGTCCTTCTCCTCCATATCGGCATACGAAGAGCCGAAACTGCGGAGCAGCTCCGAACGGGCCGCTTCGTAATAGCAGATGTAATTCGAATGGTGTACGATACCCATCTGATCGGTATCCTTATACCAGACTCTGAATTTGAAATCTCTTGTCAGCATGGCGTTAAAACTCGATTAGTATATGGCCCGACGGCATTTTTCCCGCCGTCCTCAATAATTCCGGAGTACCTTTGGCGGTTATCCGAAGCACACCGGGCCTACCTTCGATCCGCACGGGATATTCACCCGGAGGCGGAAGCAGCTTGAGAGCCTCTCCCGAGGCGATATGTCCTGCGCAGTCCACATCGCCTGCCAACAGATACGGATGCGACAGCATCCGGGCAGCTTTATTCATCTCTCCCCGCTCGATCAGACGACGAATGACCGTCGAACTCACCTTCTCGGCATCGACATCCTGTTTCTCGATCTCCGTCACACGGAAGCCGAACTCGTCATGCAATCCGTTGAGCAGCCGGTAATCTCCCTCCTTGTCGTGGCCGAAGCGGTGGTTGAAACCGACGACCAGATTCTTCACCCCCACCTTCCCGATCAGATAGTCCTTTACGAAACTCTCGGAAGGAATCCGGCTGAAGGCCCGGTCGAACGGAATCACGATCAGATTGTCGATTCCGAACCGGTCGAGCAGGTATATCTTCTCTTCGAGCGAAGTCAGCAGCCGCAGCCGCTCCTGTGTACCGAGCGTCACGCGGGGATGCGGGTCGAAGGTCAGCACGATACTTTCTCCCCCGACAGCGGCCGCCTCCCGGCGAATCCGGTCGAGCAAAACCCGGTGTCCGCTATGAACTCCGTCGTACGATCCGACGGTAGCCGCCGGCGAACGGAACGAAGGCAGATTTTCGAAGCCGTGGAATACTCGCATCGACACCTTAATTATTGTCGTTATTCTCTTCGGATTCCTTGACGCAGTAAGCAACCTTTTCCAGAAGAGTCGTAATATCGTAATTCTCCACGTAGATACCTTGCGGGAAATTCAGGCGTGTCGAGGTAAAGTTGAGTACGCCCTTGATGCCGGCGTTGATGATCGGCACGACCAGTTCGGGGGCGACTTTGGTCGGCGAAGATACGATGACGATCGAGATGTCGTTCTCCTGGACGACCTTCTCGAAACACTCCATGTGGTAGCACGGAATGTTGTCGATCGCAGTATCCACTTTTGCGGGATCGACGTCGAACGCGACCGTGATCCGCAGCTTCAGGCTCTTCCCGTTGAAATATTTGGTGATGGCCTGCCCCAGGTGACCCATACCGATTACGGCGATGTTCACCGGGCTTTCGCTGTCGAGGATGTTGCTGATAAAATCGATCAACACCTTTACGTCGTAGCCTTTCTTGGTATCGCTCGAGAACCCGATCAACATCAGATCCCGACGCACCTGCACAGCCGTAATGCCGTGAATCCCGGCCAGCACGTGCGAAAAAATGTGGGTAATGCCCTCCCTATGGCAGGCGAGCAGCGTACGGCGATACTCGCTGAGCCGCTCGATCGTTTTTTCGGGAATTCCGTTGGGTATTAAAGCCATTTCAATCTACGGTAATGGTGAAGTCCGGTCGGTAGCTCACACGCATCCAGTTTTGGTTGACATGGTTGGACCCTCCGGGCATTTGCTGGAACGTATAAGAGGTTTGCAGCGGCGTGTAGCGGCGTCCCTCCATATCGTACTGGATGTCGGAATACATCGCCGGAACGAAGATCATCGCCGCATCGTAACCCCGGTAAGAGTAGAGCGACGGCAACGCCCCGAAAGCTTTGATGTAGTCGCTGTCGAAAGTCTTGATTACCTCGGCATCGCGTTTGGCGTGATAAGTCGAGAAGAGCACGAGCCGGTCCTTGAAGTAGAGCGCCCGATCGAGGTTCCCGAAGCGGTTCCAACGCGAATTGCCGACGATCGTGAAACGGGGAGGCGTCTTGCCGCGGGCTACGAGGTTGGTATTGGCCGAAGCGATGGCTGCCAGAATACGGTCCACTTCGAGCCCGCTGTCGCTCAAAACAATCAGCAGGTTGTCCTTGCCATTGGCCAGCAGCGACGAAAGCCCCTGGTCGCCCTCCTTGACAGCGTAACGATAATTATGCCGCGCGTAAGGTACACCCTGCAGTGCAGCCAGAATTTCCCGTTCGAACTCCCGGTCGTTCTTCTCTCCGTAGATCAAGATAACCTGTTTGTGCTCACCCTGAGTCAGTTCTTCGATTTTGGCATATTTCCGCATCTGGGGCGGTGCCATCTGAAACAAAACATCGCTATCGACGTTCTTGACATCGGCCAGAGGCGATACGACCGGCACGGCATACTCCTCGGCATACCCGATTACGGCAGGAAGTTCCTCTTCGTAAACCGGGCCTACGATCAAGCGGGCCGCCCGAAAATCGGCGTCGTCCACAATCGTACGGAGTCGGTCGCTTTCCTGCCGGGTATTGAACAGATCGACCCGAACGGAGTATCCGTATTGGGTCTTTATCTTTTCAAGCCCCAGGAGAAATCCCTGGTAGAAATCGAGATAATTCGGATTCTGTTTGTCGCCATCGGTCATCGGCAACAACAGCGCCACACGAAGCGGCTCTCCGCTGCTCAATGCCAGAAAATCCACCTCTTTCACCTGGGGTTCGACCGTCGTCAAGGTATCGCTCTCCGTTGGCTCGGGCTGTCCGAATCGCTCTTCCGGCGCCGGCTCGGTCGCGGACTTTGCATCGCCGGGGACTTTCAGCATACTTCCCGAACGGAGGTCTTGCGCTGAAATACCGTTCAGCCGCTCCAGATTTTCAACCGTCGTACCGAAGCGACGGGACAGCGCGTACATCGTCTCCCCGGGAGCGACGATGTGGTACATATAACCCTCCTCGGCAACCAGGTTCAGACGATCCTTGTACTGCTCCCATGCCGCCGTGTTTTCCGCTTCGTCAGTCTTGCCGACCGCCTTTTTGCGAATCAAAATGACCGAACCCGGTTTCAGGTGAATCGGATCCAGGCCGGGATTGTCCTCCATGATGGTTTCGACCGAGATCGCATAGCGCCTCGAAATCCCATAAAGGGTTTCGCCCTTCTGCACCGTGTGCTGATCGAAGGTCTTCTTCAGCTTTTTAGGAGAAAGCTGCTCCTGTACGACGACACCCGTTTCCACGACCGGGATTTTAAGGCTCTGGTCGGCTTTGAGCCCTTGAGCGAGCTGCGGATTTTCGGCGGCGATCACCTGTTCCGCCACTCCATAGGTTTTGGCCAGCGAATAGAGTGTTTCCCCGTGCCGGACGTTGTGGACATAGTATTTTGCACCGTTGATATAAACGATCGTCTGCGATTTCTCGATAGACTGCGGCTCCTGGGCATAAAGGTTCGCCCCGGCCGTCAGCAACATCGCGGTACAACACAGTTCCTTCAGCATAGTCTATTGTTTCTCGTTTTTCTCCCGGCAGCGGATTTCGGTAATAATTTTCTTGGTATAGAGCGGGAAATCGCCGTTCATCATCCAGGAGTAATAGCTCGGCTCGACGCGGAAAACCTCCGCGACCGAACGGCCCTTATATTTGCCGAATCCGAAGACCTCTTCCCCTTTTTCGTTATAGAGGATGCGTCCTGCGAAGTCGGCGGATTCCGCCCGCGTGGAAAATTCAGCCAGAGCCGCGACATCGTTCTGCAACTCCCCGTAACGGTCCAACTGGGCTTTCAGCACCTCGTATGTCGCCAACGTATCGGCCTCGGCCGAATGGGCATCCGCGAGATCCTTGCCGCAATAGAACTTATAGGCCGCCACCAGCGTCCGCTGCTCCATTTTGTGAAAGATATTCTGCACGTCGATGAATTTACGTTTGCGGAAATCCACGTCCACACCGGCCCGCATGAACTCCTCGACCAGCATCGGCAGATCGAAGCGGTTCGAATTGAAACCGCCGAAGTCGCATCCCTCGATAAACTGGGCCAACGACTTGGCAATTTGCGGAAAAAGTGGGCAATCCTTCACATCTTCGTCCGTAATGCCGTGAATGGCCGTAGCTTCGGCTGGAATCGGCATTCCCGGATTGATCCGCCGCGTACGGACGATCTCCTCGCCGTCGGGCATAACCTTGACCATCGAAATTTCGACGATGCGGTCCCGTGCGATGTCGATGCCGGTCGTTTCCAAATCGAAGAAAATGATCGGCCGCTTGAGGTTGAGCTCCATCCGGGTTATGCGTTAATCATCATCGGCATAAGCAGCATGAGCGTCGCGCTCGACTGCTTGTCGTCATAGACGGGTTTGAATACGCCGGCACGAGTCGAATCGGCCAATTCGATGACGATGGTCGGCGTATCGATGTTGGAGAGGATTTCCACCAGGAACGTCGATTTGAAACCGATCGTGATATTCTGGCCTTCGTAGCTGCAACTGATCGTTTCGTTGGCCGATACCGAGAAATCGATGTCCTGCGCCGTAAGGTTGATCCGGTTGTCGGCGATGTCCATGCGGATCAGGTTGGTCGTGGGGTTCGAGCAGACGGCCACACGCTTGATGCCATTGACCAGTTCGATACGATCGACGAGTACCTTATTGGGATTCGCGGTCGGAATCACCGCATTGTAATTCGGGTAATTGCCTTCGATCAGGCGGCACACCAGCGTATGGTTCTTGAGCTGGAACATGGCGTTTTTCGAATCGAAGCTCACCTTGATCGCGTCTTCCTCCTTGAGCAGCACCGATTTGAGCAGGTTGGCCGGCTTCTTGGGCAGGATGAACGACGAAGCCACTTCATTAGCGGTTTCCACCTCGTATTTCACCAGCTTGTGGGCGTCGGTACCCACGAATGTAAGCATCGAAGGGGCCAGGTTGATATAGACGCCGTTCATCACGGGACGCAGCTCGTCGTCGGCCGTGGCGAAAATCGTTTTGTTGATGCCGTTCACCAGCACGTCCACATCGAGCGTCAACTCCTTGCAATCGGCCGAAAGAGCCGGGATCGCCGGATAGCTCACGGCGCTGGCGCCGGGAATCGAGAGCGAACCGCTTTTCCAACTCAAACGGATCTCCCAGTTCTGATCGTTCACTTCGATCGTCAGAGGCATTTCGGCGAACTCCTTCAGCGAATCGAGCATCAGTTTGGCCGGAGCTGCGATGGTGCCTCCGCTTTCGACGCCGTCCACGCGAATCGAGCCCACGAGCGTGGTTTCCAGATCGGAAGTAGTCACCCGCAGCTCATCCCCCTTGAGCTCCATCAGGAAATAATCCAGGATGGGCAATGTATTTTATTGCTGATTACTTTGCCGGTCGTGGCCAGGAGAGAGAGCAATGCAGAACTTGATACGGAAAATTTCATAGGTTTTAATGTAATTTATTTTCTGTTAGTCTTTTGAAGCCTTTTGTTTATTGGTTGGGTATTCCGAGGCAGCCCCCGCGTCTGAAGTTTCCTATTTCGTTTTTACTACCTGAAAGAATCGGGAAACCATCCTATCCCGCTGCGGTGCCCGGGTATTCATCGAACTCGGCTCCGGGTTCGCGTCGCTGCCCGGAACCATTCCCGAAATCCGGTCGGTTACAACGTCGCCAGTTTATCGAGCGCCGTCTGGATCATCTTTCTGACGAAAGGTTTATAATCCGTGCAGGCGTCCAGCGCGATCCGCTGGGCGATGATCGTACAGATCGTGGCGGCTTTGTGGCCCATGAGAGCGGCCAGCCCGGCCAAAGCAGAACTTTCCATCTCGAAATTGGTGACCCGGCGTCCGTGATAGTCGAACGACTCGATCTTCTCGTTCAGATGGATGTCGGCCGGTTCGAGACGCACCCAGCGTCCCTGCGGCGCATAGAAGCCGGGGGCGGCGATGGTGATGCCTTCGATGGTTACGTCGCGGAAAAGCTCGGCCAGCGAAGGATCCGCATCGATGAAATAGGGCTTCGGAAGCAAATCGCTCCAACCCGTATGTTTCATAAAAGCCTTCTCGATCTCCAGGTCGCAAACCTCGTTGCGCCCCTTGTAGTAATTCAACAGACCGTCGAAGCCGACCGAAGTGCGGGCGAAGACGAACTGCCCCACTTTGATGTCGGGCTGAATGGCGCCCGAAGTACCCAAACGGACCAGCGTGAGCTGCCGCTTCTGCGCCTTCTCCTGCCGCGTGGCGAAATCCACGTTGGCCAGCGCATCAAGCTCCGTAACCGAAATGTCGATGTTGCCGATGCCGATACCGGTCGAAAGCACGGTCATCCGCTTGCCTTTGTAGGTACCCGTCACGGTATTGAATTCGCGGTTGGAAACGCTGTACTCCTGCGTATCGAAAAAGGAAGCGACCATGGCTACGCGGCCGGGATCCCCCACGAGGATGACGATGTCGGCAAGCTGCTCCGGCTTGAGGTGCAGGTGGAAAATCGATCCGTCGTCGTTGATTATCAATTCGGAAGAAGGTATGGTTCTCATAGTGTCGGTTTTTATATTTTCATAATTGGCATAAAAGTACTACATTTACCTCGAATTTCAAAAAATACGCCACGATAAATTTTCCATAAATATATTGTATCCCGCTCGGCGGACTACAAGAAAAGAGATATTTGCGACATGACTCTCATCAAATCCATTTCCGGCATCCGGGGAACGATCGGCGGCCCTGCGACGAAGAACCTCACCCCGCTCGATATCGTTAAATTCACCACCGCTTACGTGCGTTTCATCGCCGAATCCGCACCCGGGAAAAGGCTCAAAATCGTCGTGGGCCGCGACGCCCGTATTTCGGGCGAAATGGTCGGCGACATCATCGAAGGCACGCTGCTGGGCTGCGGCGCGGACGTAGTGAACATCGGACTCTGCACTACGCCGGGAACCGAACTGGCCGTTACGGCGCACCGGGCCGACGGCGGCATCATCATCACCGCATCGCACAACCCCCGCCAATGGAACGCCCTGAAGCTCCTGAATGCCGAGGGAGAATTTCTGAGCGACGCCGAGGGCAAGCGGGTGCTGGCGCTGGCCGAAGACGAGAACTTCGTTTTCCCGGATGTGGACCATATCGGCAAGGTCGTTTCGCGGGAATCTTACAACGACGAGCATATCCGTCGGGTATTGGCCCTGCCGCTGGTCGATGCGGAAGCCGTGCGGAAACGGCACTTCAAGGTGATCGTGGATGCGGTGAACTCCGTCGGCGGCATCGTCATACCCAAGCTGTTGCGGGAGTTGGGATGTGAAGTCGTGGAGCTCAACTGCGAACCGACCGGAGAGTTCGCCCATAACCCGGAGCCGCTGCCTGAGAACCTGACCGAAATATCGAAGGCGATCGTCCGCGAAAAGGCCGATCTGGGCGTAGTGGTCGATCCCGATGTGGATCGGCTGGCCTTCGTCAGCGAAGACGGCTCGATGTTTGTCGAGGAATATACGCTGGTCGCCGTGGCGGACTATATCCTCTCCCGCAAAACCGGCAATACGGTGTCGAATCTGAGCTCTTCGAGAGCTTTAAGCGATGTAACGCAAATGCACGGAGGAGAATATTTTGCATCGGCGGTAGGAGAAGTCAATGTAGTCGCCAATGATGAAAGAGGTCGGGGCCGTCATCGGCGGCGAGGGCAACGGCGGAGTCGATCTACCCCGAACTGCACTACGGCCGCGACGCACTGGTCGGCGCCGCGCATTTTCCTGACCTATCTGGCCGGAAAAAGGTATGACCATGACCGAGCTGCGCAAGACTTATCCGGCCTATTTCGCCTCGAAGAACAAGATCGAGCTGACACCGGCCATCGACGTGGATAAAGTATTGCGTGAGATGAAATCCCGTTATGCCAATGAAAAGGTGAACGATGCGGACGGTGTTAAAATCGATTTCCCGGAGAATTGGGTACACTTGCGCAAATCGAATACGGAAACCGATCATCCGCGTATATACCGAAGCGAAAACGATGGCGGAGGCCGATGCGCTGGCCCGGCGGATCATTGCGGAAATAAAACAAATTTGTAATATATAAATCGATGAAAAACATTTATTGATACTCGCTGCCGCAATTATGCTGACAGCCTGCGGAGGAAACTCCCGCCAAAGACGACTGCCGGGTACCCGACATGCACAATGCCGAAAACGCACTCGACTACCAGGGAACTTACAAAGGGGATTTTTTCCTGCTGCGGACTGCCCGGGCATCGAGATTGAACTCACGCTTCACAACGACAACACCTATACGATGAATTCCAGCTATATGGATCGTTCTGAAGAGCCGATTCAACAGACAGGAAACTATACGGTAAAAGGCAACCTGCTGACGCTGCGCGCCAAAGTCGGCATAGGGCTTCCCGCCCCCGAGTACTACAAGGTGGAGGAAAACCGCCTGCGCCGTCTTAATGCAAAGAAGCAGCCTATCACCGGAGAACTCGCAGACCAATACGTACTCACCAAATAATCAAATTCCATGGATAAAGTAAAGAGTTACATAGAGAAGAACAAAGACCGTTTTCTCAACGAATTATTCGAGCTGTTGCGCATCCCTTCGATCAGCGCGCAATCCGATCATAAACCCGACATGACTCGGTGCGCCGAATGGCTGGCCGCTTCGCTGATGAAGGCCGGTGCCGACCATGCCGAGGTACTTCCCACGGAAGGCAATCCGGTTGTTTTCGCCGAACGAATCGTCGATCCCAAAGCCAAGACCGTATTGGTGTACGGCCACTACGACGTGATGCCGGTCGATCCGGTGGACGAATGGCGCACCTCGCCGTTCGAACCGGTCGTGAAGGACGGACGCATCTGGTGCCGGGGTGCGGACGACGACAAAGGCCAGCTTTTCATGCACGCCAAGGCGTTCGAAGCGATGTGCGCGACCGACAGCCTGCCCTGCAATGTGAAATTCCTGCTCGAAGGCGAGGAAGAGATCGGGTCGCCCAGCCTCTACAAGTTCTGCGCCGACAACAAGAAGATGCTCAAGGCAGACATCATTCTGGTTTCCGATACATCGATGATCTCGATGCAGATACCTTCGATCACCTGCGGTCTGCGCGGTTTGACTTATATGGAGGTCGAAGTGACAGGCCCCAACAAGGACCTGCACTCCGGCCTGTTCGGAGGTGCGGTGGCCAATCCGGCCAATGTCCTGGCCCGCATGGTGGCTTCGCTCATCGATGAAAACGGACACGTGACGATTCCGGGCTTCTACGACGACGTGCGCGAGCTGACGGCCGCCGAGCGCAAAGCCTTCAACAAGGCTCCGTTCAACCTTACAGAATACAAGAAAGCGCTCGAAATCGGCGATGTCGAGGGCGAAGCGGGCTTTACGACCATCGAACGCACGGGTATCCGTCCCTCGCTCGACGTGAACGGCATCTGGGGCGGCTATATCGAGGAGGGGACCAAGACGGTGATCCCGTCGAAGGCTTCGGCCAAAATCTCGATGCGTCTGGTTCCCGGACAGGATTTCAAAAAGATCGCCAAGCTCTTCGAGAAACATTTCAAGGCGATTGCACCCAAGAGCGTCAAGGTGAAGGTCAAGTTCCTGCACGGCGGTATGCCCTACGTGGCTCCGACCGATATGCCGGCTTACAAAGCGGCGGAAAAGGCCATCGCCGACACGTTCGGTAAGAAACCCCTGCCGTTCTATTCGGGCGGATCGATTCCGATCATCAGCGGATTCGAAAATATCCTGGGAATCAAGTCCCTCCTGATCGGATTCGGCCTGGCGGAGGACGCCATCCATTCGCCCAACGAGAGCTACGGACTCGACCAGTTCTACAAGGGGGTCGAAACGATTCCGCTGTTTTATAAATATTTCGCTGAAAAGTAAACAGGCAATACGATTTCAAAAACGGGACAATATCCGAAGGATATATCCCGTTTTTCGTACATTACAGATACGTTTGTTCAAAAAGATAGGATCTTTGATTTCGTTGTAGATACTTCGCCTCGGCAAAATGCAAATAAAATTTGCTTTTGCGCCCGGCTCATTCGTATCTTTACAAAAAAGAAGATGGAAAGGTTCGAACGAGTTCAAATCAACCCACGCTCGTAAGCATACGCGGAGGGACACTTGTGAACTCTACGATGCAAGGAGTAGGAAAACAGAAAGTTAAGTTTGGCTCTCACTCACCTTGCACTATTTTATAGAAGATAGGATTCGGTTCAGCAATCTTTGCGTGCAAGTTCGCACGATTGCTCTTCCCTTTCACTATCTTTGACATAGTCTTAGATAGGATGCGCCTCGGAAAACTGGGAACAAGTTCCCGTTTTCTCCCGGCTTTCACTATCTTTGCAAATCGCAAAAAGAATACATTATGTGTGGAATTGTAGGTTACGTGGGTAAACGGCAGGCTTACCCCATTCTGATAAAAGGACTTCACCGCTTGGAATATCGCGGTTACGACAGCGCAGGACTCGCACTGGTCAATCGGGAAGGAGTTCTGAACGTGTTCAAAAGCAAGGGCAAAGTCGCCGATTTGGAACATTTCGTCGAATCCAAGGATCTGGACGGAACGATCGGCATCGCCCACACCCGTTGGGCGACACACGGCGAACCGAACGACATCAACGCCCATCCCCACTACTCCGATTCGGGCAATATCGCCCTGATCCACAATGGTATCATCGAAAATTACCGGGTGTTGAAAGAGGCGCTGATCGAAAACGGTTACACATTCAAGAGCGACACTGACACGGAGGTACTGGTCAATCTGATCGAATACATCCGTACGTCGAACAACTGCACGTTGCTGGAGGCCGTCCAGCAAGCATTGAAGCAGGTGATCGGCGCATACGCTATCGCCGTAGTGGAGAAGGGCAACCAAGATCAAATCATCGCGGCACGCCGCAGCAGCCCGATGGTCATCGGTATCGGCGACAAGGAGTTTTTCCTGGCATCGGACGCGGCGTCGATCGTGGAATATACGGACAAGATCGTCTATGTCAATGACGGCGAGGTGGTGGTCATGGACCGCAACCACCCGCTGAAGATCGTAACGCTCGACAACCAGGAGAGCAAGATCGACATCAAGAAGTTACAGCTCAGCATCTCCCAGCTCGAAAAGGGCGGCTATCCGCACTTCATGCTCAAGGAGATCTTCGAGCAGCCCAAGACCATCGTGGACTGCATCCGGGGCCGGATCAACCCCGAGACGTACGACGTGATCCTGTCGGGCATCATGGACAACCGCGAGCGGTTTCTCAACGCCCGGCGCATCATCTTCGTGGCTTGCGGCACCTCGTGGCACGCATCGCTCATCGGGGAGTACCTGATCGAGGATTTCTGCCGCATTCCGGTCGAAGTAGAATACGCCTCGGAATTCCGTTACCGCAATCCGGTGATTTATCCCGACGACATCGTGATCGCCGTCTCGCAATCGGGCGAGACAGCCGATACGCTGGCCGCCATCGAGTTGGCCAAGCAGAACGGTGCGTTCGTCTATGGTATCTGCAACGTCATCGGCTCGTCGATCGCCCGAGCGACGAACTCCGGCACCTACATCCATGTAGGACCCGAGATCGGCGTGGCTTCGACCAAAGCCTTTACGGGACAGGTGACGGTGCTCACGATGCTGGCGCTGATGATCGCCCGCGTCAAGGGGACCATCGATCAGGAGTGCTCGCGCAAGATCGCCAAGCATCTGCTCGATCTGCCCGCCGTGCTGGAAGAGGTGCTTCGCCTGAACGACCGGATCGCCGACTTCTCGAAGATATTCACCTATGCGCACAACTTCATCTATCTGGGACGCGGGTACAACTATCCCACGGCGCTGGAAGGTGCGCTCAAACTCAAGGAGATCTCCTACATCCACGCGGAGGGTTACCCTGCCGCCGAAATGAAACACGGTCCGATCGCCCTGATCGATGCCGAGATGCCGACCATCGCCATCGCGACGCCGGATCACACCTACGAGAAGACCGCCAGCAACATCGAGGAGATCAAGGCCCGGGGCGGCAAGGTAATCACCGTAATCGCCAAGGGCGACGAGCAGGTACGCAAGAGTTCGGACTATTATATCGAAGTGCCCGTCGTGGCGGAGTGTCTGATGCCGATCGTGGTATCGGTGCCGCTGCAGTTGCTGGCGTATCATATCGCTGTCAATAAAGGGCGCGACGTGGACCAGCCCCGTAACCTGGCCAAGTCGGTAACGGTGGAGTAATGACAAGACCGATACAACAAGAATCAGCCGCAACCTTTAGGTTGCGGCTGATTTTATATTATTGATGATTTCGGAAGGTGCGTTCGCCGATCTATTCCCGACTCTACCCGCAATCTGAACAGCAGCGGAAACTCCATACGGAATATTCTCGACAGCAATCCGTCGCCGAACCATCACCGAGCATACTCATCGGACACATCGCATCATTGTCCAGCCGGCATAAATCGAGGCCGATTCGAACCGTAAGCACACACTTCCGCATCCTTTTTACAGGAAATTCGATGCGATGTATTCGGCCAACGTGAAGTTCTTGCGGACTTCAGGGCGCCGATCGTCGTTTCGTCGGTTTTCGATCATCAGCGGTTCCTTATCCACGACGAGTTTCGAGAGGAAAGCATCGATCGCATCCCGGTTGCCGTCCATCGGCGCCGTGGCGATGACGTGTGAGGCGTTCTCGACCGAATAGAAATAATACGGGGAGTTCATCGCGCGGAGCTGTCCGGCGATGTACTTCGAGCCGAAGAAACCGACGCCGCTCTCGCGAATCACATTATACGGTACGTTCGCATCCGCATCGCCGTGAAAAAGCATCATCGGCGCAGGCTGCGATGCCCAGCGGAGCTCCTCGCCCATTTCGAAGATCGCCCCGGCGAAAGAAACGATACCCGCGTAGCGGAAGCCGACAGGCAGGTGTTGCACCAGCGGCGAAGCGTTGCAGAGGGCGTATTCGCCGTGCAACACGGTGATCGCTCCCGCACTCGACCCGCAGGCCACGATCTGCGAGGAGTCGATACCCCACTCGTCTGCCTTGTCCACGATAAAAGCGGTAGCGTCGTAAAGATCCTCGACAGCCATCGAGATCGTCCGGGCCATACCGAGCATCATATTTTCGGGCGAGAGGTCCCCCGAAGCGACGACCTGCTTCAGACCAAGACGATAGTCGATCGATACCACGTCGTACCCCTGATTAACCATGTAATGAAAGAACGGAAGGTACCGCTCCGCATCGCGCTCCCCAGCGATGAAGCCGCGCCGAAAACGAAGACCAGACAGGGCCGGGCATCGTCCTGCTCGACCGAAACGGCCGTATAGCGATCCAGGAAGAGGCTGTCCGTACCCTTTACGGCATAGAGATCCGTATATTTGGCAATCCGGGGCGCCTGCTCCGTACAAGCAGTAACGAACAGCATCGAAACCAACAAGAGGTAAATTGCTTTTTTCATATTTTCTAAAATTAAACGTAGTCATATCCTTCGGTGCACCTGTCGGGAATGTAACGATCCAAGTTCCCTCCGAAAAAGAGGATTCGGGTGAGAGTCTGCCTTACGGACAAGGCCATGAACCGCAGATAAGCACGTCTTCGGTTCGATACTGCGACCGTCGGATAAAGTAATAATTATCAAATCATTTCGTCGTATGCGAACTGCACAGCACGGTTCAGAATATCCGAAAAATGTTTCGTCTTACGAAATTCGTGCAGCGTGTTCTTCAATAACTCCTTGTCCAACATAAACTCCGGCGCGAGGCGTTCGGTGATATAGACATCCTTGAGTTTCAGCCATTCGTCGTACGGACTGCCGGGGGCATACCCTTTCGGCAGACGCTTGAGTTTGTTCGACTCGTCGAGAACGAATCCTTTCGCCTCACGGATGGCTGCTTCAATTTCCGCGCCATTGTCCAGGATCTCGTCCCGCACGCTGCGCAGCACTTCCGGCAGCGGACAGTAAAGCCCCGTAGTGAGCTGATGCCCCTGCGACCAGGAGCGTTCGTCCCACACCGGTTCGACGTGGAAATAGTAGCCCGAATAACCGCCTTTCTTGCCACGGGGAGCAACGAAAGCCCCCATGTGGGTCTTGTACGGTGTCTTGTCGGGGCTGAAGCGGGTGTCGCGGTAGATGCGCCACGTGCAGTCCTTGACCGTAAGTCCGCGCACGGACGGATCGAAAGCGGCGATGCCGTCGATCAGCTTCGCCGTAAACACCTCGAAACAGGACAAGGCCCGTTTGTACATCTCCTTGTGAGAGTCAAACCAGGCCTTGTCGTTGTTTTCGTGCAGGAGCGTGAGAAATTCTACTACCTGCTTCATATTATGCTACCATGCGAAGAGCGGATAGTTAGCCATCATAGCGTTGACCTCCTTGCGAACGGCGGCGATGTTCGCCTCGTTCTCGGGATCGCTCAATACACGGTCGATCAGCGCTACGATCTCCTCCATCTTGTCCTCCTTCAGACCACGCGTGGTGATAGCCGGAGTACCGAAACGCAGACCCGAAGTCTGGAACGGCGAACGACTGTCGAACGGCACCATGTTCTTGTTGGTGGTGATGTCGGCGGCAACCAGGCACTTCTCGGCCAGCTTACCGGTCAGTTCGGGGAACTTCGTGCGAAGATCGACGAGCATCAGGTGGTTGTCCGTACCCTCGGAAACGATCTTGTAACCGCGCTTGGTGAAGGCCTCGGCCATCGCCTTGGCGTTCTTCTGCACCTGCTTCTGGTACTCCTTGTAGCTGGGATCCAGCGCTTCGCCGAAAGCGACTGCCTTGGCTGCGATCACGTGCTCCAGCGGACCGCCCTGGATACCGGGGAATACGGCCGAATTGAGGATCTGCGACATCATCTTGGTCACGCCCTTCGGAGTCTTGAGTCCCCAGGGATTCTCGAAATCTTTGCCCATCAGGATAATACCGCCACGGGGACCGCGCAGGGTCTTATGGGTGGTAGAAGTCACGATGTGAGCATACTTAACCGGATTCTCGAGCAGACCGGCAGCGATCAGACCGGCCGTGTGAGCCATGTCGATCAGCAGGATGGCGCCTACTTTGTCCGCGATCTCGCGCATACGCTTGTAGTCCCACTCACGCGAATAAGCCGAAGCACCGCCGACGATAAGCTTGGGTTTGTGCTCCAGAGCCTTGCGCTCCATATCGTCGTAATCCACGCGCTCGGTCTTCGGATCGAGCTGGTAACCGATGGCTTTGAAATAGGTACCCGACATATTCACCGGCGAACCGTGCGAAAGGTGGCCGCCGTGCGCCAGATCGAGGCCCATGAACGTATCGCCGGGTTTCAGCACGGCGAAGAAAACGGCCATGTTGGCCTGTGCGCCGAGTGGGGCTGTACGTTGGCGTACTCGGCGCCGTACAGTTTGCAAACACGTTCGATGGCAAGGTTCTCGACCTTATCCACCACCTGACAACCGCCGTAGTAACGTGCGGCAGGATAACCCTCCGCATACTTGTTGGTCAGTACGGAGCCCATGGCCTCCATCACCTCGTCGCTGACAAAAATTTTCAGACGCGATCAACTCGATGCCGTGCATCTGACGGTTCCGTTCCTCAGAAATGAGGTCGAATACTTGAGAATCTCTCTTCATGATCGATATATGGTTTATTAAGAGTTTTTTTCGGATTCCAAAGGTAGTAACATTTTACGAAACTACAAAAACTAAATATTTCTAAATATTTTTTGTATATTTGGCGACAGAAAAATACGACGCATCCGACAAACGGAACATTTTTCTTCGGAACGGGCACCTTTGCGATACGGGCAGCCGACGCGGGCCGGATTTCCGACAGAAAGATCGAATATTACGGATAAAACGAAAAATTTAACCATCAAAAAAACATTTCAGCAAGATGAAATTACTCGAAGGAAAAGTGGCCGTCGTAACCGGCGCAGCCAGGGGCATCGGCAAAGCGATCGCCATTCAGTTTGCAAAAGAGGGAGCCAACGTCGCGTTCACCGATCTGGCGATCGACGAAAACGGCAAGAAGACGGAGGAGGAGCTGAACGCCCTGGGCGTAAAAGCCAAAGGATACGCCTCGAACGCCGCCAACTTTGAAGATACGCACAAAGTGATCGATCAGATCATGCAGGATTTCGGCCGCATCGACATTCTGGTCAATAATGCAGGCATCACCAAAGACGGCCTGATGATGCGCATGAGCGAAGCGCAGTGGGACGCCGTGCTGAACGTCAATCTGAAATCGGCTTTCAACTTCATTCACGCCGTTACGCCGATCATGGCGCGCCAGCGCAGCGGTTCGATTATCAATATGTCGTCCGTGGTGGGTGTCAGCGGCAATGCCGGACAGTGCAACTATTCGGCTTCGAAAGCCGGTATGATCGGACTTGCGAAGTCCATCGCTAAAGAGATGGGACCGCGCGGCATCCGTGCCAACGCCATTGCTCCCGGCTTCATCATTACCGAAATGACCAACGCCCTGCCCGAAGAGGTAAAACAGGGCTGGTACCAGCAAATTCCGCTGCGTCGCGGCGGTACACCCGAGGATGTGGCGAAGGTGGCTCTGTTCCTTGCCTCCGACCTCTCCTCTTACGTGAGCGGACAGGTAATTCATTGCTGTGGAGCGATGAACTGTTAATCTCTCTGCGATTTCATACAAGAGAGGAAGGTTGACGAGAGTCGGCTTTCCTCCTTTTTTCTAAAAAACATACACTTATGAAGTTGAAAAATCTACTTTTCGTTTTTTGTCTGGCACTGCTCGCCGGTTGTCAGAAAGATCCCGACACAGAAAGTACTCCGGTACGGGATACCGATAAGGTCGAAGGAGTGATCCGCATGAAGCTCGACCGGGAAACGGCCGAAGCGCTGAACGTAATCCGCACCCGCAGCGGCAGGGTCCTGACGGGCAACATCTCTTTCGATGAACTGTGCGAACGGTACAACGTGACCGGAATGGAGCGGTTGTTCGCCGACAACGGCTGCGCCGAGCGAACACGCAAGGCAGGGCTCGATCTGTGGTATATCATTCGCTTCGAAGGTTCCGCCGAGCAGGTCGCCGAAGACTTCGGGGAGATAGCCGGCGTGAATCATGTCGAAATTCCGCGCAGGATTACCAAAGTCGGCGGAATGAGCCGGAAAAGCGGGACTCCATGGCGAAAACTGATGGCCCTGCCGAAGGCCGCTCCGTCGAACTACCCTTTCAACGATCCGCTTTTCGGAGGACAATGGCCGCTTTACAACGACGGAACGATCAATGCAAACGCCCAAGCCGGCGCAGACATCAATGTGCTCCCGGCGTGGGAAAAGACGGCAGGCCGCAGCGATGTGATTGTCGCCGTCGTGGACGAGGGTGTGGAATATACCCATCCCGACCTGGCGGGCAATATGTGGAGCGGAATCGGTAAGAATTTCTGTGACAGAGATAACGACGACATTACCTGGGGCGAAGGTCACGGCACCCACGTGGCGGGAACGATCGCTGCCGTAAGCAACAACGGGATCGGCATTTCGGGCATCGCCGGCGGTACGGGAGGAGGTAACGGAGCGAAGATCATGTCGTGCGAAATTTTTCATCCGACCGACGGACACTACGATGCCAACTCAAACGCAACGGCCGACGCCATCAAATATGCCGCCGACAACGGCGCCGTAATCTGCCAGAACAGCTGGGGATACGCAGCCGGAGCTTTGAGCTACGACCAATGGTCAAGCGCGGATCGGGCCACTAAAGAAGCTATCGACTACTTCATCCGCTACGCGGTATGTCCCCCGACGGCGAAACCCAGACCGGGCCTATGGCGGGCGGCGTGGTGATTTTCGCCGCAGGCAACGAATACAGCAGGCTGGCGAGCTATCCGGCCGCTTACGACGCCTGCATCAGCGTGGCGAGCATCTCTTGCACGTACGAAGCCGCGTGGTACACCAACTACGGTTCGACCGTTGATATCTGCGCCCCCGGGCGGCGGCGATGAGGCCAACTTCGTCAATCTCATCAGTTACGACGAAGGTTACAATTTAAGTACAATTCCGACTAACCTGCAGAACGGAGATTCTTTCGTCTATACATATGCCAACGGGGAAACAGAAACCAAAACGATCGACTACGTTTCAAGTACTGTCGGATACGGTTACATGATGGGAACCTCGATGGCCTGTCCCCACGTATCGGGCGTAGCCGCTCTGATCGTTTCGCAATTCGGAGCGCCGGGATTCACGAACGAACAGCTCAAAGAGAAGCTTTTCTCGACAGCTCGCGACATCGACAGCTATCAGGGTACGATATACAATAGTTGGGATAGGGGTACCTATGCCGGAAAAATCGGGAAGCTCGTCGATGCGGGAGCAGTCTTGGATTCGGGCGAGGTACCCCCCGTTTCCGACCAACCGACGATCACACCGGCTGTGGGTCAGAGCGACACCTTCTCGCTGGCCGAAAATGCAGTCAAGACGCTTACCTATACCCTCGCCCATTACACGGACTGGAGCCTGAACGATCCCACGGGCAAGATCGCACAGTCGATCGACGGTAACGTAGTCACGCTGACTATCGACGCATCACAATACGCAGCAGGAAGCTATACGGCAGAATTGCTGGCTGTGAACGGAACAAAGACAGCAAAACGCACCATCGCCTATACCGTTAGCGAGGGCGACAATCCGACCGGTATTTCAATGGACTTTTACCCCAACCCATGTACCGACGTACTGAACATACTGCCGAACTACTCGGGAGAAAGCACGATCCGTATCCGTAACTCAATGGGAACGGAGGTAATGAACATAACACTTGGACTTATCAACGAGGAACCTGTCAAACTCGACGTATCGGGGCTCGCTTCGGGAACCTATCTGGTACAAGTAACCTACAACGGCATTCAAATTACCCGCACCATAGTCAAACGCTAAAAACAGACGTTACAAATTATGAAAAAGATCTTCATTCTCGCAATAATCCTCCTGTCGGGCACAGCGGCGGCATCGGCTCAGGAGTTCCTGACGATCAACCCCGATGTCCGCACAGCGGGTATGGCCAACGCTTCGGTAGCGACTACCGGCGGAGCTTACTCCGTATTCCAGAACGCGGCCTCGTCGCTCTTCAGCCACAACCTGTTCGAGGTGGGATTCTCCTACTCGCCCTGGATGCGCGACGTGAAAAAGGGCTACGACCTGATGGCCTTCGGCGGATTCTACTCCTTCAACCACAAACATTCGATCTCGTTCGGCACCCGTTTTTACCGGGAGCCGAAGCTCAGTCCGGACGACGAGGACTACCCTTTCATTCCCAAAGACGAGAATAATAACCCAATCGTCGGCATCGAAGCGTTCCGGCCGCTCAGCGTTTCGGCGGATCTGGCCTACAGCTATCGGATCGGCCGCTATCTGGGTCTGTCGGTGACGGCCCGCTACATCCGCTCCTCGTACGGAGAACTGTTCACGAACAACGCCCTCGGGTTCGATGTCGCGGCATACGCGCGGATTCCGCTTAACCGGATGCTCGAAGGCGCCTGGGTGAGTGCGGGTGCGAAAATCTCCGACTTCGGCTTCACGTTCGACGATTCGAATTACGACCTGCCCACCAAATTCAGTGTCGGCGGTTCGCTCTTCGCCCCGATCCGGGATTCCCATTCGCTCGAAGCTTCGGTCGATCTGGGCTACCGCTACTCTTCCTCGGAGAACAAGTCCTTCGGGATGGGCATCGGCGTGGAGTATGTGCTGATGCAGATGATCGCTGTCCGCGGCGGCTACCACGTCGCCGACAGCCACGGATACGACTACGGTACGATCGGTGCGGGACTGCGGTTCATGCATCTGGAGCTCGATTTCTCCTACCTGTTCGCCGCCAAGAAGTGCCCCTGGCGCAACACCTACCAGGTGGGAGTTGGACTTTACTTCTGATTCGGACGTCCGACGGACCAAATATTCCGGATCGCACCGGCATACAGACTCGATTCGACGAAAAAGAGTGCATTGAAAAATGCACTCTTTTTCGTTCTCTGCGATTTCGAGCTACCTCTTCTCCAACTCGTCGAGCAGCGTGCGGCAGCCGTCCTCGAGCATATCGAGCACCAGCTCGAACCCTTCATGCCCTTCGTAGTAGGGGTCTGGCACATGGGTCCATTTCGGATGTTCCCGGAAAAATTCAGACATCCTGTAAATACGGTTTCCCGCTTCACGGGAAGGGGCCAGACGATAAAGATTATGGTAATTGGTATCGTCCATCGCCACGATGCGATCGAACTCCTCGAAATCCCGCAACCGCACCTGCCGGGCCCGGTGCGTCAGCAGATACCCCCGGGCATAGGCCGCATTCCGCATGCGGGAATCGGGTTGTTCGCCGGTGTGTCCGGCATAGGTTCCGGCGGAATCCGCCTCCAACTTCTCCCCCAGCCCCCGTTTTTCGACCATTTGCCGGAAGATGCCTTCGGCCGCCGGAGAGCGGCAGATATTTCCGAGGCAAACGAACAGTATCTTATACTTATCACTCATAATCAACAAATTATAATCACAAAAAAAATCAGCTCACAGGCATTTTACAATCGATACGCTCAACAATTGTGCAAAGATACGATTAAGCCGAGCGCAAAAGCAAATTTTATTTGCATTTTGCCGAGGCGAAGTATTTACATGCGTAACCGAAATATGAAAAGCCTGCGAACAGATCGCAGGCTTTTACTATTGTATCTATCGAGCGCTACGCTTACTTCAAATACTCCCGATAAAATGCTGCTATTTCGTCGAACGGGATTATCTCCATCTTGTCGTAAAGGTCGGTATGATTGGCACCGGGTACGATGAGCAATCGTTTGTTGTCGCCTTGCAATTTCTTGAAAGCGTCCTCTCCCATATAGCGAGAATGAGCCTTCTCACCGTGTACCACCATCACTGCACTGCGAATCTCTGCGGCATAGGCAAGGATAGGTGCATTCAAAAAAGCGAGGTTGGAGGTCGCATTCCACCCCTGCGTGGAATTGAGCGAACGGGCGTGATAACCTCGGGAAGTTTTGTAATAAGCATGATAATCGCGTACAAACTGCGGCGCATCGGCCGGAACCGGATCGACCACCCCTCCTGCACGGACATACGAACCGTTCCGATAATCTTCGGTGCGCTGGGCATTGAGCCGGCGGCGCATCTCATAACGTGCGTCGGCGTTGTCCGCCTGGTCGAAATATCCGTTGGCCGTACAACGGCTGATATCGTACATAGTAGATGCGACGGTAACCTTGATGCGCGTGTCGTTAGCGGCAGCGTTGATGGCAAAACCACCCCAGCCGCATATACCGAGGATCCCGATACGTTCCGGATCCACACGGTCTTCGTTGGCGAGAAAATCGACCGCTGCGCTGAAATCTTCCGTATTGATGTCGGGCGAAGCCACGTTGCGGGGCACACCGCCGCTCTCCCCCGTGAACGACGGATCGAAAGCGATGGTAAGGAAACCGCGTTCGGCAAGCGCCTGTGCATAAAGCCCCGACGATTGTTCCTTCACGGCTCCGAACGGTCCACTTACGGCGACGGCCGACAACTTGCCGACAACCTCTTTTGGGACATACATATCGGCGGCGAGCGTTACACCGAAGCGATTTACGAAAACCACCTTGCTATGCTCGACCTTGTCGCTCTTCGGGAACGTCTTATCCCACTCCTGTACCAGTTCCAACTTTTTCATATCCATATTCGTTTTTTGGTTTGTCTGTGCAACGGCGGAAAGACCGACAAACGCCAATGCCGCCGCAATTATTCCGATTTTCATAAAACTTAATTTTATTCCGTTTTTATACTTCTCACGATACGAGCCGGATTGCCGGCCACGATTACCCCGGCAGGCACGTCCTTGGTTACGATGGCTCCGGCTCCCACGACGGCATGCTCGCCGATCGTCACGCCGGGCAATATGACAGCTCCCGCACCTATCCAGACACCGTGCCCGACGACAATGGGTTTGGCATATACGTTACGCCGAACGGCCGGTTGCTCCGGGTGGTTTTCAGTAACGAGCAGCACTCCCGGCCCTATGAACACACCGTCTTCCAGTGTAATACCGCCCCGGTCGAGGAAGGTACAACCGAAATTTATGAACACACCCCTGCCGACACGGGTAAACTTACCGAAGTTGGTATAGAACGGCGGAAACATACGTACCGATTCGTCCAATGGCTGTCCCCAAATACGGCCGAGCAGATCCCTTATCTCTTCCGGTGTATGGTAACCGCTATTGAGTTGAGCCACCAACTTCATCGTCTTCTCGAATTCTGCATAGAGCGACGGATATTCAGGGTCGGTATCGAAAATCAATTCCCCCGCCCTCATTCTTTCCAATATATTCATACGATTCATATTTTTTACAAGGCAAAGTTACACAGGCCCCACTTGCCGGTCAGTATATGAATTACGGAATCTATAACCCGAATTACGGATTTCCCGACTCTCTGTCGTTCGGAATGAAAAGACTCTTTGCGGCTCGACCACACCCCTGTTATGGATCGTATTTATCCCTCGATCCGCAAACATCGAAAACCCGCGATATTCGACTCGCTGTCCCACTCGGGATTTTTCTCCTCAAAAACACCGAAAAATCATCCGATCAGGCAGAATTACCTGCGCTGAACACACAAAATGATTTTTTGGAATACGAATTGCTTGTATTTTTTCAATCGGAATTAGTTATACATATGGAAAATAAACTGCAAACCTGGTTCAAAAGCCACGAAGGAGCCGATTGGGCGATTCTCTATCTGCGTCTGTTCATCGGTACGATCATTCTCCTGCATAACGTAGGCAAAATGCAGGCCTACAATGAAAATTATCAACTATTACCCGTCGTGGGGAATATTCGGCAGCGCTTTCATTTTCGTTGCGATCGCCACGATCGAAGTGTTGTGCGCCATTTCGCTCATGCTGGGCTACAAAGTCCGCCTGTCCGCCGCGATCATGGCCGCCAGTCTGCTCATCTCGCTGTTATTCCTCTTCCCCGGCAAAGGATTCGGAACCTCCGAACTGCTGTTCGTCTATCTGGGAATCCAGGTAGCCCTGGTAATTTCGGGCGGCGGAGTCTATTCGCTCGACGCCCTGGCTTCGGCCAAAAGAGCGAAGTCTCAACGAACCCGCAACTCTTCCCGACGAATAGAAGATTCAACAAAAAAATAATTTCGTATCTTTGCGCCTACCAATCTCCTAAAATGTAATAAGTATGAAACTGAAACTATGGCTTCTTTTACTGCCGTTGCTTGGTATGTCGGTTGCCGTATCCGCACAGTCGTCTCTTCCCCGCAAGGTATCCGACGTTACGTTACTCGATCTGAACGGCGACCCTACGCAGCTCCCTTACTGGGGTGAGAAAAACCTGATGATCTTCTATATCGACCCCGACCACCACAAACAGAACGAGGATTTCACAACGGATATGGAGGAAAATCACCGGGTGGAAGGCGAAAACCTGTTCGGTTTCGGGGTAATGAACCTGAAAGACGCTCCGATGATTCCCAACGGTATGGCTCGCAACATGGCTCGCAAACGCACAGCCTCCAACGGCGCTACGGTACTGGCCGATCAAAACAATACCCTGCGCGATGCCTGGCAATTGGGCGACTGCAACAATATGTTCGTCCTGCTGCTGGTCAGCAAGGAGGGCGACCTGGTGTTTATGCGCAAGGGTCCTCTCTCCGATGCCGATAAAAAAGAGTTTTATCAAGTCGTACAGAAGTACAGATAAGACTTCTCCATGTCGAAATTCCTGACGGTCTTTTGCGGATTGCTACTCTTCGCATCGCCTCTGTATGCACAAGATAATAAGGTGTATATCGGAGAAAACGATACGATTCGGTATAGTTACACCCCGTTGCAGACGGATTCGATCCCTGCATCACAGCCGTCGGACACCCTGGCCGCCGCCCCGAAGAAAAAATCGTTCTGGCGGCGGCTTATCGATTACTTCGGAGAGTCGAGCACGGACAAAACTTTCGAAAAAAAGATCGACTTCACCTTCATCGGAGGGCCGAGTTATTCGAAAGACACTCAATTCAGCCTCGCGGTTATGGCTGCAGGTCTTTACCGCCTTGACCGCACGGATTCACTGACACCGCCGTCGGACATCACGGCATTCATCACGGGCGGTACGACAGGATTCTACATGGTGGGAATCAACGGTAACAACATATTCAGCCACAATCGCCACCGAATTTCGTACAAGCTCTCCTTCTACTCGCAGCCGACCGACTACTGGGGTATCGGCTATTCGGCCGGAGCGAATAATCCCAAAGGGTCGTACGTCGAAAAACGCTACGATGTGGACGTAAGATACCTCTATCAGGTCGTACCCAATATGTTCATCGGCGCCTCTGTCAATTTCCGCAACAGCCGGGGCATCAAGTTCACCCGGCCGGAATATATCGAGGGCCAAAACCCGGAGAACACGACTACGGGCATCGGTGCGATCGTGGAGTACGATACAAGGGATTTCATTCCAAATCCCTACAAGGGACTTTATTTAAGTCTGAAGGGAACCTGGCGGCCGGATTTTCTCGGGTCGAACGCCAAATCGCTCTGGCAGGCGATATTCACGGCGAACAGTTATCATCGGGTATGGAAAGGCGGTATCGTAGCCACCGAGCTGTACGGCGAATTCAATGCCTCGGGCACACCCTGGCTGATGAAAGCCCGCCTGGGTGGTTCGAAGCGTATGCGCGGCTACTACGAAGGACAATACAACGACAACGATATGATTACCCTCCAGGTCGACTCCGGCAGAATATCTGGCGACGTATCGGCTGTGTCGTATGGGGCGGTGCGGGTAACGTATTTCCCTCGTTCGAAAAGTTCAAATGGGGGGTACAACCCTCCCCAACTACGGCATAGGCCTGCGGTGGGAATTCAAAAAACGGATCAATATCCGAGTAGATTACGGATTCGGCAAGCACACGAGCGGATTCCTGTTCAATATCAACGAAGCGTTCTGAAAGATATGGCAGTTCACGAAAAAAAAGAGAGTTTCAAGGAGCATAACGACAGAGGGTCCATCCTGCTGGCGTTCTACTTCGTTCTCACGCTGCTTATCCCCAACCTCGTATTACTATATACGGAGCCGTACTCCATCTGGTCGGCCGAAGCATCGCTCTTTATCCCGATGGGTTTCTACCTGATGTGGAGCGCCGTGCTGAAACGCTCCGGCATCATGATCTGGCTGGCCTTTCCGCTCGTCGTCCTCGCCGCCTTCCAAATCGTACTGCTCTACCTGTTCGGCAATTCGATCATCGCAACGGATATGTTCACCAACCTGCTGACGACCAATCCGGAAGAGGCTGGCGAGCTGCTCTCAAACATCTATCCATCGATCATCATCGTCTGCGCCATCTATCTGCCGCTACTCTGGTTCGCCTCACGCGACATCGGACAAAGGCACTGTCTTTCGAAAACAGCCCGCAAGAATATCGCCCTGATCGGACTCTCGTCCTTCATTCTCGGAGGGTTGTTCCTGGCCCCGGCCTATAAAGTGAGCGAAGACAAGCGGGTATTGAAAACCGACATTTTTCCGGTCAATGTTTTCTATAATATCGGTCTTTGCGGTTCGGAGTTCCGCAAGATGTACCGTTTCGAACACACCTCGGAGGATTTCACATACCATGCACGGCGCACGGCCGAGGCTTCCAAACGCGAGATTTACGTCTATGTAATCGGAGAAGCATCCCGAGCCGCCAACTGGCAACTGTACGGTTACCACAGGGAAACGAATCCCTGTCTGACCCGCACAGAGGGTCTGGTCGTATTCCGGAATACAGTCACACAGAGCAATACCACGCACAAAAGTGTGCCCTTGATTCTTTCGTCGGTAAAAACCGATCAACACGAAGAACTATACCGTCGCAAGGGGCTTCCGGCACTCTTCAAGGAGACTGGTTTCAAAACCTGGTTTCTTTCCAACCAGCGCCCCCAGGGAGCCATGATCGACAAGTTGGCCAAGGATGCAGACAGCCTGGTGTACCTTCCGGAGCCACGTTACGATATGCAACTGCTGGAAGCGATGAAACGGGTTATCGCCGAAGACCCGGAGCACGACCTGCTCATCATCCTGCACTGTTACGGCTCTCATTTCACCTATCACCAACGATACCCCCGTGAATTCGCCCGCTTCCTGCCGGACGACAACGTGGCCATCAACCGAAAGAACGTCGAGAAACTCGTCAATGCCTACGACAATTCGATCTACTATACGGACCACTTCCTCTCGCAGACGATCGAATATCTCCGCTCGCTCGAAAACGACTGTTCGGCGCTGCTCTACTGTGCCGATCACGGCGAAGATATTCTCGACGACGAACGGGAGCGCTTCTTGCACGCCTCCCCTACGACCACTTTTTATCAGCTCTATGTCGCCAATCTGGGATGGTTTTCGCCGGAATATCGACGGGAATTCCCGGAAAAAGTCGAAGCGGCCCGCAACAACGAATCCGCACCGGCCACAACCCACTCCATGTTTCAAAGCATGGCCGATATCGCTTCGATCGAAGGCGACTTCATCGATCCGGCCTACTCGTTGGTCAGTCCGACATTCGACTACCGGGCACCGCGCCGCTATCTGAACGATCACAACCTGGCCGTTCCTTTCCCGAAAACCGGCCTGTCGGATGAAGACCTCGAAAATTTCCGCCGGCACGGTATCGATTTAAGCTACTAAAAAACAGACGCAATCTTTTCGATATTCCGGAGATTCCTCTGTATCGCATACCGAATTTTCTGCCGGTTACGGTCTGCTCCTGTTCGAACAGTGAAGAATTATATAAATTATATGTTATTATGGGAATGCAGCACGCCAAATTTCCTCAAACAGGGGGGGGGTAGCATTACAAACACGGTCACAGGCCGAATAATCGGATAGTACATCGAAAGATATAATTGCCAAGTTGTACACCCATAACAAAGGGCCGCATGTATCCCATGCGACCCTTCATTTTCAAAAAAGTAATAAACTTATTTCGAAGCTTCGACGGAAACCTTCCGGAACTCCTTCATCAGCTTGCTCAATTCCAGAGCGGCCTTGCGTGCACGGGTTCCGGCAGCCTTGTTCCCTTTTTCTACCTGAGCGTTAGCGTTACTTACGAATACTTCGTACTCGGCATTGATTTTTTCGACTAAATTTTTCATAATACGTAAATAATTTGGATGTATGACGCAAAGATATAAAAAAATTTTAATTCCCAATTTTTTCTCCCAAAAAAAGCGGCGCATCTGGAAAAATAGCCCGAAAAACCCTGCAGGGCCGGATTATCCCCATATATAGGGATGCCCGGTCCTGAAATATTTGCGTATCTTTGCCCTGTAATTTCAACAAAAAAGCATGCGTTTATCGGATTTGAAAACAGGCGAATCGGCCACGATTCTCAAAGTGCTCGGACACGGCGGTTTTCCGCCGCCGGATCATGGAGATGGGGTTCGTACGCGGCAAAAAAGTCGAAGTAGTTCTCAATGCCCCGTTGCACGACCCGATCGTTTACAGGATCATGGATTATGAAGTTTCGCTGCGTCGCAGCGAAGCACAGATGGTCGTAGTCATCACTAACGAAGAAGCCGAAGGCCTGATAAGCGGAGAATACAACGGGACACGCGAAGGCGACCAGCTCCATGAGGTCATCGCCCAAAGCTCAAAACGGATCAACGTCGCACTGGTGGGCAACCCGAACAGCGGCAAGACCTCGCTGTTCAACGCTATTTCGGGAAGCCACGAACACGTCGGCAATTACAGCGGCGTCACGGTGGACGCCAAGCGGGGGCACTATAACTACAAAGGCTACCGCTTCGAAATCACCGACCTGCCGGGCACCTACGCACTCACCGCTTATTCGCCCGAAGAGCTTTACGTACGCCGCCACCTGGCGGAACATACGCCGGACGTAATTATCAACGCCGTCGTGGCTTCGAATCTGGAACGCAACCTCTACCTCACTACCGAACTCATCGACCTGAACCCTCGCATGGTCGTCGCGCTCAACATGTACGACGAGCTGGAAGCAAGCGGCGCCAAACTCGACTACGACAGTTTGGGACGGATGATGGGAGTGCCGATGGTGCCGGTCGTCGCCCGTCATGGACGGGGCATCGAAGCCTTGCTGGACACGGTGATCGCCGTCTATGAGAACGAGGACGACCGTGTGCGTCACATTCATATCAACCAGGGGCCGGTTATCGAAGAGAGCCTGCGGACGATCGCCGGAGCCTTGAAGGAATCCGGAGAGCTGCCTCCGCAATTCCCGCCGCGTTATATCGCTATGAAACTGCTCGAGGAAGACAGTTATATAAAGGACCGGCTGAAACACCATCCGAACTACCCCGCATGGGAGGAGACGAGCAAGCGGGAAGCGCAACGGATCACCAACCTGTTGGATGAAGACGTGGAGACGGCTTTCGCCGATCAGAAATACGGATTCATCTCCGGGGCCCTGCGGGAGACCTATACTCCGGGCAAGAAAGAACAGACGCAAGTAACGAAGATCATCGACGCTTTCGTGACCCACAAACTCTGGGGTTTTCCGATCTTTTTCTTCCTAATGTGGCTGATGTTTTACTGCACGTTCAACCTGGGAGCTTATCCCCAGGAGTGGATCGAGCAACTGGTCGGACTGATCGGTCAGGGCGTGGATGCCTGGATGCCGGACGGAGCGTTGAAAGACCTGCTCGTGGACGGCGTAATCGGCGGCGTGGGAAGCGTCATCGTGTTCCTGCCGAATATCATGATCCTATACCTGTTCATCGCTTTCATGGAGGATTCGGGCTACCTGGCTCGCGCAGCCTTCATCATGGACCGGATCATGCACCGCATAGGACTGCACGGCAAGTCGTTCATTCCGCTCATCATGGGTTTCGGTTGCAACGTACCGGCCATCATGGCCACGCGCACGATCGAAAGCCGCAGCAGCCGGCTCATCACCGTACTGCTCGTCCCCTTCATGTCGTGCAGCGCCCGCATTCCTATCTATATCCTGCTGATCGGCACGTTCTTCGCCGCTTACGCCAGTTGGGTGATGCTCGGACTGTATCTGCTGGGAATCGTCGTGGCTGTCATCACGGCCCGGCTGATGCGCCGTTATCTGTTCAAGAAGGACGAAACGCCGTTCGTCATGGAGCTACCGCCCTATCGGGTCCCGACGATGCGGGCCACGCTGTCGCACATGTGGGATCGCTGCGCGCAATATCTGCGCAAGATGGGCGGACTGATTCTGGTCGCTTCGGTAGCTGTCTGGTTCTTGAGTTATTATCCGACGCCGGACGCAGCCGCCCCGGCAGAAACGACGGAGGAACATTATGAAAATTCCTACCTGGGACAGGTCGGGCAGGCATGTTCGCCCGTATTCGAACCGCTCGGCCTGAACTGGAAAGCCAGCATCGCTATTCTCACGGGCCTGCCGGCCAAGGAGATCGTCGTCAGCACGCTCGGCGTGCTCTATTCGGAACAGGGAGACGCCCCGGAAGCCGAACTCGACTCTCCGGCCCTCTCCCAGCGGTTGGTCGCAAGCGGGGATTTCACCCCGGCATCGGCCCTCGCTTTTCTGGTCTTCATCCTGCTTTACCTGCCCTGCATCGCCACCATCGTAGCAATCGCCGCAGAGATCGGCTGGCGCTGGGCCTGCATTTCGGTCCTGTACAATACGGTTTTGGCATGGATAATGGCTTATCTGACGTATCACCTTTTCTCTTGGTTATAATATGACGGACTGGCAAAATATCGCTGTAATAGGGATCGGTATCCTCGTTCTCGGATTCAGTGTCCGCTGGATTGTACGGATTATCCGACATCGAGAGGAAGGCGGATGTTCATGTTGTTCGAAAACCGAATGTCCGCATTGCAAAACGAAAGATCCCCAAAAGAGATGACATACACGAAAACAGCGCTGTAATCTTTACTTTGATTACAGCGCTGTTTGATTAAAACCCCAAAAAATTCAAAATCGTTATCTAATTATATATTTCAACGTACCATTTCCTGCGGTCGTTCATTGTGGCTACGGGCCGCGTTTACAATTCTACCTTCCCCTGAATTCCATTTCCCCGGAGTGCATGCCAAAAACAGATATAATCACATATAAACATACTCTACCATATGCCTCTGATTTTAGCGGGAATCACCAATCTGCAAGCCGTCATTCGATGCTGAACTTCCGCCCTTCCTACCCCGGAAGGGGTTTCGACTTTTTCCCGAAGCACATCGGCCGATTTCAAGTCGGATCAGGTCGATAGGTCGAAATATATATAATCAAATATTTCCCATAAATATTTGGAAAATTCGCTGTTTTTCGCTTAATTTAGAGATAGCAAAATCCGGAAAATAGAGCTGAAAATATCGAAATTAACCCTCCCATCAAAAAACTGGCCCGATTTTCCGATGCAGGATTACAACCCTTCTGCAATATTTGCGACAACTCCCGCAGTCGTGCTGCGGGAGTTGGTATTGTTACATAAGCCCCGATCGGGGCCGCGTCGTAGAGTTCTACAACGCGAACAGAATGAATATCTGAGCTGTAAGCACCCGCAGGAACATCACGACGGGATAAACCGTCGAATAGCTCAAGGCCGGCATATCGTTGCCTGCCGTGCCGTTGGCATAAGCCAGTGCCGGAGGATCGGTCATACTACCGGCCATAAGTCCCATGAGCGTATAGTAATTCATCTTCAGCCGGGCGCGGGCGAAAATACCGACCAGCAACAACGGGATCACCGTAATCAGCGCACCGTATCCGATCCAGCGGTAACCGCCGCCAACGATCGCATCGATGAACCCGTCGCCGGCTCCCAGACCGACTGCCGCCAGGAAGAGCGCAATGCCCACTTCGCGCAACATCAAGTTGGCACTCATGGTAGTATAGGTCACCAAATGGAACCGGGGACCGAAGCGGCCGAGCAACAGCGCCACGATCAACGGACCACCTGCCAAACCCAGCTTAACGGGCTGCGGCACGTTCAACAACGGAATGGAACCCAACAGAACACCGAGCGCGATACCGACGAAGATCGTCACCAGATTCGGCTCACGGAGTTTTTTGAGCGAATTACCCAATACGGCGGCGACCTTCTCGATCGCATTCTCCGGCCCCACGACCATCACGCGATCGCCGATCTGAAGCTGCATTCCCTGATAGGGAATCAGATCGACTCCGGCACGATTGACACGCGTAATGTTGATGCCGTAGCGGGTTCTCAAGCGAAGATCGGCGAAAGTCTTGCCGTTGATCTCCGGCTTGGTAATCAGAATACGACGCGAAACCAGCTTCGAATCCGGCGTATCCCACTCCTTCTCCCCCATTTCGATCCGATTACCGATGAAAGCCGTCACCGCTTCGCAATCTTCGGATGCACAGACGACCAATACCTTATCCCCGAGCGAAATAATACTGTTGCTGTCCGCCAATACGATCGTACCGTCGGGATGAGCGATCCGGGAAATAACGAATTTCCGATTGATCAACTCATTGACATAGGAGATGTCGTGTCCGCTCAACATCTTGTTCGTACACTCGATCGAAACGATTTCGGCCATCTTGTGTTCTGCGGAAATCGCAGCGAGCGCCTCATCCTCCTTCCCGAATTTCACCCGCAGAGCATAACGGATGAAGATCATCGAGAAAATGATACCGATCACGCCCAGCGGATAAGCTACGGCATAGCCCAGGGCAATACTGGGGTCTTCGACTCCCGAAGCGTCCGCATAAGCCTGCTGTGCTGCACCCAGTCCCGGCGTGTTGGTCACCGCACCCGAAAGGATGCCGACCATCGTGGGAATCGGCGTACCCGATACCAAATGAATCACGTACGCCACGCCTACCCCGAGCAAAACGATCGTCGAAGCCAGGCAGACGAGCGTCAGCCCGCCATGCTTGAACGAAGCGAAGAAACCCGGGCCGACCTGCATACCGATTGAAAAAACAAAAAGGATCAGACCGAACTCCTGGATGAAATGACGTACTTCGGCCGGGATTCCCATACCGAAATGCGCGGCGATGATGCCGACGAACAAAATCCAGGTGATACCGAGCGAGATACCGCAAACCTTGACTTTGCCCAACAGAATACCTGCGGTAATCACCAATGCGAGCGTGAATACGGTGTGGGCTATCCCGCCACCGACAAATAAAGAGTAGAGCCAATCCATACCATTGATTTTAATAAAATGGCGCGAAACATACCGCGCATTGCGTCCGGAACGGACATCGCCGCATCCGAGCGTTACGCTTCCGCCCGAAAAAATTTTTGCAAAGGTAATCCTTTTTCCGGAAGACAAAAAATCAGTAGAGGAATTTCTCGATCACCGGCAGCAGCAGGGCCGTCATGATCCCCATCAGTGCCATAGCCAAACCGCTGAGCGCCCCTTCCAGCGCACCGATTTCGATCGCACGGGCCGTTCCGATGCCATGCGCCGCAGACCCCAGCGCGAATCCCTGTGCCATAGGATCCGTGACCCCGCAACGCCGAAGCAGCCAGGGACCGACGAGACTGCCGAAAATACCGACACAAAAGACGACGACCGAGGTGATCGTAATGATGCCGCCGAGCGGTTCCGCAACCGATACGGCGATCGGCACCGTCACGGATTTCGGAGCAAGCGAAGTTTGCAAAATCCGATCCGCCCCCAGCATACGCGCCAGATAAACCACACTAAGAACTCCGACCACGCAGCCGACGACGACCGACACGAGAATCGGAAGCAACCGTCCCCGCATATGCTCGAGTTGTTCGTACATCAGATAACCCAGAGCCACGACCGAAAGTCCCAGTCCGAAATTGAGCAACTCGGTCGAACGACGGTAATGCTCGTAACCGATACCGAAAAGTTTCAGATAAAGGATCATCGCCACGAAACCGAGCAGCACGGGGTGCAGCAGGGCGAACTTGGTTCGACTGTATAACGCACTTCCCAGGCAATAAAAGCCGACCGTGAGGGTCAGCAACACCAGATCCGATCCGACGAACTGCTCCATCACGCCTTTTTATTCAGTTTTTGAAAAACCCTTCCGACGCAGACCAGCACCAACATCGTACTCACTCCGCCCGAAATAACGATCGCCCAAAAATTATCGAGCAGGACTTCGTAGGATACCATCAACCCCACCCCGTACGGGATGAAAAACAGGGCCATAGCGCCCAGCAGAAAACGAGCGGCGGGCCGGATCATCTCCGCATCCACGATATGCAGGCAGAGAGAAGCGAACAGCAGGATCATACCGACGATACTCCCCGGCAGATACCCGCCGATAAGCAGACTGACGCCGTTCCCCAGCGCCCAGCAAAAAAGAATATAGAAAAGTCCTGCCAGCACGCGGCAAAGATACGAATAAGCCGAGCGCAAAAGCAAATTTTATTTGCATTTTGCCGAGGCGAAGTATCTAAGACGAAGTCAAAGATTACGAATAAGCCGAGCGCAAAAGCAAATTTTTATTTGCATTTTGCCGAGGCGAAGTATCTAAGACGAAGTCAAAGATTACGAATAAGCCGAGTGCAAAAGCAAATTTTTATTTGCATTTTGCCGAGGCGGAGTATCTGAAACCGAGTTAAAGATACGAATTTATCCGTATCGGAGTACTGCTCCGGATTACAAAGAACCCGCAAAAGATCGGAACACGACGCATCCGATTTACGACAGACTCATGGATCTCTGTATCCGGAACTGCGGGATACCCCGCCCGATCAAAGAATTCCTCGAAATACCGATAAAAAATAGTATTCCCCCTCCGACCGAGTGCTGCTGAAGTCTGAAAAGCGGGATGAAGCTTTGCAAAGTAAGATGCCCCGCATACAAAAAGCGACGTTCTGGAAAACCGGAACGTCGCCGAATGTGGAGGTGGCGGGAGTCGAACCCGCGTCCAAACAAGGAACCCGAAAGCTTCTACACGCTTATCCGCCGTTTCGTCCTTCTATCCGGGTCTGGCAGGCGGCAACCTAACCCGGATCCCAGTTCCTGAATTTTCGCACGACAGCCGGAACCCTCCGCCGTACTATCTCTAAATGATCGATACCCCGTATGGAAAACCGTTAAAGAGCGGAACGGCCTTCCGGGATACTCGTCGTCGAACCGCCTTGGATCCAACGATTAAGCCAATTTTCCTTGAAAATTAGGCAGCGAGTGCATAGCTATTATTGCCATTTGTAGTTCGAGTGTTGATATTTACGAGCCACCACACAATGCTCGACGTGCTTACAATCAAACTCTGCCTGCTGTCAAAACCGGTCACCCCCTTCGTAGGGATAGAATTTCATTGAAGTGAGTACAAAGATACGAAAACCGGGCAGAAAGCCAAATTTATCGGAACTTTACCAAAATGTCCTCGTCACTATTGAAAGTTTTATACGGAACCAATCAATC
>ENA-OPYT01000022-OPYT01000022.1-human-gut-metagenome-genome-assembly--contig:-NODE-22-length-46800-cov-4.640992_pt1 | contig 46800 bp, 33 predicted proteins | sample MGYA00242636_ERZ504480 | MGnify/ENA primary metagenome ERZ504480 (study PRJEB26092, sample SAMD00036228) | human gut metagenome | host: Homo sapiens | study: EMG produced TPA metagenomics assembly of...
ACTTCGTTGAGGCACTCTCCGTGGGAGAATGCCTGAATGTTTTCGAGGGTCGTGCGGGCGATGTGTCCAGCGCCTCGCGGGTGAAGAATCCCTGGTGGGAGGTGAGGATCCATCGTTGTTGAACGGAGAGCAGGCGTGCCAGCATGTCGTCGTCCATGATCCGGTCGGAGGTGTCCTGACTAGAAGTAATCCGCCTCTTCCTCATAGACATCCGAGCCCCGCCGCTCCGATCTTTTTCTCCTTGAGTCCGTTCGATCAGGTCGCTCGTGCGGATCAGCTGCCGCGTCCCGTGTTGATGATGAGACCCCGTCTTTCATTTGACCGATGGCTTCGGCGTCGATCATGTGGAGGGTTCGGTCCGTGAGGGGACAGTGCAGCGAGATGATGTCCGAGCGGCGGTAGAGTTCGGTCAGCGGAACGTAGGTCATACCTGATTCCCCGGGCGAACGCCTCGTCGGGGCAGGGGTCGTAGCCGAGGACCTCCATCCCGAAACCCCGCAGGATGCGGATGAGGGCACGGGCGATTTTTCCCGTGCCGACGATGCCGGCCGTTTTGCCGTGCATATCGAAGCCGAGGAGGCCGTGCAGGGCGAAATTTCCGTCCCGGGTACGCCAGTAAGCGCGGTGTACCTTCCGGTTGAGCGAGAGCATCAGTGCCACGGCGTGTTCGGCCACGGCATAGGGCGAATAGGCCGGTACCCGGACTACCGTGATGCCGTGCTCGGCGGCGGCTTTCAGATCGACGTTGTTGAAACCCGCGCAGCGCAGGGCGATCAACCGTACACCCATGCGGGCCAGCTCCCCGACGGTTGGGGCATCCGCCGAGTCATTGACGAAGATGCAGACCGCATCGGCGCCTTGTGCCAGGGGTACGTTGTCGATGTTCAGGTGGCTGCGGTGGTATTTGATCCGTATCCCGTAGTCGGCGTTGATCCGGTCGAACGATTCGCGGTCGTAGGGCTGTGTCCCGAAAAAAATGGTTTTCATGGCGTATATTTCATTTAATTATAACGTTTTTGTCGAGGCGGTATTATCCGTTCCGTTCACGGATTGTGCCAAGAGCGGGAGATTTGCCGCACAAACCGTATCGAAAGCAATATGTCCTTCGTTCGGTTCGGATTTCGAAGCACTCTGTCTCATGGCACTTTTTTTGTCCCGTTTGTTTCCTGAATAAACATGCAATGAGGAATCCGAGAGAACGCATACGCAACAGTAGGGGGTATAAATGGTGGATTTTGAGCCTCGTGATGCTCGGGACTTTCATGGCCGTGATGGACGTGACGGTCGTGAACGTCGGCCTGCCGACCATTATGTCGGTATTTCACATCCCCATTTCGACCGCCGAATGGGTCATTACGGCCTATATGATTACCATGACGCTCATGCTGCCTTCGGCGGGTTGGATCGCCGACCGCATCGGCAACAAACGGATGTATATTCTGGGGTTGGTGCTCTTCACCTTCGGATCGTGGCTCTGCGGCCGCGCCGGGAGCGATATGTTCCTGATTTCGGCCCGTGCCCTGCAAGGCTTCGGCAGCGGCATCATCCAATCGCTCGGCCTGGCGATCGTTACCCGGGAGTTTCCTCCGCAACAGCGGGGGCTGGCCCTGGGGTTGTGGTCGGTGGCGGCCGCCGCTTCGATCTCGTTCGGTCCTCTGATCGGCGGTTATCTGGTGGACGATTACAGTTGGCACCTGATCTTCGATGTCAATGTTCCTGTGGGACTGGCGGCCATTCTGTTTGCAATTTTTATCCAGAAGGAGTGGCGCGGTGCCCGTGCGGGCAGTTTCGACTGGCCGGGTTTTCTGTGCGTGGTCTGTTTCATGCCCCTTTTGATCTTCGCACTGGCCCGAGGCAATTCGCCTTCGAATCCCGAGGGGTGGAGTTCTCCGGAGGTGATCGGATGTTTTGCGGTTGCGGCTGCGGCACTCATTGTCTTTATCGTCCGGGAGCTGCGGTGCGAAAATCCGCTGTTGAATCTGAAACTGCTCGGCGAACGTAATTTCGGCGTTTCGATGGCTGTGCTGGCGATCTTCGGTATCGGCATGCTGGGCGGTACCTATTTGCTGCCGCTTTACATGCAGAAGGGGCTGGGCTATACGGCGATCATGGCCGGAAGCGTTTTTCTGCCCGTCGGCCTGATCCAGGGCGTGCTTTCGACCTGCTCGGGATTCCTGACCCGCTATATCAAGCCGCTCTTTATCGCCGTGACCGGCATCCTGGTCATGACGTTGAGTTTCTATTTCGCCAGCCGGTTTACTCTTCATACTACGCATGCACAAATCATGTTGGTACTCTATCTGCGCGGTTTCGGCATGGGACTGACCTTTGCCCCGCTGAACGATTTCTCGCTCATGAATTTGAGCCAGCGCGATATGGCTTCGGCAGCCGGTATCTCCAACAGCATCAAGCAACTCTCGGGCAGCGTCAGCATCGCCCTGCTTACCGTTATTCTGACCGGCCGTACGGCGTTCCATTCGGCGCAGGGCGGACTCTCTTCGGCGGAAAGCTACGTGGCCGGTATCTCCGACGATTTCCTTTTCGTCACATTCGTTTCGTTGGTCTCGGCACTGCCCTTCCTGTGGCTGTTGCGCCCGCGCCGCAAGGCGGCTTCGTTTAAGAGCGAAGGAACGGGCACCTGACGGGTTTGCTTTTATCGCCTTGAATCCCTATTTTTGTCCGGGGGAATCGTCTTTTCCCGGAGGATTTTGAAAAACGATCAGCAGACATACGTTCCCGATCCCGAGGTCGCTTCGCGGCTCCTGGAGTGGTACGGCCGCGAGGGGCGCGACCTTCCCTGGCGTCGCACACGGGACCCTTACCGGATCTGGATTTCGGAAGTGATCCTGCAACAGACCCGCGTGGCGCAGGGTATGTCCTATTATCATCGTTTTCTCGAACTGTTCCCCGACGTCGCGGCCCTCGCTTCGGCTCCCGAAGATCTGGTTCTCAAGTGCTGGCAGGGGCTCGGCTACTACTCCCGGGCCCGGAACCTGCTGGCCGCAGCCCGGCGGATCGTGGAGACGCACGGCGGCGTTTTCCCGACGGCCTATGCCGACGTGCGGGCATTGCCCGGCGTGGGCGACTATACGGCTGCGGCGATCTGTTCGATCGCATACGAGGAACCCTGTGCCGCACTCGACGGCAATGTCTTTCGGGTGCTTTCCCGCCTTTACGATCTCGATACGCCCATCGATACGACTTCCGGAAGGAGGACGTTCGCTGCGCTGGCCGATTCGCTGATCGACCGGCAGCGGCCGGGACTTTACAACCAGGCCATTATGGATTTCGGGGCTCTTTGCTGTCTTCCGGCACAGCCCCGCTGTACGGAGTGCCCTTTGCGTGACCGCTGTCTGGCTTTTGCCGCCCGTACGGTCGATGTCCGTCCCGTCAAACAGGGGCGTACGGCTGTCGAACCCCGCTATTTCAACTACCTGCACGTCGAATGCGGCGATGAATTGGTGTTGCGCCGACGGGGTGCCGGCGACATTTGGCAGGGGTTGTACGAATTTCCGCTCATCGAAACTCCCGAACCGGTGGAATATACGGTGCTGGCCGCGATGCCGGAGTTTTGCGCTCTCTTCAAAGATGCCGGGACGGTATGCCTTGCCGGGACCGTCAAGATGCCCGTGCATCAGCTTTCGCACCGGGCGATCCACGCTGTTTTCTACCGGATCGTCGTGGAGCGCTGGACGCCCTCCTTGCGCGAAATGCTCGTTATTCCGCGTGAAATCCTCGGCGATTACGCCGTTTCCCGTCTTACGGAGCGTTATTTATCCCGTTAATTCTTCGTCTGGACTCTTTGCGGCACACGGTTTGCCGTTTGATCGACGTGAAACCTAACGAAGAAAACGAGATAAATTATGTTTACAGGTGTACAATTCACGCACTTCATTCAGGCGAATCCGGCGCTGGCCGTCTTTCTGACCGTTGCGCTGGGGTTTTTGCTGGGTAAGCTGCGCATCCGCAGCTTTTCGCTCGGAACGGTGACCAGCGTGCTGCTGGTGGGCGTAGTCGTCGGGCAGCTTCGTATCGAGATTCCCGAACCGGCCAAAACCCTTTTCTTCCTGATGTTCCTCTTCGCCGTGGGATATGCGGTCGGCCCGCAGTTCTTCCGGGGGTTGAAGAAGGACGGATTGCCGCAGGTGGCCTTCGCCGTGGTGGTCTGTTTGCTGTGTTTGGGGTCGGTATGGCTCTTCTCCTGGCTGATGGGCTATACGCTTTCGCAGGCTGCGGGGCTGCTGGCCGGGTCGCAGACGATGTCGGCCGTGCTGGGCGTGGCGACCGATACGATCCGCGAACTGCCGGGCGGAGCGGAAACCGATCTCAGTTCAATGCCCGTTTGTTATGCGGTAACTTACATCTTCGGTACGGCGGGTTCCGCATGGGTGTTGAGTTCGATCGGACCCCGGCTGCTGGGCGGCGTGGCGAAGGTGAAGCAGTCTGCGCGCGATCTGGAGCAGAAGATGGGCGAAGACGTCAGCCTGAAAGCCGGCTTCGACCCGGCGGCCCGGGAGATCGTTTTCCGGGTTTTCAGCGCCGATAACGAATGGTTCGAGGGCGGGCGTACCGTCCACGAATTCGAAACCGTCATGCAGCGCGACGGAAAGCGTATTTTCGTCGAACGGCTCTGCCAGCAGGGGAAGGTCGTCGATGAGGTGACACCCCGGACAGTGATCCGTCCGGGCGATCAACTGGTCGTCAGCGGTCGCCGCGAATACGTCATCAGCGAAGAGAAGTGGATCGGTGCCGAAGTGTCCGATACGACACTGACGAATTTTGCCGTTCAGGTCCTTCCTGTCGTGGTCAATCGCAAGGGGGCTGCCGGGGAGAGGATCGGAAAGGTCTTGTCGGCTAAATTCATGCACGGGGTCAATATCCGGTCCATCGTGCGGGCGGGTGTGAAGATCCCCGTGCGGAGCGGAGCCAAACTCGATGCCGGCGACCGGATCGAATTGGTCGGGCTGCCGCAGGACGTGCGACGTGCCGCCGCACAGTTGGGTTTCAGCGATCCGGTGAAGACCGAGAGCAGCGTTCCGTTGCTGGGGCTGGGTATCTGTCTGGGCGGTCTGATCTTCGGATGGATGCTGGTGGCCAAGATAGGGGCGATTCCCCTGAGTCTGACCGTGAGCGGCGGCGTGCTGCTCGCAGGTCTTTTCTGCGGCTGGGCCCGTTCGCGGCGCCCGACTTTGGGAGGCATTCCCGAACAGACCGTGTGGTTCATGAACAATATGGGACTGAATACTTTCATTGCGATCGTCGGCATTTCGACCGGACCGTCGTTCGTCGCCGGTTTTCAGCAGGTGGGCTGGAGCCTTTTCCTGGTGGGGGCCGGTGCCACGACTCTTCCTCTGGTGCTGGGCGTGTTGATCGGCCGTTACCTGTTCCGTTTCAACGATGCCCTGACGCTCGGATGCGTCGCCGGAGCGCGAACGACTACGGCGGCTCTCGGTGCTGTCGAGGATACGATCGGCAGCAATGTCCCCTCGCTGGGATATACCATCACTTATGCCATCGGTAATACGCTGCTCATCATCTGGGGCGTGGTGCTCGTGTTGCTGTTGGCCTGACGGAGCCGGTCGATGATTCGGGCGGGTCTATGGTTTTCCATAGATCCGCTTTTTCGTGGTGTGAATCGCTAAAAGCGGATGATCCGGCGGATTTTTGAAAAAAATTGATTACTTAGCATTCTCTTTTAACGATTGCGACGATGAGTGCGAAACTGGCGAAGTACGACCGGTTGTACGAGCAGATCAAGGGCTATGTACAGACGACCGACGACATTTGGGCACGGCTGGCCACGATGGAGGCCGTGTTTGCATCATAAGATGCAGACTTTTTTTCTGGACAGGGGTGTATGCCCTTATCGACGACGAACTGATTGTCCGCTCGTACCAGGGGCCCGTTGCCTGTCAGAAGCTGCGGCATCATACGGGAGTTTGCTGGGCGGCGGTCAGCACGGGAGAAACCGTGATCGTGCCCGATGTGGAGCGGTTTCCGGGACATATCGCCTGTAATTCGAAATCCCGCAGCGAGATCGTCCTGCCGATTCGGGACCGGGAAGGGCGTGTGTTCGCCTGTCTGGATGTGGACAGCGACCGGTTGGATGCGTTCGACCGGGAGGATGAAGAGGGGCTGAAAAAGATTCTCTCCCTTCTTTTTGATTAGGCGGCGATCCTGCGTGGGCGGCGTATCGTATCTTCATCACCCGCGAAATCCGGTGCGTCTTTCAGCGATTGTCGTATAAAATAAATTCCGCTGACGCGGATGTCCGAGCAGATTCGGCGCTGCGTCGGCTCGATTATTTTTGTACCGGACAGGAGGCGGTTCGGCGATCTTTACGTACGAATCCGTACGATTATTCGCCTCTTTCTGATCCTTGCACAAAAAAATCCGCTGTATTTTACTAGCGGGAGTTTTTTTTTGTATTTGGCATTTAGCGGATTACCGTTACGCGGTTCTCCTGCTCGGTCTTGAACGGAGACTTGGTGTCGCTGTAACCCTTGTACTGCAGGTTCTCGGCTTTTACGCCTTTCGAGATCAGGTAGTCGTAAACCTTCTTCGCACGCTGCTCGGCCAGGCGGGTATTCACGGCCTTCGAACCGGTTTGGGGATCGGCATGGCCTTCGATCACGTAAATCTTGTTTTTCGGCGCATTCTTGATTTGGGTAGCGATGATGTCCAGGCGGAGTTTCTCTTTCGGACTCAGCTCGGTCTGGCCGATGTTGAAGAAGGTGATGCCTTTGCCGGTCAGATAGATGTCATCGGTGTAGGCATTGCCGTCGAGCTGGTCGGCCGGGATAGGATTGGGACCCCACTTCGCCATTTCGGCAGCTTTCTTCGCGGCGGCAGCTTCGGCAGCGGCTTTTTTCGCAGCTTTGTTTGCTGCAGCCAGGTCATTGGCCAGTTCGGCGTTGTCGGCCTGTACAGCAGCCAGAGCCAGGTCGCGGTCGGCTATGACAGCCTGGTAAGCCATTACATCTTCGACGGTGTAGGGCGAAGCCTGTTTGAAGCCGCGGCGGTTGAAACGGTACGTAAGACCGATCGTGGCACTGTAGGCTGCGGCTACTTTCTGTGTTCCCGAATTCAGGATTGAGGGCATGTTGCTGCTGGGCAGCATCCAAGCCTTGAGTTCCAGTTCGATGTCCAGGGCCGGGCATACGCGGAACTTGTTCAGCAAACCGGCCGTGAAAGCGAACGAGTGGTCCGTCCCGTAGCCCCAGTCGCGCTGGAATTTGTCGGTGAAACCCGATACGTGGTAACCGAAGCCGGCGAAGGGCACTGCGTAATAGACGCGGTCGTCACGCTCGCCGCCGATCCAGTTCGACAGATTCACCATGAAGTCCATGTGCGTGAAGATGTACGGGTCTTTCATGTATTGGTTGCCGAATGCCGTGTCGTTCTGGTACTGGCCGCCCTGAATTTGCAGGCGGGCACCCATTACGGGGTGGAACCATTTGGTCAGCGAGAAGTCGGCCTGCCAGTTGATGTGGTTGAAGCGCGACGATCCGAAATCGTCTTTTCCCAGCGTGCCGTTGAAGACCATAATTTGGGCGCCTCCGGCGACGGTGATTTCCCAGTTGTCGAAGAAACGGTTGGTTTCGTAACCGGCCCAGCCTCGTCTCTTGGGCTGTTGCTCTTCTACGACGATTTCTTCTGCGACAGCGACAACCTGGGCTGAAGCGGCTGCGGCACAAAGAACGAGTGCCATCGTAATGAATAATTTTTTCATGTAGTTCGAATTTAATGTGTAATAATTTTTTGTTTTCGTGTATGTAAACCCTTACACGGGAGCTTGATTCATCTCTATATATCCTTTTGTAGAAGCTAAAAGCAAAGTCCGGGCCAAAAGCCCGGACCTCGTTTGACGTTTTGTATATTTTATTGTCTGTCGGCAGAGAATCAACCGCATTTCGAGTACCCGCAGGACATGCACGTAAGACACCCGTTCTGATAGGCCATCGTCTCCTGGCCGCAGCTCGGGCACTTGTCCTTGGTTTTGGTGCCGTCCGAGATATATTGCTTCAGTGCTCGTTCCACACCCAGCTTCCAGGTATTGATGGTTTCGCTGTTCAGGTGGAGCGATTCGATGAGCGATACGACGTTGGTGATCGGCATGCCGTGGCGCAGGACGCCCGAAATCAGCTTGGCGTAGTTCCAGAACTCTTCGTTGAACAGGCGCGAAATGCCGCCGATGGTGTTGGTGTAGCCGTATCGGTCGATATACTGGAAGTCGTACCGTTTCGAACCGTTCTCCTCGCGTACCTTTATAATAAAGCCCTTGTTGATTTTGGGCGGAATATACATGGCGTCCTCTTCGATTTTACCCGTGAAGATTTCGTAAGGGCGTCCATCCTGCAGGCCGACGAAGGCGATCCAGTTTTCGTTGCCGTTTTTGAAACGCACGATGTCCGCCGGGATCGATTTGGGGCGTTTGAGAATGGTCTGCCCGTTCTCCTCTTTTGCCGCTTTTTTCTTCTTATCGATCAGTACGCCTTCGCGGCAGCCGTCGCGGTAAACCGTTACCCCTTTGCAGCCGCACTCCCAGGCCGTGCGATATACGTCCGCTACGAGTGCTTCGGAAACGTCGTTCGGCAGATTGACCGTCACCGAAATCGAGTGATCGACCCACTTCTGAATTTCGCCCTGCATCTTGACTTTGGCCACCCAGTCGATGTCGTTGGCCGTCGCGCCGTGATAGGGCGATGCGGCTACCCACCGGTTGAGCTCATCGTCCGATATGTCTTGCAGTTTCGAGGTATCGTATCCGTTGGCTTCGAGCCATTTGACGAAGTTGTGGTGATAGACGTTGTACTCTTCGAACTTTTCGCCCATATCGTCCACGAAAGCCACTTTGGCATCCTGGTCCGAAGGGTTGATCTTGCGGCGACGCTTATAGACGGGACGGAAAACCGGTTCGATGCCCGACGTGGTTTGCGACATGAGCGAGGTGGTTCCCGTAGGGGCGATGGTCAGCATGGCGATATTGCGTCGTCCGTGTTTTACCATTTCGGCGTAGAGCTCCGGATCGGCCTCCCGGATGCGGCCGATCATCGGGTTCTTCTCCTCCTTGCGTGCATCGAAAATTTCGAACGCTCCGCGCTCTGCGGCCATCTTTACCGAGGCGCGGTAGGCTTCCAGTGCGAGGGTCTTCTGTACCTTCACGGCGAAAGCCGTCGCTTCGGGCGTACCGTAACGGAGTCCCAATGCTGCGAGCATGTCGCCTTCGGCCGTGATGCCCAGTCCCGTACGACGTCCTTTGCGGGCCATCGTGCGGATCTTTTTCCAGAGTTCGAGTTCCACGCGGCGAATGTCTTCGTCTTCGGGATCGGCGGCGATCTTATTGATGATCAACTCGATTTTTTCCAATTCCAAGTCGATGATGTCGTCCATCATACGCATCGCCTTCTCGACGTGTTGCTTGAATTTCTCGAAGTTGAACGACGCTTCTTTGGTGAAAGGTTTGTCCACGTAACTCAACAGGTTGATCGCCAGCAGGCGGCACGAGTCGTAGGGGCAGAGCGGAATTTCGCCGCAGGGGTTGGTCGCCACGGTCGTAAATCCTTCGTCGGCATAGCAGTCGGGAATACTCTCGCGGATGATCGTGTCCCAGAACATTACGCCCGGTTCGGCCGATTTCCAGGCGTTGTGGATGATCTTGTCCCAAAGTTTCTTGGCGTCGATATCCTGCTGGTAGAGCGGTTTGTCCGAGTGAATCGGGAACTGTTGGTGGTATTTCTTCCCGGCGAGTGCCGCACGCATGAATTCGTCGTCGATTTTGACCGAAACATTGGCGCCGGTCACCTTGCTCGTATCGACTTTGGCATCGATGAAACGCTCTGCGTCGGGATGTTTGATCGAAAGGGTGAGCATCAGAGCTCCCCGGCGACCGTCCTGGGCCACTTCGCGCGTCGAGTTCGAGTAACGCTCCATGAAGGGGACGATACCGGTCGAGGTGAGCGCCGAGTTGAGCACCGGACTACCTGTGGGGCGGATGTGCGAAAGGTCGTGCCCCACGCCGCCGCGCCGCTTCATCAGTTGCACCTGCTCCTCGTCCATGCGGAAGATGCCGCCGTAGGAGTCTGCCGGATTCTTGTGGCCGATGACGAAGCAGTTCGAAAGCGAAGCCGCTTGGAAGTTGTTGCCGATACCGGTCATGGGACCGCCTTGCGGGATGATGTAGCGGAAGTGGTCGAGCAGTTCGAACACCTCCTGCCGGTTCATAGGATTGGGGTACTTCTTTTCGATCCGTTCGATCTCGGCGGCGATGCGCTCGTGCATATCGCGCGGAGTTTTTTCGTAAATATGGCCGTACGAATCTTTCAGGGCATATTTGCTTACCCAAACCGTAGCGGCCAGGTCGTCTCCGTCGAAATATTTTTTCGACGCTTCGACCGCTTCGTTGTAGGACACTTCGGTCGGGAGGCCCGGTTGTTTGTTGCTTGACATGATATCTTGAGTTTTATTTCTTTATGTCTTTACAGGAATCGGGACCGATGCAGGCTTGTTCCGTTCGGTCCCAACTATACAAATTTCCTGCTTTTCTTCGGGATTTTCGAATCTTCCCGCGACAAATTATTCCAAAGTTATCAACAATGGATAAAACGTGCGTCCCAGTGATCCGGGACGCACATTTTGGAAAATGGCGGAGTCGTCAGTCCTCGTTTTTCGCCCGGCAAGCCGGTTTGCCCGTCGTGCATCTATACGGCGAAGTGTTGAGCTTACTACCTCTGTAACATGATTATATAACTTTGTTGCCCCTGTGTTTGATGCTCCCTGTCGGGAGTTCTTTCCCGCTCTGCGGTCCGGTTTCCCTCCGACCGGATAGAAAACGGCGCGTCGGATTCGCGCATATGCACGCCGATCGCAGGCGGTTGCGGACAAGCCCGGAAAACAACGCGGAATCTCGCGTCGTTCGAGTATATATAATCGTTTTTATGGGCGGCGAAGCGCGGTCCTTCCGTCCGTGTTTCCGCTGACCGGACGCGTTTTACTTGACGGCGACCGCATCGATCTCGACCTTCGCACCCATCGGCAGCTTGGATACCTGATAGCAGATGCGTGCGGGCATATCCTTCGTAAAGAACGTGGCGTAAACGGCGTTCATCGCGGCGAAATCGGCGATGTCGGTGAGCAGGACCGTCGTTTTCACGATATCGGCGTGGGAATAACCCGCCTCTTCGAGGATGTGCCCCAGATTGGTGAGCGACTGGCGCGTCTGGTCTTCGATGCTTTCGGGCATCGCGCCGGTGGCGCCGTCGATCGGGAGCTGTCCCGAAATGTAGAGCGTGTCGCCGCACTTTACTGCCTGCGAATAGGGGCCCACCGCTTTGGGGGCTTTGGGAGATGCGATAATGGTTTTCATAGTGTCGTATTATTTTGATTCGTTAAAATTTATGGTTGAATTTTCTTTTTCGTTGTACCCGGTTCTCGTTTGATCGGAAATAGGGTGCGTGCTTTTTCGGTCGCAGGGTATGTCGGCAACCCCGTTTTTCGCCCCGTTTCGCATGAATGTTCGATTTTAAGTTCTATTTTCCTGCGACCGGGCCGTTTTTATCTTCGGGAACCGTGGCGGAGTACAAAGTTACGATTATTTTGGTTATGTTTGCACATATTTTGCTGGATAAAGATTCAAAATCGATAGCTTATGACACGTTTTATGAAACTGGCGGCACTCGCCGCCCTCGTGATGCTCGTAGCCTCCTGTTGTCCCTGCCGTAAACATCGGAAAGGCGACGGCAAACCTTTTGTCGGCACCGAATGGCAGCTTGTGCAGCTCAACGGTCGTGCCGTACCGGTGGAAGGCGACCTCTTTACCGTCGTTTTCGGTGAGGACGGACGTCTTTCGGGGCTCGGAGCCTGCAACCGGTTTATGGGTTCCTACCAAACCACGGAAACAGGCGGGCTGACCGTCGGTCAGAACATGGCTTCGACCCGGATGTTCTGCCCCGATTTGGATCGGGAGCAGGCTTTCGGCGACGTTTTGTCGGGAGCGACTCATTATGAAGTGGACGGCGATATGCTGATGCTTCTTACCGACGGCGAACTGCGGGCTGTTTTGCAGGCCAGATAGCCGGATTGCGCGGATTTTGCGGCGGAGGAACCCCGAAAGGTTCCTCCGCCGGTATTTACAGGGAGTTGTATTTCCTCTTTTGTCCGTTGTTTCGATCATCGGGTTTTTCGTTCCGTTTTATTATTCTATTGTGTGAAATTTCTGTTACAGAGAAATAATGCGTCTTATATTTTGTTATATTTGTAACAATATAGGATGCGTGCGGGCTGCGTTGAAGTAGATCCGCCTGGCGTTCGGTTTTCATTCGTTAGTCACATGGCCGGACTTTATTTCCATATTCCTTTTTGCCGCAGGATTTGCGCCTATTGCGACTTTTTCAAAAGCGCCGAGGTGGGGCGTGTCGATTCCGTGCTGGATGCGATGGGGCGCGAATTGGACGGAGCCGTCGATTGGCTCGCCGACCGTCGGATCCGCACCGTCTATTTCGGCGGCGGGACCCCGTCGCTCTGCGATCCCGCCCGGTTGCAGGGACTGGCGGACCGGGCGGCGACGCTGCTGGATTGCAGCGGTGTGGAGGAGTTTACCGTCGAGGCCAATCCCGACGATATGACCGAAGAGTGGCTGGAGGCGCTGGCCCGTACGGGTGCGAACCGGTTGAGCGTGGGCGTGCAGTCTTTCGACGACGACGAGCTGCGGCTGATGAACCGGCGCCATACCGGTGCGCAGGCTGTCGAGGCTGTGCGGAGGGCACAGGCTGCGGGTTTTGCGAATCTGACGATCGACCTGATCTTCGGCGTTCCGGGTTTCGGCGGGAAAGTGTTGCAACGTAACCTCGAACAGGCTCTGGCGCTCGGCGTGCAGCATATTTCGGCATACCATTTGACAGTAGAGAAAAATACGGCCTTCGGGCGTCGCCTGGAGCGCGGGCGGTTCTCCGAGGTGGACGAACAGGTGAGCGAACGCGAATACCTGGAGGTGCACCGAACGCTGACCGGGGCTGGATTCGAGCATTACGAAGTGTCGAATTATGCGCTGCCCGGCTGCCGGGCCTGGCACAATGCCGCCTACTGGTCGGGCGACGAGTATTTGGGCATCGGACCTGCAGCCCACTCCTTCAACGGAAAGTCGCGCCGCTGGGCCGCTGCGTCGATCGACGGCTACTTGGCCGGTGCCGGAACGGAGGCGATTTACGAACAGGAGCGGCTTACGGAGCGGGATCGCTACAACGAGCATCTGATGACCCGCCTGCGCACGGCCGAGGGACTCGAGTTGGCGACGGTCGAAACCTGTTTCGGAAAAGAGCGGGCGGAGCGGCTGCTGCGGCAGGCGGAGCCTTTCATGCGGGTCGGAGAGTTGTGTCTCGCGGCCGGTCGGCTGGCGATTCCGGCGGAGAAGTTTCTGGTGTCGGATGCCGTGATCGGCGCGTTGTTCGAGGCGGACGACTGATTGTTGAATAATCAAACCTTTGAAATATGAACGATATGAAACTGAAACCCGACTGTCTCTTCGAGATCAGTTGGGAGGTATGCAATAAAGTGGGCGGTATCAACACCGTGATAGCGACCAAGGCCCGGACCGTATGCGGAAAGTACGGCGATCGCTATTTTACGATCGGTCCCGATCTGGGGCAGGGGGCTGACCGGGAGTTCGAGGAGGACCCGGCGCTGCTCAAGGGGTGGCGGCAGACCCTGTATGAAAAGGGGATCCGTGTCCGAGTGGGCCGTTGGCGCATCGTCGGGCGGCCGCAGGTGATCCTGGTCGATTTCTCCTCGCTGATTCCCCGCAAGGACGACATCTTGAAGTTCTTTTGGGAGAGCTACCGCGTGGATTCGATTTCGGGCCAGTGGGATTACATCGAGCCGGTGCTGTTCGGCTATGCCGCCGGACTGGTCGTAGCCTCCTACGTCGAAACTTTCTGTAAGTCCGCCGACCGGGTCGCGGCTCATTTCCACGAGTGGATGACCGCCGCCGGAGGACTTTATCTGCGCCGGGAGTCGCCTTACGTAGCCACGTTGTTCACCACGCACGCTACCGTGCTGGGACGCAGCATCGCCGGAAACGGAATGGCGCTTTACAAGGATTTGACTACGTTCAATGCGGACGACCTGGCCCGTCGTTTCGGCGTGACGGCCAAGCATTCGATCGAAAAGAAGGCGGCGGCCAACAGCGACGTTTTCCTGACCGTCAGTGGAATTACGGCCGTCGAATGTCGGTATTTGCTCGGTCACGAAGCGGATGCCGTTACGCCTAACGGCTTCGAGGACGATTTCGTCTGGCAGGGCGACGACTATCGGGTCAAGCGCGAGGAGGCCCGCACGGCCTTGATCGCCGTGGCGGAAGCCTGTCTGGGACGCAAGTTGCAGGACGATCCGCTGATCGTCGGCACGAGCGGCCGGTACGAATTCCGCAACAAGGGGCTGGACGTGCTTCTGGAGGGTATGAAGCGGCTGGCCGGTTTGGAGCGTCTGGAGCGTGAAGTCGTGTTGTACGTCATGGTGCCGGCCGCCAACCGGGGGGCCCGCGCCGACTTGCAGAAACACCTGCAGGATCCCTCGCAGCCGATCGACGGCTCGCAATGGCCCTGGGCGACCCATTATCTGGAGAATATGCAGTGGGACCCGATCGTGCGGGCGATCGACGGCAGCCCTTTGGCCGATCCCGCGTCCAAAGTGCATGTGATTTTCGTACCTTCGTATTTGGATGACCGGGACGGTATTTTCGACAAGAGCTATTACGAGTTGCTCGTGGGCATGGATTTGACGCTGTTTCCCTCCTATTACGAGCCGTGGGGCTATACTCCGCTCGAGTCGATCGCCTTTTCCGTGCCGACCGTCACCACGACGCTGGCCGGGTTCGGTCTTTGGATTGACCGGCGGGAGGAGCATCCCGGCGTAGCGGTGCTCTGCCGCGAGGACGGCAACGACGACGAGGTGGCCTCTGCGCTGGCCGACGCCGTGCTGCGGTTTTCGCAGTTGGAAGCCGCTCGTGTGGAGGAGATGCGTCGTGCTGCGGGCGAGTTGTCGAAAGAGGCGCTTTGGAGCCGGCTGTTCAAGGCGTATGAGGAGGCCTATGCCCAGGCGATCGACAATGCCGATGTGCGGATGAACCATGCGGCTGCGGATACGGCGCAGTTGCCAGAGCAGCAGGTTAAATTGGTGTATCAGGTGCTCCGTCCCGAACGTCCCGACTGGAGCCGGACGATGGTGGAGAAGAATCTGCCCGATCGGCTCCGCCCTCTCGAGGAATTGGCTCATAACCTTTGGTGGTGCTGGAATCCCGGAGCCAGAGATCTGTTCGAAGAGATAGATCCCGACCTTTGGAACCGGAGCGAGCGTAATCCGATCGCTTTTCTCGACTTGCTCAGTGTGAATCGTCTGAAGGAGTTGGAGCGGGACGAACGGTTTCTGGTGCTGCTCGATGCGGTATATGCGCAGTTCAGGAGCTACATGTCCGAGAAACCCGATCCGGCGACGCCGAAAATCGCCTATTTCTCGATGGAGTACGGCCTGCACGCTTCGCTGAAAATCTACTCGGGCGGGTTGGGAATTCTGGCCGGCGATTACCTCAAGGAGGCGTCGGACAAGAACGTGCCGATGGTCGCGGTCGGACTGCTTTACCGGTACGGTTATTTTACCCAGAAGCTTTCCGCTCAAGGAGCGCAGGAGGCGACTTACGAGGCCCAGAATTTTTCGAAGCTGCCGATCGAGCCTGTACGCGATGCGGTGGGTAACTGGGCGACTGTGACGATTCCGTTGCCGGGGCGTACGCTGACGGCCCGCATCTGGCTCTGCCGGGTGGGACGTACCGATTTGTATCTGCTCGACGCCGACTACGAGGCCAACCTCGAGGAGGATCGTCGGGTGACTCACTACCTGTACGGCGGAGACTGGGAAAACCGTCTCAAACAGGAAATTCTGCTGGGTATCGGCGGGGTGCGGGCGCTTCAGTCGCTGCATATTGCGCAGGATATTTCCCATTGCAACGAAGGACATGCGGCGTTCCTCGGCCTGGAACGTATCCGCAATTTGGTGCTGCGCCGCCGCCTGACTTTCTCCGAAGCGCTGGAGATTGTCCGCTCTTCGTCGCTGTTTACGACCCATACACCCGTTCCTGCGGGACACGATGCCTTTCCCGAGGCGATGATCCGGCAGTATCTGTCTCATTATCCCGAGGAACTGGGGATCGGCTGGGCGCAGTTCATCGGCCTGGGACGTGTCAATCCGGAGGACCCGAACGAGAAATTCTCGATGTCGGTGCTCGCCTGCAACCTTTCGCAGGAGGTTAACGGCGTGTCGTGGCTGCACGGCGAAGTTTCCAAAGAGATTTTGGGGAATTTGTGGCCGGGTTACTTCAAAAACGAGCTGCACATCGGTTACGTGACCAACGGCGTGCATTTTCCGACCTGGACGGCAACTCGTCTGCGCCGCCTTTATGCCCGTTATTTTCCCGAGGGATTCGGCGGTCACGAGTATCGTATTTCAGAGTGGAAGAAGGTTTACGACATCCCGGACGAAGACCTGTGGCGGGAACGTCTGGTGCTCAAGGAGAAACTCGTCCGCATGATCCGCCGTCGCTATTGCGATCCCAGCCATGTGCGCATGGATTCGCCCCATCAGGTCATGCAGGTACTCGAAGGGATCAAGCCCGACGTGCTGAAGATCGGTTTCGCACGCCGGTTCGCCACTTACAAACGAGCGTTGCTGCTCTTCACCGATTTGGATCGCCTGGCGGCCATTGTCAATAACAAGGAGCGTCCCGTGCAGTTTATCTTCGCGGGCAAGGCGCATCCCAACGATCAGCCGGGGCAGGATCTGATCAAGCGAATCATCGAGGTCGCGGCCATGCCGCAGTTCGCGGGCAAGATCATCTTCCTGCAGAATTACGACATGGAGCTGGCGCGTCGTCTGGTACAGGGCGTGGACGTGTGGCTCAATACCCCGACCCGTCCGCTCGAGGCGTCGGGTACGTCGGGCGAAAAGTGCGTGATGAACGGCGTGCTGCAGTTCTCGGTGCTCGACGGTTGGTGGGTCGAAGGATACAAGGAGGGCGCCGGGTGGGCATTGCCGATGGAGACGGTCTTTTCCGATCCGCAGTACCAGAACGAACTCGACGCCGAGATGATATACAATACGATCGAGACGGAGATCGTGCCGAAATACTACGATCGGGATGCCGACGGCATCCCCCGTGCGTGGATGGCTTCGGTGAAGAAGTGTATCGCCGAGATCGCTTCGAACTTTACGACCAACCGGATGCTGCGCGACTACGAGGTGCGTTTCTACAACCGGCTGGCGGCCCGCAAACGGGATCTGTCGGATAACGATTTCGCCGTTGCGCGCGAAATCGTCGCCTGGAAGCACAAAGTGCTGACCGCGTGGCCCGCCGTGAAGATCGTGGACGTGCAGCGTGCCCGGGTCGGCGACAAGCCGATCTTCGTGGGACGGAGTTACCATTTCGAACTTACGCTCGATTTGGCCGGACTCGCTCCGGAGGATGTGGGAGCCGAACTGGTCGTCGCCCGTCCCGTAGAACCGAACCGGGCCGTGGAGGTCATCCGTACCGAGCCGCTCAGCCAGGTGCAGGTTTCGGGCGAACAGGTGACTTTCGCGTTGGATTACGTTCCCGAGCAGGCCGGGATGTTCGATATGGCGCTGCGTATCTTCCCGCAGTATCCGATGCTGCCGCACCGCATGGATTTCGCATTGGTGAAGTGGGCATGAAATGATTGTTGAAAAAAGGTCGTTTTCTGATAATTTTTGATTTTTCGCACGGTTTGGACTTGATGGTCTGCGAAAAAAAGAGTATCTTTCAGAAAAGATCGTTCAAGCGGACTGGAACTTTTTCTGATCCGGTCGGCGGAGAAAACGAAATAAACGATTCGACGGGTCCGGCGGGAAAACGCGCTGATTTTGCCGTTCCGCTCTGTCGGGGATGAACTTAAAGACGAGACAGTTATGTCGGTACTTACATTTGATAAGAAGGAACTGGGAAATTTGGAGTATTCGTTGCAGCGCGAGATGCTGGCCACGGACCGCCGCGGCGGTTACATGAGTACGACCATCGTCTGTTGCAACACGCGCAAGTATCACGGCCTGATGGTGCCCCCGATCGACGACAGCGACCGTGCCTACGTGCTGCTTTCGTCGGTGGACGAAACCGTCTTGCACGACGGCCAGCCTTTCAATTTGGCGCTGCATCGTTTTCCGGGAACCTACGAACCTCGGGGGCATAAATACATCACTGATTTCGAATATACGCCGACTCCGACGATCACCTACCGCGTGGGAAGCATCGTGCTGCGCAAAGAGCTGCTCTGGATACACAACCGTACGCAGTTGATGATCCGCTATACGCTGCTCGAGGCGCCGTCCGACGTACGTCTCCGACTCCGGCCTTTCTTCGCCTTCCGGGACAAACATGCCCTCACGCATGCCAATATGGAGGCCGACGGACGCTCCCGGCCGATTCCGGGCGGGGTGAAGTGCCGGTTGTATCCCGACTTCCCCTGGCTGTATCTGCAAACCGATTGCCGGAATGCGGAGTTCGTTCCCGCGCCCGACTGGTACTATAATTTCGAATACGCCAGAGAGATCGAGCGAGGATACGAGGGAGATGAGGATCTGCTTACGACGGGTTATTTCGAACTCAGTCTCGGTCGGCGGCAAAGCGTGATTTTCTCTGCGTCCGTCGAAGCCATTCCCGATCCTGCGGCCATCGGCGGAATGTTTGCGGAGGCTCTGAGCGCCCGCAGCCGCAAGGTCGATTTTCTGAGCTGCCTGCGCCACTCTGCCCGGCAGTTCGTCGTCCGCCGCCGGGACGGGCGGGCCGAGGTGCTGGCCGGGTATCCCTGGTATGGGCAGATCGGACGTCAGACGCTCGTAGCGCTGCCCGGCATCGCGCTGGAGCAGGGACGCACGGAGGATTGCCTGGATGTGCTCGATACGGTCGTGCGCGGACGCCGGGACGGTATGTTTACGGGTTCTTTCTCGGCTGCCGAGGCTGCGGATGCTCCGCTTTGGTTTTTCTGGGTGCTTCAGCAGTTGCAGCGGACGCTGGGTGAGGAGGAGATATGGAAGCGCTACGGTATCGTGATGAAAGAGCTGCTGGCGGCTTATCGCCGGGGCGTCGGCGGCGTGGCCGTGCACGATAACGGTTTGGTGTGGGCCTCGGCGCCCGACAAAGCCCTCACCTGGATGAATGCGCTGGCGGGTGGTGTCCCCGTCGTGTCGCGGGACGGGTATCCGGTCGAAATCAACGCACTTTGGTACAACGCCGTGTGTTATGCCCTTGAGCTGGCTTCCCGTTTCGGCGAGGAGGAGTTCGTCGGCGAGTGGAAAGCGTGGCCCGAGCGGATTCGGAACGCTTTTCGGGAGATGTTCTGGAGCGGCGACGACGGGTATCTGGCCGATTTCGTAGGTCCTGAAGGGCCGAATCGGTGGATTCGTCCGAATATGGTGGTGGCGTGCGGTTTGGATTACAAGATGCTCGATGAGGAGCAGCAGGCTTCGGTGCTTCGGATCGTGGGGCAGCATTTGCTGACACCCAAAGGGCTGCGTTCGCTTTCGCCCCGCAATCCTCGCTATAAGAACCGCTGCGAGGGCGATGAAGCCGTTCGTGCGGAGGCTTCGATGAACGGCTCCGTATGGGTTTGGCCGCTTTGGTTTTATGTCAAGGCTTCGTTCGACCTCGGTGGCCGTGAGTTTCTGCCTCGGGCGGAGGAGCTGCTCGCCCGTTTCGGCGAGGAGATTCAGAGTTACGGTATCGGATCGATCAACGAGCTATTCGACGGCGATCCTCCGCATGCGCCTTGGGGCGCCGTGTCGCAGGCGTGGAGTGTCGGGGCGGTGTTGATGATCCGTGAAACGACCGAACGCTGGCGTCGTCGCCGGGGACACGGGTTGTTGCCGGGTCTTCGGAAAAAGCGCTAAAGGATGCGAAGGAAAAGAACTTGCCGCCGCGTAAGGTGTCCGAAATTTTTTCTGTCGGCCCGGGCAGGCCGGGATGGAGGTTGCCGGGAGGGGCGACCGGTGTTTCGCGAAGTCGAATAAGTTACGAAATGAAACGTGATTATATACTTTGAGTGTACCTTTTCGGGGGCGCAGTGTCCCAAATTCCCTCCGAGAAGCGGATTTAGGGGAAGGGTGCATGGCGGACACGGTTTCGGGCCGCGAATAAGCACTCCTCGGATTCGATGCTGCGACCGTCGGATAAGGGTACATGGAAAGATATAATTGTTAGAATAAAAAAATAGAATACAAATGAGAGTGTTGATGTTCGGTTGGGAGTTTCCTCCCCATATCGCCGGCGGGCTGGGTACGGCCTGCTACGGTATGACGCGCGGTCTTGCACGCAACGGTGTGGAGGTCGTTTTCGTCATGCCGCGTGCCTATGGCGACGAGGACCAGCGCTTCGTCCGCGTGGTGAATGCGAGCGACGTGGAAACGATCGGTACGCGCGATCATGAGTTTTCCGAAGAGCTGCTCGAGAAGGTTTCGTTCATCCACATCGATTCGAACATGTTGCCCTACATCTCTCCGGAGGAGTATGCCGCCTACCACGACGAGTTCGTTCGCAGCGGCCGGACACACGAGTGGACCGACGTATGGAAACAGCGCTACACCTTCTCCGGAAAATACGGCGCCAACCTGATGGAGGAGGTCGCCCGGTATGCAATGGTGGCGGCGCAGGTGGCCAAAGACCTCGAAGGGCAGTTCGACGTGATCCATGCCCACGACTGGCTGACCTATTTCGCCGGAATTGCGGCCAAGCGGGTTTCGGGTAAGCCGCTGGTGGTGCACATGCACGCCACGGAGTTCGACCGCAGCGGCGAGAATATCAACCGTCGGGTCTATGCCATCGAAAAGGCGGGTATGCAGGCTGCCGACCGGGTGATCGCGGTGTCGGAGCTGACGCGTCGCATCGTCATCGGCAAGTACGGCATTCTGGCCGATAAGGTCGTGACGGTGCATAACGCCGTGCGTTTCGGCGAGTCGGAGGAGGCTGCGCCGGAGCGGGCGGTCAAGGATAAGGTCGTCACCTTCCTGGGACGCATCACCTACCAGAAAGGTCCCGATTATTTCGTCGAGGCTGCGGCCAAGGTGCTGCAACGGGTTTCGGATGTGCGTTTCGTCATGGCCGGCTCGGGCGATCTGATGAACCATGTGGTGCGGCGCGTGGCCCAGTTGGGGATCGCCGACCGCTTCCATTTCACGGGGTTCCTCAAGGGCGGGGAGGTGCAGCGGATGTTCCGTCTGTCGGATGTCTATGTCATGCCTTCGGTGTCGGAGCCGTTCGGTATTTCGCCGCTCGAGGCCATGCGTTCGGGCGTTCCCGTGATTATCTCGCGGCAAAGCGGTGTGGCGGAGGTGCTGGATTACGCCATTAAAGTGAATTACTGGGACGTGGATGCTCTGGCCGATGCCATTTACGGGCTTCTTACTTATCCGGCTCTGGGTAGGATGTTCGCTTCGAAAGGGCTGGAAGAGGTGACCGGACTCAAATGGACCAATGCCGCAGCGAAGATCAAGACGGTTTACGAAACTGTCGTCGCGGAGGCGAACAATTAAAATATTTGCGGAGTATGAAAACGATTTGTTTCTATTTTCAGGTACACCAGCCCTGGCGGCTGAAGCGTTACCGTTTCTTCGATATGGGCCGTGACCACAACTACCTGGACGACCTGACCAATCGCTCGATCATGCAGAAGGTCGCGCGTGAGTGCTATCTGCCGATGAATGCCTTGCTGTTCAATCTGATCCGGCAGAGCGAGGGGCGTTTCCGCTGTACCTTTTCGCTGACGGGGCTGGCCGTCGAACAGATGCGGGCGTATGCGCCCGAGGTGCTCGATTCGTTCCGCCGCCTGGCCCGGACGGGCTGCGTGGAGTTCCTGGCCGAAACTTACTCCCATTCGCTGGCTTCGCTTTCGTCGAAGGAGGATTTCATGCAGCAGGTTGCGCTCCATACCGAACTGATGAAAAAGGAGTTCGGCGTTGCGCCGACCGCCTTTCGCAATACCGAACTGATCTATTCCGACCGGATCGGCTCCGATGTGGCCGAGATGGGTTTCAAGACCATGTTGGCCGAGGGAGCCCGACACGTACTGGGATGGAAGTCGCCCGGCTATGTTTATGCCAATGCGCTCGACCAGCGCTTGAGGCTGTTGCTGCGCAATTACAAGCTCTCGGACGACATCGCGTTCCGTTTCTCCAACCGAGGGTGGGACCAATGGCCTCTCACGGCGGAAAAATACACGGGGTGGCTCGCTTCGGACGAGCTGGAGGGGGATGTGGTCAATCTCTTCATGGATTACGAAACCTTCGGCGAGCACCAGTGTGCCGATACGGGTATTTTCGACTTTATGAAGGCGCTCGTTCCGGCTGTTCTGAAGCGGGAGGGGTTGGAGTTCGCTACGGTGAGCGAAGCCGCTGCGAAATACCAGCCCGTCGCCGTACTCCATTGTCCGCACGTGATGTCTTGGGCGGACGAGGAACGTGACATCACGGCGTGGCTGGGCAACGAATTGCAGAACGAAGCTTTCGGAAAACTGTATGCCCTGCGGGATAAGATCGCCCGGCTGAAGGATCCCGATTTCGACCACGTGTGGAACTTCATGCAGGCTTCGGATCATTTCTATTATATGGCGACCAAGTGGTTGTCGGACGGGGACGTACATGCCTATTTCAATCCTTACGAATCGTCCTACGATGCCTTTATCAACTATATGAACGTGCTTTCGGATTTCGAGATCGAAGTGGAGAAGGCGTTCGACCGGAAGCCGCCGGTCCGCAAGACCAAACCGTCGCCGAGGAAAAAGGGTTCCGATCGGGAGAAAGCCGGGGTGCGATAATCTTTCGGTCGAAAAAGGCGGTGCGTCATAACAGGCAAACTGCTTCGTTATTATCGGTGTCACGGCTCGATCATGTGCGTCGGTACACACTCTTCGCCGTGAACCTCGATGCCTTGTATTTTACCTGTTTTTACATACCTGAAAAGGGATGCGCCGAATTTCTCGATTTGACACGTCCCTTTTTTATTCCGGGATGCCTCGGTCCGTCAGCTGCCCTTGCGCTTGAACCGCGACGGGCTGTAGCCCGTGTGTTGTTTGAAATATTTGCCGAAGAACGACTGGGTCGAGAAGTTGAGGTGATAGGCGATCTCCTGGATGCTCATGCCCGAATAGCGCAGCAGGCTTTTTGCCTCGAGGATCACCGCTTCGTCGATCCACCGGGCGGCGGTTTTGCCGCTCACGTCCTTGGAAACGGTCGAAAGGTATTTGGGGGTGATGTTGAGGCGGCGGGCATAGAACCGGACGTTCCTCTCCTGTTTGCTGTATTGCCGGACTAATTCCATGAACTCTTCGAAGATCACCTCGCCGCGCCCCAACTTGACCGTGTTTTTCTGCTCGCGCATGTTCAGCTCGGTGATGATGTAGAAGACTGCGGTGAACAGGCAGCGGATGATCTCCTGTCTGTAATGTTCCTTGTCGCTGGCAAGAATCGTCTTGATGAGTTGGAACACCTGTCGGATCTCGTGCGTGTCCTGGGGTGTCACCCGCAGGCAGGGCTGTTTGCCGAAACGCATATAGACGGGCAGCGAGGCCGAAAGGTCTATCTGGATCTCGTTGATGAACGATTTGGAACAGGCGACGAAATAGGCCGCCGCATCGCTGGTGCTGGCCACCGTGCGGATCACGCGGTCGGGGCTGAAGAAGACGATCGTGTCGGGCACGACTTCGTACTCTTCCGTATCGATCGCTACGACGGCCGAACCGCTGGCCATGATGATCGCCGAGAAGCCGTCGATCAGGGCGGGGTAGTTGCCCAGCGTATCGCGGTGGATGTCGAACGAAGCGATCACCAGGTCGTCCGACAGGTAATAAACGTCCCGCATCTCCTGCTTGATGCGGGAGATCGAAACTTTTTGCAGGGTTATCTCGTCCGCCACCATGCCAGTTTGCTGATCAGATTCTTGAAATAGGCGAACCGGCCCCGGCGGGGTGCCTCCGACAGCGGGCAGACGACGCGGAGCTCGTTGTGCAGACATTCGATGTGCAGCGGGAAATCGGCCCCCTTCTGTCCGTCCACGTCGGTAGGTTCGTTGATCGGCGAGGTGATGTCGAGCGTGCGGGCTCGGAAATGTTTTACCTGCGAGGGCCGACCGCCCAGCAGGTGACGGAGCATCGATACGACCGAGAAGAGCATGTTGCGCCTTTGCAGCAACAGACAGTCGAACATACCGTCCTTAATGCTCGAGCGGGGGGCAAGGTGGAATCCTCCGGCCGTTTCTCCGTTGAATATCAAGGCCATGAGCGATTCGAGGTCGAAGGCTTTGCCGTCGGCGAGAATTTGCAGCGGAATGCCGTGTACCGAGCGGAACTCCTTCACGCCCTCGATCAGGTAGGCCAGCTTGCCGATCTGGTGCTTGCGTTTGTCCGGCGTGCGCTGGGACGTGGTGGTGAAGATGCCGAAACTGAAGATATTAACGAAATAGTGGTCGTTCACGCGTCCGCAATCGACCCGCTCTTCCGTGCCGCCGAGGAGTTGCGCCGCCGCCTTGACCGGGTTTTTCTCCATGCCGAGCGCTCCGGCGAAGTCGTTGGCCGTACCTGCCGGGATGATGCCCAGCAGCAGGTCGAGGTGCTTCTCCTTCATCCGATTGACCACGTAATTGACCGTGCCGTCGCCGCCCGCCACGACCACCAGATCGACCGTTTCGTGTCCATTGAAAGGGTTGCGGCTGAAATCGATCGGGCCGTCTACGATCGAGTAGCCGGCCTGCCGGAACATTTCGCCGATGGCTTGGGAATCTTTTTCGATTTTTCCTTTTCCCGACTGGGGGTTATAGAGAAATAGAACTTGTTTCATTCGTACGCAATGGGATTATTCTGGAATCATCATTTCTTGCATCGCCGGCGAGCAGTAAATTTCGTAGCCGTCTTTCCCGTCGTCGAGGATAAAATAGACCTTCGCGTCGGGAATTTTCCGGGAGAGGGCGATGGCCTTGTTCGCGCCCAGGCTCAAATACATGGTCGCCATGGCGTCGGCTTCGGCGCAGTTGTCCGCGACCACGGTGGCGGAAAGCAATCGTGACGTGACGCTGCGGCCCGTTGTCGGGTCGATCGTGTGGGATATCTTATTGCCTGCGGCGTCGCGGTAGAAGCGGCGGTAGTTGCCCGAAGTGGCCAGGCCTCCTTCGCTCATGCGGATACGTCCGGTGAGATAGGCGCCGTCGGACATATTGCCGTCGAAGGGAGTTTCTATGCCGATCCGCCAGGGAATGCCTTTGCTGCTGACACCCTGGCAGCGGCATTCGCCGCCGATCTCCACCAGATAGTTCTTCGCGCCGCAGCGCTCCATGAGGGCCGCGACCAGATCGACCGTATAGCCCTTGGCGATCGAGTTGAAATCGAGCTGGACGCGGGGATCGTCCTTCACGAGCCTGCCGTCCCGGATATGGACACGCCGGTAGCCTACGAATTGCAGGAGCGAATCGAGGTTCGGGGTGCGTTCCGCCTCGTGTCCGGCGAATCCCCAGGCATCGACCAGCGGCTTGACCGTCACGTCGTAGTGGCCTTCGCTCAAGCGGCTGAACCGTTCGGCCAGACGGAGGTTGTAGATGATATGTTCGTCGAGCGAATCGGTTTCTCCCCGGTTGATGCGGCTCAGCAGGGAGGTGGAGTCGAAAATCGACATCGAAGCCTTGGCTTCGGCGTCGATTTGCATAATGGCCCGGTAGAGTTCCTGTGCGGTGCAGTCCGTGATGTCGCCCGTTGCCTGGAAAGTCGTACCCAGCATCGCGCCGCTTGCCGTAAGGTACTCTGCGCGGCGGTCGCAGTTCGCTGCAAGGACCAGAACGATAACGGTGTAGAGCAGCAGGGCGATCTTTTTCATGTTCTATGTGTCTTCTTTTTTGGCAAAAATAGTGTTTTTCGCTCCGGTTTGCAAAAAAAGAGGGCTCTTCAGCTAAAAAATTGTATTCGTTTAAGTTGGTTATTGTGAATTAAGTTCGTACCTTTGCGCCACGCTCTGGCGTTATTCACGGTAAGGGGAATGCGTCGTAGAGTGGAACTAAATAAACTTTTGAAAATGGGTTATTTATCAGCTGAAAAAAAGCAGGAGCTTTTCGGTAAGTACGGAAAGTCCAACACCGACACGGGTTCTCCCGAGAGCCAGATCGCGCTGTTCTCGTTCCGTATCAACCACCTTACGGAACACCTTCGTAGCAACAAACACGACTTCGGTACACAGCGTGCGTTGCTGCGTCTGGTCGGCAAGCGCCGCCAGTTGCTGGAGTATTTGAAAGAGGTCGATATCGAGCGCTACCGAGCAATCATCAAGACGCTCAATCTCCGTAAATAGTCCCGGAGGCAGAAAAATGGGGTTGGCCAAAGTTTCTTTTGGCAGCCCCATTTGTAATTTGGAACATACATTTTGACGTAAAAATATCTATGGAAGAAAAGAAGTTGTACAATGCAGTCCGGAAGACGATCACACTGGCAGACGGCCGCGAAATCATGATCGAAACGGGCAAACTGGCCAAGCAGGCCGACGGCTCCGTCGTGGTGAAGATGGGAGATACGATGCTCCTGGGAACGGTGGTAGCCGCCAAGGACGCGAAACCCGACACTGATTTTATGCCGCTCCAGGTGGAGTATAAGGAGAAATATGCCGCTTGCGGTCGCTATCCCGGCGGTTTCATGAAGCGTGAGGGCAAGGCTAACGACAGCGAGATCCTCGTAGCCCGTCTGATCGACCGTGCGCTGCGTCCCCTGTTTCCGTCGGACTATCACGCCGAGGTATATGTGACCGTAAACCTGATTTCGGCGGACAAAGATATTCAGCCCGATGCTCTGGCCGGACTGGCCGCATCGGCTGCACTGGCCGTTTCGGACATCCCGTTCGGCGGTCCGATTTCGGAGGTGCGTGTGGCCCGTATCGGCGGTCAGTACGTCATCAACCCGGCCTTCTCGCAGATGCAGGACGCCGATCTGGACATCATGGTCGGCGGTACCATCGACAATATCCTGATGGTCGAGGGCGAGATGAAGGAGGTGTCCGAGGAGGTGATGCTCGGAGCTATCAAGTTCGCTCACGAAGAGATCAAGAAACATTGTGCCGTACAGATCGAGCTTTCGAAGGAGCTGGGCAAGGACGTGAAACGGACCTATTGCCACGAGGTGAATGACGAAGAGCTGCGTCAGACCATCATTCGGGAGCTTTACGACAAGGCTTACGCCATCGCCACCAGCGGTACGATGAAGCATGAGCGCGAAGATGCCTTCAATGCGCTGGAGGCCGAGTTCGCCGCCCGTTTCTCGGAAGAGGAGCTGGTCGAGAAGGCACCGCTGATTCACAAATATTTCCACGACGACGTACAGAAGAAGGCCATGCGCAACATGATCCTCGACGAGGGCAAGCGCTTGGACGGCCGCCGCACGGACGAAATCCGTCCCATCTGGTGCGAGGTGGGCTATCTGCCCGCCGCTCACGGTTCGGCGATCTTCACGCGCGGTGAAACGCAGTCGCTGACCACGGTGACCCTCGGTACGAAGATGGACGAGAAGGTCAAGGACGAAGTGCTGGTACAGGGTACCGAGCAGTTCGTGTTGCACTATAATTTCCCGCCTTTCTCGACGGGCGAGGCCAAAGCCGCCCGCGGCCTGAGCCGTCGCGAGATCGGCCATGGCCACCTGGCATGGCGCGCGCTGAAGCCGATGGTTCCGGTCGGAGAGGAGAATCCTTATGCCGTGCGTGTGGTGTCGGATATTCTCGAGTCGAACGGCTCGTCGTCGATGGCGACGGTTTGTGCCGGTACGCTGGCGCTGATGGATGCCGGCGTGAAACTCAAGAAACCCGTTTCGGGTATCGCCATGGGTCTGATTTCGGATTCCGCTACCGGTCGTTGGGCGGTGCTTTCCGACATCCTGGGCGATGAGGACCACCTGGGCGACATGGACTTCAAGGTGACGGGTACCAAGGACGGTATCACGGCTACCCAGATGGATATCAAGGTCGATGGCCTTTCGTACGAGGTGCTGGCCAAGGCGCTGGAACAGGCTCGCGTGGGCCGTATGCACATTCTGGGTAAGCTGACGGAGTGTATCGCCGAGCCGCGTGCGGATTACCGTCCGTTCGTGCCGCGTATCGTACAGATCACCATCCCGCAGGATATGATCGGTGCCGTGATCGGTCCCGGCGGCAAGGTGATCCAGGATATTCAGAAGACGACGGGTACGACTATTACCATCACCGAAACCGACAACAAGGGCGTCGTGGACATCTTCGGGCTGGACAAGGAGGCGATGGATGCAGCCCTGTCTCGCATCAAGAGTATCGTGGCGCAGCCCGAGGTCGGCGATGTATATAACGGCAAGGTCCGTTCGATCATGCCGTTCGGTGCGTTCGTCGAGATCATGCCGGGCAAGGACGCCCTGCTGCACATCTCGGAGATCGACTACAAGCGTTTCGAAACGATGGAGGAGACCGGCCTGAAAGAGGGGGATATGATCGAGGTGAAAGTCATCGGCATCGATCCCAAGACCAACAAGCTCAAGCTGTCGCACCGCGTGCTGATTCCGCAGCCCGAAGGCTGGACGGAGCCGGAGCGCCGTCCCCGCGAGCGCGGCGATCGCCCGCGCCGCCGTCCTGAGCACAAGGAGTAGAACTCTGCGGGTCCGGATCGCTGCTACGGAGATAATTTCGGTTTTGTTCGGAAATTTTGGCCGGAATATTGTACAATGTTTGTAGATAATTTTTATATTTGCATTACTCCGTAGCTTTTGTGGGGCAGATAAAACAGGCATAAATAGAAAAAGAAAGGATTTAACATTTAATTTTTAAAAGATTAGTTTATGAAAAAGCTGATGAAATTGAGCTTGCTGCTCGTGGTCGTTGCTTTGACGTTTTCGAGCTGTAATTGCTTCAAGAAGATGGCAAAGAACAGCGATGATGTATCGCTGACGTGTGCACCTGAAGTGCTGGTACTGAATAACGGTGTGGTTGCCGCCGACATTACGGCACAGTTCCCCGTGAAGTACTTCAACCCCAAAGCTATCGTGAAGGTTACTCCGGTGATGGTATTCGAGGGCGGAGAAGTTGCCGGTACTCCGAAATTCTTCCAGGGTTCGAAAGTGAAAGAGAATTATACGGTCGTTGATAAGAAGACGGGCGGTGTGTTCACCATGCATGTCGAGTTCCCCTACGATGAGCGTATGCAGATTTCCGAACTCCAGTTGCGTGTCGAGGCTAAATGTCCGGGTAGCGACGAGTTTACGCTGGTTAATGCCAATACGGGCAAGGTCGTGAAGGCCAAGGAGCTCGAGGCTAACCCCGCAATCGTACGCGAGTGCGGTCTGGTCGTTGCCGAGGGTGTGAATACCCTGCAGCAGGATCTGGCTTACGCCGATGCGATGGCAGCTCTGCCGAGCGACTACAAACGCGTGACTACCAGCGTGGACAAGACCGAGATCCTCTATGCGATCAACAAGGCTAACGTAACCAAGAAAGCGCTGAAAGACGCCGATCTGGAGGCATTCCAGGCGAATGTGGATGAGAACCTGAAAAACGACCGTGCTACCCAGCATGTTGCCGTGAAGGGTTATGCTTCTCCCGACGGTCCCGTGAAGTTCAACGACACGCTGTCGAAGGAGCGTAGCGAATCGGGCGACAAAGTTCTTGCGAAACTGCTGAAAAATTCGGGTCTGGATATCGACGTTGCCGCTTACGGTGAGGACTGGGAAGGTTTCAAGGAGCTGGTTTCGAAGTCGAACATCAAAGACAAGGATCTGATTCTCCAAGTTTTGAGCATGTACTCCTCTTCGACGCAGCGCGAGGATGAGATCAAGAACATGTCTTCCGTATTCAACGAGCTGAAGAAAGACATTCTGCCGCAGCTCCGTCGTTCGGTGATCGTGAACACCATCGATCTGGAGGGCAAGACCGACGCCGAGATGATGGCGCTTGTCGAGGCTGGCAAGCTGGATCAGCTCAACCTGAACGAGCTGCTCTTCGTTGCGGAGTCGATCGCACAGGACAACGCTACCAAGAACATCGTATTGGCTTATGCTGCCGAGAAGTATAACGACGCCCGCGCTTACAACAACCTGGGTATCGTTCTTACGGAGGAAGGCCGCACGGCTGATGCTTTGAAATGCTTCCAGAAGGCCGCTCAGTTGGGCGAGGCTTCCGAGGCGCTGAACACCAACCTGGCTCTTGCCAACCTGGCGAACGGCAATATGGCAGAGGCTCAGAAGTATGCCAAGGGCGCTGATGCAAAGGCGAAGAGCCTGGTCAATGCAGCACAGGGTAACTACAACGACGCTGCCAAGCAGCTCGACGGTATGAATGCCGCTATCGCTAACACGATGAACAAGGACTATGCGGCTGCAAAGCGTGCTATCGCTAAGGATATGAGCGCAGAGGCCGATTACCTGCGTGCCGTGATCGCTTCGGAAGAGGGCGATATGAGAACGGCAGAGGCACAGTTGAAGAGCGCCGTGAAGAAGGATGAGAAGATGGCGAAGAAAGCCATGAAGGATATCCACTTCAAGAAACTCTTCGAAGAGGGTCTGAAGTTCTAATCCGTTCGGATTCGATGAAAAATATCCGCACCGGAAACGGTGCGGATATTTTTTGTCTTTCCATGTACCCCTTGTCCGACGGTTGAAGCATCGAACCCGGGGACGCTTGTTCGCAGTCCGTGGCTGCGTCTGTAATGCTGACCATCCCTGAATCCTTTTACCGGGAAGGGGATTTGGAAAACTACGCTCCCAAAAAGTATATAATTGCATTTTTTGGAGTTTATACTTTCGTGTATCAAGATCGTTTTTCTTGTCGATTTCGGCGGCGGCTCACAGCTTTGCGGGCCGTTATTCAATGCTTGCCCCTACCTTGCGCCTTTCCCTTTGGGTGGTTTTGAGGAAGGTCGGTCGGCATCGGATCGGTAATTGTGATACATAATCGGATTTTGCGATGATAGATCGCTCGATCTTACATGAGCGATGGTCGTCTTTTCCGGGTTGGTAAAGTTCGATTGCCTCCTCTCGAACAGGATTCTGGGAAGGGGCGGTTCGTAAATACGGCTTGCGACTTAAAGCGATGGTCGTCGGATTTCGGAGCCCGAAACGGGGAGTTCTGAAGATGGGATGGACATTTTCAGACGCGGATCGTCCGGGTAGGATCGGATGCGCACGAAATTTGCGGTATATTGGAAGAAATATGAAAAAGATCTAAATTTTTTTATATTTTTGTCGAAAGCGAATTGGTGTCGGCTCTATTTGTTTGTCTTTGCAGCACTTTTGATCGTTTGGGAAACGGGCCTTTTCTGGGTTGAAATGATATTTTACAACGGGTAACGGTCGTGTTTTTTCCGATGGAAGGTTGCGTTTTGCACGAGGCTTGTTATGGATTTTATGTATGTGGGGACGGTTCGATATTGACTTTTTGTTTTGCGCTTTGAAGGCGAACCGTCTGTGTAAATAATAGGAAAGTTATGGAATACGCGAATCATTTGAAAGAATATGCGCCGGCAATGAGCGAGGCTCAGGTGGCCGAGGAAATGGATCGTATCCGTAAAGCTGCGGTACGAAACCATACTCCGGAAGTTTACAAGCTCTGTTATTCGGCGGTGGATTTAACCACGCTGTCGTGTACGGACTCCGTGGAGTCGGTTACGGAATTTGCCGGCAAAGCCGTCAAGTTTTACCGACAGTTTCCTCATCTTCCCAACGTGGCGTCGATCTGCATCTATCCGCCGTTCGTCGAAACGGTCGGTGTGGTGGTCGATGGTACGGATATGCGTATCACGAGCGTTGCGGGCGGATTTCCTTCTTCGCAGACGTTTCTCGAGGTGAAGGTTCTCGAAGTGGCTATGGCCGTCGAGAACGGAGCCGACGAGATCGATATCGTCTTGAACGTGGGTAAGATGTTGGAGGGGCATTACGACGAGGTCGCTAACGAGGTCGAGGTGATTCGTACCGAGATGAGTCCCGAGGTCGTGTTAAAGGTCATTATCGAGTCCGGAGCTTTGAAAACTCCCGATCTGATCCGCAAGGCATCGTTGCTTTCGATGTTCGCCGGGGCCGATTTCGTCAAGACTTCGACCGGCAAGATCGACGTGTCTGCCACGCCCGAAGCGGCTGTGGTGATGTGCCAGGCGATCCGGGATTACTATCGGAAAACGGGACGTAAGGTGGGCTTCAAGCCGGCCGGCGGTGTCCGGAGTGCCGAAGATGCTGCATTGTATTATACGATCGTCGAGGAGATTCTGGGTAAGGAGTGGCTTACGCCCGAATTGTTCCGTATCGGAGCTTCGTCGGCGGCCAATAATCTGCTTACGGCTATCGAAGGCCGGGAAGTCAAGTTTTTCTGATCCGAATGGGCGGATGAATTAAAAAATAGCGGCACCAAGAAGTGCCGCTATTTTTCTTGGGAAAGGTTGGGGTAATTACCGCATCGGTACCTCGATCAGAAGCAGGCTGGCTTTCCCGTCCGTATGGAGGGTGATGTCGTTCTGCTCCCAAATGCCCATGCCGTCCCGGGAGGCCAGCTTTTCGTTCTCGACCGTTACGTCGCCTTCGAGGACGAAGACGTAAAGACCGTTTCCTTCCCGGCGCATGGCGTATTCATAGGTATCTTTCTCCAGGTTCAGGGTGTGGAACCAGGCCGACTGATGAATCCAAGCCGTATGCTCGGAACCATTGCCTTCGGGAGCCACGATCGTGCGCAGCTCATTGGTGCGTGCCGGAGCGAGCGTGATCTCCTCGTAACGGGTCGGAAGTCCGCGTCGATCCTGGGAATACCCATATCTGGAGGAATTTGACGGGACGGTCGGGGCTGTTGTTGAATTCGCTGTGGATGATTCCCGTTCCGGCCGTCATTACCTGGATTTCCCCGGTGCGCAGCACCGAAGTATGTCCCATGCTGTCCTGATGTCGTAGTTCGCCCTCGAGCGGGATGGAAACGATCTCCATGTTGTCGTGGGGATGTGCGCCGAAACCCTCTCCTCCGGCTACGGTATCGTCGTTGAGTACGCGCAATGCGCCGAAATGGATGCGCTCGGGATCGTGGTAGTCAGCAAAACTGAACGTATGGTAGCTGTCGAGCCAACCGTGGTCGGAATGACCTCGTGTGCCGGCTCTGTGGATTACTTTTTTCATAATATAATGGATTGATTATAAGAAGGTGTTGCAAATAGTGTTCCACGATACCGCTTGTAGGGCAGGGCTGTCCGAATATAGGTTGCCGAAGGAGTGATCGTGCGGTCGAGCGACAAAGAGAACGGTCCGGGCGTTAGCCCCGGACCGTTCTCTTTGTGAAAATAGCTTGTCGGCTCGTCGTCTTATTTGAGGTGCGGACCTGCAGCTACGAGTTTCTTGCCTTCGGCGTTGCCGGTGAACTTCTCGAAGTTCTTGATGAAACGACCGGCCAGATCTGCCGCCTTCTCGTCCCACTCCTTCGCGTTCTTGTACGTGTCGCGCGGATCGAGAATCTTGGGATCCACGCCCGGAAGTGCAGTCGGGATCTTGAAATCGAATACCGGCAGCGTCTTGGTCGGGGCCTTGTCGATCGAACCGTCCAGGATGGCGTCGATGATGCCGCGCGTATCTTTGATCGAGATTCGTTTGCCCGTACCGTTCCAGCCCGTATTGACGAGGTAAGCCGTAGCGCCCGATTGCTTCATGCGTTTTACCAATTCCTCACCGTACTTGGTCGGATGCAGCGAGAGGAACGCCGCACCGAAGCAAGCCGAGAAGGTCGGCGTCGGCTCGGTGATACCGCGCTCGGTACCGGCCAACTTGGCGGTGAAGCCCGAGAGGAAGTAGTATTTGGTCTGTTCCGGCGTCAGGATCGAAACCGGGGGCAGTACGCCGAAGGCGTCGGCCGAAAGGAAGATCACCTTCTTGGCAGCCGGGGCCTTCGATACGGGCTTCACGATGTTATCGATGTGGAAGATCGGGTACGATACGCGAGTGTTCTCCGTCACGGACTTGTCCGCGAAGTCGATCTTACCTTTCTTGTCCACCGTAACGTTCTCCAGCAGGGCGTTGGGGCGGATCGCGTTCCAGATATCGGGCTCGTTCTCTTTCGAGAGGTTGATGACTTTGGCATAGCATCCGCCCTCGAAGTTGAAGACACCGTCGTCGTCCCAACCGTGCTCGTCGTCGCCGATCAGCTCGCGCTTCGGGTCGGTCGAAAGGGTGGTTTTTGCCCGTTCCCGACAGACCGAAGAAGATGGCGGTGTTCTTGCCCTCCTTGTCGGTGTTGGCCGAGCAGTGCATCGACGCGATTGCCCTTCAGCGGCAGCAGGTAGTTCATGTAGGAGAACATACCCTTCTTCATCTCGCCGCCGTACCAGGTGTTGATGATTACCTGCATTTTTTCGGTGAGGTTGAACACGACCGCCGTTTCCGAGTTGAGTCCGAGTTCCTTGTAGTTCTTGACTTTGGCTTTCGAGGCGTTCAGCACCACGAAATCGGGTTCGCCGTATTTCTCCAGCTCCTCGTCCGTCGGGCGGATGAACATGTTTTTCACGAAATGCGCCTGCCAAGCGACCTCCATGATGAAGCGGATCTTCAGACGGGTGTTCTCGTTGGCTCCGCAGAACGTGTCCACGACGAAGAGCTTCTTGTTCGACAACTCTTCGACAGCGATCTTTTTCAGCTCCTTCCAGGTCTTCTTCGTCACCGGTTTGTTGTCGTTCTTGTATTCGGGCGAGGTCCACCAAATAGTATCTTTGGTGGTTTCGTCCATGACGAAGAACTTGTCTTTCGGGGAACGACCCGTGTAAACGCCGGTCATCACGTTCACGGCACCCATTTCGGTTACCTGACCCTTTTCATAACCGCGCAGGCCCTTGCGGGTCTCCTCGCGGTAGAGTTCGTCGTACGACGGGTTGTAGATTACTTCCGTAGTACCCGTGATGCCGTACTGTTTCAAATTGATTTTAGCCATAATTATTGATTTAAATTAATCCTCTTATTTCACTTGACAGCGGTTGTTCGTTTATGAACGATGCTCGCAAAGTTAAAGATTTTTTTCGAATGTGAAAATATTAACAGTAGGTTTATCGTTTTTCCCGGCGAATCATTCGGCTGTCGATGGCGTTTACGATCACCGCGATCGCACCGTCGCCCGTTACGTTGGTCGCCGTACCGAAACTGTCCATGGCAATGTAGGTGGCGATCATCAGTCCGATCATATTTTCGTCGAACCCGAGCATCGACTCCAGCAATCCGATCGCAGCCATGATGGCTCCGCCCGGTACGCCCGGTGCGGCGATCATCGTAATGCCCAGCAGCAGGATGAAACCCGAGTAGGTGCCCATCGAAACGTCCAGTCCGGAGAGCATCATCACCGCGAGCGAGCAGGCGACGATCTTCATCATCGAACCCGAGAGGTGGATCGTGGCGCAGAGCGGGACGACGAATCCCGCCACTTCGGGGCGGACGCCGATTTTGACCGTCTGTGCCAGCGTCACGGGGATCGTGGCTGCCGACGATTGCGTACCGAGGGCCGTCATGTAGGCGGTCATCATCGTGCGGAGCATCTTCAACGGATTCTGCCTTGCCACGAGGCCTGCGATCGAGAACTGGATCAGCAGCAGGACGACCGTCATCACGAAGATAATCACGATCAACTTGAGGAAAATGCCCAGAATACCCGATACCTGCCCCGACTGAGTCATCGAGAGGAAGATGCCGAAGATGTAGAAGGGCAGCAGCGGGATGATGACCTTCGAGATGACGCGCTCGATGATGAGTTTGAAATCATCCATCATGCCCTTGAGCTTGTCGCTGTGGATGTAAGCCATGCCCAGTCCCAGCACGAAGGCGAGAATGAGGGCGGTCATCACGCCCATCAACGGGGGCATTTCGACCGTGAAGAACGGTTGCATGGGTGTTGCGGCGGTTTCTCCCGGGGCGCTCATCTCCGTACCGCCCAATAGCCGGGGTAATATCCCGAAACTTGTGAAGAAAGTTCCGAATCCCGAAAACAGGGTAAAGGCATAGGCCAGGGCTGCGGTGATTACCAGCAGCCGTCCTGCCTTGCTGCCCAGGTCGGCGATGCCCGGAGCCACGAGGCCCAGGATCAGCAGCGGGATGACGAAGTTCAGAAAATTGCCGAAAATGTTGTTGAAGGTCAATGCGATTCGGGTGAACCACTCGGGAACGAAGAGGCCGAATACGATGCCCAGCGCGATAGCCAGGAGCACTTTGGGAAGTAAGCCGAATTTATGCTTCATAAGGTGTCGTTTCATTGGTTTTCGGTTGGACGATTCATGCGTCGGGGCCTTGGGCCGATCGTGTTCCCGATTCGGACCGAATTCGTTTTTCGGAGGTCCCGTTGCATGCCGTTTTTCTATTAACGTATAAAAAGGGAGCAATATTTGTGCAAAGAAGAGAATATTTTCTAATTTTGTCAATATGACTGCACTGTATAGCGATATTATTTTCGGCCCGATCCATTCCCGCAGATTGGGTCTGTCATTGGGTGTCAATCTGTTACCCACTCAATCGAAGTTGTGTAGCTTCGATTGCATTTATTGCGAATGCGGCTGGAATGCCGAACATCCGGGCGCCCGCCGGTTCAATTCGCGCGAGGACGTGCGTACCATGCTCGGAGCGACCTTGCGTCAGATGGTTTCCGAAGGTACGCCTCCCGACGTGATTACTTTCGCCGGTAACGGCGAGCCGACGATGCACCCCGATTTCGAGGCGATCATCGACGATACGATCGTCTTGCGGGACGAAATTTGCCCTTCGGCGCGGATTTCGGTGTTGAGCAATGCGACGCAGATCGGCCGCGAGAGCGTGCGCCGGGCCTTGCGCCGGGTCGATAACAACATCCTGAAACTCGATTCCGCTTTCGACGATACGGTTCGGCTCATCAATAACCCGTGCGGGACCTATTCGGTGGCCGAGGTGGTGAAGAACATGAAACTGTTCGACGGGCAGATGATCCTGCAGACGATGTTCCTGCGGGGCGAGTGCGAGGGCCGTACGGTGGACAACACGACCGAGCGGGAGGTCGCGGCCTGGTTGAAGCTGGTCGAAGAGATCCGGCCCCGTCAGGTGATGGTCTATTCGCTCGACCGCGACACTCCGTGCAAAACCTTGCAGAAAGTCCCCCGCGAAGATTTGCAGGCGATCGCTGCCCGGGTCGAGGCGCTGGGAATCCCCTGCTCGGTGGCGTAACGCAAAGAAGAGCGACGGGGGAATTTCAGGCCCCTTCGGAGAATTTGTCGATCGGACGTTATTTATTGTCTGTATTATATAGAGGGGGCGAAGATTTTATCTGTGTCTTGTTACATTGTTTGCTTTGCTCTCGTTGGCACTTTTCGCATGTGACAAGGGCATCCGGGAGGAAGCGATCGATGCCGAAAATATCTTGGGTAGGTGGCGTGCGGTCGAGGAGCCGGATTACGATTGGGATGATTCGGACGACGATGGAGCCTGTGATGTGCCCATGTATTTGGGGATTATGACTTTCGAACACGATGGACGGGGTGTGGCCGATAACGGGGAGCATTTTGCCTGGAGTCTGACAGGAAGACGGATAACTGTGGATTACGGATTTATTCCGGCACGGCTTACGGTGTCGGAAATTTGCGAGCGGCGAATGGTGTGGAAGGTTCTCGCAACAGAAGCAGGCTCGGTAAAGTATTACGGACGGATCGTTTTCGAGCGGTTGTGATTATTCCGTCGGGAAGAAAAATAAAGCGAGAGGAATCGATTCCTCTCGCTTTATTCGTTGTCGCAGTGTGGTTTATTTCTCCAGCACGACGCTCACTTTTTCGAGCTTCCCGCCCAGCGGGGGCGCCAGCTTCGAAACCGTACAGCGGATATGGCGGATTTGCGGAAACCGGGCATAGAGGGCATCCATGATGTTCATCGACACGCGTTCGATCGTGCGCTGGGTGACGCGCATTTGTTCGCGTACGGTTTCGTAAACCAACAGGTAATTGACCGCTTTTTCCACGCAGTCCTCGCTCGCCACTTCCCCCAGCTCGGCCGTGATCTCCAGATCGACCGTGAAGCGGTTGCCCACTTGCTGTTCCAGGTCGTAACAGCCGTGGAAAGCCCGGAACTCCATCCGGTTCAAAACGATACGGTATTCCATCTTATTCGGCGATTACCAGGTAGTAGTTTTTCTTGCCTTTCTGTACGAGCAGGTATTTCCCGTCGATCAGGTCGCTTTCGGCGATTGCACGCATGGGGTCGGCCACCTTCTCCTTGTTGAGGCTCACGCCGCCGGCCTGTACCATCTTGCGGCATTCGCCCTTCGAGGGGAAGATATCGCTCCGCTCGGCGCACAGCTCGATGAAGGGCAGCCCGATCAGTTCCGCACGGGCGATTTTGTATTGCGGGACTCCTTCGAAAACCTGCAGCAGGGTCTGTTCGTCGAGTTTGCGAAGCGCTTCGGAGGTAGCCCCGCCGAAGAGAATGTTCGATGCCTCGACCGCTTTTTCGTACTCCTCCTGAGAGTGGATCATCACGGTAACCTCCTGCGCCAGCCGTTTTTGCAGGATTCGCAGGTGAGGGGCTGCGTCGTGTTCGGCGATCAGGTCGTCGATGGTCTGTTTATCGAGCAGCGTGAAGATCTTGATGTAGCGCTTGGCGTCCTCGTCGCTGGTGTTGAGCCAGAACTGGTAGAACTTGTAAGGCGACGTATAACGCGGGTCGAGCCATACGTTGCCGCTCTCGGTCTTGCCGAACTTGGTGCCGTCGGCTTTGGTAATCAGCGGGCAGGTGAGGGCGAAAGCCTCGCCGCCGGCCTTGCGGCGGATCAGCTCCGTGCCGGTGGTGATGTTGCCCCACTGGTCGGCGCCGCCGAGCTGCAGTTTACAACCTACGGTTTCGTACAGGTGCAGGAAGTCGTAGGCCTGCACGAGCTGGTAGGTGAATTCGGTGAACGACATCCCTTCGCCTTCGCCGTTGAAGCGTTTCTTTACCGAATCTTTGGCCATCATGTAGTTCACGGTAATCAGCTTGCCGATGTCGCGGATGAAATCCAGGAAGGTGATTCCCTTCATCCAGTCGTAGTTGTTCACCAGCATCGCCGCGTTGGGAGCGTCCGATTCGAAATCGAGCAGCTTGGCGAGCTGTTTCTTGATCGCCTCCTGGTTGTGGCGGAGGGTCTTTTCATCGAGCAGGTTGCGCTCCTGCGATTTGCCGCTGGGGTCGCCGATCATGCCCGTCGCGCCGCCCACCAGAGCGATCGGACGGTGTCCGCACATCTGGAAGTGCTTGAGGATCATTACACTCACCAAGTGTCCGATGTGCAGCGAATCCGCCGTCGGGTCGATGCCCACGTAAGCTGTAGACATCTCTTTCTGAAGTTGTTCCTGTGTGCCCGGCATGATCGAGTGAATCATACCGCGCCATTCCAATTCTTCGACAAAGTTCTTAATTGCCATTTGTGTATTTGGTTTTACTTTATGCTTTATTCTACCTCCAGGTCGAGCGCCCGGCGCAACTCGGCCAGCTAGAGGATTTTTTTCGGTCATATACTTGACCCGGTCTTCGAGTTTGATCGGGCGGGCGGCCCGGATCTCTTCGTTGATCGTGACGTCGAGCTCCAGCATACCCTGCACGCCGGACGTTTCGGCGATGCGGAGCAGCAGTTCGGTTTTGTTGCGCAGGATCTCTTCGCGCAGGGCTTCCGACGGAACTGCGATACGGATCACGTGTCCCTGAAATTGCATCCGTTCGAACGCCGCGACGAAGCGCGGACGCATCTCGCGGACGAGCGTGAGGATTTTTTCACGGGTCGTTTCGAGTTTTTCGGCGCTGAGCGGGTCGATGACCGGCTGGGGTGCTGCGGCATGCACGGCGGTTTCTGTATCCGGTTCCGGGGCTGCATCGTTTATCAGCGCCGAAATGGAGATTCCCGATGCGAGTCTGGACTGTACGGGACGGGGACGCGCCGTTTGCGGTTGTGTCGAAACCGGCGTTGCTGCGGCCTGCGTTCGTTCCGGGACCGGCTGAATGGACGGCGTCGGCATTGCGGATGTACGGGCAGCGGCCGATGTCGCCGGAGGTGCGGGATCGGCTGCGGCTTTTGCCGCAGGCGTTGCAGCCGGAGCGGATGCCGCGATTCCGGGCGAAGATTCTGCCGTCGCAGCCGTCGGCCGTTGGACCGTAGCCGGTTGAGGAGCGGGCGCGGGAGCCGTCTGTTGTGTCGATTGCGGACGGGCCGGTGCGGATTGCGCGGGGGCGGTCCGAACCAGTTCCGGCAACGGAAGATTTACGGGATCGACGGGGTTAATTTTTTTTTGACCGAGACCGGCGATCTTCATCAGTCCCAGTTCGACGAGCAGCCGTTGGTTGGACGATTGCCTGATTTTGCCGTCGAGGTCCGTGAGCAGCGATATGGCGCCGAAAAGAAATTCGGGAGGGCAGGCGGCCGCCTGCGTCCGGTATCGTTCCATCAGCGTACCGGTAAATTCCAGCAGCCGGAGCGAAGGCTCGTTGCGGGCCACCAGCAGGTCGCGCAGGTGGCGGTTGAGTCCCGCCATGAAAGTCTGGCCGGAGAATCCCCGTGCGAGCACGTTGTCGAAAGAGAGCAGCGCCTCGACATAGTTGCCCGACAGGAGCGTCTCGGTCATGCTGAAGTAGGTGTCGTAGTCCAGTACGTTGAGCGTCTGGGCTACCTCCTGATAGCGGAGTTCCTGCCCGCAGAACGAAACGGCTTTGTCGAACATCGACAGGGCGTCGCGCATGCCGCCGTCGGCTTTCTGTGCGATCAGGTTGAGCGACTCGTCGTCGGCGGTGATTCCCTCCTGCGAGGCGATGTATTTGAGGTATTCCACGGAGTCCTCGACGCGGATGCGGTTGAAGTCGTAGATCTGGCAGCGGGAGAGGATCGTAGGGATGATCTTGTGTTTTTCGGTGGTCGCCAGGATGAAGATGGCGTGTGCGGGCGGCTCCTCGAGCGTCTTGAGGAAGGCGTTGAAGGCGGCCGCCGAGAGCATGTGGACCTCGTCGATGATGAAGACCGAGTAGCGTCCCACCTGCGGGATGATGCGCACCTGTTCGATGAGCGAGCGGATGTCCTCGACCGAGTTGTTCGACGCGGCGTCTAGCTCGTGGATGTTGAGCGAGCGCCCGTCGTTGAAGCTGCGGCACGATTCGCACGCGTTGCAGGCTTCTGCCCCTTCGGGATGCAGGCAGTTGATCGCCTTGGCGAAGATGCGGGCGCAGGTCGTCTTGCCCACGCCGCGCGGCCCGCAGAAGAGGTAGGCGTGGGCCAGTTGGCCGCGTTCGATCGCGTTCTTCAGGGTCGAGGTAATGTGCTTCTGCCCCACGACCGAAGAGAAAGTGGCGGGGCGGTATTTGCGTGCGCTGACGATAAAATCACTCATGGCGGAACAAAGATAGTGAAAGCCGGGCGAAATCGGGAAAATTTATTTTCGAAGATTTCCGAGGCGCTTCCTATCTTCTGCAAAGATAGTGAAAGCCGGGTGCTGCGCCAAATTTATTTGCACTTTGTCGGGTGGAATAGGCGGAATGAAGCGCGGTGTATCGTTTTCGAAAATCCGTTTCCCGCACCGGCGATCTGTTCGGTAATTTTCGCAGGTGACTCGCTTCGGTGCGAGTATGCCTCAAGAATAAAGAAAGACGGAAGCCGAAACTCCCGTCTTTCGCAGTGTGTCGCCGCAGGTTGCCTTACTCTTCCATCTGAACCGATCCGTCGGGCAGCACATTGAAGGTGACTTCGTAATACTGGACCGATTTCTTGCCGGCGCTTTCGACGATCTCCTTGCCGTTTTCGGTTATGTTCATACTGAACTCTGCTTTCACTTCGCCGAACGTTTTATTTCGGTCGAGGAATTCGTTGCCCGAAGGAACCGTTTCCTGAATCAGGTAGTCGCCGATGCTCTTGAACGTATAGTTTTCGGGGATCATGGCTTTGGCCTCTTCGTACTGTTTGCGGATGGCTTCGACGTTGATCGAGGCCGGAGTCAGGCCTTTGACTTTTTCGAAATCGAGTTTCCCTCGCAGCCCGCCTGCTTCGTTCAGGTCGGAGATGTTGCCTTTGCCGGGACCGGAGAGCGTGAAGGTCTGCGAGAAACAGTCGCCGGCCTTGTTTACCATTTCGACGAATAAAACTGTCAGGTTATTCTCCAGCTCGTCCGCCTCCATCCAGCGGATTTCATATATTTTCCACTCGTCGAAGTTGATATTCTTTTCGAGAGTTTCGACGATGAGTTGCGTCGCTTCGTCGGAATCCATTTTCGGAGCGTTGATGCCCAGGTTGTTGCATGAAGAGATCAGAGTCGCGATGCAGAGCGATGCCGTAATGGCGAGGATAAGTTTTTTCATTCTGTCTGATTAGATAATTTGGTTTTGTCCTGCAAAGGTAGCCATTTTGTCATTACGATGTTGTCCGGGATATGACAAAATCGGACAGGACGGCAGAAGTTGCAGACTTGGCAGATATTTTGCGATAGGTAAGTCAAAGAAATGAATTGAAAATAATATAATGCACTATGAACATTAATTCTTTAACTATTAAGGCGCAAGAGGCGCTGCAGGCTGCGGTGTCTCTTGCCAGGGAGCAGGGCAATCAGGCCGTCGAACCGCTGCATCTGCTCAATGTGCTCGTGCGCGAGGACGATTCGCTGTCGGTATTTCTGCTGGGGCGTGTCGGCGTAAACGTGCGGGGACTGCGCGGCGAAGTGGAGCGGGCCGTGCGGGGGCTGCCCCATGTTTCGGGAGGCGGCGAACAGTTCTTTTCGCAGGATACGACCAAAGTAATCCAGCGTGCCGTCGATTTTACCAAGAATTTCGGGGACAAGTACGCTTCGGTAGAGCATCTGCTGCTGGGACTGATCGCCGAGCGGGGTACTGCCGCCGATCTGCTGAAAGGCGCCGGGGCGACTGAAAAAGGAGTTGCTCGAGGCGATTCGGGTGTTCCGCAAGGGGGCGACCGTCGATTCGCAGACGGCGTCGCAGGAGTTCGATGCCCTGGGCAAGTATGCGATCAATCTGAACGAGATGGCCCGCAGCGGCAAGCTCGATCCGGTCATCGGCCGCGACGAGGAGATTCGCCGTGTATTGCAGATTCTTTCGCGCCGTACCAAAAACAATCCGATGCTGGTCGGAGAACCCGGCGTGGGTAAGACGGCCATTGCGGAGGGTATCGCCCACCGGATCGTGAACGGGGACGTGCCGGAGAACCTGCGCTCGAAGGTGATCTATTCGCTCGACATGGGCGCGCTGATCGCCGGGGCCAAGTACCAGGGTGAGTTCGAGGAGCGTCTGAAGGCCGTCGTGCAGGAGGTGACCGCCAGCGAGGGCGAGATATTGCTCTTCATCGACGAAATTCATACGTTGGTCGGAGCCGGCAAGTCGTCGGGTGCGATGGATGCCGCCAATATTCTCAAACCGGCCCTGGCGCGCGGTGAGCTGCGTACGATCGGTGCTACGACGCTCGACGAGTTCCAGAAATATTTCGAGCAGGACAAGGCGCTCGAGCGTCGTTTTCAGAAAGTCATGGTCGATGAACCGACGGCCGAGGATGCGATTTCGATCCTGCGCGGACTGAAGGATCGTTACGAGAACCACCATCAGGTGCGGATCAAGGACGAGGCGATCGTTGCGGCCGTCGAACTTTCGCAGCGCTACATCACCTCCCGTTTCCTGCCCGATAAGGCGATCGACCTGATCGACGAGGCGGCTTCGAAACTCCGCCTGGAGATGAACTCCGTGCCGGAGGAGATCGATGTGCTGGATCGTCGGGTACGTCAGCTCGAGATCGAGCGCGAGGCGATCCGCCGCGAGAACGACAAGGAGCGTGTCGAGCAACTGACCCATGAGATCGAGGAGCTGGGGGCCAAACGCGCCGAGCTTCGTGCCAAGTGGGAAGGCGAACGGGACGTGCTGAAGAAGATCCAGGAGAACAAGGACCGGATCGAACACCTGAAGATCGAGGCTCAGCAGGCCGAACGGCAGGGCGATTACGGCCGTGTGGCCGAGATTCGTTACGGCAAGATTCAGGAGGCCGAGAAGCAGATCGCGGCTCTTCAGGACGAATTCCGTGCGGCTTCGGCCAGCGGGGCGATGATCAAGGAGGAGGTCGATGCCGAGGATGTGGCCGAGGTGGTATCCCGCTGGACGGGGATTCCCGTTTCGCGTATGCTGGCTTCCGAGCGTGAGAAGCTGCTCCACATGGAGGAGGAGTTGCATCGCCGCGTAGTCGGTCAGGATTTGGCCATTGCCGCTGTGTCGGATGCCGTGCGCCGTTCGCGGGCCGGACTGAACGATCCCCGCAAGCCGATCGGCTCGTTCATCTTCCTGGGTACGACGGGTGTAGGTAAGACCGAGCTGGCGAAGGCGCTGGCCGAGTTCCTCTTCAACGACGACAACATGCTGACCCGTATCGACATGAGCGAGTACCAGGAGCGTCACAGCGTATCGCGTCTGGTCGGTGCGCCTCCGGGATATGTCGGTTACGACGAGGGCGGACAACTGACCGAGGCTGTGCGGCGCAAGCCTTATTCGGTCGTGCTGCTCGATGAGATCGAGAAGGCGCATCCCGACGTGTTCAACATCTTGCTGCAGGTGCTCGACGACGGACGGCTGACCGATAACAAGGGGCGTACGGTCGATTTCCGCAATACGATTATCATCATGACCTCCAACATGGGGGCACAGGTCATTCAGGAGAATTTCGCTCCGGCTTTCGACGGCAATAAAATTTCGCCGGAAGTGGTCGAAAAGACGCGTCTGGAGGTGATCGAGCAGTTGAAGATGCAGCTCAAGCCCGAGTTCCTGAACCGTATCGACGAGATCGTGATGTTCGAGCCGCTGACGCACGAAGACATCGGGCGGATCGTCGATATTCAGATGAATATAGTCCGCAAGCTGCTGAAGGAAAACAACATCGAGCTCGACTATACGAAGAAGGCGAAAGAGTGGATCGCCCGCATAGGTTACGATCCGTTGTACGGCGCACGTCCTGTCAAGCGTACGATTCAGCGTTACGTGGTGAACGATCTGTCGAAGCGGATTTTGGCGGGTGATGTCAATCGCGAGCATCCGATCGTCATCGATGCCGACGCCGATGGCCTGACCTTCAAAAACTAAAGGCGAAGCGCTTTTGTCGGGTAGAGATACTCGTATTCGTGAAAAATCCCCGCTGTTTTTACAGCGGGGATTTTTTTATGGGACAGGGCGGTTTAACGCACCGAAAATCCTTCGTCGGCTTTCATCGGCATCGGTTTGTCGCGGTAGAAGCCGCTTTCGAGCTTGTTGCGGATGGCTTTGAACGCCTCGATCGTGAACTTCACGTCGTCGAGCGTGTGGGCTGCCGTCGGGATCAGGCGCAGGATGATTTCGCCCTTCGGGATCACCGGATAGACCACTACCGAGCAGAAGAGGTTGTGTTTCTCGCGCAGATCGACGATCAGGTTGGTCGCTTCGGGGATGCCGCCTTTCATATAGACGGGAGTTACGGGCGACTGGGTTACACCGATCTCGAATCCGTTCTCCTTCAGTCCGCCTTGCAGGGCACGGGTGATTTCCCAGAGCTTCTCCTGGTATTCGGGGTGCTTGCGGATCAGATCCAGACGCTTCAACGCGCCGATCACCATCGGCATCGGGAGTGACTTGGCGTAGAGCTGCGAACGCATGTTGTAGCGCAGCAGGTTGATAAGCCAGCGGGGACCGCAGACGAAGGCTCCGATGCCGGCCATCGACTTGGCGAAGGTGTTGAACAGCACATCCACACCGTCCACGACGCCGAAGTGAGCGGCCGTGCCCCGTCCGTGGGGACCCATCGTGCCGAAGCCGTGGGCGTCATCGACCAGCAGGCGGAAATTGAAATCTTTCTTCATCGCCACGATCTCGTCCAGTTTGCCCAGGTCGCCCTTCATGCCGAATACGCCTTCGGTGATGACGAGTACGCCGCCGTTCTGCTGCTCCGCCAGTTCCGTAGCGTGCTTGAGTTGCAGGCGCAGCGACGCCATGTCGTTATGGCCATATACGAAACGCTTGCCCTTGTGCATGCGCAGGCCGTCGATGATGCAGGCGTGTGCCTCGGCATCATAGACCACCACGTCGCGCGGGGTGAGGAGGCAGTCGATGATCGAGATCATGCCCTGATAGCCGAAGTTCAGCAGGAAGGCGTCGGGTTTGCCGACGAACTCTGCCAGTTCGCGCTCCAACTGTTCATGGTATTTGGTCTGACCGCTCATCATGCGGGCGCCCATCGGGGCAGCCATGCCGAATTCGGCGGCACCTTTGGCGTCGGCTTCGCGCACTTCGGGGTGATTAGCCAGGCCCAGGTAGTTGTTCAGGCTCCAGTTCAGCATCTTCTGTCCCCGAAAGGTCATGTGGGGACCGATTTCTCCTTCGAGTTTGGGGAATGCGAAATACCCGTGGGCATAACCCATGTACATACCGATAGGGCCTCCGGCATTCTTTTCGAGGCGTTCAAAAATATCTACCATACGAGTTCGTTATTTGATTTTAAGATTATGCGTTTCAGTAGTCCACAAAAGTAAAAATAATTGTCGGGATGTTCAAACCTCCCGGATTCTTTTCGTGAAAAGTAGTATAAATACTTACTGTTTGTCACCGGATAAGCGGCATTGGATTTCCCCCCCCCTGCATCCCGTTTTTCCGGTCGTTGTTTTCGTGGTTCCCTGTATTTCTTTAGTATAGATTTCCTACGCTGTTCTTCGGTCGTCTTTTTGAGTTCTTCTTTACGGGCATCGTCCCGTGTTTTTTTATCGCTTCTCCCGTTTCTGAATTCAGGTGTATATGTTCCCAAATAACGATAAAC